>Ga0307509_10001798_pt1 | contig 35513 bp, 32 predicted proteins | sample 10_EM_MG_FD_202245 | JGI IMG/M metagenome (GOLD analysis project Ga0307509, IMG submission 202245) | Populus trichocarpa ectomycorrhiza microbial communities from riparian zone in the Pacific Northwest, United States - 10_EM | ecosystem: Host-associated > Plants > Roots > Unclassified | place...
AACAGGCCCAAATTACTAAGAAATCTCGCCTCGGGACAAGATTGCTTATGTCATCCCAGCTTTCCTCAGTGCCTGGAGGCGGGAATATTCTTATTATTCATAGCAGGAATCCGAGTGCTAATATATGATAGAAAAAAGAAGCAGGGGAACATACAACGAGCACAACGCCACCAGGTTTTTCCATCAGAAGTTGTATACTCCGAACCATTTTCAGAACAGACGCAACTCTTTCTCATCTTACGCCTTCTCTCATAAATCTTAGATGGTTTCTTGTGATGCAGGCTCCGCATGTTTATCCGACATGTTTTCCTAGCTTGGATCAGGGCTTAATGATGCAAGAGAAGAAACGTTGCAATAAGTGGTTGGTAGGTAGGTACGATTTCTAGATTAAGCGATATGCCCGATGCCCGGCCCTAGCGATATATTATGGGATATATTCTACACCTATTTATCTCTCCTAGATAGCCTCGGGTTTCTTTTAATCTGATTAGATAAATTTCTGTATTTGCTCGAGAAGGGTGTCATGAAATGCTGTTGATAGGATTCATAGTCCCCTGTAGTCACCGGCAGTAACCCACAGTCACTCGCAGTCCCCCACGCTAAAATGTCTTACCTTGCAGGGCCCGCCGTCCGCCACAAAGACGGCCGTCCTGAGATTTCCAGGACGGGTGTGGACCGCATTTTGCCGTCCCGTCCGGTCCAGGGCTCTTGGCATTCCCCCCGTCGGGGCCCTACGGGGGCCCCGGACCGTTGAGAACACTGGGGCCCACCGTCTTCCCCGTCCTACGGCCATTAGCCCCGGGCAAAATTCCCTCCACGACTGGACGGACTACAATTCGTAGTCCGTCCTGGTCCTACCCTCAGGACGGACGGACTGCCCCGTTGCGAACACTGAAACCTTGGGCTGCTGCGAATTCAGATAACATAAGCAGTTCTTTGTAATTGTTGAGGTATTATAGCTGTACTAAAAGGCTCTGGGCGCGCCGAGAGGTCCTTATGGAAGGTAAAATGAATCAACCTGATAGCCGAAACCGCCTTGTCCACCGTTGCCGGAACTTTTCAACGGTCTAGGTATATCTTTACTGAAGGATCATTGTCTCTGTTGAGATTTGGGGACCCTATTTAGAGTGCAAATGCATGGCACATTTCATCAGACCTCAAGGGCTGCTCTGAGTGAGTGGCCCATATCAGGATGGCCAAGTATAGCTTTCCTCCCACCTTACCCCTTCATCCGACCTACATCATAGGTATTCTCTGACTAAAGTTATCGGTCATTGCATACACCTGTCGGTATATGTAATGGAGGGGGGTTTCTGGCAAGGTCGCATCGATATTAACCGGACTAGCAGGACTCTGAATATTTGTCTTTCCGTGCACTTTTGAAATGGCTTTCTGGGTGTCATTACTTATACACACATTTCTGAAATATCTTCCAGGGTGTTTTTCGGGATGTCTGCATGCGGACTACAGCCTATCCCATCTGGCATTATATCCTCATCCAGCCTCCAATGTGGATATCAAATAATATCACCTTTTATAGCAGTGATGTGGAAGGTCATTACTCTTCAGAAAATCAGTTCCCAATTTCACCCCCAGAGTACATGACTCCAGTCTTTCCAAGCCTTCCAATGGGTCGGGACTTTGTTGGGTTAGCCCGGGCTCTTCGTTGGGTTGGGCTGGGTTCATTGGGCCGGGCTCACTGTAAAGCTTCTTGGGCTGGGTCGGGCCGGGAAAGTGCTAAGCCCAGGTTACCCAGCCAACCTAGCGAATCTTCTTTACCTTATATTCCCGAAGTTTTGAACACGTTTGAGTTGCGATTACCAGGGAAATAATAGTCTGAGCATACAGAATTATGGAACAGATCTTGCTCCTAGTAGAAAGGTGGGAGCAGAAGCACCTTCAAATTGAGGTAGTGCGGCTAATAGCTAGGCTGAACAATGATTAGTGGCCTTTCATTATCACTCGTTCAGCATGAGATCTGTTTTTCGTCTCTTCCTTTTCCATTTATCCCCTACCAACCTGTTATTCCTCTTTCTCCCCATACACCTTCAAGTCCTCGCCCACCTCACATATCTTCCCCTCTTGCTTCAGCTACGAACCCTTCATATCTCTTATCCTGCATTCTAATTTTTTTTACTCTGATAGATATCTAATTTTATATCTATATTTGAAGCTTTTCCTTCACATATGGACCCAATGGGTTCCTTGGGTTAGCCTGGGTTATCCTTCGTTGGGCTGGGTTGGGTTGGGCCCAATATTCGTTGGGCTGGGTTGGGTTGGGTTGGGCCCTTTTTCAACCCGGGTTAACCCATTGGAAGGCCTGAGTCTTTCATATCCAAGCTCTTGGCGATTCTTTGAAGACCAGATTTCGTGAATTTTTGTGATTTTAACTGCATAGTAGGCTGCGCATTTACGCATTCTCTCTTACAGTGTGGTTTCTAATTCTATGTAGTACAAAAGGCTTTAGCATGAATTTTTAGCAATGTTTTAGTATTTGTATTAAGAATAACATCCTTCTCACTTTCTCTCCTCCACCTGAGTTGCTGCCACCTGAGGGGCTTCAGCCTTTCCTCTTCCTCGCTTGACCTCCCTCCACTGCAGCGCCTTGGGCCATTTCTCCTGAATCCTTAGAAAAATCACCATCGCTGCAATTTCAGCCACTTCATGATTCTCATGATAAAAGGTAAGGAAACCTGTATTTCCGTGAGCCACTTTAGCAACGTGGTGGTAGGCAGTGCGAAGGCAGCGGCGAATATCGGTTTCAACACCTCTGCACTCTCCCAGTACCTGGTTCATGATATCCCCAAATTCCGGTGTACTAGAGATAAGTTGATCCAGTCCAGTCTGAACTCTAGTCCCCCGCCCAGGCTTGGTCTTGTCCATTCTTTGTGCTTCAAAGACAATGCGCTCTCCAATAAATTCTTAGTAAAGTTTAACCTGGGAAAGTGGTGGTTGCTTACCCAAACCTCCACGTATGTTGAAATTTTCCTTCAACTTTATTGTTTCATTTTTTTCCTTCACAATCTTTTCCTATATTACGATTAGAAATAGTAGTCAACTCAGAGACCAGGGCCAAACCTCAAGTTTCACAATAGTACAGGCTTTTGTGCTTGATTTGTTCGCTTTTCTCCTCACAGCTGAGGTACAAACTCTGGAAACGGCCATACCATTTGGCATCATATTCCTCACGCTCGCGATACAAGTTCTCCACAAACTCCTGATCTTGCTCCACAAACCGCTGATGCCACAGGGCCTCCTGTTTCTCCAATCGCTGTTTTCTGGCAGAAAAATCCTGCAGGAATTGGGGAAAGGGATCGCTTAAGCCATCAGCGGCGGAAGGGCTCATTGTTCCAGCAATAGCTGCTGGGTGCTGTCCGAATTGCAAAGTGGGCTGAGAGGGGCTAGTCAAATTCTAAGAGGCCATGCCAGGAGGGTTTCCAGGTTGAACTATTTGAGGGATTGGAGCGATCAGAGTGGGGTTTGGGGGATAGATTTGACTGCCGGAATGTCCTGTCGATTGAGCTATTGGCCGCATTTCAGACGGGGAAAAACTTGATGGAGGTTTGATTGTGCGTAGGGTTTAACTTCTGCTGTACAGGCCCCGCTAGGAGGCTGCCGCGAGAAAGAGACCTGGAACGAAGGTAGTAGGAGAACAGAAGTGTGTTCGCTATTCGATGTGTGGAGCGAGGATGGTTATCATACAGAGAGAAGAGAACGCCGCTGAGACTAAATACATTTTGTGGTAGCCACTCGCACAGTGGGATCTCTATCGGACAAGCTCCAGAAAAGCCAGTCACCCTGGACATGGTGATAGTCCCACTCGTCTGCTAACTAATATCCCCTAACATGGTATCCCACGATGGGGTTACTCCATCAATACTTGTCAATTCAGCCAAAGCTGTGATCAGGTATGAGGTGTCCTTAAGGAGGGATGTGATAAACCAAACCAGAAGGCTGCAATTCGGTGGAAACTTGGGAGAAAAAGCGGTCACACCCCTGTCTCCGCTTGCGTACCCTTTCATGGTAAAGGGGTAGATTTTATAACATCCCCTGCCTTTCCTACATAACCCTAAAGGGTAAAATTATAGAGGATAGTAGATGAGAGCATTTCGGCACTGGCAGCCTCGAGGGGGCACACCTGTACCGCGTAGCCTGGTGCTACACGAGAGATATTCAGAACCTTCACAGTGCGATGTCCTTCTAAGAATTCAAGGGGGGAGCATGAGTTGTTGACCAGCAATGGCTTCTCCGAATATTATCCCTGCATCAAAACCTGCATTCCGAGTTTCGATCAACTTCTGGGCTACACTTCAACTCGTAATAAAGTTGCAATATAAGCATCACCCAGGCAACCCCCCAAGATCCTTTCAGCTAACCTTTCTACTCCGATGGTAAGTAAGCTCTCTCAGAATTACCTCAATGTTTTGTGAAACGTGGAGAAAACTAGACATCCTTGTTAGTGAGTAATTGTTCACAGTGGTATTGGGAGCAGTGTTCCGAACCGTCCAGTCCGTCCGTCCTGGAGGTAGGACCGGACGGACCGCCTGCGGTAGTCCGTCTTTGTTCAAGTCCATGGACAGATTAGGGCAAATGGAGGTAGGACTGGACGCCCTACCGAGCCCAGCAAGGCCCTATAGTGTTTTGCTGTTACATTTTTTTCAGCTCGTATACTCACAAACTTGAGGTTCATGATTTCATCTCCCTAATGCGTTATGATTTGGCAAACCGTGTGATGTGTGTAAACAAATAAATAAAGAAGAATACATCTTTAAGAAATAAAATAGATAAAATCCTTTGCCGAAATAGAACTCAAAAACCACGGGCATCAATCTGCAAGGCCGCAAGCATATCCTTAACCTTTTGAATATCGGCCCCTTCCCCTCCAATAGTGCACTAGAAAGAGCACTCGTACTATCGTAGTCCCAAAGTTCTAATATTGGATGTAGATATCCGGATCTGAGAGGGTCGATTGAGTTTCCCGCTAACTCGTCTGGAAAATCCCATGCATTGGCCTGTGAGTCGACCTTGGTTGCATCTGTGCTGTGCGACATCACGATAAGAGTCAACGCAAAGGCTTGGAGAAGTATGTGAAAGAGAAATAAGACTCGTAGCAGAATGACTTGTTCAGTCTTATCTTAACACTCGCAGCTTGATAATCTATTTAATCTTCTCTTTCTTGTAAGAATATTGTTTTTTTTTGTCGGTTGCAAGGCATCACCATATATCACTCATAGTTGGTCTGCCGTCCCTGGCCGTCCTCAGGCACCCCCAGCCGTCAGTGCCGTCACGTGTGGTCCCCCTCATTATTCATCCTCATGTGCCCGGCCGTCATTTCTAATACCGGCCGTCTGTATCCCCCCGTGGTCCTTGCCTACACCCTACAGTCCTTGCCTACACCCTACCGCCTTTTGATACCCCCATATAGTCCCCCGCACAATCCCGGCCGTCCCCTGCGTAACTTGACCTACCCAGGACCACGGTTAGCGGTCCCGTCCGGTCCCGTCTTCTTGGCATTATCCCCGCCGTCCCTGTGGGGACCCCAGACGGTTCGGAACACTGCTCATGCTATGGTTGTGGCGAGGCGCCACAACTCCAGATGCTTGAAGAATCACAACCTTGGGTATTCCCCTCGTCTATCTCCAGTGGTGATCGGGAAAAGCGCTGAACCTGGCTATCCGATAATGCTAACTGGACTCTCGGGTTGTCACCAAATTTCATGTCGCTTCCATGGGCGAATTGGTCCGACATCGCTACCGCGGGGAAATCCCCCTTCCATTTCTTCTAAAGATCTCACCCTTCCTAAAACAATGTGAGGAATTCCGATTGTGTCGGGGCAGGCGAAAATCGGCCACGAGCTACCCCGAAAAAAAGAAAGAAAAAATACATCTACACTCGAGCGCCAGTCGGAAAACGGATGCATTCTTCCCTATCTCTCGGGAGTGGCTCTTTGCACTCCATAGATACCGGTACCTACTATAGGTCCTATATAATAGATGCTCCGCTCACCAAAACCAAGTCCCCGTAGTTGTTAGTGCTTATATGCCATTTGCGAGATTAGCCTTTACCGTTCACTATGATTTGATATGGCTATCTTCTACATAGGGCCCAGAACGGCTTTGTCTATGCTTGAATTTCCTCGAATGCTTTCATTATTTGCTGGAATCCGAGTTGATCCTTCCACCACAGTCAGCGGAAGTTGGGGGGGGAGGGGGGGGGAGGGGGCAATAAGTTTTGAGAAACTTGATTGTTTTGCGAAAGGTCATATACGCATAGAGGAAGAAAGAAAGAAGAGGTCAGGCTGGACGAGGTTCCGGTCGGTAAGTTCTATCCCATTCGCCATACGGCACTAGATTGTTATATTCGCGTTGTGGAATAGTATAATAACAATATAGGAGTTATTATATTATAATATCATACATCGAAAAGCGCCCTGATGTCAGAGCCCTAATCCCGCGAAGGATGAAAGAGTCGGAATATTAGAGTTCAGGTATCATACATACAGGATTAAAACTGAGGAACCTAGCAAACATTATAGTTCTCCGAGACTAGCTGGTTTCAATTCGCAAATATTATTGCCGTTACAGGTAGCACCCCAAGATCTGGAAGAGTGGAACTTCCTTCCACCAAAAGTTTTGTCTAATAACTCTGCAATAGTACTAATAGTACAGCCTACACTGCCCGGCCAGCACAGGAATTTCTTTTGCTGTGAGAAGTTTTCCTTGTGTGAACAGGTACATGTAGAAGGAGGCTGAGATGACCGGACTGCCTTAAGGAACCAAAATATCGAACATCCTGGTTGGTCAAAGGAGTGGGTGGCAGGTACGATAGTGTTAATCATATGATCCGGGAATACAGCAAATGCCCCTTAAAAACTTCACTGCTTCCACCCTACTTGATGACTTAAATGCTGTTTATAAACTCACAATTTCAAAATTAAAACTCACAATTAAATGTTGCAATCTGGCTCAGGATCTGGGGACCTAGGAGATAAATTTTCATAGTCACTGTTTGGCATGACGCTATTTAAAACAATGTCATTTTTCCTAAAAACTTCGTTTTTACTAAAGCTCAGGCCTCTTTAGCCAACATGTATAAAAAGTTCCATATCCAGATAGTAGCTACCACTCTAACTATTGTAATAAAAAGAAACGTCCAGTAGGTAGCCTGTAGGATGAGATATAGGTAATAATTGCAATGTTTCAACATTTCATTTGAAACAAGAATACTATAAAAGTTAGAAAAATGCCATTTCTCTGGCGTGCCAAACAGGGCCTTAGCCCTTTTTGTTATTGTTTTCTAATTTACATTTCTCTAAGACACTTTTTATACCGTAAAAACTAGAATAATTGGAGATGACGCAAGGGCGTCTAGAATTTCCCCCTCTGAATTGAGGAGAAAATGCACAGAGAAAAGCAACCCCAACGTCCAAAGGAGATTCCCAGTTCTTATAGTACATCATGCGGGACACCTGTCTATTTTTTATTTCTATTTTTTATTTTTTATTTTTTATTTTTTATTTTTTATTTTTTATTTTTTATTTTTTATTTTTTATTTTTTATTTTTTATTTTTTATTTTTTATTTTTTTTTATTTGGTAGCCCTATCGGGGCCCTGTGGCCCCGAGCACCGTCTAAAATCCGCCTCCTGGCTGGCCCAGACGTCCAGCTTGGTGGGAAAGGTCTTGAAGGCCTTTGGACGAGGAGGGATGGGGCGCTTGCCGTATAGTTGTTCGCGAACCTTTTGTTCGCGATTGAAAGCATATGTTCTCCTATACGAGACCGTTTGGGGGTTGTGGTACCCCAGGGTGAGCGGACGAAAAGCAAGGCCCTCGAAAGGCAGTCCAGAGCCAGCCCAAGTAACGGGGGCGATGTTGGTGGTAGTCAATGGTGAGGCGGGTTCAACAACCTGTGTCGGAATATCATGAATCGGGTGTCCCTGGTAGCACCCAACCACCGACTCCATCTGGCCTTTGAACAACGAACCACCAAGACCGCTGAAGCGAGCGTAATTGTTCCACCCCGACGCATCGCTCTCCTTCTTTCTCGGCTCTCTGATAGCAGTAGAACCTGTCCCATTGGGGCCGCCCATTGGGCGAAGAGAAATGTTTGGGTAAATTATCCCCCTACCCTTCTTTGGGGCAGAAGGGGACCACCTGCGGGTATTCTGGGACCTCCGGCTCTGTCTCTGGGTGTTTTGAGAGAGAGAAACACCATGGGTTGACTCAGAATTTTCCTCAACCCAGCGGTTCCACGCGGCGTTTCCCACCTCGTAATTCGATCCTCCTACAGCTGAAATGATAGGCCCTAGAATGGGAGAAGACACTTCTTTTGCTTCTTTGGGAGTGGAAACAATAACCTTGACCACAGTCGGCTTGCGCTGTAATTCTTTCGAAGTCGACTCCCCGCTTTCATCCCCGATTGGAGCGGGGATTGTATTGGTCGAGATAGATGATGGTGGTGAGGGAGTAGGGGTTGGCGGAATTTCCTTGGAACTGTAAAGGGGAAGACCCGCGTCCTTGGCTGGGGTGGGATCCTGTATACCATCTCCAAAATCTAGTAATAGAAGTTCACCGGCGGGAGAGGCTGAAATTGAGCTCATTGCACAATGGCTAAAACCCGGCGAAACGCCTGTGTAATCGAGATCTAAAAGCGAGATCTGATCTGGACTGCGGGTTTGGAGCCGGTAGGAAGATACCGAAGGTTCCGTGATTGAATTATTTGGAGAGAGTCCACCAATCAACGAATCCAAGCCAACGAGATCAAGAGAATCCTCCGTGACCGGAGAAACCAGTAGCGAAGGAGACGAATCAGCGGAGATACCCTCTGGTACACCGGCTGCAGAAGATATTACACCATCCACCCACCCAAAAATTCGCTTGTTCTTCGCGATCCTCTGCGCTTCCTGTATTGCCTGAGGAGAGGCAGCTGCAGAGTCTGAAGAATCGAGAAGCAGAGCCGCCGAGTCAGTCCCCGGTCCCAAAGCGTGAATGAACGCTCCCATTTCGCTCTCCCCAGGATCCATCAAAGAAAATGGGATAGAGTTTGTTTTCTTCAAGACGTGAGAAGGATTTTCCTGGGCGCCAGATTCCAAGATTGGTGTAGCATAGGTTGTTGATCCTGTCGGCTGGAGGGGTGTAATGGTGCAAAGCCCACCCAAACTGCCAAAATTATCCTTGAATCCCAATTGCGGTTCTCGACCAAGTATATTAGAATATGGGACACCGGCTTCAGAAGCACTGCCGAGTATCGAAAATTTGCTCGTGGGGACCAAGGCGGGGACCAAGGCGGAGTACTTGCAATCTACAACATCGGCCGGTTCCCAGCAGAGATGATCGACCTGGGAAAACTCACGGCGACCTGTAATAGCCCATTAGCAAAAGTCGAACATAAGTCATGATCAAACTTCTATTAAATAATCATACCGTTCTCACTATCCATTTGACAGACCGGTGCAGGAGAAAAGCCAGGCAACAAAGGTATATCTTCCTGAAGATCAAAAGAACCGGAGGTCATAATTTCCTGTTTGGCAACAGCACCGGTGGGGGCTAAGGCACTGAAGCCACTGGTGGGGGCACAGAATTTCCCCGCCTCTGCTGCAGCCTTTCTACGAGCGCGTCTCCGAAAACTCCTACTTACTGTGGCATCAGAGATTCCACCACTAAGCGGTCCGCCGGCCGAAGAAGTAACTGAGGGGGGCAATCCGGAAGAGTGAGAAAGCCCATCGCTTTGCTCTTTCTGAGAAGAGTCTTGAAAAAAATATTTAGCTTGAGATGGTAATGATGATTTTTTTTCTGAAAGGATGTCTTACCACTCGAGGTTTCACCAGAGAAGTAGAGGCAGTCCTCATCGCCATTGCTTCTTTCAGGCATTTCTGTTGATGGATAGATTCCTACAGGAGTGAACACAAGAGGTATATGGTGAAGTAAATTTGCGGTTGTGTGAAGAGGAAGGAGAGCCGAGGGTTGAAGTTTTTGTACGCCAAGAATCAAGCTCCCGGAAAAAACTCGCCAGGAAATCGAGGGGCTCTGGCAGGGTTTGGAGATGAGAGTGAAGTTGGGAATAGCCTGGAAAAAAAAATAGTGCTGGGAGAGAAGAGATAAAAGAGACAGCTAGCACCAAACAGCACACAGAAATGGGGCTCCAACTGTAGAGAGCTGTTTTTCTGGGGTTCTCTATGGAGGAAGTCCTGGGGTGTGTTGTGGTTGAAGGATGAAGGAAGGATGGAGGTAGATTCCTTTTGTGCCCAAGGTTCACAAGCTGTGGGTAGGCCATGTAAGCAGTCATATTTGGGGCAAGCAGGGCTCCCAGGGTTTAAAACCGGGTGGGCAAAATTAAAGGCAAGTTGCGGACGGAACGGAAGCACACTTTCCGCAATACGGGTTCCAGGGTTCCCAGCGGGAAAACTTGGCTCTCTGCTATGATCCTGTCAATCAATCCCTGTAGCGTTTGCCCCTCTATCCACGGGCATCAATAGTGCTAAAGGTGTTTGAGCCCCCGGTTGCGGGGGAGGTCTATGAAGCTCCAATGTTTGCTGTCACAGTATCATAGTACCAATTGGCCGAATGATGGGTTGTGATTGCAACTGCGCTGAGTCTGATGGCTGATACTATCTCGAGAAAACGGACATCACGAACCTCTTTTTAGTGAAGAGAGCAGGCTGTTCGCCGATTCTTCCATTGGGAGCTTCAAGCCTCCCTAGCAGTAAATTAGCTTTCACACACAGCATTAAACGGGTAGTATGTACAGTACAGTACAAAGCAGGCTAATTATGAAAATCAATATCCGTGGAAAACTCAAGAATTTAGTAGTGATTTCAAGAGATTGTGGCATAGCATCATAATAAGTCAAGCAAATTTTTACCCCGGGTGGGGGTTGTGGATACTGTACTTGTACTTCACCCCTGCAGTAGTAGGTCAGTTGTCATTGGCATGTTGTATCATAAATCTCTGAAGGAACCTCGTCACACTTGTAGGTCTAATGGTCTGGATACCGGGAGGGAAGTAAAAATATTTTATTTGCATCTAGGCTAATTGTGACACTAAAACACCTAACGACAGACCCCTTTCCTGAAAAATTTAGCCAAATTCCCCCGGACACGCATACCAGAGAAACGCAGAGAAGACGTGAAATTCAAGATTAAATTGCGCACAACGACAATGACATAGAACACCCCCTTAGGTTTGTTTAGCGGCGGGATCGCGCGCTTCGACAAGTTCGTCCACACCGTTAGCACAAGGGTCGCGCGCATGCCTAAAAACGCATCCCCTGTAGCGCTCCAGCTTCTGAAGAGCCCTCCTCGCCCACAGCGCACCAGCGATACTGGTGAAACGTAAGAAGATACTCGAGGAGCTATCCTCGCCCCCGGAACACTCAACGTTTGCGTCGTCCCACTGCAAGAGTTTCTCCGTCATCCCCGCTTTTCTCAGATCCCCTTTGATGTCTTCTTCGGTGATTTTTTCTAGCATGTTATAAACGCAAATACATCTAGTGACACCAGTTTCACTGGTAGATGACGGAAGGATATTCACGTTGCTGAACACGCCCGAAGGAATGTTATCTTTGCGAGTGATGCGTCTCTCTCCGACCATCAGGTGCCATTCGCGGATGAAATCTCGGTAGGTTTGTGCTCCAGTCGGGGTCACGAAGAGGACCAATGCAGAAAAAGAATCCGTGCAATTTACGGGTTCAAATATCTGCAAATGTTCGACCCGTCCACCCCTAATTTTTCCGAAAAGGGTATTGTAGTCGATATCACGGGGGAGATTTGTAATAAGGACACTACGCCTCAGGTCGCGGATATTAACTCCATTGGGAAAGGTCTCTCCTTGAACAGAGGCACTGTTGGAAGCATTTTGGATCTCGATCCCAGGATCCTGAGGCTTCGGATCGTGACCGGGTTGCCCGAGAAAATCTCGTCGACAAGAATTCTTGCTCCAGTTCATCAGACCAGGTTTAGGGGTGAAATAACCGACGGTTTCCAGCCCCGGACCGAGTCTCTGATCGGCTCCTTCTATAGAGGCCCTATTGAGAGACCTCAATGACTTTGGCTCATCAATCCATATCTCAGGTGGCCTACTCCCGATTAACTTCCCGCAGGTGTCCGGCAAGAATATGCTGACACAGCCCAGGTATCTCTTATCCACATCCATTTTATTCCGGACAGAGACAGCGTAGCTGATGGCGGTGAACCGAATGACAACTACATACTGCCCATTTATATCTGAATTCCTTGCCATAATGGATTCTATAACATTACCGCGAGTAGCCCCTGGCCTCAGGTATCCCATGATATCGTTTGCAATAGCTTCGACTGTCATGCCTGAGATGTTTCTAACTTCCAAACACCTGGTTTTCCCATGTTCCCAAACATTTGCGATCATCTCCGGCGATGGAATGGCCGACCTCGGAGTCCAGAGAAATTTCCCCAAACCACATCTCACCATTCCGTCTTTTCTACCCTGATGACTTCCGATAGCCTCACTCGGGACCCAAATCCCTTCTCGTTCGAGGGCCTTATGGAAACGCCTCGCTGATTCCGGCTCCATGAATACAATCCTGGCTTCTAGAGCTGGCATGTTTATGATTGCTGCCTCCACCACACCCCCACGAATGCAAGAAAAAAGTCTATTGTAGTTGATATCTGGTGGGAGATTTTGAATAACTACCTCTCGGATGTGCTCATAATTATACGGCGGGCGGGCTTCCTTAGATGCGCTAATGGTTATCTCAGCCCGATTCTCCAACAGGTTAGCACCACATTTATTTTCCTGAGCTCTAAGTGGAACATCGTCCAAGTCGGTAGGCCCTTTGGAGGATAACGGAGATAAAACCAGTGGAGGGGAGTCTAGAATAGATGGTTGAACTTGGGATTTCTTAGCATCATTGAGAAATGATTTGCAAAGTTCAAATTGCCTTTGCTCGAGAATGCGATCCTGAGGAGACTTAGGACTAGCCTCTTTTCTGGAGAAAACAGAAATGTTATTGCCAACTGCTCCAATCTGTCGAACCTGCTCCTTCGGAAAATTCAGAGAAACATCTTGCTGTGGCTTCTCCAAACCTTGTTGGTCCTTGATAACTGTTGTGGGACTGTCGCTGAGGGTTTCAAGAAAGCTCATCAACCCGCCTAATGAAAATCAAATGTTAGAACCCATAATACTGGGAGAGATCTGACAGAAAGAACACACCGATCTTCCGCACACTACCCGCAGCACTCGGAAGAGCTAAGCCCTTGATACCAGAAACACCTGCTATTTCTTCCTCAACTATTCCCAGATCCTGGCCCTTCGAACTCCTGGCCTGGTTCCCAAGTAGATGACCCCCGCCAGTAGTGCCGTGCTTTGCAGATTCTGCGGCGACTTTAGTCTTTGCCGGGCGGTTTGGAGCGGGTTCCTCAGCCAAAGAATCATCGTCTATTACGATATTGGAGGACTTTCGGACTTGGAGACGTTTGGCAACTAAAAGTGTTAAAATGCCGTGTGGCCACACAACAGGAAACCAACTTACCCCAATTCCCAGACTGGTCACGGATATCCAAACCAGTAGACAACCCCAGCATGGGACCCAGATCCCTGGGGACAAAGGTTTTCGAAGCTTCTGGGTCATCTGGGAGTCCTAAGAGAAGTGACTCAGAAGCATCCGACACGTCGTCCAGTTTATCAATCTCTTCCACGCACTTTGCTAGAAAAGCCGCATCTTCACGGCTCTCTCTGCCACTACGCTTTTTGGCCGTTTCTTCTCTGTGCCTCCCGGCCTCTAAGGCCTCTATCACCTTTTTCAACTGTTTGTTTTCATACTCCAAGCTCTCCACCTTCATCCTTAGAACGTTGATCTCCGAATCCTTGAATTGCATAAAGGCTGAATCCATTTTGATCCTAGCTGTTAGATCACGATTGGAGTTTCTAGCCTCCAAAGCCATCTTAGCCAATCGGCGCTCATCTCTGGTAAGGGCTTTCCTAACAGCGACACCGTTCACTTGGCCAGGACTGATCGCGGCAGGGGTGCTAGGCAGCGGAAATGAGTGGTCAAGTGCAGGGGGATTGTTTGAACCCATAACTTGTAGCGAAGACAGATCTGACTGTCTTGGTAAAGAAATGGCCTCTTTTTGTTTCTTCCAATTTTCGGGGGCACGGTGCTGAGGAAATTGGTCGTGTTGGAAAGGGATGAAGTTTGCTAGTAGGAGTTGATAAGGAGAGAGCGGGAGGTTGGGGGAAATGAGAAGGCAATTTTTTTGTAGGCAGCGCGTCAAAGGATACCGCGTTCCTAAACCCTCTTTCGATAAAATAAAAAAACCCCGCTTTTTGGTCACTACATTCCGCCTGTGAGAGCTGGTGAATTCTATCGTTTTGCACTTCTGCCTCCAGATGCCATCATGGTAGGTCACTCGTTTCTCACCATCCAATTCCTTCAATGATGCGATTCCGCTAGATTGAGCCCCCGCTGTTGATATGCTCGACCTGCTTTAGGATATTATAAGGAAATTATGGGGAAATTATGAGCAAATTAGTTTTGCGGGCCATGTGCTAGTATTTCATGAGAACCCTAGCGAAACTATGCTCCATCGATATTGTGTTCTACAAGCTACCAGTACCAGCGTCGAGCGGAAGGTCTCGAATTAGCTAGTAGAGGCTAGTTCCTACAGAAACCTCTGACAGAATGCATTACTGTACGTAAGATGAGTGGAATTGTGATAGAAAACTCTAAAAACTGAATCACTTCTCCAAGAGTATAATACTTCCCAGCAATTACTAGTGTAGTTCCTGTGGGGTACTAATGCGGGATAGCTCTTTCTAAAATTTAATACTAGCCTAGCGAGAATCTCCAGATCCTAGCGCCACATAACTTCTAATGCAACAGCCCTTATAGCAAACTATTGTCTTCCCCGACCAGTAGCGGTTCCACCCGAAATCCATCTCCCCCAACACCTGTCCAGCCCCACATACCAGGAAGTGGCGTGTAATGTTAGACCATGGTGTGCATGGTTATATCGCAGACCCCAGATACGCTGGCTAAAGCTTCCCCAAACGACAACGGGGAGATCGTGAGGGGCTTGCTCACATTAGACCCGCTCTCTAGTGCGGTAATGCCGGGCAAATTTCTGGCTCAAAAACGGCTGAAGACTAACAAGCAAAGTTTGGGATCACTTATTCTTTTTACAGAGGAGTGTTTTCAAACGCTTCCTGTCCACTCCATAATGCTGTCCGCGGGGGGGTGAGCCTACCCAACCGCTGACTCGGCCCGACACCCCTCGGCGGGGGAGTGGCAGATGGCGTCTGTGGAAAGGATGCTCGAGAAGAACGGCGGTGCAGACATCATGGGCGACAATGCAGATCCCTAAGACATTCGGATATGCTGCTACACCCCCGAGAAGAGGCTTAAATACTATAAACCTCCGGTATGGAACTAACGGTACCCACAGGTTACTTTTCGAGCGCAGAAAGGCTACAAGAAATCCAGATTAGTTTCATTGGAGACGAGCTGCCAACTTCTACTTTTAAACATCCTAGATTAAGCCGATGTACGTCGCGGGGAGCTGCTGGACCATATATTTAGCAAGCATGGAAAACATCATCAAGAAATCGCCCACCCAAGTCTCCCAATGAGAAACAGCAATCTATCCAAGATATCCCAGACAGGGAAAGTAGGGGGGAAGCACGAATAAGCAAAGAGAGTATAAAAGGGAATTTCCCTTTTCTCTGGTTTTTCGTCTCGTGTGCCTAACAAACAGCCAACATATAGTAATTAATAAGGCAATTCCCTCACTTGAGAAAATCTACCTACTCCAATCACATAGCATACATCAAACGCCCCAAACGAGGGATACAAAAAACTTTACCGCTAAGAACATCCCTAGGGAACGCACGCCCAGAGATCCCTAGGGCACACCAGCCCTGATTTAATGTGATTTCTAGACTTTGTCTGCTTTTAACTTGTGATGTCCCTTCCGCCCGAACATACACTTCCTATGTCTGTAGTGACGTAAATTCTTGGTGGCTCTCCTTCTTAACCTAATCTGGCCCAAGCAAATATGATATACGAGCCGCGGTCGATCGAGAGTGAAGCGCGGCTAACTACCTCCATCCAACATAATAAAAAGTGGATCGCCTTGGTTAGTGCCCAAGACACTTCCTTTCAAAAGACGAAGGTATCAGGTAGCAGACAAGAACATATCGGTGGTAGTGGTAACGGGGGCGGTGGTCCAAGGGACGAGATGGTGGCGGTAGGAGAACAATCGGTGGCGGGGGTCCGGGGAATGTAGCAGATGGTGAATGGAAGGAGCCCATGATGAACCCAAGAAGATACATCACTGGTTGTAGTGCTGCTTGCATGGTAAGGTCAGGTGTAGGTTCCCGGTTTTCCGCTGGGCGTATACGAGTGGTTAGTTCGTTAGTAAGCTATAGGCGCCAACGAGTGATACCGTTGGTTTAGCTTCATGCCGTTAATTAAACTAGAAATACTCGTATCTTGCATTTTTAATTTCCCAATTCCCATATTTTCCCTTCCCTTCTAGAGCATCTCTAACTTTACCAGGCTCAATTATTAGCATTTTCCTAGAGAACGAGGACCGCTGATGATTTCGCAGGGGAAGAAATATAGTATGTGATTAAAGACTCCTCTTGCATCTAGAGAAACCAGGACACCAAGAATATCAATAGGTCTAGGGAAATGCATATATATTTATCAATACAAAAGTGCTGTATCAAAGAGATGGAAGGCCGGAAACAGTAGATCTTGGTGCTATCCCCGGCGCTCCTTTCCGCAGCTACGAAAAACCAACGAGTGATGCAACATGACCAGTCGGAGGTTTCCAGAATTCACCCCCCCCCCCCATACCAATGGTGGATCTGCTAATAAATCCACTTCAAGAGGCAAGTCTTGTCTCGAGAAATGGTTGATTGATAGTATGGGCCAAAGAGGTTTGCTTACCTAAGCAAGGAAGGAGTGATGTGTCAGCACAGAAGGTCTAACAGGCTTGGTTGCATCGCCCCTTCTACCAAACCCTCATCACTCAGCCAGCATAACCAACAATAATCCTTTAGACCCACGGAGAAAACAGGAGATTGCGTTTCGTGAACCTTGTTGAATCTGCTATAGGATTATCTTTATTGATTCTGCCCACCTCTTTTCTTCATATTATTATCCCCCCCCGTTCCCTTCTCACGGAGTGGCTACCGTTGAGGAGGTAACGCCGGGTAAGGTGTCGCGCGAAAAGTTAGGGTTAAGCCCTATGCCCTAAGGTCGATCCTAGGGTCTTCGACGAGACAATTTGATTGCATGTTGCTATGGTGGAGCTTTGTCAGCAAGTTTTAGCTTTCAGCCAAGTAATCACGTGCCCTACAAGCGCATTGACCGTTAGTGACCGGTGCTATTTGAAGTCAAACGAGTATTATTATTTTTTGGCTCAATCATCCTTTTACAGGTTTGAATGGTAGAGGCGTGCTATCGAGGGGATCGTAGGTATTTAGACTAGAAGGCTTTATCCCTTGCTAAGGGGGGGTGAGTATGGAGTTCAGAAACAGCCCCCTTTAAATCCCCCATATATTGCGAAGGATATCGTACAACGGCCCCTGGTATTTTATGTGAGGTCTAAGCGGGGGAGGCCAAAGATTGTGGACCGACTGTGGGCAGAAAAAAAACAGTATCCCACTAGCAGCCCGGGCCCGATTCCTCAGATTTTTATTAGGCGTACTACCTCAGAGCACCAATACTTGTTGGCATTCGTTCGAGCTCCTGTTCGCTTCATGGCTAAGTTGAGCACAGCAAAACTCATGTCATTCTGATGGCTTCTCGAAGGTCCTATGCCTAGTAAACATTTGGTACTGCGACGGAAACTCCCCCGCGCCTGCAGTCTCCTGATGAAGTATCGCACAGGTGCACGTAGCTCCTACTGTAGGGCTTATATTCAATCCTGGGAGGGCCAAGCGCGATGATTATGCCATTCCATAACAAGCTCCCTGCGCTTTCCCGAGAACCATATGGTTAAACCGAAGCAAACCTACAGTGTAACCTACTACCATACCAACCACCAATTGCTCCGACTCGGGGCCAGAATGACCGCCCTACTCCCCACACCACCCGGTTCTGGAAGAGCTTAGCTCTCCTTATCACCCCACAGCTAAAACCATGAAACCCATTCTATACGAGGCTAGAGACAAAAATTGCCGGTAGTTGGAGGGCTTCCACCGAAAACAAGCCCTATTTACGATCTTCCGACTACCAATCTTGTAAAGCGATCCAAACCAAATTTTCCCTGTATTTCACATTCCAGCCCTTTAAAACTCTATACCCAAACTTTCTGAGGGATTATCAAGAGCGCTATAGTTGGTACATTGGTCATGGCGCAATTTTTGGACTCTTTTGTATGGGAAATAGCAAGGCTTGGCACCGTTTTAAATTTCAACTTTACAATATTGCATAGGAAAGTAGCCAGTAATTCTTTAATGATCTGTGAGCACTTGAGGAGATGTTTGAGGGAATTTTGGACCATAATATCGAATTTTGATTTCTTTTTCAGCTTCAGGATATATTAAGTGGAAAGTGCGAAGTAGACTGGTTCGGGTGGTACATGCCACTCTACCGGTGATTATTTTTTTCAGTTAGCCCCATACCGGCCGGTTACCCCGCATAACTACCACCACACCTTGGTCACGTATCATAGATAACCCGTAAACAAAATAAAATATCAAATCACGCCGCGGAGCCCTACAGAACGCGCTCGATTACTCATTGGTGTTTGCCAAAAATACCTCCGCCAGCCGATACTTTGCTGGAGTCTTCACCAAATATCCGGCCAACGAAGATATTCTTAGCAATGACCGGTGAGCGCGGTCAAGCCTGGCTACAAAACAAACTAACTTCCCCCCCGGGCCCTTCGGACTGGATGCCATTCCCAACAGGTATCTAATTTACCCCCCACTATAACCTTCGAAAAGTCTAGTGATTTTTCAGAGAGCACAGTTTCTCGTAAAGATCTGCGTGATTGAAGGCTAGGTTACAGGGACTGTGCCAAAAATGCTGAAGTGGTATGGGCTCTTTTAGGGAGGCCGACAAACTGTCTGGCTGGCTGCAGCGGAGGGCTCTCCTCGGCAGTGGTTCACGGAGATATGTAGACTCGTACTTGAGGGATTACACTCGTAGTAAAGTGTCGATAGTTCTACACGGGGAATATATTACTGATCCCTCGCTCGCCTAGCCTGACAACTCCAATCAAGGCTTGTTTCAATACAAGGTTGCTTCTAGAGCAGTCGATCATTTCTTAATCCAGCAGTGATATGCACCGTTGATTCCTAATCAGGGATGAGAATGCTAAGATATTCCTTGTCACCATCAACCTTAAGGAGATACTTGTACTCGTACAAGTACGAGTACAAGGACCAGGCAAGATGCTCTCGTACAAGGTGAGGAGAGCAGGGATGTCTTAGACATCGAGCTCACTGCATAGAAAAACGTAGCAACATGCCGCCGCGCTGTGTTGCTTGCTGTTCGGTGTTCCCACTTCCCCCACCACCATCCACGGACTTACTTGGCAGCCCTTGTACGAAAGCATCTTGGCTGATGCTTGCACTAGTACACCATAAGTTTGGTATATTTTTCAAGCAGGGGGTGTTATGCTAGTATGGGGTGATGGGGCGAATTTCATACCTATTTGGCTGCCTTTATACCCAATGTACTACATTATCCCATGTTAGCACAACACCTCCTACCAGTGAAGTATACAAAACTCATTAGCTGCACTAGTACTCGTACCTTCGTATGCCTTTTTAATTTGGTTAGAGCATACAAACTTAAAATTAGCCTAGCTCCTGCTCAAGTTAACATCTGTGAAAACCCCTCTTAACCCTCTGAAAAGTGGTAAATCGAACATACCTGTCTTTACAAAAGATCTTAAGTGCAGAGGTTGCGGTTGTTCAGGTACTGTGCACGAGCCTGAAGTTGGTGATATTCTTGATTGGATGAGGCGTTGGCTCCACTGCCGGGAAGCAATACTGCTCTGAGGGGTCAATAAAAATCGTATACTGGAGGGTACAGCTAGCAATGTCGGTATTGTTTGATCGGACGATGACGTTGTACAGAAAGAAATACAATTTTACCAAAGCCAAAAGTCAAGAGCAGCTGCTTTGAAACTGCTCCCGGTTAACAAGTCGGGATCGAAGGGAGCGGGAATTCTCATTATCACAATGAACTCGTCTAAATTTTTGGGGTTTTCCTGATTCTCATTGGGGCTCTATTTTCTGCTATCATGTCGTTCTTGGGATATTACAACCGCTAACTACTCTTAGTGGCTGCTGCCTCTGAGGGACCTTTACAGTAATCTTCAATTATTGATGTGGTCGGATCATTTTGTGGAGAATATAGACCACCACTTTTCCGGTTTTCAATCACCCCCCGAGTATAAACTCAAGCATCCTTCTCCCCCAGCAATTTCCAAGAAATGAAGTTATTTACTAGAATACTCTTTGCCCTTCCGATGGCGTCCCCTCATTTGCCACCTGCCAGGAATATTACGGGTGATGTCCCGGGATTCATCCAGTCCCTCAGCATCAGTACTGCTCTCAGTGCCGATATAGCAGCGCTCTTTCAACAGCAAACGAAGCCCCCAGAGGGAAACATAGACCTCGCCTGTCAAATAACACGCCTAGTCTTCGATTCCTCTTATTCAGATCCCGTCACCAACAGTGGCACCTACACAGCTCTCGCGGACATCAATTGGTCGCTGTCATGCCGTCTCCGCCCCTCCTGCATCCTTGCACCAAAGTCCGCACCGGAAGTCTCTACCGCGATTAAGATAATCTCCTTCCTGGAAATCCCGTTCTCTGTGCGCGGCGGCGGGCACTCAGCCAATCCGGGCTGGGCGAATACCGATACTGGGATTCTCATTTCTTTGAACGAATTGACGGAGGTGTCAGTCAATGGTGATAAAACTGTCGCAAGAATTGGTTCTGGGAATCGGTGGGAGGCGGTGTATAAAGCGCTGGCACGGGATGGAGTCGGTGTTGTGGGGGGAAGGATTCATAGCGTTGGAGTTGCGGGATTGATCCTCGGCGGTAGTTGCCTCCTATTCCTTCGTTAAAGATGAGCTATTGGCTAAATAACAACTAGGCGGAGTGTTTTACTTTACAAACGGCTACGGTTTGGCCTGCGATAACGTTAAGAACTTCCAAGTAGTACTTTCCTCAGGTGAGATCATAAATGCAAACGTAGATGAAAACCCAGACCTATTCTGGGGCCTCAAAGGCGGGTCCGGGAATTTCGGTATTGTCACACGATTCGACCTAGTAACTTTCCCAGAGCTTGCTAGCTTCCGCTATGAGGCTCTCCGCTACTCGGGCACACAGAACGAGAAGCTGCTCGAAGCTCTCGAGGAGTACCAAAGGGTTGGAGAGCTAGATAGGAAGTCTGGTGTCATGCAAATACTAGATGCAAGCACTTCATTCACAGCATTGACTTACATCGGTGGCAATGCCAATGAACAGCCGGCAGCATTCGGATCGTTCTATAAGGTCCCCGCAATCTCCCCACTCGTAGGGCCGACGGTCGGGGGGTTGGATGGGCTGACGCAGGCCTTCGCACCGCTCTTCTCTGGACCGGCAAAAAGGTTTGCTTATCCTCCCAGCATGAAAGGGGAATACACTAAACCGAGGGAAAAACAGACATACCATTGGTTCCATAGCCACTAGTGTCGACATAGCTCTCGACAAATCCCTCTACGCCCTTTATGAGTCTGCCCGAGCTGATATCGCCAAGCGCGCAAACGGAACCGGCTTATTCTTCATGCACACACTTTCCAAGTCCGCCATCGAGTATGGCTCCCACAAGGGCGGGAACGCGATGGGATTATCTGATGAGCCGCAGCAATGTGCCCACCCTCCCCTGCTTACCCCCTCTCCCACCCCTCTCATGCTAATCCATTGCTAAAGGGGTCTGCTACGGCTTCGATTGGACAAACCCAGCTGACGACGAATATATCTTTGCTAGAGGAAGGCAGCTGGAAAAGGAGTGGAGGGAACTAGCGAAAGCAAAGGGGTTGTATTTGCCCCTTGAATATGTGAACGACGCTTCGCATGATCAGGACCCGTTGGCTTCTTATGGGAGGATGAATTATGCCAAATTGAAGGCTGTGAGTCGGAAGTATGACCCCGGGCAGGTCTTCCAGAGGCTATCCAACGGAGGGTTTTTATTGAGGGATGCGGATGAGGAGGGGTTGGAATGGGTGTCTACACATTGGAGGGGGGCGAGTCAGGTGGCTATGGAGCATCGCCCAGATTTCGGTTTTTGACAGATACTATAGTAGCGTCAGTCATCTAGGGTGTCGAAAGTGATTAGGCTCTAGTGCGTAAAAACACCAAACCAAAATACATAGTCCCATACTAGTTCCTGCACCCAATTTGGAGAAAATTTGACATTTTCAAAGTGACAGCCCCCAACAATACACTGTTGAACACAATTGGAATCCCGACAGTAGGCGGAAACTACTTTTCTCTCTACACTTTGGGGGCGCTGGTGGGAATGATCAGAATTAAAATTATTTACAATTCTATTGAAATATTATTTAATGAATAATAATATTATAATAGCATCGCTATCCTTAACTTCGGACGGAAAAATAATAATCAAAAAAACAGCAGGATAAATATTTGCTCCCGCAGCTATATTATGATGTGAAAATTCCTAGCTGGCCTAGTGGTTAACATGCCAAGAAACAATTAACCTCACCCCTGGGGGTGAGGTCCGCGACCGGCGGGGCAGCAGAACAAAAAATGAAACAAGAATTTGTTTTGTAGTATGATATCATACTTATGATCTGTACTGGATCTAGTAGGTTGAAGGTGGCATTCTGGCCAGTGATAATCATCATTGTTAAAGCTCACCAAACAGTCCCACCGACAAACAACCTACAAGACGCCAGTGGGGTAGATTTAGAGGTATAATATCCCAACTCCACCACGTTGCCGAAAAAGGTATTATCCTGAAGAATTGGTTGAGTCCTGCCAACTCAACTAGAAACCAGACAGAAACTCTCCCAATGATGCTGAGCGGCGCAGAGTTTCTAGCTAGCAAATACCTCTGCGGCCCTTTGGGGGCCGGGTAGGAGGAGCCCATAAACGACACAGAACGAACTGAACGTGCGGGGTATCACGTTTTGTAAAGTAGGTGGCGACCCCGAAGCAGACGAGGAACAACCCACTCCCTGTTCCAGCATACACAAAGCAGCGATAAAGTTGAGATGAAGCCAGAAGAGGCGGAGACCAAATCCAACGAGCCAGGTGACGGCCCAGTTGAAGAGGTAAAGAAATTCGATTTCCTCTTGTATTATTATTATTTTTCTTCCTATTCTTTGTTCGGGGGAGGGGTAGTTATTTATGATATATACCTACTACCCGCTAAGCAGCCCACCCGCCGGAAACAAGCCGTAAATCGCCAGTATGGGACATTGCGAGAAACACTTCTAGAAGGGGATAATATATCATGAACATCCACAGTTTGCAAGACTCTGAAGTTATTCTATAGTAGACCAGACAACCGAGCACTCGCCAATGCAGTACTCCACATCCGATGAAAACACCATCAGGGGCCCCGGAGGGATATAGGGTACTATCTAAGTCAAGCCCAACTTAACACGGAAGGAAGTTCAACAACGAGAAAGTAACTAAATGATACAAAGACAAAACAAAATAGAGTATCGCGAATGTGAAATATATAGTACATCCAGTGGGCTAACTTAATACAACTTCGTACACACCCAAAAAAAAAAACTTCTTCCTTCCCGAGCTTAACTACCCGGCGTTCCCGGGAAGCGAGCCCCCGTGAGCAATAATCCCTGCTAGGCGATAAGCTACGCGATAACTTTATTCTCACCTCACCATCCTTCCGTCGGGAACTCTCAGTCTCCCTGCGAGTGCTGACTTGTGATTCGTAGTCTGTGCACCACAAGTATTATCCACTGGACTGGTGCAATGACGCGAGGGCTAGATCGTATCTTGCATGGGGGTTCGTGCGGGTGATAAAGCAGCGCTGGGAGTGAGTTTGATAGGGGTAAATAACGCCAAGCGAGGACTAGGAGAAGGTTAGCGGGTCACTCAGTAGGGATCGGGGATGCTGTAGTGTTGGTAATCCCACCGCCGTTCATGTCTGAATAGCCTAGCTTAATGCGATATCACGAAAGGTCGGATACGGTTGGGGCTAGCCCTGCCTGAGCCATCTGCTTGTCTCGACCATGCCATTTTCTGTTAGCGTGCGTTGCGAATATTTTAATGAGAGACATGTATATGTATTCTCAATCCTATCGCATTAGCCTATCCACTCTATATACCCCTCCTCCAACAATAACCTTTAAAAAATGAAAATGTCAAAAAACAAAAACACCTCTCCACTCCCCTAATCCCCCTCAGCGCAGTCCCCCTCCACCCAGACATCACAGGGAAACTAAAAATAAATACAGGTAGAAGAAGAAAAAGACGCCCATTAACCCATTCAACCTGACACGGCACACGACACAGAACAACGATTAGACGAAATGAAGGCCCTTGCAAATCTCAATCATCGCCGACCCAAACCCCTTCCCACCACTTCTCCAAGGCGATCCTCAATTTCTCAGCTTTCCACTTTGCGTATTCCCAGGGGTTCATATCTTCTGGCTTTTTTTCTTCCGGTTCCTCTCCCTCCTCCTCAGGGGGGCCTTGGGTTCCTTCTTGTCCTGGCTCTGGTAGTTGCGTGGTTTCGGGGTTTGGTTGCGGATTGGGGTCTGCGGGGATAGTTTGAATGGAGACTACACCTTCATGTGCGCTCGTCGGGACAGTGGCGGTGGTGGTGAGAGTAATAAGCTCGCCCGCTTTTGCGTCGGTGGATGTGTCGATTTCTTCTTCCTCTACGGCCGGCCGGCCGCTAACGGCTTTGAATGCAGCAAGATCTTTAATGGTCGCGTTTGTACCGCCGAGGGCTTCGGCAATGCCTAAACTTTCGCAGACGATCCTGTGCACCTCCCAGTTGCCAAATTCCTCCACAACAATACCCACATCACCTCCCTCCTCCGTTTCTAGACCTAGAGCCCAACTCCGCCCCTTCCCATATAGGTGTCTAAATGCAGGACCCTTCGCAACGAAAATCGCCCTCATCAACGGATGTAAATTGTCATACCCGTGTAACCCAGCAGGCTCATACCTTCCTCTATTAGCATCTACGTCGTATTCTTCTCTAGTAACGATAGCATATCCAGTCTCGGGAACAACCCATAGCGGAGCTATTCTATCGTTATTAGAAAAGTGCCAGCGAGCGGGCATGTTCTTATCGCGTAGGTACACGTCCCAGTGTTTCTTGCCCCTTGCTTGGTCCGCAAGGGTTTCCGAGAGGAGAGTCTCGTAAAGAGCTGTTATGTTCACGTTTGCATATGGGCGGAGGCCGTAGAGTGGCCAGCCGTCTGTATGCTCAATAAGTGACATGTCGATTATTTCGTCGATGTAAATTAGTCTTTCGCGAGAGGTGCTGGCCATGCCGTGGTCTGAGACTACGATGATGTTTATGAGGTCAGTGAGGTTACGGGCGTCTAGGCCACCGAGGATATCTGTGAGCATGGCGTCTACTTTTCGGATGGTGAGATCGAGATCAGTTGTGTTTGGACCGGATAAGTGGCCGATATGGTCTACGTTTGGAACGTATGCCGCAATAAATTGTGGTCGTTCTGGGAGGGGGAGGTCTAGCCATTCTAGTATCCTTGTGGTCTTTTTTTCGAGAGACTCGGTAGCGTTGAAGTGGTCAAGATAGCTAACGCCCCAGCCATCGTTAGCTTCAGACCCAGGCCACATGTGTACTGCCGATTTAACACCCTGGCGCTCAGCAGTGACCCAGAGGGGTTCGCCGCCCCACCACTCGCCTTGAAGAGAGCGGGCGGGATCAGTGTAGAAAAACTCTTTCTCGAGGGCAGGGTCCCAGAAGCTATTCCCTACAATACCATGCGATTCGGGATGCAGTCCCGTCGCAATGGTCCAATGATTCGGGAAGGTGACGGAGGGAAAAGCAGGCGTGAGCCATCGTGACGATACCCCAGAGTTCGCCATCGCCGTAAGTTCAGGGCTCATGGCTCTGTCAAGAAAATCGGCACGGAATCCATCCAGTGAGATCAGCAGCGTAGTAGGCTTAAAGTCGTGCGTCCCATTAGACAGCCGAGTGTCCTTCGAGATCCCAAATGGAATCATCCGGGAATGGTGGCCGTGCGACAAGGATAACGATGCCGAAATCAGCAGTAACAAAAACGTCAGTAGCGAAACCGTATATAGAAGGACTCTCCTAACGGAGGGTTTCCTTGGCTGCCCCCAACCAGTTAGCGTCCCTGTGCCTAACCAAATCGTCTAGTGAAAACAAACCTTCCTCTCAAAAACCTCCTTCTCCCTCAATAAATCAACCTCCTCACCCTCTTCACTGTCGGCCTCATCATCACTACCCGCCCCAAGCCCAAACTCACCCCCCTCTTCCATACCCAGCCTCTTCCCACCCATCATCTCAACGACGTCGCGAACACCCTTCTTCTTTCCCCGCGCGCGGCGGACCTTCTTTCCAATCTTCACACCGGGCTTACCGCCGAACAAGCCATTTCCCCCTGCCAGTAACTTTTCCCGCTCTTCTTCTTCTTTGAGAACTTCATGATCGGCACAGCTACCATCGTCGTCCGAGGATTCCGAGAGGATGTCATGTAGGGCGTTCGCCGGGACGGCGACGTATTGCGCAGCGGTCATTGCCGGAGGCCCGCTAGGGGAGGGGTTATGGTATGTGGTGGAACCGGGGAGTGAAACAGCAAATAGCGGGAATGTTGAGGTATCGCGTGCCGGGCTCTGATGTAGGATCCTCCTGAAGTTGGCTGGTGTATGTGGGCCGATCAGCGGCGCTGATAACGTCGGTTGGTCGCCAGGTGTTGACGGTTTCTGTGAATCAGGGAGGCTGAAGGGCGGGTAACTAGCGTTGTTTGCACTTGAAGTGCCTTGTGCCATGCAATGTGCCCGGCACGGCACAACGAAATGCCAGAGTGTAGCGAGATTAGCTGATGGCACAATCTGGCACCATTATTGTAGGCTGGTTTCTGTTATTGAGGAAGCAAATATTCTTGTTCTTCATTCAGTACAGTGAGAACTCAGAAAGATGGGAAATGGGGGGATATTCAATATTAATTGGGCTTGTAGATGTTTTTTTTGGTTTTTCTTCTTGAAAAGTCACTTTATTTGTACATGTATTGCTTTGGCACAACATAGTGCCGTGCCGGGCACATCGATCTGAAAGGTTGTGCCATGCACAAACTCTGGCGACTTACAGTAGTGCCAACTGTTGGATATCTTGCTTGGGTCGTTCGCCGAAGCTTAGTCATACGTTTAGCTTGGTTGCCATCGGCTAGGGGCCCACTTGTCTTCCCCGTGCTCTGTTTCGTCTCACTTTTCTTCTCTCAACTCCACTCAACAAGTTCTTTCTACAACAGTAAACTAAGCCAACGAAACTGCTCTTAACACCACTCTCATTTTGACCTTGAATCTCTCTCTTGTTTTCACCCTCAGTAAAGTTCTGTCCGCACTATCCCTACCCATCAAGCTGTCTGCAAACACTTTATTCTCTCCGCCGCTTAAAGTACTCGACCGCGGATCATTCCCAGCACCAACAACGCTACAGGTAACACTTTCAGGTTGAGCTTGCTGTTGCCGGAGGCGGGGAACAAGCGACCACCACTAAACAAAAAACCAAACACAAAACCAAACAAAAAACCAAACAACGACAGTCGAACACCGCTAGCGAAGACGAAATGAAACAAAATGCGAAAGATACCTTCGAGCATACGATAAAAAGAGGAGGGATTAGAGGTGAGGAGGGAGAGGGGAAGTGTATGTCGGCAATTTGCGTGGTCTCGGTCTGGCAGGTCTCCCGGAACGAATACGTATCCTAGAAGAACAATACAATGCGATGGCAGAAAGAGAAGCTTCTAAAGACATTAGAATCGCCTCGCTCGAGGCAAAAGTTAAATAATTAACTGACTCTGTCTCTACTCTAAACCTCGCTGCTCAGCATTACAAACGCGTACGTGGCCGATTTATTAGCACCTTCAACAGGGACAAATTAGAAATCCTTACGTTGGATGATGGGTGGACGTGGTGGATGTGAGAGAACTTGTTTATTCTCAGATGCGCGCCGCTGCTAACTAAATAGGACTAACAAACATGTGTGCGCAACCTGTGGTTTACCCTCAACGCCATCCTATGCTCTCCACAACACAACTGGGGTGGTTGCCCGTACCCTACTACACTCAACACTTACTCCTTGGGATAAGGAGATGATCGTTGGTGGAAACGATTCGGCTCATAATGGGGACGCCCTCGTGGACACCCTGCTCTATGATGGTATTGGGGCGAGGTCGGACACTTTCGCATTCGAAGAACTGTACGGCATGCATGCATACGAAGCTATGAAAATCAGTATGTAACATGCTCCTGTTTACTTACTAATACTCTTAGAGATGCGACATTGTCCTGTCATGCTCTTTATTTCAACGTGAACACTAAAACTAACTTCTCCAGCCAGTGTTCTCAACGGGGCAGTCCGTCCTCCACCACCCCCGGCCGTCCTCTGCCTGAAATTGTCTCACATCGTGGGGCTCGTCGTCCTTCATCATGACGGCCATCCTGCGAGTTCACGGACGAGGATGGACTACCTTGTGCCGTCCCGTCTCGTCCGGGGCTTTTGGCAGTCCCCCCGCAGGGCCCTACCGGTGCTTTGGACGGTTGAGAACACTGTCTCTAGCCCATGAGGAAACGATAGGAATCCTCAATCTCCACGCCACCGTACGCGCAAACACCAAGAAAAACGGAAACCCCGAGTTCTATGCAAAGTTCGCCCAATTTGTCCAAGCATACAAGTGTTCGGGTCACACCGTGGACTACCTCCTTGATGCTCCTACCACGAACCCCACCCGGGCAGCATACGAGGCATTCCTAAGATGCCCCCACTATGAAGACCCCACATAAGGTACTGTCGTCTGTCCCTCTCACTACAGGCGTTCTTTGGGTGGGAAATAGGAACTTCCGAAGCAAAGTAAATGCTCTTCTCTTATCACGATTTCACACCCAAGAAAAAGCGAGATCAGAATCAATGAAAACAGTGATGAAAATTAGATAGGAAGGGGGTTGTCGCTGGTTGCGTTTCTCTCCCTCCGTTTTCCCCTTCTTAAACCCCCTCGTGCTATGGAACTAGGCTAAAGAAATGCCGGTACCAAACATTCACGATGTTTCCTGTGCTCCTGCGTAGTTTCTGCCATGTCCATTCACGTGACTGACAGTACTGATATGCCAAAAGTTATTCTGCAAGGGTTTTGACACTAACACTTGGGTAGATTGAAGCCGGATTTTCCTGTGGGTGGGGTGGCGGGGCTTGGCAGGCAAGGAAAAGAAAGAAAAATACCCTCTCTTTTGGGCACTCGTGTCTTGCCGTAAGAGATGTCTGGGAAGGTGAAGAGGTGAAAGAAGTGAGGTGGTGAATGTAATTTTACGAACTTGTACTATATCCCAGATTCATAGGATTAACATTATCATGTCCACCATCCATTTCTTTTGAGTGATTCCGATAGCAGGTGCTTTGGCTCCCTAAGAAACTGTTATCATACTACCCCTCGAACCACATCACCGAAAGGCATGACCCTCGAGGCGTACAATGAGCTTAAGGTTTACATCAAGTCTATAATTCTTCCCGCTTTCGAGTGTAGTGGCCCTGGTAACATGGAAAGTAAGATGGTCTACCGCCAATGGTTCGAACTGAGCTATACAATGGCACGCGGATGCTTTCCTGATTTTTGCAGTCTCGGGCTCGTGCTGAAGAGGAGGATTACAAAACACCCTCCGGGCGGATGGATTCCTTCCTGCCCCTGGGGGGCAATGGGCGGAAAGCGTGAGGCAGCGGAGGGTGGGCTAGGTGCTGCTAGGGAGCTATTGGGTACTGGTGAATGCTATGGTGGAGGATTACGGCGCGAGAAAAGGTTTTGGTGTACGATCTTGGCGACAAAAAATTCGTGCCCCCCCCCCCCCCCGACGTTTTATAGTACACCAAAAATGGCAGATTTCGGACTCTCATAACTCATCCCAAAAAGCTGTATAGATTTAATAAAACCAAGATATATCATAGTTGTAGGCAATTGTTCAAACTTTCTAGGTAAAAAAAAAATTATGAGAATTTTTCCCATTCCCCTGTGAGAGTTGAGAGCTGAGGGTTGTCATTGGATGGGGTTTGCAATGTACCTTTTGTATGGGACTCTCATATCATACATAACAAAATCAGAGGTATCATATCTTTTGCCCACCATCATTATTTCTAGTATGATATTGCAACCATGGGCGTTAATTAACTAACAGAGCTTGTCACATATAAATGATAATATTATTATCTAGATGAGTCTAAAGACTCTGGGGATTATTTTTTTGTAAATTTTTTTTTTTGCAAAGCAGCTGGCTGTGATTTTATGAGGTGAAAATAGCCATTTTTGGTGTAAAATGGGGGGGGGGGCAAGAATTTTGTCACAAATCTCGTATCATACTGTGTGATATATTTCCACTCGGCATTCATGGGGCAGCGAACGGACGGGGTTTTTTTACTTCCGCTGGATGAAGATTGTCAAGCAAGACGGCATCGTGTGCCGTTTCTTTTGCTTACCGTGCTCAGATTTAGACTACGATAACCTGCATCACGGGAGCCCCCCGGGGGGGGGGTATTTGTGGCTACGGGGCCCGGTAGCACTTTTGGTCTACTTGTGAGTAACGGGGTATATATGTGCGGCTCTGAACTGTGCCGAACCTCGATTCCTTGCGACTTGTTTGAGCTTAAAAGTGCTGTGCTAGGCACTATTGCTCTGGCGTTAGCTACGAGTGAGACTTCATGAGACCACACAAAGACTTTCTATACCTCTAACACGCAGGGCACATTTTTCAAAAACATATCGGGAAAGTGGTTTAATTCAATTCAATTCAAATTCAATTTAGCTATTGAAATTCAGTCCGTGACACCCACGCCAGACTCCATCCTTCGATAAGGTAAGCTATCAGGAATGACGTAGCGTCACAACCTCTAGATATGTTACGCTACAGTACAATGTAGACAGTACCACTAGAATGAAAAAATGAGAAATTCAAGCACAATGACTGAGTGAGGGGTATCCGGCAATCTCGTCCCCCGCTGTGTGTAGCAAATAGCAAGTGGATACAGAGAATATAGCAAAGGGAAGGGATAAGGGGAGAATCAGAAAAATGGGGTAATGGTTGGAGGGACGCGTACCCCGTCTATCTATCTATCATTCATTTTGAGACTAGCTGGCTACCGAGAAAGAAAGAGGAAGGGGGAGAGATATTTGTATCGTTTTTTTCGGAACAGGGAAAGGGAGGGGGGGGGAGGGATCGGGCTGCGGTGTACTGTTTCTATCGTCGCGAGACGTTAATATATTTTTCTAGTCAAAGCTTCTCCCCTCTAGGGGATCTATCCATCCAACAACTGTGCGGGTCAATCACCTAAGCGTGAGTGGAGCCTGATCCGATTACGCGATGGTACTCCCTCTGCCTCACCCTCCTCAATAGGGCGAAGCGGTGCCTATTTCGCTGAATCTCAATTTGATCTTGGTCCGGCATCTGGCGCCGAATTGCCTCTGAGAGTCTAGTTCTCGAGCGGCGGTGGTGGAATTGGTCGACATCGGCGGCGGCGGTACTGGTGGAAACGATAGGTGCGGCTGAGGGGGAACTCTCAACCTGGACACGAAGGTCGGTGCCAGGGACTGGGCTGGCAGGGTCTGAGGGTGAGGCTCCGGCGGGAATCTCCGGGATTGGTATGGAGCGGGTAGCCCGGGTCGAGTTGACTCTATACGGGTCGCGGGTAAGGCGTCTGGGTGGGTCGGGGGTTTCGATATCCTCGAGTTCTTCGAGTGCTTCCTGGGTCGAGTGTAAAGAGTATTGTCAGCTATGAGTTTTATGAGAGGCTGATGTGGGGGGCGTTGATGATAAATAGACACTCACAAAGAAATTCGCAGAGAGGGAAATGCGACCAATAAGACGGCTAGAATCTCCCGCCATACTATCAATCATGGCATCGGCATCATCCCCCAGGTCAATAGAAAGGCGTAAAAGAGGGACAGCATCGGTGTGCTCATCTCCGTAAAGGGAACTCCCAATCCCTCCCCGCCTACCACCTCTACTCATTGTGCGGTAGAGATCTGCCAAGTCCTGGTCACGGGAAGCGCGCTCCATCATGCGGATGACGACAGGACAGTTGAGGTGACTAGCGTGTACTCCCAGCTTCCCGCAGAAGCAGCAGGATTTAGAGGTGCATCGGATGCATGTTCCCACCCCGTGCGAGTCGATGCGAGCTTGCGGGATGAAGGACCTGCATTCGTAGATTGGGCAGTAAAGGGGACGCTCTTGGTAGAGCCCTTCGTGGTCTGAACGGATGATGACCCTGGTGGGCATGACGGATCTGTTTCTTTCTTTCTTTCTTTTTGATTAGGAAATTGCATTATCATGTGATGGGGGTTTTTTTTTAAAAGTGGGATTTCTTACTCTGAGATAGAGAGTGTGTATGTGAGGGTGGGAGTGAATGTAAATTAGCGAAGCTGGAGAATATCAGACTTCTTAAACGAGCGGAATGTATGAATTAGTCAAGGGCGGTAGAGAGGGTGATGGTGGAAGTTGCTGTAGGAGTTTCCGACGAGAGGAGAGGAGGGAAGGGGAAGGAAGGGAAGGGGGGTAAGGAAGATGAGTGGATTGGGGGCGTAAACAATTTTAGGAGGCGCGCAAACCGATTCGTTTTCTTTTTCTCTCTCTCTTTTCTCCTGCGTTGGTCTCTAGGCTTTGTCCACGCGTGCCCTTTAACTATGCGAGGCTGCCTCTGGTATCATAAAACAAGGCCTTACACCACGGCCTAAAGGGCAGCTCACGATTTGGGGCCTTTCTAGCGAGATCCCCTTTGGCCTTCCCTCTACTTTTTTTTTTTTGGGCTGGACAGAGGTGAGTTTTATTCTGACACAATAGTGCTTCGCTGAGAGCTACATTGTATGATATATGTATAGCAGGTAAGGAAGCTTAGAATTCGAGTAGGAAATAGGCTATGATGGGCCTAAGCTCCATTTTCTCCACTATTCACGAATCATTTCAAACTCCGGATCATATCTTACGTCCCGCTGGGCTTGACAGGCGTGAGTACTGTCACTGCAACCGTGGTGGTGGTGGTGGTGGTGGTGAAATATCAAGGCAGAAGCATTGATTGTAGCAGGCATATTGGCCATAGTACGGACTACTGTAAATATCGAAGATTCTGCCATCAAAGCTTCGACAATCTGTATAGTGTATGTGTATTTCCATCTCTCCTACAAACTTCGCCACCCTATTGCTACAAGATGGCTGTATTAGCCAAACTGGTGACTCGATATGAGAAGGACGTACTTGTACCACAGCGGTCCATTCAGACTCCTCCTCAAATGCTACATCCCCCAAAGTCAAAATGTGTAACATCATAGCCCGTGTCTGCGCTTCCTTTATTCGACTCACTATATTCTATCACAACTGCTGCGATACGCAGCTGTCCCTACCCCCACCCCACCAATGATCCGACCTTCGTGTTTCCATATCCAGCTAGAACCGCCTAGCCCAATGGGTTAGGGCTTTCTTCTAGCTTCCAAGACTTTACTCGCTTCCATTACTCGAGTACTTCCATTGTTACACTGTCTTCAGAACCAATTTCGTCATCCTGGAACAATAACACAAATAAACCCGCAAGAGACGGCCGAAACTCAAACCCAACCTCACCTCATCACCTCATCACCGCGCCACTCGCGTACCCGTACCCCTCAAAGAAAAACAAAAACAAACAAAAGAGGAAACGATGTCCTACCAACCCCCGCCAATACACACGGGCGCACAGCTAATCGCACACTCGCTAAAATCCCTCGACGTGCGAATAATCTTCGGTATAGTCGGTATCCCAGTAATCGAGGTGGCAGAAGCCTGTCTAGCCCTAGGAATCAAATTCGTTTCCTTCAGGAACGAGCAAGCGGCTTCGTACGCGGCGAGCGCGTACGGGTACTTGACCGGCCGGCCGGGCGTTTGTCTTGTTGTCGGTGGGCCGGGGGTGCTACATGCCATGGCTGGTGTAAGTCGTCTACCCTCCTTCCCGGCTATTTACGACTGGCGGTGGAGAGCTAATTAAAAACCGTGAAGGTCGGAAATTCCATGGCGAACGCGACATACCCGCTCCTGCTCCTCGCCGGAAGCGCGGAAACCAGCGCGGGGCCTACAAAAGGTGCGTTCCAGCAGCTAGACGCGGTATCTCTACTTGCGCCGCACACGAAATTTGCCGTTCGACCACCGAGCTTGGAGGACCTCCCGCGGTCGATTCGGGATGCCTATCGGTTCGCTTTCTACGGGAGACCAGGGGTTGGCTTTGTGGACTTGCCGGCGGATTACATCCAGGGGATGCCGAGGGAGGTTGTGCAGATTGAGCGGGTGGAGGAGCAACCACGGGTTCTTGGCGACGAGCGGAGGGTAGTGGCAGTCGCGGAGGCGTTGAAGAGGGCGGAGAGGCCGTTGGTTGTTATTGGGAAGGGAGCGGCGTACGCGAGAGCTGAGGGGGTATTGAGGGAGTTTGTCGATGCGTGAGGATTCGCTGCCTTCTGCTATTTAGCCGCCTGTTGAAGGGTTTGTTGGGCTGACGGGGATGATAGGACTAAAATCCCCTTCCTCCCAACCCCTCAAGGGAAAGGTGTCCTCCCAGATGACCACCCACTCAACACCTCCACCGCCCGCTCCACCGCCCTCGCGGGTGCAGATGTCGTCCTTCTCGTGGGTGCCCGGCTGAACTGGATCCTGCACTTTGGCGAGCCGCCAAAGTGGTCCCCGGGGGTACGCATAGCTCAGATAGACATCTCCCCCGAAGAACTCGATCGCTGCACCGCCGATCCAACACTCTCGATCCATGGGGACATAACCTCCGTAATCGCACAGCTAAGGCTCCACCTCACAGATTACCACCACCTCTCCTCCCCCTGGAGCAACACACTTTCTACCTCCGCTACTAAAAACTCAGCCATAGCTCGGGCGAAAGCTTCGACGCCAACAAACCCTCTAACATACCATCGCACCTTTACCCTCATTAAATCAGCCCTGGAATCATTATCCCCGGGTGGCGCTGACAACCTAGTCTATGTCTCGGAAGGCGCCAACACAATGGACATCTCCCGTAGCATCTTCACTGTATCACAACCCCGCCAGCGCCTGGATGCCGGCACGTACGCAACAATGGGTGTAGGCCTTGGCTACGCCATAGCCGCTGAAATGGCCTACAACCACACCCACGAAGCTGCCCCCTCCTCCTCCCCACCCATCAGAAAAAGGATTATATCCCTAGAAGGCGACAGCGCCCTCGGCTTCTCCCTTCCTGAAATCGAAACCATGTCCCGCTACCGCCTCCCTATCATCATTTTCGTCATTAATAATGGAGGCGTATACCACGGCATATCCGACAACACACC
>Ga0307509_10001799_pt1 | contig 35507 bp, 36 predicted proteins | sample 10_EM_MG_FD_202245 | JGI IMG/M metagenome (GOLD analysis project Ga0307509, IMG submission 202245) | Populus trichocarpa ectomycorrhiza microbial communities from riparian zone in the Pacific Northwest, United States - 10_EM | ecosystem: Host-associated > Plants > Roots > Unclassified | place...
CTTATCCTAGGTTTACCAGCTATTTGTATTAAGTATACGAGACCATACCACCTCTGGTTACCTCTTGGTATACCATTTGGGCTAAGGTGATAGTGATTGTAGCTACCTATCGTAGGGTCGTTACATTAGCTATGTGGATGATGGAACGATAGCAGTTAGCACCCCGAACATATCGAATACGAAATACGCACTAGCGAGGATATTCGAGGAATGCGATGATATTGCCAAGAAGAGAGGGATGGAATTCAATCCGGATAAAGTAGACTAGATAAGATTCGGAAAAGAAGAATGGGGAGATTTGGAGTTTATGGAAAGAAGGAAAGGAATAGTGGAAGAGATAAGGATTTTGGGATATAGGATGGAACGAGACAGAAAGATGAGGAGTTATATTGAATACTGGCTTGAGAGAGGGATTGGTATGAAGAGGAGGATACCGAGTATAAGCAGAAGATATGGTAGTGATGGAGGACTAAATGCATGGGAATACATGAGACTCATACAAGCAGTATACTTACCAACGATATACTACGGGTTAGAGTTCGTGGCAAGAGAGCCTCAATTAATAAAAAGGATGCAAATAGAAATGAACGACACGCTAAGATCGACATTTCTGGCACCCCTCAAATACGCGAACAAGATATTGAGGAACGAAACCGGAACTGCTCCAGTCGAAATTGAAGAAAGATTCGTACAAAGGAAAATGTATGAAAGACAGCGGAAGTGGAGATATGAGGAAAAACTACTATGGTTCGGATGCATTGTGGATGAATGGAAGGACGACAGGCTTGGGGAACCGATAATGGAATTGGATAAAGATAAAAAGAATTTGCTGAAGGTGAAGATTAGGTTTGAGAAAGAAATTGCAAAAAAGGAACATATGAAAGAGTTGGAGAATATGAAGAGGGATGAGATGTGGGTGTATACTGATGGGACCAAGGTGAAGGAGAGAGCCGCTGCGGCATGGGTTATTGTGAGAGGGGAAGGACTAGTGGAGGAAGAGAACGGAATGAGAGTGCCTAACAGTTGGTCGATTACAAAGATTGAGATATCAGCTATTATGATGGCTGTGAGGGACCTGGTTAGGCATGGGAAGAAAAGATTAAGGATATTGTTGGATAGCAAATCGGGAATTGAGATAATCAAAAGGATGAAGAAGGAGGGGCTGGATGCCTCGATCTGGGATATGCTGGCGGACCACATAGACCAATAGGAGAGTGTTGAAATTGACCCGATCCCTGGTCACCAAGGATAATTCGGTAACGAAAAAGTGGACGAAATGGCCAAGAGGTATGGCAATAGAGCAATAAACCAAAACAGTCGATGGAAAGACGTGAACTACCAAGTGGACCCGACAATGAGGTTGAAAGAGATTAAGCAGGAAGAGTGGATGGCATGGAATGAAAAGGAAGGCCATGACTACTACACATGAGAACCCAAAATGCCAAATCACATGAAAGGCCTGTTGAGACTGGACTATTAGGTTCTGATAAGACTGCAATCTGGAGCGGATAACCGCGGCCATGAAGGGTGTGAAAACGGTGACAATCGATACCACTTAATATGATGCAACAAGTATGATCGACCCGATCTAGAAGAAGAGGATCTATACGATGACAAGAATATTCCTTGATAGAAAGAATGGTGGACGAGAAACGAATACCTCGGAATGGAAATACCGACGAGCGTGGAAGAACAACAAGGAGTGAGAGTGATGTTTGGTAACCCTTTCGACAATACCATAACTATTGAGGAAGACGGGAAGATTGTGAAAATGAAGGTGGGCAATAGATGCAGGAAGTGTGGATCCAAACACATGGGAAAGTGTACAAAGAAGGTGGCCATGCTGGAAACAGGGAGATGGTTTTTCGTGGGGAAGGATGAGATGGAATGCAAGATGTGCAAAGGGAAGTTTGGAGGTGGTAGCACCACAAGACCAGGTGGATCCGGTATGAGGGCACACTTGGGAAGGAGCAAGAAATATTGTGGAATGAAATGGGAGGAAGAATTTTATAAGAAATTTATAAGGAAGATTGATATATGGGATGGAGAGTACAAATTGGGAGTATTGGTTAGATGGATGACGCTTAGGTGGGAGGACAGGAATGTTTGTAAGGGATGCGGGAAGGGTATGTTAAAAAAGAGCGTAAGGGAACATGTAAGGAAATATGATAAATGTGAAGAAGGATTGAGGTAGATGGTAGCCGAACTGCAGGACAGCTCGGGGAGTTAGTGGATGATGATTTATTTTGTTTTTTGTTTATTTGTGTTTATTTGTTTATTTGTTTGTTATAAGGTGTGAGAGATGGGCTGGCGTACCCTAGGAATGTACTGCCGTAGGATAGAGAACCTGGATAGGGATGCTTCCTGTACATACGAATATATGATATTACCAAGCTAAGGCCAGATTTGGCAGTCAGGAAATCCAAACTTTCCATCCTCCCCGGAGCTCGGATGACTCAGCACTCTTGGCGAGCCCAAACATTCTCGCCGATTTTATTTCACAGGGGTTCAAATCATTCCGTGACAGGCTTAGCAACGTAATAGAGAGGACGCAGCTGGAGCTTACCGTAATCTACCTAGATGTGGGGAGGGGGTTTGAAGCGAGATACGTGCTACGGAATTGGATTATCCCACGGTAACTACCGATTGCACTCTTCTGGGTGCTTTGGGCTAGTACTGTGGAATGGATTAAAACAGAGTTTTAGCTAGAGTTATATAAGCATATCGATGGAAGCAAGATGATATGATATTATCATTGTATGCTTGCTGTAGCAGAAGTAGAGCTGCTCCCCAAACTTTCCAGCACTCAGACTATTACTCTCGAAGTGGCAAGATGGGGGGGGGTAACCTCGGGCCAGGGCTGCTGGTGTCAATATGGGAACAAAGTTGGCACCAGGAATGGGCAAATATATAAAAAAGGAAAAGCTTGTTTTGGTTTGTTGCCGGTGATCATGACTGTTTACGGTTTGTAGCGTTTGTTGTTTTTTAAGGGGATGTCTCTTTTGTTCTTGGGTCTTCTACCGGTATATGGTACTAGGCCATGCCATCCGACCCTTGTCCGATATTTTTCAGTAATTCTGAGGACTTGACAAAAGGAAAGGGAAAAAGAGGGTTCGCAAAACTCTCATGCCCATCCGAGGATTATACATATACAGGCACTGCGGGCTCTTGGGAATGCATTGGTATGATAGCCCTCTCTTGTTATTGCTCAGCATAAATTGTAGTGAGAGCTTACGATCGCCCTAGAAGCGTATCAGAAGGACACTTGTCTCACAGGTCCGGGCATTGGATTGTGAAATTTGCGGATAGGGTCGCGCTCAAGGAAAGAAAAAGACAAACGCAGTGATCTGCGAGATCCTACTGGATCTATTACACCTTTCTTCATTTTACCCCCTTCTCTGCCTCCCGGCGGGCAGCGCCTGTGGAGGCTGAGCGGAATGGCTAGAAGGGGAAGATTTGAGGGGGGGGGATGGGGTCTGCAGAGCTCTGCGCGATCTCCGCATTACCTGGAGGTGGACGTTATTGGGCTTCAAGAGCAAGACCAACTGCGAGTGGGGCGGATTACTTCCAGTTCCCTGAGATCTCCGAGACCCCGCACTAGTTGTGCTCACTGCTCATTTTCACAAGGGCATCCATCACCCTCCGTCACTCGCGCTGCAAGAGCAACCTGCGTTAGCTTGGATCGGGGCTGGTCTACCCACTTCCCACATAAGTGGCCACTGCACGGAGCAAGGCCAGGGTGTGAGGACTACTTATGGGCGGCGCGCAGTGGGTCTTTATCGTGTATTTAAGAATGGCCTTTCTCCATAAGAATTGAGAATCTCGTTGGTGACGCTGGGGTTGCCTCCGCTTGTATACTAAGGTCTGTTTGATTTTCTCTCTCTTTTATTTGTCTTAATTAGAGGGCTGAAAGAGAATCCCTTCGCTGTGCTTTCTTTCTCCCCTTAATCCAAAGAGTGACATTCTGGACGTCTTAACATCAGTCTTGATTAGCTTATTCTAGTTTTTACGGCATGGTGCCCACGAAATTGGGCGGATGATGAGCGGAAGGGTGTTCGGCGGCAAGAAAGTAAACCGTCAAGGTTAGGGTTACAAAAAGTTACATGGACTGGTAATTAATCCCTGTTCGTCATCCCCTCAGTTCCCTTGTGGGCAGGCAGGGCGGAGACTGTACGGTAGCTCTTGTGAATAGCAAATGCCTCTCCCGGCACTTTACAAAGGAGTTTCTATATACTGCGAGTCTAAACTGCCGGCAATCTACGGTGTCACCGTGCTCAAACAAACAAGCAAGCAATACACGAGTTTCCGGAAACCGGGAGCCCCTCCTTCCGTCCTTCCTCCCTTCTCAGACCGGTAAAACCACGGCTATTCTTACCCTCGTATTATAGATATAAAAAAAACACCTGGGAACTGGTATTTTACACAAAAATGTTTCTTAGGGCACCGAGGAGATTTTTTACCTCCACAGCGGCGGTGAAGCAGAGGCCCGCTAGGAATGATTTTACACATTGTGTAAGTGGGGGATAAGAGATAATAACAAGCTTCTGGGTTTGGCTAATTTTCGAATTGGGGGAGTGGGGGGGAGTTGTGGAGAGATATATAGGTGATAGGAGGAGGAGTTGTGGGCTTAGCTATCGCCAGACAATTGTCCAAAAGGCCAGGGACGAGTACGCTATTACTTGAGCGGCACAAAGCAATTGGTACAGAAACTTCATCCAGGAATTCCGAGGTCTTTCCTCCCTCTCACCTTCTCACTCTCCTGCCTGCTAATCAGTCCCTAGGTGATCCATGCGGGCCTCTACTACCCACCCAACAGCCACAAAACCAAGCTCTGCAAGACCGGCAACGCCCTACTCTACGCACTCTGCGAAAAACACCGCATCCCCCACCGACGCACCGGTAAATGGATACTAGCGCAAGACCCCAACCAACTTGAATCCCTCGAGCGCTTGCATGCTCACGCCTGCACTCTCTCCATCCCTACGAGATGGCTTACGCCCGAGCAAGCACGGTCGCGGGAGCCCGCTGTCCGTGCAGAAGCCGGGGTTCTCGAGTCACCGCTTACCGGCATCGTAGACTCGCACGCGCTGATGATGTTCCTGCACGGAGATTTCGAAAGTGCCGGTGGTGACCTTGCCAAGGGTGCGCGTGTAGTCGACGTCCAGTCGAAGGGGTCCGGCGGGGAGATGGGGTATAGAGTCACCGTGGACGGTGGTGGGGAGGGCGGTGGTGCTGGTGGCGGGGAGTTTAGCGTTTCTGCGGATGTGTTGGTCAACGCGGCGGGCTTGTCCGCTATTGACATTTCGAACATGCTCCTGCGGAGCCATCCAGAGAGGTTATTGGAGGCTTACTTTTGCAAGGGGACATACTTCTCCTATTCCGCCTCCACGCCCAAGGTCGGGACCTTGCTGTACCCCGCGCCGATCAAGGGCTTTGCTGGACTCGGCACCCATTTGACCTTGGATATGGCCGGGCGCGTCAGGTTCGGGCCCGACGTTGAGTGGGTGCCAGATCCGAGTAACCTGGTACCCAGTAAAAATAGGGTAGCTGCGGCGATTGTCGCTATAAAGACTTATTTGCCTGGGCTGCAGGAGACCGCGCTCGCGCCCGATTATTGCGGCATTAGGCCCAAGCTGGTGCCCGAAGGACAGGGTGGGGTGGGACAGGTGGACTTTGTCATTCGGGAGGAGGAGGGGTATAGTGGATTTGTGAATCTACTCGGGATTGAGAGTCCTGGTGGGTTTTGCACACCTATTCATGTGTAATTCTCTAGGGAGAGCAGGTGCTGATTGTTGAATAGGACTTACCTCTTCGTTGACGATTGCGGAGATGGTTGATGGAATTTTGTATGGGTAAAGGTTTAGATAAAATCCCAGTATCGTGGCGTACGACAGATCTCCAGCGAGTTTTGAAATATGCACATTATTGTATCCATTCTCTCTTTGCGTCTATGATATCCCATAACTATCTACACAATTATTAAACCCCGCTCTTCCGTCTATTACTCCAAAACGGCGAGCATCTCTTCCTCACTTGTAAACTTCTCCCTCTCCTTCCCAAACCTCGCCCCGCGCTCCTTCTCCGCCTCATCAATTTTCAACCATTCCGCCCAGCTAATAGGCCTCATCCCCCGACTCGCAACTTCATTCCTGACAGCCCCCCATCCAAGCTTCTCCTCTTTCCCGCCGAACTCCATAAACTCCACTTCCCCACCCGTCCAGTCATTGATGATCCTATCGCCAGTGTCAAAGGCATCGTACATGGTGCTGGCGATGACACCCGTTGGCCCACGTTTGACCCATCCGCTGGCGTAGACTCCGGGCACGGGGATGGCCGGATCCCCAGTTTTTGGGTCGAGGGGTTTAACGACGCGGCCATCCTCGTTGGGAACTAATCCGCGCTTCTCGTTGAAGGGAATCCCGAAGTCCTCAAACCCGGGGATTGGTTCACTCACATAGCCGATGCTTCTGAATGCTAGATCAGTAGAGAGTGCTTCCGTCTCGCCGATGCCGATGGCCTTGGAGCTGGGTGAGAATATTGGTTCCCCCAGCCTGTTCTTTTCGAATTCTATCGCTCCAATGCGAGCTGGGTCACTCTCTGCTGGTATAAACGCCTTTGGCGAGCGTAGGAAGCATAACTCCCAGGACTTCTCTGGGTCAGTCAGCTGTGTCTTCGGGCCCTTCCGTAAAACTTGCATCATCCGCTTTTGCGCCCTCGGGAAAGAATTCGGATCCTCGGGGAGTAGCGAAGCGTGCACGGGGCGGAACCCGACTCCCGGCAGGGATAAGAGTTCCCTCAACTCCTTCACCGTAAACGCCGCTTGTAATAGGCCTCTCCTGCCCACAACCCTGACCCGCTTAACCCTGCTCCTGCTCAGCTCCTCGATAGCATACTCGGTGATATCCGTTGTCCTCAAATCGTCCACCCGCGAAAGTAACATCCTCGCCACGTCCAGCGCAACATTGCCCTGTCCGATCACTGTCACTTCCTCCGCTAGGTGCAGGTTCGGTTTCAGGTGGCGGTACTCCGGGAGGCCGTTGTACCAACCGACGAACGCCCGGGCGGAGCACACGCCCGCTAATGTGTCCTCGCCGGGGATCGCGAGTTTGCGGTCTTTGGAAGCGCCGTATGAGAGGAGGAGGGCGTCATAGTGCGGGCCCAGAACGGTTAGTGGGAGGCTGCGGTGCGGCGGGTGTGGCCAGGATGTGCCGATTGGGGTGTTTCCGATGTACGTGAAGCGTGTGTCTTGGGCCACCTCGTTGAATTTGTCTTGACAGTTCTGGGCCGTTTTTTTTGTGTGGTGAGTAATTGGTGGTGGTGAGTGAGAGTGAGTGAGTGAAAGTCAGGGAGGGGGAAGATGGAACCTTGACTTCGGGGTGATCTGGTGCGACGCCGAACCTGACAAGGCCGTACGGCACGGGCAATGACTCGTACATATCTACCTTCGCATTGGCAAGTTTGCTTAGGACCCGATACGCAGTGTAAAATCCGGCCGGTCCAGCTCCTATAACAGCCATATGAAACGGCCGGTCTGGTCGTCTAGCCACTGTATTCAGATATCGACTCCCAGGTGACTGGAACAAACCCCGCCGCAATGTTGAGAATAATGGCTGTTTCGAGAGTGTAGTTGTGGCAGACATGGTTGGTGATTTTCTCGTGCCTGTCGCTTCCAGTATGATACGAAAGTCAGTCACCCAGGCTACCGATATGATACCTTGACCACCACTTGAGCCGCGGTTTTAAGGTGAGACTTTGTGGCTCAAGCTTTGTTTCAACGTCATTTTAGCACTTTTGGCGGTGGGTGCAACAACAAGAGCAACAGGGTTCTCACCCACGCACCCGGTAAGTTTTTCTATCCACCACCACCACCACCACTATATCATACGGTACGGCATGCACCCCCGCAGTATTTACCGAGAGTTTGTCGACTTCGGACAGTTGGCAAGGGATTGCCCTTCCTTGATGAGATAGTATGCCTGGCCCATGACCCTAATAATAATACAACGTGGGCGCTCAACTCTAACTTCACCCATGGGGTGAGCAGCCTCGATACGAGGTCGAATATCAACTTTAAAGACCCGGACGCTATCCGGTGTGTACCGGCCCTCTTGTAGCAGCTAGTTCAAAGGCTTATACTTTATCAGGGAGCTTACAAAATGCCTTCTTTATCGAGACTTTGGGTTGAACCTCGTGCTCCCGGGGGATCGGCTGTGCCCTACTGTGCCGAATAGGTCTGGAACTTTCACTGTTCTGATATCATATGGTGTGTGTGTGTGGGATTTTTTTTATATTGAATGTTTGAGTGGAGGTTTAGGTTGAATTATATCCTTTGGATTCAAGATTTACTTGATTCTACCGGTAATCTCGAGAACGACGAGTTTGAGCCCACACGCGAGGTTGTGGGGTTGGATGTGTATGGCTGTTCCCGCTTCTTCTTCTCGGAATCCTACGAGAATTTGGCTGAGTTGCATGTAATAGGGGTACTGGTGCGAGTTGTATATACCCACTCCTTGGGTGCTCGTTACGAGATAATTGGAAGTTTGTTGCTACAGGTTTGCGTGTTTGGCTGCTCCGGATGTTTGGCGTCGGGGTGTACATTTCTGGCTGACGAGTTAGACATCGACGGGAAGTCACTTGAGTGTGCTAGGGAGAATATCCAGAGGAACAGGGAGAAGGTCGGAGACTTAGATGAGAGGATCACGGTTTTTGATAATTCTCCTGATGACGATATCTTCCCGGTCGAGAAATTGGGGATTGAGAAGCATTATTTCCCCCTATCCGCGAGTAAGTGATTGATATGCTAATAATGGATAGCTCAGGCTTGATTTCACAATGTGTAACCCCCCTTTTTACACCTCCATAGATGACATGTTCGATTCCGCTAGACAAAAGAACTTGCCACCCTCATCGGTAATCTTCTCGATTGCCCACACTCTCTACTGACATTCCGTAGCTAATGTCCCTAGGCCTGCACCGGTACCAGCACTGAAATGGTCTACCCCGGTGGCGAAGCCTCCTTCATAACCTTAATGCTTGATCAGTCCCTCCAACTTCGCTCAAACCCCGGTTTCAAAAACACCTGGTACACCAGCATGCTTGGAAAACACAGTTCCGTAGAATCACTAGTGTCAGTGATAAAGCTGCATACACAAAACTACGCAATCACGGAATTCAAGCAGGGCTCTACGCGGCGGTGGGGAGTTGCATGGAGCTTTGGTGATAGGAGGCCTTGTCTGGCTGCTGTGCGCTATGAGAGCTCACAGTTGAGAGGGTTGATGCCGTTTCCCACCGAGTTTGAGTTTGATACCGCGGGGGACGTGGTGAGTGTTGGTGAGGCCGTGGATAACACGCTTGCTACGGAGATTGGGGCTGGGTCTGGGGAGTGGGCGTGGGACTCATCGGTGAGTGCGGGTTGGGGAGGTGTGAGGGGAAATGTATGGTCAAGGGCTGCTCGAAGGGCGAAAGCTAGGGGATTAGAAATAGAGGGTATTAGTAGTGGAGTTGCTTTAGGCTTTCGGGTTGGAGTAGCGGAGAAAGGGGACCGAAGTGTCAAGGTGAAAATCAGGTGGACAAGAGGGGTTGATTACGTCCTCTTCGAGAGTTTTTATGGGATGATCAAGAGGAAGATTTTAGGTGGTTAGCGATGTATCAATGATTTTGCAAACTGGTTTTCTCTGTATCGAATCATCGTCAAACTCCTACCTTGGTTGTCCGCCGCGCACCCCGCCTAACGCGAGACGGACTCTTGGGCACTATGAGGAGCCCCACTTTTTCATTTCCTAAGTCACGATAGTTAATAGCTTTGGGGCCCAAAACCTTTAACCCATGATCCACCTAAGGGACATTTCGAGTGCGACCCGATGACCCTTGGCGATGCAAGCGCGCCCCAAGCTTGGGTCACGACCATCCTTCCCAAGAATCTCAACCTCCAACCACCACCACCAACACAACAACCAACATGTCAGCCGCTGATGTCACCACCCCGACTAACCCACACCCCCAATACCTCCACCACCTCCTACAAATCGTGCACACAAACCTCCAGCACCAAGCCGACTGGCACTCCCTCTCGACCCACACTTCGCCGAGCCTCCCGCGACCACTGATCTCGGGGATTCCGCCCGAGGGCACTAAGCGCGAATGGGTGCTGCCGGTTAGCTTGCGCGAGAAGTGGTCCTTGCGGAAGTGGGCCGAGGTTTTTGACGCTCTGCCTGAGATGGATGGGGATGAGGGTGGGGACGGGAATGGGGAGAAGGACAAGGAGCAGGAGGGAAAAAAGCTGACGATGGGGGTCGCTAGCGATGATAGCACCGTTGTGTATTATGTTGTTGGGGAAGGGATTATCAAGCCCAAGCAGAATTAGAAGGGGGAGGGGGAGGGTTGTCGGTGGAAGGGGGGGAGTGCGGTATGGGATGGAATGATGGGGGGGGGTTAGGTAGGGTGTGGAAGGTGGGGAAGGGCACGGCACCCAAGGTCTCGAATACCGTATTTGTCTGTTTGTCGGAGGGGGGTATCAATTCTCTCGTGGCTCTGGCGATTCCCGGGGCGATGCCGCTGTCGGCATATCGGCGTGAATGCGCTCAAAAAACGAGTGATGGTACCATGCTATCCCTCGTACTCGGTAAATATCGGGAGAGGGAAAAAGGGGAGGAAAAAAAAAGCAGGAATTACGTGGTATGACTTTTCTTTTCTTTCAAGAAACCCTCCTCTACCTAAAACCATCTAATAAGGTGCGCTGGAGTAGATCCGGCAAAAGTCAGCATATGCCGCTAGCGCTGCACACCCCCGCCGTCCCGCAATATACCGCCAATCATAATAACTCGCCCCCCTGACCACCATCCATCCACCTCCGGGGCTATCATCCCCGTGATTATTGCGCGGGTCTCGCGCTGCCATATTTTTCCTCGTGAAGCATCCAAACACCAATGCCGGATTCACTCCCCCGAGGCCGCCCACTTGCTGCCTATCTAATATAGCATAGTTTAACAACTCAAAGATACCGTGTACAGGCGACATAATTCGTCACAAGGTTGTTTCATAGCGAGTGATATCCATGAAGGTCAAGGGTAAATGAATGGGTCGACGGACAGCCTAGGCATACCGTATGCATAGCACAGTAAAATTAGAAAAGAACCGTTTTACGATTGATAGAAATATTGTTTTCAATTCACCACGTAATTCACCACATAACTCGACTCCTATAACCTCTCACAACTCGCCTGCCCACCTACCAGTACTATACCTCCAAACACAGAGTAATACCGACATGGCAAAAGCTACTTAAGTGACCAACAACCAATAGATGAGTGGAAAAGGAGGTGGAGGAAGAGAAGAAACTATTAAGTTAATGCGCACAGCCAGGCAGCCAGGCAGCCCCATCACACAAAACCATACATTTTTAGTATAATGAGAGAGATGCAGTAGAAAAGGCGAAGGAGAAAAGCAATAGAATATACCCTCTCCCTTTCATCCGTCCATCGTAACTTTAGCTAAAAATAGAGAATAAAGAATACATCTAACCAACTAAACCAAACCGGAAAAGGGAAAAAAACAAAAAACAGAAAAACGATTTCCCTCCGGCTCGTGGTTAATGGTACTATATGATAAGGGGAATGGGAATAAAAATACATGCGAGGGCAAGAGGCGACTGGCCCAACCAAGGTAAGTAACTAGCCAGCTGGGGAAGTAAATGGAAATAGGTGAGAAAGTAATGATCCAGAGTTGCATGATAAATAGCAAAGAAAGGTAAGCCGAGTAAACAGGAAGAAGCTTGGAGAAAAAAGAGTGCCAAAATATCCGTGAAAAAAAATATAAAAGAACACCAAATCACCGCCAACACGTCTAGCCCATATCACCTAATGATAAAGTTTGTTTTAGTAGGAAAAAAAAGTGGGGGTAGAAGGACAGAAAAGATAAAAAAGGTAAGCGTATGACATCAATTGTCCGAACCCACTCCCTGCTTCCTTCCTCCCTTCCTTCGAAGGGGAGAGTTCAGAAAGGCTAAACTCCGTCGGCTCCATTGTCAGCACCGCCCTCGGCTCCCTGGGCGGCTTCTCCTTTATCATCCTCTTCATCCTCTTCCTTCTTCATCCCAGTCTCCACGACTCTAAACGCCCCACTAGCCTCCTCCTTACCCCTGGCAGCGCGAGAGTAAGCTTCGGGACTGCGATCCATCAAAGTTTCCAGTTCCGCGTCGGTGAGCAACTGCGTGCCCTGCTCGACAACATTGACCTTCTCAAAGTCCTCCTTGAGGAGCTGGGCGATCTCTTCCTCTTCCAAGGCTGAGGGGGCGGAGATGCTCTTGAACTTACCCTTCTGGATGACCAGCTTTTCCAAGCGGCGCTTGCCGTCCGCTTTCTCTAGGATAGTTTGCTCCACGGTTGCGGCGGTGGCGAAGCGGTAGATTATCACAGGCTTCTTTTGCCCTATGCGGTGCGCGCGATCTTGGGCTTGGAGGTCCTGCTGGGGGTTCCAGTCTGAGTCGAAGAGGATGACGGTGTCGGCGGCAGTGAGCTGTTATTTGAGTTACTAAAATAATGGTCCTTGAGAGTGGGTAGGGAGGAGGCCTTACGTTGATACCCAACCCACCGGCTCTGGTGCTGAGCAAGAAGAGATTCCACCCTGCCTCTTTGTTGAATCTTCTGATGTGCTCACGCCTATCTTCTTGTTTGATTCCGCCATCAATTCTACAAACGGGCCAGTGTCTAAGAGTCACAGCCCATTCCTCGATAATGTCAAGCATCCTGGTGAACTGGCTGAAGATAAGAACTTTGTGGCCTCTCGCGAAGAGTGCTGGAACGAGTCTCTCGAGGAGCATCATCTTTCCAGAGACAGTTACTAGACGTTCATCAGGTTCACCGTCGCCCCACGGCCAGTAGAACAAATGAGGACTATTGCAGGCAAGACGTAGTTGCATAATAGGATTTTGTAGTTTCTTAGCACTAATTTCCTGAGCTGTTGAAAGAAAATGAAAAAAACAGGTTAGTAAACCATTGGCGGGGATTTGTGCTATTGAAAATTTTGAGCGGCAGGCCGACAACTTACTGGCTTGGAGAACCTGTTTTTCTTCCTCGGTGAGAACAGGTTCTAGTTCCTCTTTCTCAGACGGTGCTTCTTCTAGCATCTGAAAATACTCGTCATCTGACAACTCCTTGTATGAAACACACTTTTTCTTCCGCTTTGGATCTGGGCTCTTGGCCCTCTTGTTGGGTGATTCTTGGCCGACGGTCAAAAGCTTACGCTTTCTATTGCTGTGCCTGCTATTGAGTAGTTGTTCTATCAACCACTCTTTGGCCTTGCGATCTAAAATCATCCCGTAGAGATCCTTCTGGCTCCTAGTCAGAGGTGCATACAAGATGTACTCTCGCTTGGGAGGCAAGTTAGTTTCGACGTCCGCCTTGATTCTTCGGAGCAAGAACGGCTTCAAGATTGCATGTAAACTAGCAACTATCCCAACCTTCTTCTCCTCTTCCAACCATGCGTGATGCCCTTCTTTCTCTTTCAAGTCATTAAAATTAAACCAGTTTTGAAAACTATCGAGATCGTCGAAGATATCAGGCAACAAGAAGTTTAGTAGAGACCACAATTCTGACAAATTGTTCTGAAGAGGAGTGCCAGTAAGAAGCAGACGATTTGCTGACTGGTACTTCTTCAACTCACTGATCAATTTGCAGTTAAGGTTCTTAATACGGTGACCTTCATCGATGATAATAAACTTCCAATTATACTTTTTCAGATACTTGCGATCGATCATGACGAGGTCGTAAGATGTGCATACAACGGGGAACGTCGCATCTAGCTTCGCCATCCTTGTCTTACGTATTTCATCGCGTTCGGGCGGAGTCCCATGGTATAGAACGGCTGGAATCTCGGGTGCGAATCTGAACCAACAGTAAGCCATCGAGCCCAATATGATAACAACTAAACAGAATCACAAACCTCGCAATCTCTTCAACCCAATTCGACAACGTAGACACAGGTGCGACGACCAAGAAAGGGCCCACCATTCCCTTTTCTCTCAGGAATGCCAGAAAACTGATTGTTTGAAGAGTTTTACCAAGCCCCATCTCGTCTGCTAGAATTCCGTTGAGTCCGTTCTCGTATAATGAAACCAACCATTCTAGCCCTTGAAGCTGATACTCTTTCATAATACCCCCAGTAATCAACTTAGGCTGCCTAGCTGACTTTAGGTCTTTCTGTTGACCCAATCTCGTCTCCCCAGCCTCCTCAACTGCAGATGCCAATGCCTGCGCAGTATTTCCTGCGCCTTTCAATTCATCTTTAGTGAAGTAATCGGAAATATTAGCTGCTTCCTTCCTGGCGGGGGGGCGTCCAGGTCTTCTCCTGGTTTTCGCGGTGAGTGACTCCTGCTCAGTGGAAGAACCAGTAGTTCGAGAGCTCTTGCGGATGGTCTCAACCTTAACGTTCCCCTCCGCTTTTACCGCCTCTTCCACCGTTTCGGCCCTTTGTTTTTTATCGATAGCTTCAGCTCGCCTCCTCATCGCTTGCTGCTGCTGCATCATTTTTTCGCCAATGATGGAGGTGTAAATTCCGCTCTGCTTGATTAAAAAGTCGAGACGAATCTTCATCTTATCTACGGGAACGCTGGAAAAGTCTTCCACTGAGGCAGGATAGTATTGAGTCAGTTACTAAAGTTCTCTAATAAAAGATACATACCTACATATATATATATATATATATATAAAACACAAATAGAATTTATAAAAACTGGCAGATAAAAGAAATGACTTACAGGTATCTTCAACCTTTATTGGCTCTGTAGGGGAGTAGTCTGTTTCACCAGGGGGCGAAACAGAGGTCGCCTGAGTATCGGCGGGCGAGTTTGCGTTGGAAGGAGACCCGCTAGACATTCCTTCGGCTGTAAAAGAAAATAGGGGAAAGGGGAAAGGAATTGGATAGAAATGACTAGCAGTGAGAGAAGGAAAGAGAGGGAGGAGCAGAGAAATCCTAAAGAATGGGTGGTGTGGTCACTCAGAAGAGAGAGTGTGTGGTGTGGATATTGGACTGGGCTCTGAACGCGACAAAGGGTGGGAAGGGGAGTGAAGTCAGGAGGTGGCGGCAGGAACGACGGAAAGACGCGTTTAGTTAGCCAGGGTTTTTTTTTTTTAGTGCTTCGCGTTGCAACTTGCAAAGTGGTTCACAAACAGCCCTCGAACACAGCATCTTTGGTCACTTGGGAAATTGTTGAGAGCCTGCGACAGGCCCAGGCGTCTGTGAAGGGTTGGGGGAAAGGAGAAAATATAAAAAAAAAACGCAATGTCATTGAATAAGTAAGCCACCCGTGGTAATCACATCAATTACGGTACGGTATTGTCAGTGCTGCGGTTTTCATCATAGTTCCACGGTAAGCCGTCCATTATCGGCCGTGATAAATACCAGCAGGGTAGTAAATTCTCGAAATCCCTGTTTGTAATTGTAATGGTGATGTTTCTGGAGACGCTTGTTTGTGAGCAACACCAACGTCGCCGGTATTTACCACTAATAATCATGCTAACATGGTATGTATAATGCGTGCATCATCCTAGGAGCCCCGAAAAGGAAAGTTAGACTAAGAAAGTAGGTTTAAGTCTTGGGCGGGGAACGAGATTGAATTCTTTACAGCTTTGGTAATATGTGCAATAAGTTGATTTGATTAGCAGCATGGGGTAGATTATGTCTCTACCGATTGCATCATATCTTGAAATCTATACACTCCTACGTGATAGTATACAGTGGACTTAAAAATTTGTGACCAATTGATAATATGTGGTTACTTCCTCTCTGCATTTAGTTTTTCTGTGAGCTCCGGTACCTGTCACGTGGATTATGAGCCAATGATCGGAAGTGTAGTTTGAGCGTATATTAACTCACAGCCTGGAATAGATCTGCTACCAACCCGACATCGGCAACCTGAAATATTGGGGCATCCGGGTCTATAATATATTAGCATCGATGCTTATCGTTGAGATTTATCATCCGACCTGTGCATACCCTTGTTAATAGCGGCAATAACCTTGGAATCCTTCATCCCAGCCAGATGTTGGATGGCTCCAGAAATCCCAGCCGCCAGGTAGAGCTGAGGAGCAACAACCTTTCCTGTCTGACCAACCTGTAAACTGTTATCTGCGAATCCGGCATCCACAGCGGCTCTTGAGGCACCAATGGCAGCGCCAAGGGCATCTGCGAGTGGGGGCATTAATTTATCAAAGTTCTCTTTATCCTTAAGTCCTCGTCCACCCGAAACAACTTTTGGAGCAGTTCCCAAATCTGGCCTCTCTGATCTAGTGAGATTCTCAGATATCCAAACTGTAGTGCATTCTGCATTAGGATCTATCGGCGCCTCCTCGATAGCCGCTGTATTGGATGTCTCTTCCGCTGGGGAGAATGCAGTTCCTCGGATAGTGACAATCTTGATTGTGTCGGTCGACCTGACCGTTGCTATGGCGTTGCCGGCATAAATAGGTCGCACAAAGGTATTTTCGTCCTTGATCTCAATACAGTCGGATACCTGTTGAACGTCCAACAGAGCAGACACTCGTGGGAGAATGTTTTTGCCAAATGCTGAGTGGGCCCCGACAACATGTGTAAAGTTTCCCTTCTTGATATTCTCGACGAGTAGAGGCGCAAAGTTCTCGGGTAATCCCTAGGAGCGGTTGTGAGTGCGAATGTTGGCCTCGGAAGAGAGGATAGGTAGTTTCAGAGCCCAAAATTGGGGGGGAAGAAAGTACCTTGTCGTAGGCGCTGTTTGAAGTGTAAATCACCTTCTCAACGCCATTGAGTTTCGCAGCTTGTTCTGCAGCTTTTTCCGAACCTGAGCCTGCAAGAAAAACTGTGATAGGCCCGCCAAATTTTGAAGCTGCGGTGACGGCTGGGAATGACTGAGCGGAAACCATTCCCTCTTTGTGTTCGAGAACTGCGAGAGTGCTGAGAAGTCGCGGGCTCAGCGAGAAGAGACGAGAGGAGATGGTGGTACAAGCATACTGACGAAATGGCCGAAGTAGTGAAGCTCGTGCCTGGGTGAGACAAGCAGACATGGTTGAAGGTTTGTTTGGGGGAAGGGAATGTTGGGGAGAAAGTGCGTGCTTCACTTCGGGGGCTCCCGCTTGCAGAGGGAAATGGTTGGGCCTTGGCTCCAGAACATTAACTCTTGCTCATGCTGAGATGTGTTATTAAAAGGTGAACTTGTGATCATGATTGCTAATCACAATCTGTTCGAACCCTGGGGGTTTTCAGCCACATTGTTTGGCTCCCTGCAACATCCAGCCGCCATCACGCAACTGACACCAACCGCCTTTCTCCAACGCGACAACTTCTTTCCTTCATCACAGATCCAAGAACCCACCCTCATCTGCACAACTCAGCACTCGCTCGTTTCTTTCACCACTCTCATCTCCCCCATCCCCCCCAACCCACCCAAAATACCCGTTCACTTTTATTTTGATTTTATTCTAGGGAAATAAATCATCAACAACTGTCCCCCCCTTTTTTGAACGGGAAAGAGTGAATATTCAACTTATTTCGGGTCGCAGCGACCATATCCTCCGGTTTTCATCTTATAGTTAAAGTAAAAAGAATTATGGACTCAGACAATATCGATTTCGGCGAATCGCCTTTATCAGGAACCAATGCTGGCACCCCGATAACCAACAATCCGTTGGGTCAGCCTCATCTCGTCGCTGATGCAGGAACTCCTTTGGGGCTAACACCAGGACAACCCATGGAGGATGACGAGCAGAGTACTGGACACAACCCGATTCACACCCTCCGGCTTCCCACAAATTCATCTGATGGACAGCGAAAAGCTTCTCCGGGGATTCCGACCACCGGGTCACCGGCACACACCAATGCGCAGCAGTTAAATATCGCACCTGAAGATGGCGATTCCATCATGCAAGGTGCTAGCGACTCGCCTCAAAAAATTGATATCCCGGGATCCCCTGGGAAGAATGGCGACAACGCGCAGGCGGAAGGAGGGCAAGCATCGGGAGCGCCAGCCTCGCCTGGAACGGAGAAGAAAAAGCTGGAGGAGACTGCGAGGGGGTACCTCGTTGAGCAGACCCACACTGTGGTTATGCCTTCTTATTCAACATGGTTCGACATGAACGTTGTCAAGGATATTGAGCGCAAGTCTTTACCCGAGTTTTTCAACAATAGAAATAGATCCAAGACGCCATTGGTATACAAGGACTATCGCGATTTCATGGTTAACACCTACCGTCTAAACCCCTCCGAATATCTTACTGTGACAGCCTGCAGGAGAAATCTCGCAGGCGATGTTTGCTCGATAATGCGTGTTCATGCCTTTTTGGAACAATGGGGATTGATAAATTATCAGGTTCGTTTTTGCCATGTTTTCTAACCTCTGCAGTTGCTGAATACTTATTAGATTGACCCTGAGACACGTCCTTCGAATATTGGGCCGCCTTTCACGGGCCATTTCCGGATCACCGCCGATACTCCTCGTGGTCTCCAACCTTTCCAGCCCGCTCCTGGAGCTGTCGCTACGGCCGGAAAACCCCACGCTGTGACTGAGCGCGCAGCAAGCGCTGGTCCCTCTAAGGTCGAATTGAACTTGGAAATCCGCAAGAATATCTATGATGCTTCTGGCAATAAGATCAGCGGCTCATCTCAAGCCAATGGACACTCTGTGGACTCGGAAGATGGCGCAGACAAGAAGACCCACAACTGTTTTTCTTGTGGTATCGATTGCACCCGCATTCGTTATCATTCCGCCAGGAGTTCTCGCAACCAGAAGCAAATCGAGTTGTGTCCCAACTGCTTCCTAGAGGCCCGCTTCCCATCTTCCTCTACCAACACTGATTACGTGCGCATGGAAGATCCCTCCTACTCAACAGTAGAAAGGGACGCACCGTGGACCGATCAGGAAACATTCCAGCTTCTCGAGGGGCTCGAGCTTTATAACGAAGACTGGAATCAAGTAGCCGATCATGTTGGCACCCGAACAAGAGAACAGTGTGTAATTCGCTTCCTCCAACTTCCAATCGAGGACAACTACCTCGAAGAAAAGCCCGAGCAGTTAGGCCCTCTCCAATACAACCGTACACCCTTCACCCAAGCCGACAACCCAGTAATGAGTGTGGTAGCCTTCCTGGCCAGCATCGTAGACCCCAAGGTTGCCGCAGCCGCAGCCAAAAGTTCCATCGAAGAAATGACCAAGAACCTCAGTCAGACAATTGAGTCCGGTTCCAAAAAGCCCAACCAAAAAGCCAAAGAAAACGGCCCTGAAAACTCTGCAACACCAAAACCCACCTCCCCAGATGCCGTAACTAACACCACCGCAACCCCACCAGTAAAATCCGAAGGCCAAATAGAGGAGAGCATGGACGTCGATGAGCCCGAGACCTCTTCCACCGCCGGCGGCGACCCCCTCTCACCTTCCGACGACGTCTCCGCCTCAGAAAACCCCCTCGCAAAGGCCGGCACGATCGCCCTCGCAGCCTCCGCCGCACGCGCACACGCGCTCGCCTCCAATGAAGAGCGCGAAATGGCCAAACTCGTCAACGCGGTTGTGAACTGCAGCCTCCGTAAACTAGAACTCAAGCTCACACAGTTCAATGAACTCGAGCAAGTCCTGCAAGCGGAGCGTCGGGAGATTGAGAAGGGGAGACAACAGCTATTCCTAGATAGGCTATCCATGAAGAAGCAGTGTTTGCAGGTGCAGGAGCAGTTACAGCGCGCTATGTCCGTCGGCGGACCGGAGGGCTTCCAGATCGCGGTGCAGGCGGGACAAGTTGGTGGGCAGGGTCCCAGGTTAGCTTTTGAACATCCTGCGACGTCGATGACGGCGGCGGTGGGGAGTGCTACTTCTACCCCTGCACCTGCGGGTTCTTCGTCCTCTGCTACAGCTGCGTCTGCCACGGTCCCACAAATAAGTATGAAGCCGGTATCGCTCGAGAATCCAGGCGGGTATGTGGCGTTTGAAGCTTAGATGGATGGATGGATGGATAAATGGAATAGACAGATGGACTAACAACTACTGCTGATCCCTCATCTCTCTCATTTCTCCGGTTTTCCCTTTTTTTCTCTTCCTTTCCTATCCTAAAAAGGGTTTCATTGGCGCGTGAATAGTGTTTCCCCCCCTTCTATTACCCCCCCTTCTCCTTCTTTCCTTCTTCCTCTCTTACTTTCTCGCGGTGATGGTATACCACGGCACTTTTTACTCTTCAGTTTTCCTCCTTTCCTCCTTTTTTCTTCAGATTCAATTCGCACCCCGACGCAACATGAACGATGTATCTAATTTGCTGAATGAAGTTTTCCTTTCATATTATAACGGATAAGTAAGGATGGGCGGATGGACTGTATGGGTGGCAGGTATGGATTGAGGATTTTGTTTCCTTTTTTCCGTTTGTACGTTTTTAAAAATGCAGCTGGGTGCAGTGTCGTGCTGGAATGAATGAATAGGGTATTTCCTGTACGGTGCCTAGGTGTGTCTTGGTGGATTATATCATATGTAGTGGGACTGGAGGAGGGTGAGTGAAGTTGGTTACCGTACTGGTGATATGATAACTTTGTGTGATGTATTCAAACATGTGCTGTACACAAGAGATGAGTGGGGTTGAGTGGATTGCCAATTAGCGGGAATGGCAGGAGATGGGTAGGCAGCGGACGAGCGCAGTATCATAATCTCTTGAGAGTGTCTCCTATTTAATTATTGCAGGTTTGTGAAGATGCTAGTTACAGTGTTTGTTGGAAATAGAAATGTATCATATCTTGTGACGAAGCCTCTATATTCCGATTTAATGGAAGTAGGAATCTACTATCCCACCCCAATTCATAGAAGGAACAACTCTAGAAAACTAACAAGAAGCTACCGGGCAAGTTTAGTTTTGGCATAATTCCATGGTTCATAAGGAAGTGGATGGTGTGGTTAGCACACCTGTCAATAAAGGTATCCTACAAGGAAAATAAAAATATCCGCCAACGCCCCTACTACAGTTTCGTACAGACATTCTCCCGGCTTAGAAAGATATACGGAAAAACCCCCAAATTAGAATTTCTATGCTCCCTGCATAACTGCTTGTTTTTTTGTCACTAAAAAAAAAGGCCACCCATAGACGCGACCATCAGGGCTTTTAGAAACCGCTAGCACCAGGTGCCTGAGATACAAAGTTAGCGCCGTAACTAGAACGAAACAGCTTATTTCCCATCCTTACCTTCTCGTCCTTTTTCAAGCTCAAGAGCATTTCCCTAAATCTAGTTTTGTCGCTTTTGCCACCTCTTGCACCCTTTTCAGTCAGGTCAACAAGCTTTGCAATTCTTTCCCAGGAAGTGCCTCCAGAAGTGGTATCCTCGCGAGAGTCTAAGAACTCCTGCGCTTCGGCACTATTGTACCATCGTTAACTTTTCGTAGAGAACGTTGAGATAGATATACTTACCGAGTCACCTCGATGGCCTTGTCACGCTTGGAGTTGTAGTTCTCATAGAAGTCGTCGACGGCACGCTGAGCTTTCTCGACAGTCTCACGCTTGCGAGTTTCCGAGAGCTCATCACGGCGCTGGATCTCAAGAGCTTGACGTTCGCGCCATTGCCTATGAATTTCAGGTTAACTGAAAGGTCCGTAATATAAATCCGCAGAAGTTTAGGGTAGCTGACTTGATGACTTCGGGCTCCTCTTCCTCGGGCTGCATTGACATCCCGGAATAAGTATTCTGATTCGGGAGGTAAGGCTCCGAAGTTCCAGTGATGACACCTCCGGGACCGATGCTCTGCCGAAGAAACTAAGATTAGAAGATATGCTTTCTTCTAGAAGACTCAAACAATTAAAGGAGAATAAGAGGCCTGCAGCGTAACGCCACCTACCGGGTTATCGAGAGCAGGGAAGTAAGTGCCCTCATATGAATCCTGCTGGAATTTATCCTGAGCATCGCTATCCCCACCAAGAAGATTAGAATTGGATGGATTGGCAAAAAGGGCTGCGTCTTCTCCCAAAGCAAGTCTCTCACGCTCAGAGAAATCCATTCCGCTTGTTTCGCCGAGCCCAAGATCTAAAGGGGTTTCGCCGCCAGTAGCAGCGGAAGTCCGCCCCTCATCGAATTCTTCAATCGATGGAAACCTAGAAGCCATGATTGTTGACGGTGAAGAAGGGCGAGTTTGCGTATGATGGAGGTGGAGCAGAGAGTGAGAGATAGATGGTGTCGTTGGGTTGTTAGGATGGATTGCGGTAGAGCTTTAAATCAGCTAGCCTACCGGTATTTTCCTAGGAAAGCTGCTGCCGCGCCATGCGTAAGGTTACCCGGCTGTCTATTGAGGGGGTTTATGCCAGAATAAACCCCCCATGGGGAAACCAAACTCCATCTAATATTTATTCGAAATACTGTACATCATCTCCCTTCGATCCCTTCGATATGCTTGCCCTCCGAAGCAACCATAGGGCCATTATCTGCGCCTCAAGAGCAATTCTGGCTAGACGCTATGATGCTACCTTGGTCGACGTTCAGAAGGGTAAAGCACCTCCGAGTGCGCCAGACGGCCAGAAGATCCACCAATTTACACCGCCACCTGAACATCCCGAAGAGTGTAGGTCCCACCGGAAAGGGCTCTATTAGCTTGTCTAAGTTACTAAGTACTGATTGGTGTTTTACTAGCCTTTGGCAAGGGGTTCTATCTCTCGATTGCGGCAGTGGTTGGTACGATCGCTCTCTACAAACTCGAACAGAGCATCTCCGGGAGCGACCGATCTCCCTTCACCCGAGCCATCGAATACTATTCGGATGTTCAAGATCTTTGGGAGAAGAGAAATACCCGACGCACTGTGCTTATAGAGAGAGCTGCAACCGATCGAACCTTGTTCTTGAACTCTGAGCCTAATAAGACAGTCCAAGTCAAATTTCCAGAGTATACCTGCTTCTCTTTTAACCTTGTAGTAATTATCCACAAAGTCTAACAAAGGCGCAGGATGTTGAACAATTTTAGTCCTCGAAATAACGAGGTTGGTTGGGCGCAGTCGGTAGATCTTTCGTCACTCCGGGAGCACTACGAATCGCAACGTGGGAAATAGTAGAGCTGGATCAGGAGTTTTAACGATGTGTAGAACATCATATTAAATGGCTTAGCAGGTCCTTAAATTAAAAGACCGCGTTTTCCTGTAAAATAAAATAAAATTCAAGCATCTAACATACAGGACACTGTTCATCGACTCCACGATTCTCGGATTCATAGTAGCGACGGGGCCCGTGGACGCATTTTTATTTCCAGTCTCCCCCCAATCAATTCAATCCACTTAAGCCCTCTTTGTGCTTTTCGGCTTCGTCTTAGGTTTCAAGTGCTGGCCTTCCGGGGTCGTCGCTGCCATCGAGGGGATAGAATTTGAGATAAAAGTCATGAATGGCTTCTCAACAAGGAACCCCTGTGTGTCAAACCAGCTGGTGAAAGGGCTCTCTACTTCGGTCGTAGTAGGCCTCTGCCCTAGCGATTGAGAAACAATTTTGAGATGGTAGATTGGCGAATGCTTCTCGGTGTGTGATGATATAGTGATCTAAATGCATCAAATTATTAACAATTATCCACTGACCACACTTGCTTTATAAGGATCTGCTCACAGTAACGCCGTCTTTTGAGCCTATATAAACCCTGCCGCCTTCCATACCCCATATCCACCATGTGAGTACTGTGTTGATGACGAAATACGCGACCACAGCATATAAAGTCATAACTTTTGTCTTATCGAAGCCCAGAGTGTAATCATAATAGAAAGTGCTTCCGGCAATTATGACGGCGGAGAAGCCCAAAGCGAGGCGCACATCCGTGAGAGTATGATTTTGTTTCCAGCCTTTTGATTTTAGATACTAGAGAATAAGTCAGTTACGAAAACTCGCCCCTTGTCGTTGCTCAGGAAAGCGGGAAAAGGATGGAACAAACAGGAGCTATTGAATCATCGGATGTGTTCTTAAGTTCTGGAAACAGATTGTCAGCGCGCGAACTTTGAGGTCAGATGAAGAAGATAATAATGAATGACGCACCTGGAAGAGCGTGAAGGTTAGCTTTTGGCCTTGCTGTCATTTTCGAGAGATTTCGGAGGTGATTTGTTTATGGGGGCAGTGGTGGTTACTTGATCGGAGCTTGAGGATGAAATCGTATCATACCTTATGGAGGAAGAGGGTTGAACAGTGTCCTTAACACACGCCAAGCCAGAGTCGAGCCTTGGGGCTGAAACTACCGTATCTAATCTGATCTTAAGTTATCGATTTCTTGAATGAAAATTAATGATCTGCAGGGACGTTGCTGCTTTGGGGTTTAAACAAGGACTGTTTATTATTTGAGCTCTAGACCTAACGCCCAACTCCCTTCCAACCATTAACTATCTTCACGCCTGCAATTCACACGAAAATGGCTTCAAAATCTCCTGGACCGTCAAGCTCATCCCACGTTTCTACTTCATCTACCACGTCTTCGAGCCCAAACACGCAACCTACACAACAGCGTCGGCCACCTGTAATGGTTTCCTCAGAGACAGAATCGGAGCCAGAGGCTATGGGAAAAGCGCAAGCCACCGGTGGCTCCGAGAGGAGCACTCCCGCACCAGAGCTAGAAACAGCGAGCTTTGTATCGCAACCCTCCTCTCCAAAAGCGGTTTTGTCAGCCGCCTCGGAAGACTCAGATGACTGGGTGAAAATACAGCAAGATGAACTACACTCAGCCAACGTTAGTGGTTATCTCCAACTGGAAACAGATTGGGGTTCGGTTTCAGGGCTGGATGACGCAGGTTCTGGTCTTGAATCTGGTGATAGTGGGCGAATCCGTGGAAGCTTCAGATTTACACCCTTGGAAGAAATTGTGCCTGCCGCGGCTCTGACGTCGCCCCTTAATGATGAGGATAGTGAGTCCAATCTCAGTTCGCAATCCGATGGTTATGCAGAGAGCAACGGCAGTGGAGGAGATGGTAGTGGAGGAGAGGAAGAGTACGATGAACCTGCGGATGAGGCAAGTCCTCGAGCTTACTCTTTGGAGTTGACAAATGATAATGGTGACCATGGGATCACAGACCCTCCTCAAGCGGACGAGGTCACCCCCCAGATCACCAAAGATGGCGTTTACCAGAAAAGCAATGCTGCGTCTTCCTTCCTCAAGACTCCAACAAGCAAGGCATTAAGCTCGAGCTCAGATACCGGGGATTCCACTGAAAATACTGAGGGCGAGTCTGATCGAAAACCAGCACATAAACGCGGCACTCCTGGAAGAAGGCGTGGGCAGCAGATCGATAGATTCAACCCGGAATACGTCAAGGAGCTGAATGACACCATAGCTTTAGCAAACTCACTGGAGCTATGCCCCAATAGCCTTAAGATCCTACGAGGATCATGGGTCATTGGCTCCTGGTGGTCACATACGGAGAAGCATAAATTCTTCAATTTAATAGCTAGAATTGGAAGACACGACGTTGTCGCTCTCGCAAGCAACATGAAGACCAAGAGCATTGTGGAATGCCGTACATATTTAAAGCTTCTGAAACAGACAGTGGTGGAGGCGAATGAGAACTTGTTACACAAAAGTGGGAGACTGCCCAGAATGGCCGACATTCCGGCAGCTATAGAGATCTCGGACGAGTGCGCGGGTGCCCTAGAGGAGGAGGCGCAGCTCTTGGAAAATCGAACAGTGGCTGATGAGCAGAGAAGGGAGAAAAATAAGTGGGGAAATTTCTGGCTTTTGGATGGTGACATGTCTGAACACATCGAAGATCTGTACGAAGGCTACGAGAATGGCAGCGATGAAGAGGGCCTTGAAAAGATTAGGGAGTTTGCGCCGGAGGCTGAATTACTTAGTGTCTCGAGCATGCTGAATTTATCTGAATAGTATGCAATTTCAATCCTTCACTCACTAACTCTTCACCCACCTCACCCCCAATGCATCGCCTCTAACATTAATTGACTAAGTTGATCGCACCACAGTGTGTTTATGAACGGTCCCAAAGAAAGCTGGCAAACCCTCGGTGGCCAACCCCCCTCAATACGATACACCGCCTTCATCGATATCCACACCCTCGTTGTTAGTTTTACAAGGAAACTCGTATCAGCATCTATTTTCATGGCCCAGTCACGACTTAGATCTACCGACAGCAGGATACTCAAATCCAGTAAGGAATTAGACGTCAGGCCATCTGATATAGAAGCGGCTACCAATACTCTAGGACTCGCCCCTAACATGAAGGAGTACTGGGCTAAGGTTCCTCGAAGGCTAGGTCTAGATGTCCTTGAGGGCAGATCCTACATTCTCAACGGCAGCAAAAGAAAGGGTTTTACTCCATTAGATGAGGTAGAGCGTTTCATGCGTTCTGGGGAGTCCTTTAGAACACGCCCAGCGATTAAAGCGGGGTTAGGAGCATCTGACCGGGGGAAGTCGGCTCAGGAAGGAGGAGACAAAGAGGGAATAACTCACGCATATTCCGAAGCCGGGGGCGAAAATGAATACTCTGACAGCTCCACCCAAACGCCAGCCCCCGCCAATTCCAGCCAAGCCTCACTACTGTCGAGCAACGACGAGTCAGACGGCGACGAAACCTCATGGGGCGGAGAATCCAAAGGAGAAGACGACGACTTTATAGTCCTGAACACAGACATACACCATGAGCCGAACAAAACCCGTAAGCGCCTCGACCGCGAGTACCAAGCGCACGCAGACCAAGAAGAATCTTATCTTGAATCGCGTGACCAGTGGGACTCCCAAGAGGAGGAGCGGCGCCTCTGGCAACTACTCGGGAAGCAACCAGAGCAGCAGCCAATCTTGGAGGGATCGCAAAAGGTGCCTGCGGCGCCGAGGGGACTTCGTAAGCGGCCAGCCGACATTCGCGATTGGGTCGACGACGTCGAGTACTATGCGCCCTGGGAGACCAACAAGAAACGCAGGATCGAGAAAGTAGGAGTGTCCACTAGTGAGCCGGCGCCTAGGGCGCGGGGTCTGAAGTTGGGCAGTGCTGCTTCCGCGAGGCTGGACGGGAAGGGGGAAGTGGGGGGGGGAGGGGAAGGTAGTGGTGGGAATACTGGGCCAAGATTTAGAGTGATCAAGGGGGCCAAGACAGTACGTTTGCGCAAGTTAGCGAGGGCCTCGCGTAGCCCGAGTTATACTTCTGGATATACTTCTGCGCTCGAGAGTACGTCTGCCGAGAGCGGCGCCGAAGAGGCCGACGATGAGTCCGAGAGTGAGGCCTCTCAGTGGGAAGTTTAGGAGTCATAGTTTGAAATAATCTCTGTCTGGAGGAGTTTGTGGTGACCATTTTTATTACTTGTACTATTAGGGGAGTATTTTATTTTTCCGTACCATGTATTACCTCAGGCATATTTCTTGGGTTGAGGTTAGAGGCATAGTTCTTGGTGTTTTTTCGGAGATGATTTCTATTAATGGAGGGAGGCCGCTTTATTTTTTACCTTTAAACGCAGTGTTAATACTTAGTTCCGCGAAATAGTAGATCTATTTTTACATGTTTAATAGCATAACACAAGCACACTATTATTCTATATCCGCATGGGGGTTTTACTCCATCAGTCCCACAGTCCTGAGACAAGATAATGTGAAGTTTTATATAACCTATAGGGTCAAATTCCTCTAATCGGGGGGTGGGGGATAGTCGCAACAAGCATGAGGGGCATGAGTAGACAACGCGCATGAACTGTGCTCTTCTCTTCAACACCCATCCACCAACTTGTTCTTGGGCCACGGGTGACCGGTGTCCTCCCACGACTTGCACCAATATTAGCTCTCCTCCAAGGTCTCCCACAGGTCGCGAAAAACTCACTGTAAAATTAGGGCTAGCATATGCCCTCGCGTGCTTCTCAATGTAATCTATAGTAGGATAACCGGCTACGCGATGAGCGTTAGAAAACCAGAAGAAACTTGTGAGTTGGAGTATATACTCACGTGGGTCACAAGTAATAGACTCCTTGCCCTCCTCCTGGTAAATTCGAACGTAATCAATATACATAGTCACTCCCTTGTCAAGACTTGGGCTAGTAAAGTCAGCCCAATGTATCTCGGGGGAGAGAGTTTGCTCGCTTTCCTGTACCTCAACTTCGCCCAGTCTATCCAACCCCAGGCGGCACTGAATGCTAAATTCGTTACTATAGACATTGGCTCACGAGAGACCTCCCGCGGACCAATGTTACCATTTGCCCCGACGGCGGGTCCTAGCATACGGAAGGTTTCCTCGTCCCCAACGAACCAAGCAACTGCGCCGTCCTTGTCACCTGGTATGTATTCGAAGGAGTGCTTTTGGTACTATAGAATCATGGCTCAGAACTAGGCGTATTAAGAAGGACGTAGTTAAGACATGCCTGGTTGTTGTCATACCACTCATTTTTCAACTTGGTAATGCCTGGAACCAATGATCAGCGACACGACACGCCAGATTAATTTTCACTAGCATACCGCTGATAGATTCTTGTAAGGGGCCCCTAGTCCACGCGTTTATCTCTGTGACGTTATGGCTGTTGACGGTCAGGTAGCCGTAATTTGGCTTGTACTGAATATCGAATGGGGCCTATCTTCGATTTGAGCGTCAATGCACAGATGATCACTCGGGGAATCTTACCACTTGGAGGGTTTGTGTGACGACCCCCGAGCTCAAGTCTCGATCAACAGTTGCTTCTAGAACGTCGATTTTAGGCGCACCGCGCCCGGTTCCGTGGTTGGGGTGATCCTCGCCCTCACAAACGTAGCTAGCAAGCTTCTGGCCCTGAAGGTATGACATGCCGCCAGTGCTGGATTGGTTTGGAGTGATGCCCAAATCACATGTATTGTAAGAATAAGGCCAAACACCCTCAGTTGTCGCCTTATATCTAGGACGTGCAATATTCCCGAGCGTCCAAACCCCGGGAACACCCGGTGGGCCTGGGAGGGAAGCAGAGACCTCAAGAACACCCCCTTTGAAACATAGTTTATTCCAACTCTGGACCATTCCGGACCGGTAATTTAGATTATGATTTTTGAAGGGATCCAGTCGTATTTGAAGAGTGCCATTCTTGGTTGTCACAGCATCTGGATCATACCACGCAAGATCATGGGTAGCTTCATAATAGAGATCCAAAGCTTGCCAAAAGGGGTCGTCCCCTTCATAAAATGTCCTTCCATCTTTATTAAACTCATCGCTGAAAACAAGCTTCAGATTCCCTCTCCCAAGAACTGAATCTCGCGTGAGGGCAGATTTTGGGGTGTCTGGATCAACCAACGTGCCCCTCACATTGCGGAGGAGTGGATGATCTGAGCCTGATAAAGGTTCTCCTGCTGAGGAACCGTTTCTACCCTGCCCATCCTCGGAAAATCCATAGCTACCATGCGTCAAGACGGGCGACACAACAAACACCATGAGCAGCCCAGTGACAAAGGCCACCCAGCTAAAGATAGTAGCAATTATTTTGCAGCCAGGTCCCATTTCCCCATCCACATCCGGATTGTGGACTACATCGTCGTCCTCCTTTATGTTAATAGTGGGGAACTTAATTGCCATCCCGCCTTCTTTATGATATGGTGAAGACCTACGATCTGGTCTTTGTTATCGGAGTTCGAATATTGGATACCTTGCCTCACCAACACAAAGGCAGCCGGGGGGGAGACAACTCAGGAGAATTTGATGCAAAGGTATCGTGAGCATCCTCCAGGAGGTTGGAAGGAAGTTTTGGATATCCTCGCAACAAGAGCATGAGGGGCGATTGAGAACGCTGGGGGGGCTGGCCATGCAATAAATACCATTCACTAGTGCCCGGCCAAGCCCACCCCTCCAGTGAATCGGAGCCATGCTAATAGCCTTGACGGCAGAGAAAGCCTATTCTATAGGAGCCAATCCCGGGCCCTCCCTATAATACTCGAGCACTATCAGGGATTCAGGCTTTATGTTGGACCCCAATACAGTACGACCACATCCCGCCACCCCGGATCTCGATAATTTGGATACCTAGCTATCCTGGATGAACCTCCGAGAGTTGCAAACCCCTTCACCCCAAAACCTGACTTATTGTCCTGGATCTCCCGTTGTACCAGACAGATATTTTTGACCGTCAAGGATAGCTGGGGCTAGATAGCTGGGGCTACTATGATCATTCATTACTAGATAGTACCGGTATACTGTAACCTGGCTTCAGGCACCAGTTTTGTGCCACCTCCTAACTCCAAAAGGCACAGTACTGTACTTAGCTGCAGGAGTTAATAAGTGAACAGCCATCGTATTGGTCAAATAGCCTAGGTACCCCTTCTAGCAAATAAATAATCGTCAAGCGTTCCCAGAATTTCTTCCCTTTTACAATAAATAGGCGCAATTGCACATTAGAGACAACCATTCATTGGGAATGCCCACAGACCAGCCCTGGCATCCAAGTATAATGGTGGTTTATCTTCATCCATCAGAGGGGGAGGCCAAGTTTGTTGATTGGTTAGGTCAACTCCCTGTGAGCGAGCTTACAGTACTAGTATTCCATCAACAGGTGATATTCAAACTAATCAGAGCCATGGTCTCGCCTCTCAGTCCGCCAAAAGTGAGTGAAGTTTAGCACTATGCGAGTGCTAGTGCAAGTACCTGGGAGAATGCTTTTGAACGGGGGGGTGGTTGACCCTGGCCTGTAGGAAAGCACCTCTTCTGGTACTTGCAAGAACTCGAATAATCAAACCTCGCCCTAGGGCGTTGGAGTTGCCTTTGCTGGTGACGTCCGGCACTTGTTTGTTTTTTTTGTCTGAAAGTGGTCAATCCTCGCAGTGCTTCTCCCCCCCAATCAAATATCCAAGAGAAGGCATTTCGGACGCCTTAGTGCGAATTCCATTATTCGGGTCCTTATGGCATACCGGTAGTACCTAATACCAAAATCGACCCTCTTTACCGCTTAGGTTTGCTTAGAATAAAATTCATTGAATCAAGACCCTGTAAGTATCATACTATCGTACCGGTGTGGGAGTATAACGTGACCTTCCCTTAGTTGGATGGTGTGTTGCGCATGCCGTATCCCTCTCCTGTGGTGAGGTCGTAACCTCTGAATATACTGGACAATAGATTGATGTGGAACCAACTTGCTTGAGGATGTGTTGTGTGTATGTTTGTTGTCTGTGGTAAATACATGAGAGAGGGCCTTTTATAGGATGCACTATCCTTGCCAAGCCTCCTTAACTGGGCGGCCAAAAAACAGAAGCTCAACCCTTTCAAACAACCCTGGTACCAAACTGTGCCCACAAGGGTCTCCTCCTCCTTTCTGCCCCTGACCCCAAAGGCTACCCAAACAAAAGAAATGAGACAAAGGAAATTATACAAATGAATGGCTAAGCTCTCTGGCTTGTATGACAAAAGAAATAGCAGAGGAATATATGAGCTCTCAGGCTCCTCCAACAAATGAAAAGAAACAAACAAATCTGCCTTGTAAACATCTCTCCAACGATCTTCTATCTCGCTCTCTCCCTGTTAGTAATGTCTTTGTTCTTTTTCCAATTCCCAAACGATGCATCTTGCCAACAAAACAAATATTATTTGCCACAAAAACATCTCTCCATCCTTCCACTAGTTTGACACAGCAAATTAGAAACCTGTTAACATGATTCAAAGGACAACAAAGGACACAAAACCTCTCAACGATACCTTTCTCCAATCTGCTCTTGCTTTCTTCAGCCAATCCATCTCTTTCCTCCAAGATCTCCTTACTTTCTATATCAACTTCCTTCTTGAGTTGTACTAACTCACCTTCTGCCTGATCAATCAACGGCTGCTCTGTTTTCTTCAAATTCAACTTCATTTTGTCCTCAGCGGATTTCCTCTCTTTGCCTACCCTGGCAATAGTACAAATCATGTGACAAACATTTCTCAAAACAAAAAAGTCACTCAGTAAAACCCTTGTTTTCTGATCAGCAGTAGCTATAAGTGCGTTCATCTTGCTTTCCAGTTGTTTGATATCAATAGTAGTAGTGACCACAGGGTCATTTGACTTCTTAACCTTTATCTCAGCAATCTGAGCAATTTCTGCCATCCAACAATCCAGAACAGCTTTTTTCAACTCATATTGATCAATACAAAGAGAACGAATCAAGTCTTCAAGTCGCATCTTTGAATATTCACATCCTGCTTTCTTTTCCATAAGCCTGTCCAAATATTGTGTAAATTTTTCTATTGTAAGTGCTGACGGTAAAATGAGTTCATGAGTATACTCATTTGGAAACTGTGCTGGCGATTCTTGTGGATCTTGATTGCAGTAAAGATAGACTTGTTTCCGAACAACATCAAATTCTTGCAAAAGCATCAGAGGTAAATCCTGAAATCGACTCTGAACAAACACGAATAATCCTTCGGCAAACACCAAGGCTCGACCCCGTAAGTGAAGAATTTTATACTCCGCAAGATATCTTGATCCCTGCTGCCATGTATAATTCTCATTGTCGTAAAGTTTATCCCATCTTTTCTCAATGGCATCAAGAAAATCCTTGATGCTGTTCTCCCAGCAATGGTGATATCCGTGAAACTGTAACTGTGTATGCATCGTAAAAGAATAAAGAAAAGACGCTATGCAAAAACTCTATGCAAAAAGAAATGAAAAATAGCAGAAGGGGAGGGGGGTCAAGTTCGTCAAGTTAAACACCAATCTGTTTCAGAGCACCAGTTGTGGGAGTATAACGTGACCTTCCCTTAGTTGGATGGTGTGTTGCGCATGCCGTATCCCTCTCCTGTGGTGAGGTCGTAACCTCTGAATATACTGGACAATAGATTGATGTGGAACTGACTTGCTTGTGGATGTGTTGTGTGTGTGTGTTTGTTGTCTATGGTAAATACATGAGAGAGGGCCTTTTATAGGATGCACTATCCTTGCCAAGCCTCCTTAACTGGGCGGCCAAAAACAGAAGCTCAACCCTTTCAAACAACCCTGGTACCAAACTGTACCCACACCGGTACCGGGTTCTCTTTCCTTCTGCTTAGTAATACTACACACAAAAAGTAGCAGCCCGGCACAATTTCTGTGATCCCACCAATACTTTACTTGGGGTGAGAAAAAGTATTGGGGCAAGACAAGCCAAGACCCGTCCCGGATTTTGCAAATACTAAATAGCCTCTCTCTTTCCTTGCTCTAGCTCTTTTCCTTCCGACCATCGTTTGTGAGTCTGTAGCTTTGTCAACAGCATATTCTGGATGTCGTCTGTCATGCTGGGAATAGAGGTGATGGTACTCGAGTTTTCTGGTATCCGCCCATTGCAACTGACATGTGGACTACTTGCAATATTCTAATCCGGTCTTGGCTTGTCTTGCCCCAATACTTTTTCTCACCCCAAGTATCAAAAATGGAATCCATAGAGTGAAAGAGGAGTCAATTTTAAGTATGATAGTTCTAAGGGGAGGTTCTCTCTGAAAACTTTGCTGTGTCGGAGCGGGAGCACAAATTCCCGAGGGTTCGTTCGTAACGGCGAGCTTTCCCGTATACCGAGTTCGATCAGCAGGGTACGACTGCAAAGAATGAAGAATTAAGAGGAAAATTGGGGGTGAGAGTAAAACTGAAACGCTGCCAAATTCTAGAATTTTCCTTCATGTGATTGGCAATTGTATGGGCGCCCAGCCACAGCAGGCATCAGTATTTTATCATAATATTTCTTCCATTCCTGTCTTCAGGTATAATACCGTAAAAACTAAAATAAACAAAAAATGTGCTAGTAGGTTGAGTTAAGGTGAAACAAGCAGGGAAGGGGGAAATTGGTGTCTTAGGTGGATTTTTGTTGAGTTGCTTGGCATATTCTCAACGACATCCCATGATCAGAATGTATATAATTTGCATAAAAGTAAGCAGTAGGTTCTCTCAATAGGATATAAAGAATCATTTACATCATACCAAGTCCAATGTTATTCAAACAACCGAAAATCTGTGGCCAAGTTAAAGTCCAGGTTGCCCTACCTCCCCTACCAGCCGATAAGTGCTATGCCGGAATCAAGAAGCGAACAGGACATAAACGAAAGCAATTAGCAGAGGTCCTGTATGTACCACAAAAGAAATCTCAAAGTCATCACTGGTCCTACATGATAGGTTATAAGCTTCGAGTTTTGTCCTACTGGTATGCAAGTCATATCAAATGTGGTCCAAGTAAGTTTCGGGAGCCAACAGGAAGGGAGATGGGAAAATATTTCAACATATCATACCTATAGGAAATTTACATCGGTGGAGGAAGGAGGAGAAGGAGGGTGTTAGGCATACCAGAAGGCTCAGCCTTCCCTTAAGTGAATAAAGACCTATAGTTACCCTACCTTAGGATTCTGAGTTCAAAAAAGGACAAGCCAACACCCCCCTCCCGCACCAGCGTTGGGACGGCGCTACACCGGCAGACGCCGCCATAGTTGCGTCCCCTCACCAAAAGACATGGTCATTGGAACCCTCCTCGTAACCCCGTATAGGTCGCGGCCGTCCATCCGACCGCATCCCGTTCGCAGGATATATGAGGGAAGACCTTTGGCGAGCTTATGCAAGTGGTTCAAACCAAAGTGGTTGACGTCGCATAAGGTTACTAAGCACTAAAGACGAGAGGCGCGAAAGTGGTCACTAAGTAACGGGACGTTTTTACGGAAAATGGTTAAGCAACATATTCTATACTCCACGCTCTCGCGATAAAAGTCGCAGAAGTGAATAGTGTTGTTGGATGAGGTAGTTTGAGAAATCAGGCATACCCGCACTCACACACGTCAATAGCATCCGTAGGATGCTGACGGAACCATACGATAAAGATATGTCTATAGAGGGATAATGGCTATTGGTGCGATTATTGTGACAAGTCTATCTTATGCCTCGCAGATGTCGGTTGCAGAATATGTTTGCAATGCTGAGAGGTTCGATAACAAAGCTGGCCCCTTTGTTGGTTCAATCAAGGGGACCATTCTGCGTATGCAAAATGGTAAGCAAGACTCTATGCCGACGAAGATGGATCGTAACCAATGGACTGATGTGTGGGAGCACAGTCAGGAAATATCATGGTGTTGCGATTCGGGAGTCGAAGTGAGATAACAGAATTGTCAGGGTCAAATGGTGTTCGCACTTTTAAGAAAAGGCTGGAGTTGTTAGTAGGTACTTAGTTAGTATGAGAACTAGATGTAGCCCGCGACCACCCAGACGCAGCATATAAATATCGAGGTGCCTTCCGAGCTATTTGAACATTATCAAGCAACGGAGAAGAGATCTTATCAATATAAGTTTTACGCTAGAAAAATCTTTATCACTTTACCTACCTTTATTTTGAATCATTGAGCCTTCCTAGACAATCTTCATCTACGATTAAGATTATCGGCCTGAGTTATCTCGCAAGACTTTGAGATAGGCTCCCGCCTAACAGAGGGCAAGTTTGTGGAGGCAAAGCAGCAGCAGAGATGACTTGCTGGGGGTGGACAGCAACAACAATGGCAGGAGCTTGAGCGGGAACTCTATGAAGAGTTTCAACAATGTGTCACAAATCGTGACTAAGCAAGGCAGATTTCACATGACTAGTAGTTACTAGTCATAAGGTATGTTTATGTTTCACGCTATGCAGTCAGTTGACTCATAGTTCTTACATGACTCGCACTTGCGTGT
>Ga0307509_10001800_pt1 | contig 35500 bp, 29 predicted proteins | sample 10_EM_MG_FD_202245 | JGI IMG/M metagenome (GOLD analysis project Ga0307509, IMG submission 202245) | Populus trichocarpa ectomycorrhiza microbial communities from riparian zone in the Pacific Northwest, United States - 10_EM | ecosystem: Host-associated > Plants > Roots > Unclassified | place...
CATATCATCTTATCTTTTTTCCATTTCATATTGAATCTTATTTTTTGAGCAATTGATCTTTATAGAATTTGAAATTAACTTTTATACTTGCTAATTAATTTGCATGACAAATGATTTTTCAAGTAACTGCGGTTACAAATAACAGTCATGTTCAAATGTTATTTTCAGTAGCAGTTACATTGAGACTATACTACTTTTCTAATATTTTTTTTAACCCGTGTTAGTTTTTAATTTTTTTTTATTAAATCGTGTGAGAATGATAAAAGACCCGAAGTTACAAAACCAGGGCCTGCTCGTGCTCAGTCTTCACCCACGACTAACGAATACACATGTCAATCCACGAGAAATATTAACATACCATTACTTATTCTTCTGACATGCTTGAACTGCAAAACACAGTTGTGGCAAACTCAAACCTTAAAAGCCGATATCTTAAAACTAAACTTCTTTCTCCCAAGTTCTTAGCTAATACACAAATTATTCATATTCGGATTAGTCTTTTTAATTGAATTGTTTTCAACTTTTCATCAAATTCGAACCCAGAATAATAATATAAACAAACTCATTTATCTCCTAATACTATTAAAATCTTAATTGCTGTCTAATTACCGGAAAATGTTATTCCACAAAGACAGGGCAAGAACCCGAAACCATCGTGCTAACATCGGATAATTTATACCATACTAACGTTTCAGTGATTATGCATGGTTTAGGTACAGCAACAGCAAGCCCAGAGCTGGAATCACAGTCTAATCTAACGTGCAAATCCGCCACACTGTCTCTGTCACTCAAGAAATATGTGATACATGTACACTATCAGAACCTAACAGTACAATTACCTTTTATCCATTCACTCGGAGAAGCGCAACCAATCCATCCACTAACATTAGCTGTCTTCCTCATTTCTCCTTTTATACATCTTGTCTACTTCTTCCAACCACTCTGACTCTCTCACCCACTCTATCAACTTTTCTTTTAGTTCTTTTTTCCTTCTTTCCTTTTAGTTCTATGAATTTGTCAAAACAAACGTTTGCTAAATGAAAAACAAACGTTTCTTTCTGGGCTGCGTTCAAATTAGTTAAATGATGCTGGACTGCAACGTGTTGCTGCATAACATGTCACCTCTGTTTACAAGTTGAGGAAGCCAATTACATGACTGGGGATTTTTGTAGCTTTCAAGTATCTGGTTTGGTGTTTGTTAATATACAGTGATCTTGAAGGTGACCAATTTGTCCACTCTGTTCCATTCTTGATTTTTTTTTCTTTTTTATCATCTGGGGCTTGTTGATATTTTGAGGAGGTAATTATCCAGGTATCAAACAACATTTCTGTCACACTTTTCTTCCTGTAATCGTCCCAGGTTTGTCACTTCTGTTTTCAATTCTTTCACGATCAGCATTAAAGTGTCAGCTTTGGTTGTGATATTGGAATCTTTTCTTTTCTTTTCTTTCCCATTCCTGTTTCTATAATAGTCTCAGTTCTGCCATTTTTGTTATCTTCATCTCAGCCTTGACTGTTCTTTTGTTACCAATCCAGCTTCAAAAGTTCTATCGAGTTTGTTAATCTGATTTTTTCTCCAAGTTCTTATCTTTCTCCGTGGTTCTTAATCATGGTGAATATCTACAGTTGTGAATTGCTCATCTTGATTGGTTCAATTCTGTGTCTAGTATGTGTTTCATTAGAATATGTTCCCGAAGATAACTATTTGATAGATTGTGGATCCTCTACAAATAGTTCGGTAGGGGATCGTGTATTTGTAGCTGATCAATCCTATTCCGATGTCCTTTCAACCCCACACAGTATTTCTGCCAATACGAGTTCAGATTCCACCTCTTCAACATATGATTCTGCTCTTTATCAAACTGCAAAAATATTCAATGAGAGCTCTCATTACACCTTTCCAATCAAGAAACCCGGGCGACACTGGATCCGCCTCCATTTCTTTCCCTTTGTGTATAGAAACTACAACTCGAGCATGGCAAAGTTCTCCGTGTCTGCTCAAAATTTCACACTTATTAGAGAATATCGGTTAGAGTCTCCTCCCATTGTTAAGGAATACTCTGTCAATGTAACGTCTGGCAGTCTCGTTCTCACCTTTACTCCTTCTGTCAATTCATTTGCCTTTATTAATGCATTAGAAGTTTTTTCACTCCCTGACGAGCTGATTCCTGCGGGTGCTAGGACCATTAGTAGTCTCCAAGGCAACTACAAAAATCTGTGGAAGCAAGCATTAGAGACAGTCGAGAGGGTTAATATGGGCAACCAAACCGTGTTTCCCCAAAATGATACCTTGTGGCGACTTTGGGTTTCTGATAATGAATATCTGATACATAATAATCTAGTAACGTTCGTGTCTAATGTCACAGCGGTCAATTTCACTGGAGGAGGGCCGACTGAGAATATTGCTCCTTCTTTGGTCTATGGGACTGCTACTAGATTGAACTCAGACTCTGATCCTAATATCAATGCCAATGTGACATGGCTTTTTGATGTTGATCCTGGTTTTGAGTATCTGGTTCGGTTCCACTTTTGTGATATATTAAGCAATCCTCATCCTAAGCTGTACTTCAATGTGTATATTGGTTCTTGGCTAGTTTATCAAAATCTTGATCTTCTCAAACTCACATTCTCCTTGGGTGCTCCGTATTTTATGGACGTCATCACCAGAGCAAGTGACACTCGACTGTTAAATGTAAGTGTTGGCCCTTCTAATGTAGGTGTCCCTTACCCAAATGCCATTCTTAATGGGCTGGAGATCATGAAAATAAGCAATTCCGAGGATAGCCTCGATGTCTTAGACTCTATATCCTCAAGAAGTTCGGAGGTGAAAGTCATTATTGTTGTAGGCTTGACCGTTGGATTGTTTCTCGTTGTTGTTTTGGCTTTTGTTTTGTTTCTGCTGTGTCGAAGAAGGAAATTAGACCACGCTGACCCCTTGAAATCGGAAGGCCATTTTCCCACGAGTGGAGGAGGTAACAATCGATACTTCAACGGTGCTAACATCTTTTCCACCTCAAAATTCGGGTACCGCTTCCCTTTCATGGTTATCCAAGAAGCTACAGATAACTTCACTGAGAGTTTGGTTCTTGGGGTTGGTGGCTTTGGAAAGGTTTATAGAGGAGTTCTGAGAGATGAGACAATGGTGGCAGTGAAGAGGGGAACTTCACAATCACAAGGCATTGCAGAATTCCGGACTGAGATTGAAATGTTATCTCAGTTCCGGCACCGGCATCTGGTCTCTTTGATTGGATACTGTGATGAAAGGGATGAGATGATCATAATATATGAGTTCATGGAAAATGGGACTCTGAAGGACCATCTGTATGGCTCAAATCATCCCAGCCTAAGCTGGAGACAGCGGCTTGAGATATGCATTGGAGCAGCTAAAGGACTTCACTATCTCCATACTGGCTCCACAAGGGCTATCATTCACCGCGATGTCAAGTCTGCAAACATACTACTAGATGAGAATTTCATGGCCAAGGTTGCTGATTTTGGGCTTTCTAAGACTGGTCCTGAAATAGATCAGTCGCATGTTAGCACAGCAGTCAAGGGAAGCTTCGGATATCTCGATCCAGAGTACTTGATAAGGCAGCAACTGACGGAGAAATCAGATGTTTACTCATTTGGAGTCGTCATGTTTGAAGTTGTTTGTGGGAGACCTGTTATCGATCCATCAGTTTCAAGAGAAAGGGTTAACTTAGTTGACTGGGCATTGAAGTCTATAAGGGGAGGAAAATTGGAGGAAATTGTAGACCCTCGTCTTGAAGGTCAAATTAAGCCAGATTCATTGAAGAAGTTTGTTGAGATAGCTGAGAAGTGCTTGGCAGAGTGTGGTGTTGATAGACCTTCAATGGGAGATGTCTTGTGGAATCTGGAGTGTTCTCTCCAACTCCAGGGTGAAGAGAGATCAAGCAACAATTGTCAGATTTCGACACAATTTAATCGTGGAAATAACTTTGAGACCAGAGTATCCGCTAGAGAATTCAGCCTGGGAGGCGGAGATGACCTTGATGGTGTTTCAATGAGTAAAGTCTTTGCCCAAATGGTTAGAGAGGAAATGAGGTAGACTGCAGGGAAGCCATGAACTCGAACCTGTAGAAAAAAGGATCCATTTATTGCAGAAAGTCAGGCTTAGAAGAATATACCGTACAGGAAGTGTGGATTAAAACCTGTTGCAAGTAGACTCGTATATTTTTGAAAATCAAGTAGCTTGATTTTGTATGTTGTCGAGGGAGCAAATGCATAGCGCATTCCATTATTCCACCTGTGTCTTTGATTTCATTATTTTCTCTTTCTTGGATGTTGAATGTTCTTCATTGACCTAGGGCTTTCTCTCATGATTTGTAATAATCTTGTTTTCTACACGAATTTGGTGCTTGATCTCTTACTTCCGGTTTCCACTTCTCACGCCATATATATCATTGTCATCTCTGTTTTGCTTTCTGCTGTGCTTGGTAGTTGATTATCCTCTTATACTTTCAAGCTTGATAGCAAGAAACAAAAAGAGATGCTCAGGTGCTGAATAGTGAATCACAGAGCTGAACTAGCCGTGACAAAAAAAAAAAAAAAATTGAATTAAAAAGAAGGACGATGTAGCATGCATGAATGACAACTTGGAAGCAAGGAAGGTTGCATGCTTGGCCATGGACTGCGATGGGAGTTTATTTGCTGCTTATGAACAGTAATTTTCTCTGCTTACACGAAGGGAAACATCTTCTGTCACTCGAATTTCTGGAATAACCTGCTTTAGTTATGCACAATTAGCAGGTGGATTGATAGTCGGTCCACTGAACTTGTATGGGTCAAGCTAACACTGCAGAGAATGGGTGTTTTTTTAAAAAATATTTTTAATTTTGATATATTAATATCAAAAATAAAATTTAAAAAAATAAAAAAATTATTATTTTAATATATTTATAAATAAAAAATATCTTAAAAAATACCCAAAAAGACAATATGCTTAAATTCTTAAAGAACGAAATGATTACTTTTGTAAACAACGCAGAAAACGAATTTCCCTTGCTATTTTAAATATGATTGTTTTAAAAATGTTTTTTTTTATTTTAAATTAAAATTTTAAATTATTTTTAATAGGTTGATGTTAAAAATAAAATTTTAAAAAATTGCCGTAATAACTAACAATGAGAATATATATAAATTGCTAAGAGGAAATGTTAACTTTTGATTTTTAAATTTACAAATTTATCCTCTCATCATTTTCCAGTATAAATTCCCTTTCTCCAATCCTCCACCGCCTGAATTCAACAATAAAACCTTAAATAAAATCAAATAAATAAACAATACAAATACCATAATCCTAGCCGTTCTTTCATTACCCTCACGAATATCTCACCCTCTCTTTATCCTTAAACTAGAGAAAAATAGAGTGAGATAAAGAGAGCAACAAAACCAGGTAACAGTTAACAAAACCCTAGACTACAATGGATCGCTCCTCCAAGCGCACCCGTGACGACCGTGACCGTGACCACCACAAACACCGATCACGAGACGATAAGCACCGAGACTCCTCCGATTCTCACCACCACCGATCAGAGAGAGAATCTCACCATCGCGACCATCACAAATCATCTAGGCGCGATGATACTAAGCGCGAAAGATCTCGCGAGCGAGAAGAGAGTGTAGATAGGCGAGAGAGATCTCACGATCACAAATCATCTTCCTCATCGAGGCGTGAGGACAGAGAGAGATCGTATGATGCGAGAGAGGAGAGAGAAGGGAGTAGAGAGAGAAAGCGCGAGAAGAGAGAGAGAGAAATTGAAGAGGAGGATTATTTTGAGAGAAAGAAGAGAAAAGAGAGAGGAGGGAGTGAAGATAGGGTTGTTGTTGACAAGGAGAAGAGGAGTAGAAGAAGATTTGGCGAAAAAGTGAAAGAAGAGGATAATAGTATTGATACCAATAATAATGGTAATAGTTTTGAGAATGTGAAGAGTGTGGATTTGAGTGAGGTTAGAGTGAAGGAGGAAGTGAATGGTCAGCCAACTGGTGGCGGCAGTGGCAGCACCACAGAAAACGGTGGTGTTTCGACTGCAAATGTAAGTTTTCTTCCTGGCTTTACTTTTATTTTTCGTACCTGCTTTGGGTATTCTTTTCCATTGTGTTTGTTTGCTGTTTTGTGGTTTGATTAAGTGTACATGTTTGGCTTGGATAATTGGATTAATGTAATATATTAAGAATAGAGGACGGTGTTATGTTCTCTTATCTTTGGTTTAATTAGTTGTAATATGGGCTGTTTGGATTAGATGGTGGGATAACGAGGGGTAGTTTGGTGGGGAGATGGGAGTTGTGGTTCTTCACCGAATTTGATGCTGTGTGTGCCTATTACAATTTACAACTAGAAGCTATTTTATTTCTTGTGTTACATCTCGTAGTGTTCATGGTTGCTCAAATGGGACTGTTATTGTGTGTTTCCATGTGTGTAATTTGAGAATGGAGGTGGTATAGTGGATAATTTGTTGTTTTTAAATCTAAAATGACTAGTCGCTGTGCTTTACTAGAAATAGAAAATTGAGCAATGATTTGGATCAGGTTGATAATTAGATTTTCAAGTTTAATTTTAGTGGTTCTATGTGAAAAACAGAGGTAAATTTTAGTGCCAAGTGATGGAAGATATATAGTGTTTGTGGCATATGTGATTTGCCAAGCAGTGTTCCTGGGTGTGTTTGTTTTTGTGGTTGTATTTGCTTATCAAAGTTCTTTTCAAACCGTTTGTTGCCGGAAAAAAGCATTAAATTGATGCTTTTAGGTGCTTTTTGATGGTTTTGATGAGCTGATGTCAAAAAAGAATATTTTTTTGGAAAAATCATCATTTTGATGCATTTTCAATTGGAAAACACTTTTAAAAAGTACTATGGACTGCATTACTAAACACAATCTTAAATCCTTATATTTTTTAATTAGAATTTTCTTAAGGTTGTTGCGGAAGGACTCACTTTTGTTCCTCTTTTGGCCTCGTTCACTTGCTCAATTGTCCCTACTGCTTGGCACTCTGCCTTGCAAGCATGCTGCTGTGTGCACATGGACTATCTGGTTTCATCAGTTTTCTAATAGTAATAAGAACCCTACTGCTTGGCACTCTGCCTTGCAAGCATGCTGCTGTGTGCACATGGACTATCTGGTTTCATCAGTTTTCTAATAGTAATAAGAACCTTTTGAACTGTATTTTGAGATTCCAAATCATTGGTTTGCTTACATAAAGGTTGATTAAAAGTCCTCTATTTTAACAAGAAATGGCAATTTCCCTTTCGTGCTAGAACTGTTTTCCCATCAATCTAGATGTAGGTAGAAGATAACGTTCTTTATCTTTCTATTTTTGTTAAGACCAACTTTCACTTCCTATTTTTATGCAATGAATATTTGGCTGGCTGTAGAAGGATGTGTCCTGTGAATCTTGCATTTAAATTGTTCAACTTTTAACTGTTCCCTGTGTAAGGGGATTGGTGTCTGATATTTATGTTTGTGCCTAATTATACGTGTTTGGATTCTGTATAATGCACAAGTACAAAACGCATGCATAGAATCTAGGGTGTTATAGAAGTTATGCTTCTTGAAAGTGTATTTTCCCAGAGCCATCTTAAATTTTATTCACATGGTGTGGCTTTTGCATGATGTTTTCATTTGATTATAAGCCTATTATCTTTTCAAAGCTTTTCATTTGTTGCCCCCCCCCCCAATCTCTACTTTTAAATGGTCTTTCTTAAGGTGCTCTGATTATCAAGCCTGTATGCTGATATGTGAAGTTAATTGTTCCATATCTGCAGGGTGCTACTCTGGCAACTTTCACCAAGACACCAAGCAATTTGCCTGAGACCTCTGTGGCCCCTGTCCACCCCCTTCCTACCAAGGTATCTTCAATTTCAAACACAAATGAAAATAAGGGAGTTAGTATTGCCAGATCTCATGAGGTTCCTGGAAAATCTAGTACAGATGGGACAACTTCAGCTGCTGGGAAAAGTGGAAATCTATCACTTGATGCTTTAGCGAAAGCTAAGAAAGCCTTACAAATGCAGAAGGAACTGTCAGAGAAGCTGAAGAAGCTACCCCTGGTAAGTTCCCATCATGGAATTTCTATGACATTCTTGTATGTGCTGTTGTTTCCCTATATCTCTTTGTCATGTCCAAATATTTATACACCCTCTTTCTTTCTGCGATTCCAGTACATATTGACTGTTTCTGTTCTTTGCTCTTGTAGTCGAGTAAGGGTAATAAAAGTTCAGGTGGTAGCTTACAAGGTCCATTGTCATCAGCAACCATTACTACTGCTGTTTCAGTAGAGGCAATGCCAAGTTCATCCACCTCATCTACTAGTACTATGGTGTCTGTAAAGCCACCTGCAACTGGCATGGCACCTCCGCCTGATATTACTAGCATGCCCAATTATGAAGCTGTTAAACGTGCCCAGGAACTCGCTGCTAAAATGGGATTTCGCCAGGACCCTGAGTTTGCTCCTCTTATAAACTTTTTCCCTGGTCAGTTGCCAGCAGAAGTCTCTGCGCTGCAGAAACCTTCTAAGGCCCCTGTTCTTCGTGTGGATGCACTTGGTAGGGAAATAGATGAACATGGAAATGTGGTGAATGTGACTAAACCAAACAACCTCAGCACCCTAAAGGTTGGGTAATCTCTATAAGACTGGTCTTTTTATTATCTTTTTGTTAGACCTGTGATATTTAAATAGTGATTGTGTAGGGCTGTAATGTGATACATTTGGATTTTTTCAGGTCAACATCAACAAGCAGAAAAAGGAAGCATTCCAGATTCTTAAACCTGAATTGGATGTGGATCCTGAATCAAATCCTTATTTTGATGCAAAAATGGGAATTAATAAGAATAAATTCTTGAGACCCAAACGGATGACTTTCCAGTTTGTAGAGGAAGGCAAGTGGTTAAAAGAAGCTGAAATAATGAAACTGAGGGTACTTCTTGCAAACTCTGCACCTTTTTGCTGTCATTGCTATTTTCATTGTGTGCGTGTATTTATACTTTTTATTTGCTTAACTCAGAATCAATTTGGAGAAGAAAGAGAAAAGGATATGAAGGCAAGGCAAGCATTACATGCGAAGGCAAAGGCAGCTCCTGATATAAATCCTAATTTGATAGAGGTATCAGAGCGAGTTACAACCAAAGCAAAGCCTAAGGATCCAATTCCTGATATTGAGTGGTGGTAAGTTTACATTTACTTCTCTTTATATAATATGATTCTTCTCAATAACAACACTTGTTGTTTTTTTGTTGCAGAATTGGTTCCACATTGTACACTTGAATTTGAGCCTGAATGATCTAACTGGAATGATTGTTTGCTAATTCTCATTTTAGGAACAATTGCTTGTCACTGGAAATGCTCTATTTCAAAAAAATCTTTATTTGATCCTTCTTTGTACGTGCTGTATAAGGATGGCTAGGGATTGATGAGCTGTTTTTTCGTTGCAACTGCTTGAGTAGATTCTAAGATTCTGTAATGTCTGAGGTTCAGCAATGACTGAATCTTAAAGTTGTGTTCTACTTGTTCACAGAGTTGATCAGAGTGGCTTTTTAACCAGGGTTGTGCCAAACTTTGAATCCTGTTCTGATTCCTTTAAGCTACTTTTCCCAGTGGTTTATCCTGGCTATCGCATGCTCAATGAGTCCCACAACCTAGTTAAAAACAGTCTCTGAGCAAAAAAATAGGTCTAGTACATCCTAAGCTCCTTAGTCTACAATCTCGGGGTTTCCTTCTTTTGAAGCCCAAGAAGGGTTTAATGTATATGTCTGGCTGTTTGTGAATACTTCAAATTAGAATAATTACAGATAGTGGGAGAACTTTTGTTTTGGTTATTCTATGTACTTTAGCTTTTCTTCTTATTCTCATATCGGTCATTCTTGTCTTAGTTGGAAAGGAATTAATCTGTTTGTGGTTGCTTAATTTCAGGGATGTACCTCTGTTGACTAGTGGGACTTATGGTGAGGATGTTGATGATCTCAAGACCCAGCGTAGATTGAAAATGGAGAAAATTACTATCTATGTGGAGCACCCACGTCCAATTGAGCCCCCGGCTGAGCCAGCTCCTCCCCCACCTCAACCTTTGAAGCTAACTAAGAAGGAGCAGAAGAAGCTCCGTACACAGCGTCGCCTTGCTCGGGAAAAAGATAAACAGGAGATGATTAGACAAGGCTTGATTGAACCTCCAAAACCAAAGGTTAAGATGAGCAATCTAATGAAAGTTCTTGGCTCTGAAGCAACACAAGATCCAACTAGACTTGAAAAGGAAATTCGTACTGCAGCTGCTGAACGTGAACAAGCACATATTGATCGTAATACTGCACGTAAGCTCACTCCCGCTGAGCGTCGTGAAAAGAAGGAGAGAAAGCTCTTTGATGACCCAAATACTGTGGAAACTATTGTTTCTATTTACAGAATCAACGATCTTTCAGACAAGAAAACTCGCTTCAAAGTTGATGTCAATGCTCACGAGAATCGCTTGACTGGATGCACGGTGATTACAGAGGGAATTTGTGTGGTGGTTGTTGAAGGGGGGAGCAAATCCATCAAAAGATATGGAAAACTAATGCTTAGGCGTATAAACTGGGCTGAAGCTGTAAATGAGGATGAAGGAGGTGACAATGACGAGAAACCTATGAACAAATGTGTGCTAGTGTGGCAAGGTAGTGTTGCCAAACCTAACTTCCACAGGTTTTCTTTGCATGAGTGTGTGACTGAAGCTGCAGCCCGAAAATATTTTGCTGATGCTGGTGTTGCCCACTATTGGGATCTTGCTGTCAATTTCTCCGATGATCAAATGTGAGAGGCTGCTTTGAAGAAAGAGTGTTTTCAGGTCATTACTGATCTTTGTCAAAGTCTAGTTACTTCAATTTGCGGCTAAGAGTTCTGAGATAACTTTGATGCAATTTTTCACCTATATGTGGCTTTCAGATCATTGAAAGTAGATATATTGCTTTAAGATACGTGTTGGTTTAAATCCCATGTTTTTGAACCGTTCTGTCCATGGGGTTAGGCAGAAAAATGCTTGAAAGCTTCGAATTTTAAATGTAGATGCTATTGTCAGATTGAATAGCTAAAGGAGTATTCTGATGGTTGATCTTTCTTCAAGGCAGTGTGGCAACTACTAGGTTTGTCTGGATATCTAATTGAATTGTCAGATAACAGTTATATGTTGCTTTAAGATAGACTAATCTCGAGTTTTGCTAATGCCCAATTACAGCATGCTTACTGATGGTGTTGGGAATTTCAGTGGCCTGTGCATGCAGAAAGTGGCAAGTACATTTATTATGTAATGTTTAGGGATCAGCATTTGTTGATGCAGCTGTTAAGGCTGTCGGTCAACAATGTTAATAAAATCACGCTGCCGCCTTTCCGAGAGGTACTCGTAACGTACTTGTGAATTAAGGATGAAGACGTCCAAGCTCTTGCTGTCCATAAATGGGATGTTGGGAGACATTAGTGCATTGAGCTTTGATATTTCTTGGCACATCCCCTATCGCCTGAGCATTTATAGCAATTTTTGGAAGGGAGGCTTCTTGTGCCGCCGGAGCCTGCCATCATTTATTTCAATAATTTCATCTAACAAAATTGAATTTCCTGACTAAAGACCAGCATATCTTCAACAACAGTCATTTTTTCATCTCATAATTGAGGATTACGTGAACCGGAGGTGCACCGGCATCGGGCAACTATATTTAAACTGACCTCCTAAAAGCGCTAATATGGGAGCATAGAACGAAGAAAATGGTAATCGGGCTTTGTTTTTTCTCTCCCGTGGGATCGTATCTTTTCCTTCACGGACCGGGACTGAGCTCGCATTCAGTTTAGTTAGTTAAAGGCATGTTATTGACATCGGATTACAAGACTAGGAGATTCATAAGAATTTACTTCTACGTTATTAGATAAAAGGTTTTAGAGAAAAGTTGTAAAATTAAAAATTAGTATTGTTTACTGCAAATTAATTTTCTAAATGTTTTTTACTCATAAATATAAATATATAAAAATAATATTTTATTATTATTTTTTAAATTTTATTTTTAAGCATAAAAAAACAATTAATATCAAGAAAAAAAAAATCAAAACGGTTATAATTGCCTCAAGTTAAGTTACTTGATTAATTAATTGGAGGGAGTAAATGGGCACCTTAATGTTACTATTTGGGCCTAAAAAAGTACTAAATAGTAGTCAACGAATCCTATTGACTAAGGTAAACCACGTGTACGCGTTGAAATGGACAGATTACCCTGGAGTATAGAAAAAGTTTTAGGTAATGTATGAAGAGAAGAGTTTCTCTTTTGCTCGAGAAGATTAAGAACATGCAGCTTGATAAAGACGGGTAACAAAACAACCTGCAGGCCTTCTTCCTCTTTTGAAGGTTGACTTTGGAGTTCACTGTGACAAAAAAAACAGTTGAGAAAGGAGCCCCATGCCCTTGCACATGCCTGTTCGCTTTATGCCCATGTTTTATTTTGACTAGGGAGATTTCTCACAGCTTTATTTGTAGGTGCGGGTTAGCTTGAAATTTGGTGAGTGACGGTAGCCTATCTACATTGAACCACCGAGTGTCTTGTGTGTACCAAAAATATAATGCATTTTTGTGAACCTGTTGCTTACACTCCTTTTCCGTTCCCTTTTTGAGATATTGTAAGCATGCTAGTGGGCACTTCATGGCTAACAAGACCACCTTTGTTTTATTATTATTATTTAATTTTGAGTTGTGGAAATTGTCCTTTGTACTTGCGATAGGCCATGATCGTATATATGTGCCTTCTTTTCCCATTTTATATATTTTCCCTTTTTCTTGAATTGGTTGAACTAAATAGCTTAAATATCCAACAAGCTCGATCCCATTCGTTGGAGGAGCCCATATCTGGTCCGTGTTGCTTGTAATTTAAAATTCCATTTTGAGCTACCTAGATAGAGTGTTAGAAGCATGCATGCCTCTATATGCACATCGACTAGTTCTTGAGAGAGATTTGATTAATTTGAGGTTTACTATATTCATTCAATTTCATGGCAACGCCAATAATATTCTCTAAGTTTCCATTGAAGGTTTTCGTGTGTAATGAACAGCTAACTTCGCATCCATAATCGGTGGTTTAATGCTGTAAAATTACTATAAGTTGCCATGTTTAGAGATTAATAATAGGCTCGGGATAGCTTTAATTACATTATCTAAACTCGAATGGCTCCTTTTTCTTCAGGAAGCAAGCAGGAAGATTTGGTTAGATTGTTAGCTGTAGGATCTCATATAAAGGGGTGCCAACTTAGCTACTGCTCGATCCCTTTTGTGCTTGCAACCATTGTCGTCTTCTTTGAGGTACGAAAAGTAAATAATACATCCAGTTGTGTGTTCCAAAATTCGTTATTTGCTCGAATTATTAATTCATTTGCGTACCCTTTAGTAAGGAGTTGATCTAATAACTGATTTTGTTTCGAACAACCGTGCAAATCTAAAAGCTAACTACACAAGCCCACGCTACGCTACTGGCATAAATTCACACAACTTTGCTTTTAATTTTTATATTTCAAGAATAATTTTATGTTATTTTTTAATATATATTTTAAATAAAAATTATTTAAACTTGAAATTTATACATATTTATATTATCTTGTATTTTTAATTTTTATTAAATAAAATAAAAGTGGTAAGATTTGAACTCATAATCATTTAATTGTCAAAATTTTAATTTTATATATAAAAAAAATATTTTACCTCAATAACTAACTTAAAATAAGTGAAGTGAAACTTAAAATATAATTTATTTATTTTTATTAAATAAATAAAAATAATAAAATAAATAAAGATAATAAAATTGAAGATTTTAACATTTTGAACGCAGTAGTCCTACCAGTACGGAAGCCGCCTAACACTAGCTAAGCTAGAAACGCAACATCTAGGGCAGTACTGGTGGAGTTATGAACGCTGTGATTTTTATTCTGTTCACCCTGCGCGGATTAAAATGTTAAGATGAAAAGTGGATATATTTGTCCCTAAAGATTTGCATGATTCTCAATTGGGTCATCAGACAAAATAAATTTTCAATTGGATCCCCCATCCATTAATCACTGCCCAATTAAATCACCATTATATACGATATGACAACAAATCGCATCGTTTTGAGACAGATGGGTCATCATTTTTTTTTTCTTTTTCTTTTTTCTCCTGAGTGTTTCGAAGGGCATAACTTTTTTTAAAAAAAGGGTTAATTAATTGGATAATGTTCAATAGACAGGAAAGTTTTTTTATTGGGAATTGTTTTAAATCGAGGACCTAATTTAGATTTGGGCAGTACTTGACGGGTCCTCTGTCCAAAAGTTATTAATATATTCAAGGAAAGTAATTTGAAATTTCACGTCAGGGTAAGAAGTAATTTTCAGTTTCGAAGGCTGGAAAACGTGGAGAGCAGCAGAAAACGAGACTTTCTCATGCAACCTGCAGCCTTCGACATGCTTGACGAGGCCTTGGGTTCTGGAACAGATAGAATCAATTCGGGGGCACAAGATAGCTTACATGCATGTGAAGAAATATACATCACGAACCCTCCAGCATGGTACAGCCAGGTTATTTTCGAACTTTTGACAAGTTCGGCTCCACATCTTAATTATATTTATGGTGTTCAACCATTTATTGAGTGATTGTTTGGCTGTATGGTAGTTTATTTTTTTTTTAACTATAAAAAAATTATTTAATTATTTAATTAGTTTATTTTTTACATCGAGTTCCACACATTATCAATATCCAAGCACAAAAACCAGCTTATATAAGAGGATGTATGTTTGTAGAAACTAAAATAATCTATTTTATATTCATGAAGATTTATTTTTTATTTATTTTAAATGCAAAAATATATTTTAAAAAACTATATTTAAAAAATTGTAACTAAAAATATTTTTTAAATGTGTTTTTTTAAAAATTATAACTATAAAAACCTTCACAATATCAAATATATATTTAGGCTCCCAACCTTCACATGTATGAATGATAATTTAATCCGAATCCAGTGGATACCGATCTGACCTGAATGGGTGGGTATTTTTTGGACTTGATTGATAGTTAAGTCAGACCCGAAGTCCGCATAAACCTAACCCGTAATATATATTTATATTATGTAAATATATTTGTAGAATATTTAGATTTTTTTAATATAATATGATATATATACTTTAATATTGACATGAAATATATATATATATATATATAATATTTATCATTTTATCATTTAATAAATATATACATGCTTTATATATATTATTTTATTTTTTATTGATTAGTAAATAATAAATAATAAATAATAAATATTCAATATCTGAAACTCAATAAATAGTTTATTAATACTTAAACGTTTTACTCGATAAATAATAAATAAATTATGATTATATATTGCCATTCCAAATGGTGCGTGTGTAGACAACTAATTACCTAAACATTTCAAGTAAAAATTTATGAAATCATTTGCATGCAGACCACACTAACAGTACTAATTTATTCTGCTACTGTCATTTATTTCTTTTGAATAATCGTGTATATATATTTTCTCTAATATTTGAATTAAACTAAATTTGTAAATAAAATAAAATTAAAGTGTTTGATTCAATAACCAACCAATCACTAAATCCCCTAATTAATCGATATTTCAACGTAACAGCCGAGTCAACTCGCTATTTTCGGGCTCACCATAGAAGCAGGTTTCTTCATCAACCAGATGCATCGGGTCGGAATTAACTAGTTTCTCGGTCTAACCAGACAGACCAAGTCAGATTCAGATCATAATAGCACTGCAGAGGAGGCGATAGAAGTTACCATACATCTTACCCGTTTACTTGGACTACAACTCTGCTTACGCAAACAGTAGATCAACACCCAACCTACTTTTAACCCTAAATACAAACACCACCAACGAAACCCATTTTGCCACATGTCAACTCCCACCACCCTTAAGCACCCACGTGTCATGTCCCATTCCCCCGAAGAAAAGAAGACGTATAGGCAACAGATTAGGAGATTTAGGTCACCTTTCTCTCACCACCTCCCGCCTCCTCTTCACACAGTAAAATGACACCGCTTAAACATAATTAAACTTGTAAACTTAATTAACACAGTAATTACCCACACACTTTCCCTTTTGCAATTCAATTCAAATCATTATATATAGAAGAAATCACAAAACTCTGAAACAGAGACGCATCTAAAAACAACCAGAACTTCTCATTTTGCTCCTCCTTTCCTTCTAAAACCCCCAACCAAACACCACCTCCACCGCCACTGCCACAAGAAACCACAACCACAATCACGTTTCCTCTGCTTTAACCGGCGTTACCTCTCAACAGGCGTGCCGCATGCAATCTAACCGTTATCCTCACCCTCTCTAAAGATCTTCTTTAAATCCACTTCTCTTGCTTCTGAATCAGAATGTCCCGGGTTGTAGCAGAAAATTACTCGCCTAGTCGAGATTCTTTTACAGTGCCGTTTTACACAATGGACTTCACTAATAACCACCTCCAGCCACCATTATCCGCCTCATCTGCCTCCGGGGCTTCGCCGACTCTGGGACAGATGCTAAAACGCGTCGGAGATGTCAGCCGTGAAGCCACCGGAGATGGAAGCGAGACCCCGGTGCACCAAGTCCTCGAGCTTGGAAGCACGAATCTTGAGGTTCCGCGATCGATTCCATTCGTTCTCTCCTTCAACAAACTCACTTACAGCGTCAAAGTTCGCCGTAAATTTAAATTTCAGGCTATCCTCCCCAGCAGGAATATCCACCGCCTGGGCCCCGCCACTGATACCGATCCTGTCGGAGGTGAAAGCCTCTTCACCACTACAAAGACTCTCCTGAATGATATCTCCGGCGAGGCACGTGATGGCGAGATTCTGGCTGTACTCGGCGCGAGTGGATCCGGAAAATCAACACTCATTGACGCCCTCGCGAATCGAATCGCGAAAGGAAGCTTGAAAGGCACGAAGACGCTAAACGGCGAGGTTTTGGAGTCTAGAATGTTGAAGGTGATATCAGCTTACGTCATGCAAGACGATTTGCTATTTCCAATGCTAACAGTGGAAGAAACACTAATGTTCGCGGCGGAGTTTCGGTTGCCGAGGAGTTTGTCTAAATCGAAAAAGCGGCTGCGCGTGCAAGCACTAATTGAACAGTTAGGGCTTAAAAACGCGGCAAAAACCGTTATTGGTGATGAAGGCCATCGAGGTGTAAGTGGAGGAGAACGACGTCGTGTCTCAATTGGGATTGATATAATTCACGATCCAATTATCCTTTTTCTTGATGAGCCAACGTCCGGTTTGGATTCAACAAGTGCGTTTATGGTGGTGAAAGTTTTGCAAAGGATAGCACAGAGCGGGAGTATTGTGATTATGTCAGTGCACCAGCCAAGTTATCGAATTCTTGGGTTGTTAGACCGGTTGATATTTTTATCGCGTGGACAAACTGTCTATAGTGGTTCACCGATGAATTTGCCGGTTTACTTCTCGGACTTCGGGCATCCGATACCAGAGAATGAGAACCGGACGGAGTTTGCTTTGGATTTGATTAGAGAGCTTGAAGGGTCACCAGGAGGGACTAGGAGTTTGGTGGAGTTTAATAAATCATGGCAGGATCTGAAGCATTCAAGAAATGGAGGGAGTGAACCGGACCGGGGTGGGTTGTCGCTTAAAGAAGCTATTAGTGCTTCCATTTCTAAAGGGAAGTTGGTGTCTGGTGCTACTAATAATGATGCTATAAGTCCAAATTCAATGGTGCCAACTTTTGCAAATTCAGTTTTGATAGAAATGGCAGTGTTGTCGAAAAGGTCGTTCTTAAATTCACGAAGAATGCCGGAATTGTTCGGGATTCGATTGGGTGCTGTCATGGTTACTGGGTTTATTTTAGCTACGATGTTTTGGCAGCTTGACAATTCACCAAAAGGAGTGCAAGAGCGATTAGGGTTTTTCGCTTTTGCCATGTCGACAACTTTCTACACTTGTGCTGATGCTCTTCCAGTTTTTCTTCAAGAAAGGTATATTTTCATGAGAGAAACTGCGTATAATGCTTATAGAAGATCATCTTATGTGTTATCTCATGGGCTTGTTGTTTTACCATCGTTGATTTTCTTGTCGTTGGCATTTTCTGCGACGACGTTTTGGGCTGTTGGGCTAGATGGTGGTCTTTCAGGGTTCTTGTTTTACTTTTTGATAATCTTTGCTTCATTTTGGGCTGGAAGTTCATTCGTGACATTTCTGTCTGGTGTGGTGCCTCATGTCATGCTTGGTTATACCATAGTTGTGGCTATTTTGGCATACTTCCTGCTTTTCAGTGGGTTCTTTATCAATCGTGATCGAATCCCTGCCTACTGGATATGGTTTCACTACTTGTCACTGGTGAAATACCCTTATGAAGCTGTTTTGCTAAATGAATTTCAAGATCCAGCCAAGTGTTTTGTGAGGGGTGTTCAGATTTTCGACCAAAGTCCACTTGGGGAAGTATCCACATCACTGAAACTTCAACTGCTGGAATCAATGAGCAATACACTGGGAACGAAGATCACTAGCTCCACATGCTTGACTACTGGGGCCGACATATTGCAGCAACAAGGGATTACAGATTTGAGCAAGTGGAATTGCCTGTGGGTCACCGTGGCGTGGGGGTTCCTGTTTAGGATTCTCTTTTACATATCTTTGTTGTTTGGAAGCAAGAACAAGAGAAGGTGATGAGGCCCGAGGGTAATGTTTAGATGGTGGGTACAAGGGTCGTGTTCGGCGGGAGGATCGTATTTTGTGTGGGTTTTTTTTTTCTTTGTTTCCTGAATTTGTACTGTTGGAATTACTCGACCGTTGGAGCCTTCTGGTGTAAAACTGCTACATATAATATAGTTCAATATTAATGCTCATTTAGATTAAAAAAAAACAGTACTCTTATATTCAATTCATTAATTCAGTTTTCATAATCTAGGGGGAGTGGCTGTTGCTTTCCACAAGTCTTTTGTGATTGTTAATTATTATATTTTAGTTAGTGCTGGTAAGGTAGTGTTAGGAGGAGAGACAACCTAACTAGCAGTACACTTGTGTGTGTGATTGTTAAAGACTTGAAAATCCAATTCTTAAGTTTTGTATTTAATTTCATCAGGCAAGGATTAGTGATATATGGTATGAACTTGGTCCCCGAGCCATAGCTGTGAAGGTTCAAAGGGGCTTGCATACAGAAATACATAAAAGAGGGTATGGATTTATATTAATATAATAGCTTGAGAGTTCATTAAAACTAATTAAGTTGCCTTAAAGTAGGTTTTATCATTTCCTTAATTACATTAGATATATTACAGACTCCTTTTTTTTCATCTATTAACTTGAGAACGTGTTTATGATCAACATCCCAGCATCTACTTAGACTATTATATTATTAGAAAAGATCAGATTATCTCAGATCAAGTCGTTCGTTTCAGATGGGATGTTTGATGTGTCATATATATGCCTATTCACATGGATGAAGCCTGAAGATTTTCAGGGCGGCCGGTTACCTAAGAAACCGAGTTGCTTGCCAGTTTGAGTACTGTAGTCATGGGACGATAAACATGATTCTCCCGAGCCCTTTTTCTAGGTTGGTGGCCTAGTTAATCCTCTGCTTTTGACACAAAATAATCATGGGAACGAAACAATCGCAGGAAATTCGGGGACTACAAGTTTGCCTCTCTGTGTTATTTTTATGAACAGTAGAAAATCATTTGCTGCCACTTCAGTTTCCTCTTCCATTCGTCTATCTTTTTCCCAGGGGTTAGTTGTGTATGACGTAATCTTAATAATGTTTTCAGCAACACATATGGCAGTATACCCTACAAAGGAACACTGGCAGCTTTCACAAGGCCGACCCGTCAAGAGGAGTGCCGTAGCATTATGGTAAGGTACCCTAAACCATAAACACCCACCTGAAAGGCCGTATCTTTTGGTATGGTTCATTAATTTTGCACTCCTGGCAAAGGGAGTGGGTTCGGTTGCAAAGGGCAGGCATTAAGTATTAACGCTTGCATGCGAGCATTAAATGCTAAAGCTTACGAAAATCAATATATATATATGGTTGCCAATTGGTATTCCCTTTTGGTTGGCATACGAACATACATGTATGTTAGAGGATCCTTCTGTACAGCTTGGAGATCACATGTGCAATAAATTAGCCCATTACTCGAATTCTAACAACCAGACTTGGTAGGACTTGGTAGGGTTTATCTCTTTTGGCATGGCAACTGCTTTCTTCCTCTGTGGTGATGCTCTTCCGGTGTTCCTCCAAGAAAGGAATATTTTCATGAGAGAAACTGCTCATAATTAACACATGCAGAAGATCATCGTATGTGATAATAACTCACGCACTTGTTTCACTACCGTCTTTGTTTTGCTTGACATTCGCGCTCTCTGTGACCATATTTTGGGCTGTTGGGCTTGATAGAGGTCTTCCAGGATTCTTGTTTTACTTTTTGATGAGCTCTGCTGCGTTTTGGGCTGAAAGTTCTGTCGTGACATTTATATCCGGGTTGTGGCTCAAGTCATTTTTCACGAACTCTGCTGTATTTTGATCGATATATACTATATTAAATAATTATTTTAATTTAATAATTTAAATTATTAAATGAAATTTAAAATATTTATATATTATTCTCTTACACTAATACATATAAAAGTTAAATTATGTTTTTTGGACACCTATATTGTTAATTGTTATTGTATTCAATTAATTATTCCTATATTATATATTAATTAGGTACTAATATATTTGCAAGTTCTTATCATTTAAATACTCGCCCCCACACAAATATATAAGCAAGTGTCTGCCGACGTGCATACTATTACGCCATGCATGTGCATATTCAAAATTAACATGAGCCCGGGGATAAGCAATATTGAGCTGGATCCTAATATTTGATTTTTTTTCAATATTCCTCACAATATTAGAAAATCTTATCTGATATAATCAAATAAGAAAATTGTCAGTTATTCAGCATGAATCGATTCTGGGCTTCAACAATGATTGGAATTCTAGGTGTCAACAATGAATGGAGGTGTAATCCACGCCAATAGCGCAACGGAGGCAACGCTCAAGGACCCCCATTAGCAATCTACCGTTATGAGCACCCACTAAAAATATTAACATGATAACATATGGGCCTAAGGCCCATATATCAATGAAAGGTGAGTGGAAAATTGGGGCTTCAATTAGACTTTATACGTGCAGCTTCCCATGCTCCTTGTTTGAGCGATGTGGGATTCGTATCCCCTTTGTTCATTGGTTCTCTTTCTTGTCTCTACTCTTGCTGTTCTTTCCAAGTCTGGTTTGTTGCTTTCGCCAATTGAGGCGTTAATTTGCCTATTAAAATATTGCCCGTCTCTACCCAATATCTCAGCATTACAATTCTGTTTTTGTCTAAATTTTAGAGTAAATAAGCTTTCAAATGCGATATTTTGTTAGTAAGTCTTCCCGAACCTTGATAATAATTAATATGATATTTACAAGTTCCTCCTCCTATGAAAGTCAATGAAATCCAGATAGAACATCTCCTCATTCATAGGATCCCAAGTACCTGGATCAATAAAAAATTCAATTCTATCTGAAGTACCCGGAATCGGAATCTAAGCCGAAGTGAACCTTTCCTTCAAAGTTTTGGAAAGGCAAGCAAGCAAGTCAGGCTTTATCATTGTATAAATACTCAATCTAGCTTTTCAGTTGCTTCTACTATTGCGATTGCTTCACATTGGTCTCATTGGATATAAGAATTAAGAACTACAGTATGCAGTTTCATTTCTTGTCTGTTGGAGTACCACTCAGGTGGCCAATGTTAAAACTTCTTTCACCAGTTCAGCATAAAAAATGAAGGACTAAGAAAATAAATAATTGTAATATTAATCAATATTTACTTGGTTACATTCTTGATAAAAGCGTCTAAGACTAAATTTCCCTTAAAATAACCAGGGCACCTTTAACTAATCTCCCAATTCTAGACAGAAAGAAAAACTGGATCCTTCCATTAGGAAACCACGCTCCATAGACAGATGAGAATTACACTTGTTCTGACACTCGAAACCCTTAGACTTGACTTGGAGGGTGCGCCTGGCCCTTGCAGTAGTGCAACGCATGGGCGACGCGTGAAGATCCCAGTAGCAAGCTACTGCGGTGGATCCTCCCCTTTAAAAAATTAATTTAATATCGTGTGGACCTATGGCCCACGTATCAGATATTAAACTGATAAGAACAGATACTACACTTGATCTTAGCCAAAAGGCCGAGAAAGGTATGAATTGTACATAATCTTCAATTGCTTTTTATAGGTGCAGCTCTCAACATTATCTTCTGCTTTGTCGATGTGGGATGTAAGCGCCTAACATCCTGTTCTGCTGCATGCGTTCGTATAAAAAAAATAGTATAATTGCACAAGAGATGTGATCTGGCTTCGGTATTGATCACTTTGATAGATTGCTTTTAAGCCCAGATAAATTAAAATATGTGGAACTGTACACTTTATATATATAGGGCCACATAAATTATATAAAAAAATTAAAAAAATGGGGAAAATATTGTGGATGTCTATTTTTTTTAAATTTTTTAATTAGAAGTTTTGCTTTTGTTTATTTGTTTGTCTTTTATAAAATTAGTCTTATGATCAGAATAACAAGTTTCAAAGATTGATTATAGTTTGTTAGGTCCTGATTTTTTTTTCAATTTTTCAATTTAATATTTTTTAAAATTAATCTTTGTATTTTTTTTTCCACTTTTCTTCAAAGCTGCTCCAATGGTGATATTATTCTATTCAACATTTTAGAAGAAAGAAACTTGAATTAAATATTTAAGAGCATGGCGGTGTATCACATTAGACCAATAAATACAATAAGTAGATGAAATTATGTAAAATAATCATATCGTTAGACAGGGATCACTAAAAGTTTATCCATATATCTCACATTTACTGGCCTAATCTATGAATAACATGATATACCAAGTCTATCTGACAATTTATCTTTTACGTATAATTTTTGAAATGATAGAGCTCATAAATATTGTTCAATAACAAATTTATTTCACTGTTTCAAGTTCTAAGATCACTCCTATTAATGATGTAGATGCCAACAGTAGCTCGACACCTTGCTTAATATACTCATCTCGATAGATGAAATAATGTTTTCTCACTCACATAACAATGAGAGTCCATGATAGTTCAATGGAAGAATACTACCCCAAGAGTACCTAATAATTCCCCCACTCACTCTGCTATGGCCGGGTTAGAATTTTATCATGGGCCCAAATCCTATCTGTAGTTTAAATCTAAAAATGGGCCGATATTAGCCCAATATCAATCACATTGAACTTTTTAGTAAGTCCATTTAAATACATTTGTGAGAGTGGTAGGCCCATCCACATGAAAGAATTTTACAATGACAAAACTACCCATTAATAAAATACACGTAGCACTCACTGCGCCAATCGCTAACTAACAACTCCCGCCACAAAAAAGAAGAAAAGAAATACCTGAAAGGCGGAGAGTTTTTGTGCCTTATCCAAACAAAATAACACGCACTAAAAGAGAACAACTTCACCAGAAATCTAACAATGGCTACACCACCATCTTCACCCTCTCTGCAACTCTCAACAACGGCAGCAGCAACTCATTTCCCGATCAGATCCCACGTGCCCAAACACTCCTTCACCACCCGTGCGACCACAGATGACAACAAACCAGGCACAACCCAAGAACCCGATTCCAAACCCGGGTCCGCATCTGATGATCAATTTGAGAGCCGCCTGTCCCAGGTTCGACTCCGATACCGAAGCGGGACCGGCAAGAAAGCAGAGCTCCGGAAAGCTAAGAAAGGGAAATCCTCATCTGGGTCCGGGTCAGGAATGTACCTTCCTCCAGTTCCTTTAAAAGAATCGGTTTCTGGTGGATTAAAAGTGGAACTCGGGTTTAGCCCGTATAGTGAACGGGTAAACGGGAGGATCGCAATTCTGGGGTTATCAGCTTTGTTATTAGTAGAGCTTGCAACGGGTAAAAGTGTAATCAACTATCACACACCAGCAATTGTGTTGATTCAGGTTTATTTTGTAACCGCGGCTACTGCTTTGTATGTTAAGTACGAGAAAGAGAAAGTTAGCATCTGGCCTGAATCCGCCCCTAGTAAGGATTGAATAAATGAGTAATTTGTAAACAAAAACAAAAATTAATGTCTTAACACTTGTTTCGTAATGCTAGTTTGTTGTTTTGGAGCCAAATTTAGGTTTTTATTTGTGACGTTGTTAAGGTTGGTTGTGGTAATACGCTTGTTTATCCGTTCATTCATTTATTTATGGATGAGGCAGATAGACATTTCCTAGTGTGTTTTATCGGTTAAATTTGTTTCATCTGTTCATCAAATGAAAAGACATGGGCAAGATCGGGAGGAATGCTGCCAGAAAGATTAACCGACATTTGGCATGCTTTAGGGCCTTAAAGGCTTAAAGTAAGGAAAGTCTAGTAACAGATTTCTTAGGTGCTTTTGGATTCGTTGTTTCTATTACGAGTAATAATGACAATTAACAAAGAATAGGGCCATAAACCCAATTTTTAATCATCCACCAGGCAATCAGATTCAAGTAACCTCCACCACAGCATGCATCCTGAAGATTCCCTTATAAAATTATCTTCCTAATGCTTCTACTGGCCTTTCACTGTGTTTTCTGCAAGGATTTTCGCACATCCCATACACGTTTTTTCTTATTCCGTTTTGAACATGAAATTTTTTGACCGGTTGTCTTGGACGAGAATATTATCATTGATATATGATGCAAAATTCCTTTTCAATTGAAAATAAATCAAAATAATACTTTTTATTTTTAATATTAGCACATCAAAACTATTAAAAATACATAAAAAAATATTAATTTAATATATTTAAAGTGAAACACAATTTTAAAGTATATCTAGAAACCAAAGCTACCGCAATCAAATACGTTGCTTTTCAACTGTAGAAGTGGCCTTCCCTAAACCTGAGATTCACTCCGTCACTCTCTAAAATTCACCTTACAGAAGCAGCAAATCAAGCAACAATTGCATGTTAATGCTCAAAAAATCATTAACTTTCATTAATATAACACACAACAAAACTCATGTTTCTTATTTCCTTCCTCTTCGAGTACTTTTAACATGCCACGCCATGTCTTTCTTCCCCAATAAAGAATGAATCATTGTTACAAAAAGCAAACAATCTAGTCACAAGTTATCGTGCCAGCTCAGAGCACTCAGCAACCCTAGGCAAATCATTTCTAAGGGGAATTTGTGCGCCCTATTTCATCGTCTGTTCCAACTCTATACACCTATGATCTACCCTCTCTAATGTTACAGCCAACCTCCACAGGCTTGAACTAAACTCCTCGGCCCAGATAATACCCCGCGTTCCTGGTTGTACGAATATATTGTTGAGGGCGGCACAAGTTTTTCCTTACTATGTTATCAATGTAAATCACCTTGGCTACAAGGATGTCCGTGTCAGAAAATCATTAACAGCCAGGTTAGCGTCTCCATGGGCCACAGCATCTTCAGGTTCTGGCATATATAGACTGGAAGATGAAGCCTGCACATCAAGCACCCAACATTTAGCCATAATGAAACCAAAAATACATAAAACAAGCATATCCATAAGCTTGTGAGTAATGCTTCGTATAATGAATTATTCTTAATGAATTCAACACGAATGCAAACAATGGCATTGGTGGTAATTTAATGCAACTTTTTGGCCATTTATTTTGCGTGTTCTGTTGAATTCGTTTAAAAAATTTTGTTATACAAAACATTAGTCTAAGCTTGTATTGTGTTTGGTTCATTTAGTTGCAAACCAGAGACAGCTAAACAGAAAAAATGCAAAGGGAATGCACTGGATTATTTTTTTAGGGTAAATTTCATAAAATTACTTGAAGATTAATGAGATTACAGTTTAAAAAATAGCAGTCTGCAATGCTGTGATGTAATAGGGTTCCAGATAGGTTCCATTGATCCAGAAGGGTTCCATTGATGCAGATCAAGACCTAATCTATTCCTACAAATGGCTCCCAGACAGAGTAGAAATATGTCATTGCTTAAACCCAAGGGAATCCTGGATTTTAACAGTTTTTCCACTGGACAAGGGATGGAAATCCAGTAGCATCTAAGGCTCAGTGCCATAGCAATACTTAGGCACAAAGTAAGTGTATATGTTCTTGTGAAAATTTATAGTTAAATTGAAGATACCTTTGTATCAAGCTGCATCTCTCCATTGTTATCTGTGGTAAGGCAAGCACCGTGGGCCTTCATCCATTCCACACACTCCTCTAATCCTGACCCATCTGAGTCCTTCTCATCATTCCCATCACTCGCACTAGAGAAGCCCAGAACCTGTGCAATGTAAGAAACTGGTATTGTAGGGCGATATGACCAGGACATGCAACTCACAGCCTTGTACCGCATCTTTTCAACATAGAGATCTGTGAGAGGACAAACATTCTTGTCAATAATGGATTGCCAAAGTGAAATTTCATAAAGAGGAGAGTTTCTAATGCCCACCCATAAGGCAAGTGTTCAAGTTAGGCGCCTCCTTATAAAGTCTGAAGAACATTACATAGTTTCCTGAAGTGACAGCTGCACGAACTGCAAGAGCATGTTTAACAGCTTTATCCTTCTTTGTTCCCTCGGTTAATCTGGAAAATCAAAACAATAGTGTTAAATTGTAGCAAAATCAAAACAGTAGTGTTAAATTGTAGCAAAATCATTTTGTATCGTAACAAATGAATGCAGACTGATCTACATTGATTATCCTAGGAGTCAGCAGGTGAAAATTAAACCTTGCATGCACTTTACACATTAAAAACCCAAAGTATGCAACAAAAAGACAATTCAATACGTAGAGCATCAGTGTAATCAAACTCTAATACAGCAAATGTCCAACATCGAGCATCAGCATAACCAAACTCTAATTGAGTGAATGTCGCTAACCTTGACATCGATGATACAAGATCTCTATTGTTATTCGAGTGCAATATAACACACAGTAAGTTATAAGCTGCAAACTCCATATGACGTCCTTCAATTCCTTCAGCATAGAGGGTTTTCAACTGGGATTGACACTGAAACAAAATAGAGAAAGCAAAAAATTATAAGCAGCTACAATAATCACAATCATCATATTCTATAAATAATTTATCACAATATTGGAGAGGCAACTGCTTCATTGATTCTGATATCTTTCTGTTTTTTGAAATTTGAATTTCAAGCAATGAAATACACATTACTTCAGATTCAAACTCCAATAAAGCACAAGCTTCTACAATGTAGGAAACTTGACATGCACTGGCAAGAAAGAAAGCACTAATACATGGATACCATGTCAGAGTAAAAGTTCCAAAACAATACTTGTAACCGAGAATAAATTAAGGCAAAGGAGTCTGAATATGTCCACAATGGTACATTACATTGATGATGACAGAACATATACAACAAAAAGCTGCATGCTAGATAAAAGCTTTAAGGCTCCATTTTCCTACGAGTTTTCAAATCATCCAGCCACAACTAACATGACTAAACATCATTTTTCCAGCTACAGAATTTTTATGGCCTCAGATATAATGCATCAGCACAATTATTAGCATGCAGACTGTTCTGCCAGGTGCAATGTCTTATTGGAAATGGTTCAACTGATTACTCAGAATAAGAATGTGTGAATGGAAAATCACTTCTAGTCTCAGGAAGAAAAACCTGGATGAATGAGCAATGCAACAAATTTTCAAAAGGAGTTTGACTAAAGTCCAGCCAACACAATGAACTAGAGAAAAATAACATGGTTTATGGTCATGTTAATAGCCCCACCAACCTGATTATACTCGGGCAAGTCCCCTGCTTCCAGTGCTAATCGAGCATGCGTTTCATACACCTGAATATACACAACAACAAAACTAAATAGACTCAAAACAAAAGAACAAGAAATTTTCATGTCGCATGGTAAAATAGGTATCACACACACCTTAACTGTCAGCTGATTCTGTATTCGTTGTACAGTTAGATCTTGACGAATAGATTTTAATTGATCGCATTTATAAAGGTAGTTCTTTTGAGAATTCTGAACCATAAGCAGAGCCTTTTCTAGCACTTCTTCTGGTCTCACCTGCAAAGCAGTACAGATTCAGACCAAACAAATCACATTATATATTTGTGTATAACTCATCTTTTGCTTGGGAAGTGAGAGGAAAATAAATGAAAGGAAAAATGTGAGAAAAGTCTTCCAATTAGGAAATAAGATGGGGAGAAGTAGCATCTCATGAAAAAAAAAGTAACAGCAGCAAAGTAATCCACCCAAAACACCAAAATTAAATTTCCAATTTTACCCTTGATTTTGAATTTAAAACAGCATCTCATAAAAAAAGGGAAGTAAATGGCAGAAAAATTAAATTTCTAATTTTAACCTTGATTTTGAATTTAAAGTAGCATCTTATGAAAAAAAAAAAAGTAAACAGCAGCATTCCCACCCAAAACACCAAAAAAAAAAATCTCCTTCCCTTTCTTCTTCTTACCAAACAAGGGAAAATAAATTCTCCCTTTCATCCGTCCTATTGTCCTCTCTTCCAAAAAAAACGAGATCAAAATATTTTCCTCATCTATTGTCTTTTCCATTATTTTCCTTCCTCTCTAAAAAAATTAAAAAGTCAACTTTTGTTCATTTATGGATGCAAAATGATAAAAATGACATTAAGATGTTAGATAGTTACAGTGGAGGGATCAGGTGCAGAAGTAAGGCGCAGATAACGTTTCTCAATTTCTTGGCAGGTACCCTTGACAGTTAGTGCATCCCAATCAATGTCTTCAACAGCTTTGCTTCCACTATCATCAAAGCTTTTGCTAAGCATCGATGCACTCATCCGCCGACTGTACAAGTTCCCAGCACCAGCATTTTTTGGTTTGAAATAATTAACTTCAGTTCGATATCCTTGTCCCTTTTCAAATCTCTTAGAGCGACTCTCACGTCTCTTTTTTTCCTCTGGTGTATTGGCAATTGATATTGCACTAGAATAATAAGCAGTTAAACCTTGCTCCTTATCACTGTCACTTGATGCATCGTTATAAGCAGCATCCAAACCATCAGCAAGATGTTGCCTCTTAACTGGCCTCTGATTATTTTTGCTTGGACGTTTCTGCTCCGATAAAGAAAACTTCACATTATTCACAGCATTCTCCTTGCTCTCGGAATTCACACTAGGAGCCTGTATAGTTAAACAGGTTAATAAATGATCTAAACAAGATGCAGAGAGCACTTCCGAACTCAAAATACAGGAGCCAACAATGACTCCCAAGAAATTAATATGTAATGAGAGGAGGGAGAAAAGATGAGAGCAACAAGATATACCTTTCTGTCCCAACCACCATATTTTACAATATCATTACTGGTGGAAACAGATTTGTCTACTGATTTCTCTTCTGGTAAAGGCTCCCACCTACTTTTAGATCGTCTGCTTGGACTCCTTTTATACTTCGGTACTGAAGAAACACGAGTGGAATATTGTGAACTCCTGCAACCATAAAAGTTCAACAAATGTTTATTGTTGGATTCAAAGAAATTTTATATCCACCTATAGTTGCTAAAAGGTCAAATATAAGCTAGATTACAAGAATTATTTGAGCCATGATAGTAAGAGGAGAGAGTGGCTGAAAGGTTACATACTCCACATTGACAGCCTCAGAATTTGGTATTGCAAAAAGAGGCTCCGCATCCCAGTCTAGAGTGTTAAGTGTACCATTGGCAGTTGCCTTCGTGATGATCTGGAAAAAAAGGAGAAAAAAACTTGATATACATGCTACCAAAAATCAGAACAAATTAACATAAGTGAAACCATGGCAATTTAAAAAACTCCAGGAACACCATGTTACTAAATCTCAATAAGAAAGAAGACCATACAGAACATGAAATCTCAATCTCAGCAGATATAGCCTCAAATAGCTTAGAGATCAAATCCTGTGGTGCCTTTCTGAATTTGGATGATTAGAACAAAACTGAACTGAACAAACAATTGACAGAGATGCAAGGTAATTGGCAGAAATAGTTTAAGACTTCGGGAGTTAGTTGCAGAGACTCCCAAAATAGTGTATCAGACTTCATGCCAGAGTCTTAGATGGATAAGAAAAGGCACCTACATTTAGTTTCACTATTCCAAAATCTTATGAATTCTTTATATTTACTAGATTTCAGTGATTTCTTTGAATCTCTTGCCGCTATCTCACTTATCACAACACTCATCAGCCAAGACATGGGCAGATCATAGAAGAAGAGGCAGCCCACTAAAATATGAAAATTCTATCAAATTTCTACCTTGCAACAAGATGTAGCCGCTCTAGTTCATCTTAATATATCAATTCTAGTTTTAGCATCAAGAATGATAACTTCTTTGTTGCTGCCCATATGCATTAAATAACATATTTTTAGACCATGTTAAACAGGATGTTGACAATCTATTTGTTACATGTCAGAACAAATGGATTCTAGAAGTTATAATCAATTCCAAGCTTAAAACCATGCAAAAGGGGAAAAAATAAAGCGAAAAAAGGAAAATGAGCATATGATGTTGCACACTTTGAAGGCAACAAATGATGCCAGAATAGCTTATAGACTGCAACTCACCTCCTTCATGATAGCCTGACAAGCTACCCTTTGTGTGTCATCTTTACAGAGATCGAAAGCCCTTTCAACATAATGACACAGTGACTTGGGGAACATTCCAGGCTGCAAGAAGCAAGAAAGTTATTAATGCTGCATAAAAACAAAATTCAGATGATATTTTTAATGAAACAGTGAAAGATAAAAGACAATTTGTGAAAAAAGAAAACTTTCTTGTAAGAGTTCCTCTTTTTTCTTTTTTTTTTGGGATAAGCAAAACCTCATCTAAGGAACACCGATGTGGTACAATCCAGAAGTTGGAAATTGTCCGCCCCCCTAACCCCCCCAAAAAATAATTAATAAAAAAAATAATCTGTCACCACCTACAGACAAAAAAAAAGCCTTGAACAACATCAAAATATCATGCTTTATACCAAAAGCATATAGATTTAGCCTGACTATGGAATGTAAACAGAGAAAGGGAACTTCTCTCCCTCAAAAGTCCTATACTTCCTCCATGCTAGACAAAAAATGATTAGAGCAATTAAGGCAGGAATTTTTCTGTTATCTGTATAGAAGCATATAGCCATATACCACTCCAACCGCACAACCCCCTCTTCAATCAACCCTACTCATCTACAACTTCAGGTCAAAAACCACCCATCACTTCTTTCTCATCAATGCTGCTTGCATAGATATTCAAGGATTCTTTTTAAACATCACATCTATGAATACAGCCCAACCTTTTCACATAACCTAAGTCTTTAGCTTAGAAACAACAAAAGAATTGGTAAAACCCTCCACACTAAGTTACATGCTATCAAAACAAAAGGGATCTGGCAAATCTTCTAACATCTAGAATACCAGGGTCATAATTCGAAATTGTTCTGCCAAAAAGAACTAGAGATTTATAAGTAAATTAAAACAACTTCAGACTTTGAAAGACTTTTTGGTGGGTACCTCAAAGACAAATTATGTGTGGAAACATTAACTTTTAGAAGGACAAGTCGATAAGAAACCAATATCACCTTAAGCATGGAAATAGTTGTGTCATTGGACAACACTTTGTTGTTTGGCTTTGGCATCGACACACTAATATAAGCAGGTTTTGCTGCTGCATTGGTCACAGAGCCATCCTTATCGGTTTTCGATAAGCCCAAAGCTAAATTTGAAGCAATTCTAGGATTTGTTGGAATCTGCATCATGTTTACCCTTCGAGTATCTAAAGATGGAGCATTTGGCAGAGGTGATTGATAACTCTGGGTCACCTGATGAGCAGCAGGAAATTGTGAATTAGGACCTTGATGAGCAGTCTGTTGTTGTTCCTGAAAATTATCATATGAAGCTTTTGAATCAAGAGAATATTGAAAGTGTGGTTGCGTAGGACTAGCATGGTGAATTTGAAAACTTGGAGCCCCTTGTTTCCAGCCATCATGAGCACTACTGATAGTTGCACTGGTCTGACAAGAAAACCAGAAAAGACAACATTAACTTGAGTAACTAAGCTTTTGTTGTGAAATGATTAACTAATCCAGCACAATTAATACATGTAATATGCTGCAAACCCCAACAAAGTCAAACGAGGATCTCACATATATATCGCAGCTATAATCACAAAACTGGACAAGCAATTGAGGATCAAACATTAAAACATTTTCGAGAAATAGAACACATATATAGAAATGAGCCACATAGTAAATCCCAATAAAATCAAATGAAGATCTCATGTATAGTCAAATATGCTGCAAACCCCAACAAAGTCAAATGAGGATCTCACATATATATATTGGAACTATAATCCCAAATCTGGACAAGCAATTGGGGATCAAACATTAAAACATTCTCGAGAATGAGAAGGAACACATATATAGAAACGAGCCACATAGTAACAAGAGCTGTAACATGTCTGGACAAGTAATCTCTAGCAGATGCATCATATTGACAAATTAAAAGCATCCATGCTATTATTGATAGGAAATAATATCAGAATCAATTAAGCATATGATTACAGTCCAGAAACCAGTTATGAATCCTTATCACAATCATAGTATCATGTTATGACAGAAACCTGAAAATACCTTTTCCTTTAATACCCATGCCTTGTGAATTAACATCAACTTTGGACATAATTTTAAAATACATATTTTAAATTGATAAAAGTAAAAAAAACACACCATAGAATAACAAAACTCTACAAGTCTTTCCTGTTTTAAGATGATGCATATGAATTATGATGCAGCTAGACTGGTGGACATTTTCGATATCTGTTTTTTTTCTCTCTCAAATAATTGTGGCATGTTAACTATTGATGTATTTAAAGAAACTGATGAAGAGAGAGCTTGAAAGTATTATGAAAGTGAAATTTGCAGTTCCTGAAAATATCACAATCGCAGTATCATGTTATGACAGAATCCTGAAAGAATCTGTCACAAAAATGTTTTCCTACGCCTTCTGAATTAAAACCACATCAGGACATAATTTTAAAATACATTTTAAATTGAGGAAAAAAAAAACATAGAATAATGAAACTTCACAAGTCTCTTGCAGTTCAGCATCCCTTAAAACTCCAGTCTCTCGCAATTCAGCATCCCTTAAAACCCCAACATTTCTCAAGAATGACAAATTTCACTTTCATAAAACTTTCATGCTCTCTTTTCACCAGTTTCTTTAAAAACATCAAAAGATAACATGCTGCAGTTATTTGCGGAGAGAGAGAAAAGACAGATGTCTAGAACATGTCCACCAGTCCACATCACATGCATCATCTTAAAACAGAAGAATCTTAATTATGCACGTATCATTTTACATTACAAGGGAAGCAATAGTTGTGTTTGAATAGAGCACTTCAAAACTTTTTTTCCAGCCCACTCTGTAATTTGAGAACCTACAGGAGGCTTTTCTTTAAATATTCAAGTGGAAAAATCATTCCTATTGGTTCATAAACAAATTTAAATAACATAAATTGATCGTGCCAAGGATGGGGTATGCATAGATCACAAGATCACCAAACAGATGTTAAATGTGACCTTACCCATAAGACAACAATTCTCATGCAACAACAGCATCCTAAATACTCAAATATCAGATTCTAATCAAATCAAACCCAGGAAATTATAAACCAACCCCTCCCTGATATTCTTCAATCTAGTCCATGGTCCCTTATCTCAAGGACCCCCTCCCCACCCACCAGGCAGGACCTCAGATCACAATTTCAATAATAGAAAAGTAATTAAGCTTAAGCAAAGAAAAGGTCAAATCAAAAGCTGATCATGAAATAATGGTAGGAGTAAGGAGAAAAATAAGAACAGGGACATGCATAGATATCTTCATGGTAGCAATTTGCTCTTGCTAGCTCCGAGATAATGTACCTGCAAAGAAGGCAAATCAGAAGACGCAGATTCAGTCCTCTGAGATGTCGGGGTGAAAGATGAGGGAGGCTGGGTGCTGGAAGTAGGATACACACCAGACACGGCACTTCCCTGGTTAGATGTGCTAGCAGCAGACAGGTGTTCTGTCCCGGGAGCACAAATAACTTCTGTTTGACTGTAATAATCAGCCCATTGCTTGTAGTGCTGCTCATTGTTCATTGATGTTGAAGCTGCAGTACCGGAACTATAAGCACTTGTTGTGTCTGGAGCATAGGTTGAATACTGTTGAGATGTATAATTTGCATAATTGGGATCGTTCCACAAGGTAGTATGATTATTGTATCCACTGCTTGGGTAACCTCCAGCTGTCTGATAATCACCAGGATTGTAGTAAGTGGTTGAATAACTTGTTGTCCCAGTATAAGACCCTGTATTCTGAAATGAGGAAAGAGGCTGATAAGGAGCACCTGTGTTTTGATATGCTCCTACAGTCGACGAGTAAGAATGGCTAGGTTGTTGCTGCTGAGAGTATGAATGGCTAGGTTGCTGCTGCTGAGAGTATGAATGGCTAGGTTGTTGCTGCTGAGAGTATGAATGGCTAGGTTGCTGCTGAGAGTATGAATGGTTTGGTTGTTGCTGAGAGTATGAATGGTTGGTTTGCTGCTGATAACCATTATTATAGTAACTTGTTGAATATCCAGTGCTTCCATATGGATCTGTAGGGTTGTATGCTGCATAACTACTGTAATCTTGTTGCACTCCATTTGTTGTTCCTTGAGTCGATGAACTAGAAAGGGATGTCGTGCTCAAACTATCTTGAGCATTTCTTGCAGGCTGCTGTGTTTGCTGATCATGGTGATAACTGGAATTTGAAAGGATTCCATTCTCTGTGGAGTGATTATCCACTCTATGCGTGGTCCATGGTGCAGTTTCAGATCCATTAACTGAGGGAATATAAGATTTCTTCCCTTGGTTCGCATCAACAACATATCGACCCTAAAACAGCAGCAAATAAAAATTATGCTCTGACAAAGACATCATAAATCACAAATTTTACAAGAATCATCGAAACACACCAGTTTGGAAATTTGAACTAAACTAGCTTTCCATACACACAATCATATCAACATCAGGATCGCATGTACACTTTTGTTCAATCTTCTACTAATGTGCTATTAAAAAACAAAGATTAACAAAAAACTCCCAACTGACACTAAATTTCCTCTAAACAACATGGTAACGCTAAACCTAATTCATTGGAATAAATATAATTTACTCTGGTCCACCATTAACAATAATTCATATCAAATAAGTTCAAAAATTAACTCAAAAATTTTCCAGTAATATTTATCAATTTAATACAAAAAAAAGTCAAATCAACGTCGGACATTACTTCGTTAAGTATAAACTAAAGCTAATGCCAGAGAATCCAAATCTGTGAAACTTACCTCGAGTAAATTAGGGTCCACCGAAGCTATGGTTTGCGCATTGACTCCTTGATTCATCATCATCATCTACTCAGCA
>Ga0307509_10001801_pt1 | contig 35488 bp, 35 predicted proteins | sample 10_EM_MG_FD_202245 | JGI IMG/M metagenome (GOLD analysis project Ga0307509, IMG submission 202245) | Populus trichocarpa ectomycorrhiza microbial communities from riparian zone in the Pacific Northwest, United States - 10_EM | ecosystem: Host-associated > Plants > Roots > Unclassified | place...
CACGCAAGTGCGAGTCATGTGAGAACTATGAGTCAACTGACTGCATGGCGTGAAACATAAACATACCTTATGACTAGTAACTACTAGTCATGTGAAATCTGCCTTGCTTAGTCACGATTTGTGACACAGTCCCGAAATATGGGCCTGTATTCATAATAGGGCGGGTAATCCCAATCCACCCACTTTTTCCAAATCCTCTTCCTTACCCCCTCCTTGGCCTTCACGTAAGACTCTGCATCTTCCGGTGTGACTTGAGTGAGTTTGGACGGTTTTACTGGTATCTTAAGGTCGGGGAATACAGTCACCGCAGTGGCTGCCACCTCGTCCATCGGAAGTCTAGTCTGTTGAGTGGTGGTAGCAACGGAGGACCAAGTCTTCGGTCACATGCCCCCCTTGTTCGCATCAAAGGCCAGTCTCCGATTCCTCACCACACTGAAATCTTCTTTCGTCGGGAAAGTAATCGGAAGCATCGCGGTAGCCACATTGTTTTCAGGCGCCGCTGTAACCAGTCGGATCGCCGTCATTGTCTTCATTTGTTCCACATGCAGGTCTATGGGTGCCAAGCAAGCCTCGACCGACAGAACCGTAACGTTTGTTGAATAGAAAGTATTGGTGACCCATCTGGCCACCATGTTCCAAAAGTTTTGCATCTTCCCTATCATTGTGCGGGACGGCACTAGGACCTCCGCCCCATACAACAACGTCGGTAGTAATATACCTTTCGCCAGCCTCCAGGCCCCATATGGGAACAGGCCTTTGCCCGGCATTGACAATCTTTGTATTCTCCAAAAGGCCGCCAGAGCAAGTGAGAGCCTCTTATTGAAATGTGGTGTAGTTTCGCCGTTGTCCCAGAGCCAATAGCCTAGCCATCTGACCAATGTGCCCGCCGGTTCAACCGTGTGTTCCTGTATCTTAACAGCGCTGTCGGATCTGGGGCCTCCTTCCCTTCTCTTCCTCCAGTGCATAAGCTCCGTTTTTGCTATTCTAAAAGACAGACCAAGTCCTTGTGCCCTAGCGACAATCAAGTTAGTCTGGTCCTCCAGCAGCCTTGCGTTTCTTTCCCATGTATTCGAAGCAACCGTAATCTGGAAGTCGTCCACATATGACAAGGTAAAGACCTGTAACCGCTTCCCGTGGGGTAGCGGTCTTGCAAAGGGATATCGGTATTGACTCTAACCAAACCGGTGGTATAGACGAGATCAAGTACCGGAGACGCCAACAAGTAATTGAATAGACTCTATTACTTTTATCGAAACTACTAAGAGAAGGCCAAATGCTTTAGGCCTGTGCGAAGCTCGAAGATTCTCGAATCGAACGGAATAGAAGATAACTGTTCAACCAAGTATATTGAAAACTCTGTCTGTCGAAGTCTGATCTCTCTAGGTCCGGAGAGATAGAGGTCTTTAAATACTCTTATGATAATCCATCTCGCATCAATCATATCCAAATCCTAAGGCATCAAACGATACCTAACCCATGAACAATCCAACAATAAACAAGGCTTACGGACTTCCGGAGTTCGTATCCTAAAACAATACAAGTATCAAATCACAAGGCTTACGAGTCTCCTGAGCTCGTATCCTAAAACAAAACATAAAACAAACTAACAAGGCATACAAGTCTTCTGAACTCGTATCCTGAAACAAATACATAGAACAAATCCATACCTAAACTGGTAACCTGTACCGGTTACAAGACCTCTCGCATGTTTCCCGCCGGGTGGAGTGACCTGAAGTATATAATGAACAGGAGAGGGGAGAGCGGTGATCCTTGTGGTATTCCCTTGTCAACCTCATGCGAACGTCGTGGGCTGCCGGGGTACACCAGCATGATTTTCCTGGTCGTTAAGAAGCTGTGAATCCATTTCACCATGTAGGCAGGTACTTTGCCATTGGACTCCAGTTTCCCCATAAGCTTGGAATGATCCACGTTATCGAAGCCACCTTTGACGTCAAGGAAGATGGTAGACACCTTCTCCTTTGCGAACTGGGCTTCCTTAATCCAGTGTTGCAGGGACATGACCGCATCTACCGTCGACCTCTGTGGTAGTGATCCCGTTTGATTAATGCAATACATGCCTTCCTTGTACGCGATGTCCATGAGTCTTGTGTTGACTACCCACTCCGCAATCTTCGAAAAGGTTTGCATTAGGGCAATCACCCTAAAGCTAGCGCAGTCGTTATAGTCTTGTTTGTTCGGTTTCGGCAAAATTACACCCGTAGACATCTTCAGAACAGGCGGATGAAACCCCCATTCCAACATGTCATTGACCAGCTCCGGTATGATGTTGTACTATCCGGGTAAGTACCGTACTGTACTTGTATCATACCAGTACCTGTTATGAAAATGCAATTGGCTCTTCCAGCAGGTAGACCGCACCTGTGGCGAGATTTGGCACCCTCAGCGAGATAGGTTCGAAACTACCAATCAGCATGCCACGACTGGCTTGGCATGGGCTTAATAAGGCAAATCTCGTTGAGGGTGTCAATCTCGTTGTACAGTAGGTGCGGTCGGTCTATAGATTACAGTAATAGTTTCTTCACAGAATGACTTGATATGATTGGAATGCAGTATCCATGCGGAGAAGGGAGGATCCAGGTATGGAAAAAATGTATTATTATTACTACTACCAACGCTGCTTGTGTAAACCCCCCGCAGCACACACACACATAGTAAGCGCATGAACAAATCTGGCTAAATAGAAAAGGGAAAAAAAAATGGGAAAGGTGAAAAGGTGGAAAGGTGGAAAGAAAGTAGGCAAAGCATCCTCGGTAGCTTGTGAAAATCTTTTTTACTTTCTTTTTTTTTTTCTCCCACAAATGGTTTTGTGGGAGGAAAAAGTGAACTCGTGATGGAATGGGATGGCGAAAAAGGTTGTGTTCGCTTTTTACCGTTATTATATCATACCCCGCAGATGCTTTTTTTCTGCGTGGCGGATGAGGGTCCTCGGGTTTCTTCCGGATGGGATGGGGTATTTCGGGGGATTGGTGCTCCGCTGGGTTCCCCCCCCCCTTGCTGTGGGGTTGCAGGCAGACTAGTTGTGGGCGCAAGTGGGTTGTTCTATCGTTGGTGGCTGTGATGCGTGTTGGAAATAGCAAAATAGTCAAGCTCTATCGCAGGCTTAAGGAAACGAAAAACTAGATAGAACTACATTCTATCTGAGGGGCTGGAGGGCCAGCTATTTATGCTGCGCAACAGGAATACATAACCGCAGTAGAAAGGAAGTCAATGGTAACAAAGGGAAGGTGAAAGAAATCTGATGGGCATAGAGTTACATCGATGATTAACAGATTGAGCGGTGAAATAAATGAAATATCCAAAGCGAATAAGTTGAGCTTAAACTATGATGACATTGAAGTGAAACTAGTATGAACTAGGGAGCGTTGTCGTACTCAAGAACGTATAGTGCACATCCGGAAGTATAATTTCAACAATACAGGTAGTAGAAAGATCGAGTGAGGTTGGAGTACAGATGTTTTTTATTTTATTCTTTTATTTTTAGTTTGAGCGTTACTGTTTGGTAGATGAGAGAGGTTTTGCCATGTTGGTAAAGCCGGTAAAACGGTGTTTTCACTTCCCTTCTCCATTGGCCCTTCTATTATGTTATGTCACTTTCGGTGGAGGAAATCTGTTCATCTTCGATATCATCAGATGAGATACGGGGACGGGTACGAGTAGGGCACGATACAAGTAGGAAATAAGCAGCACAAGTACCAGTACCGTACTTGTATTGAATGTATTATAGCAGACCCCTCACCTGTATGGTTAATCATTGTTTATTGATCTCTTGTGTGCTGAGGCCCGACTCGGACTGTTGTGTAAGGTTCGCTTGGATGTGTGGGCAATAATTTGGAATGATAGGTGACGCAATAGCAGCTAAACGTAGCGGGCGCATGGCTATGGAAATTGAGAAGAGAAGGGATGCTTCACTCCTTGCCCCCCTCTAACTCGACTCCTCCACCCACCCACCACCACCACCACACCTCCTCCTCCAATCCGTTTAGTTGCACCAGCTGCCTTGCTCGGTCACAGGCCGGGGGCACAGGAGCCCCTCGGCCGCCGAAAGGGCGGCAGTTCCTGGTCCCAGAGAGCTTGGGTTTCTATTAAAGAAAATGCGGGGGAACCTTTTTTCCCTCTCTCTTGCCCCCAAATTGTGACTCTTGACTTAAGCTCTCCTAGCTTTGCCTTATCTTATCCTTTTTATCATTTTTTTCCTTTCCTTTCCAAAATAGGCTTCCTGCCTAGTGCGAGTTGCCCTAAAATTCGGAGAATTTAATCTGGAGAGTTTCCGGTAGTTAGGTTTGGCCGATAGGGTTGGTTCTTTTTCGAGAAGAATTCCTTCTCCACCTGTTCCAGCTTCTGCGAATATTGAGGAGATTGAAGGATGCTGTTCGGTGATATCACTCATTCTGCGCCTGTGCTGCTGATAGCATTAGTGGTGGCTGGTGCATTGACGTTTGCCATTGCGAGGGTTAGGGAAAATCGGAAGATACATAAGCTCGGTGGTAGGGCTAAGTTGCTTCCTGGACCATGGTTCTTGTTCGGTGATTGCTGTTTCCCATTTCTATAATGGACGGTGATGAGTGTTAATGGTGTTTCTAGGGCTCGATAAAGTTAAAAACGCACTTGTAGCTGCCAGAGCTAACAAGGATGTGGAGCTTTGGGAGAACCGGTTCAAGAACACGGGGAGTCACACTGTCGAAACTACCATCATCGGCATGAGAGTCATTCTTTCAGATGATCCGGAGAACATAAGGGCTGTGTTAGCCTCCCAGTTTCACGATTATGGTATGTTCGTCGGTTCTTAGAGTCGGCTGCGGGTCCTGGCAGGGCTGACATGAATAGGCAAAGGAGAGACCTTCAACCGAGAGTGGAAATCCTTCCTTGGCGATGGTATCTTCACTACTGATGGCCAACTCTGGCAAGCTTCTCGTCAATTGATTCGCCCCCAATTCGTCAAGGATAGAGTCTCGGATTTGGACACTTTCGAACGTCATGTGTCCCACATGCTCGAGCTTATACCTCGAGATGGTGCTACTGTTAACATCTCGAACCTCTTCTACCGCTTCACCCTGGATTCTGCTACTGACTTCTTGCTCGGTCAAAGCATTAATAGTCTTGGTAGTCCACAGGTTGAATTTGCCCGTGCCTTTGCCGATATTCAGGAGCACATGAGCCACAAGTCTAAGGCCGGTCCTTTAGCCTGGGTATTTCCGGAGGGAAAGTACAGGAAGGACCTGAAGGTTGTCAACTCGTTCGTGGAGCCATATGTTGAGCAGACGTTGAAGATGAAGCCGGAGGAATTGAAGAATAGGAATGAAAAGAGTTATAACTTTCTTCACGCCCTTGCCGAATTTACTCGGGATAAGCAGATGCTCAGGGATCAACTGGTCTCCATTCTCCTTGCGGCTAGGGTAATCATCTGCTTGTTCGCTCTGGTGTGGGTGCGAATGAGGGGCTAATTATGGGATTAGGATTCCGCTGCCGCTACCCTTAGCTGGGCACTTTACGAGATTGCCCGCCGACCAGATATCGCTCGGAAGCTTCGAACGGAGATTTTAGAGAGACTCGGGCCAAATAGAAAGCCCACTTATACGGACTTGAAGGAGATGAGGTATCTACAGCACGTTGTCAATGAGACGTTGAGACTTTATCCTGCTAGTATGATTAATGATATAACTCTGTCGAAATGAACGCCTTACTGACTTTCGGTGGCAGTACCATTCAACGTACGCAGGTCATTGAAGGATACATATCTGCCGCGTGGAGCTGGACCTGATGGCCTTGATGTATGCACCCCGTGTTTGCTAATCATGGTTCACATCTGATTGTCAATAGCCTGTTGGGATGCCGAAAGACACTATCTTCGGTTACTCGACCTTGACCTTGCAACGCAGAGAGGACCTCTTTGGACCAGATGTTGAAAAGTTTGATCCAGATAGATGGGAGACATGGTAAGACAAATTTACCCAGGATGGAAATGCTTTTTCTCCCCTTTCTTTCCTAACAAGCAAGCTTGTAGGACACCACAGAGGTGGCACTATATCCCGTTCAACGGTGGTCCCAGAACTTGCGTCGGCCAGCAATTCGCCCTCACAGAAATGTCGTACGTCCTCGCGAGAATGTTCCAAAAATTTGGATCTGTTGAACCTAGGCAGACGGTGGAGCAATATCAAAACTGTAATATTGTTCTATCTCCGGGCGCTGGTGTTCTGGTTTCCTTCAAGACGGCGGGGCCCCCTAAACCGAACTAGCTACCTAATGGTGGCTTTTTACCTATATTGATTTATCAGTTGGGATATTGCTGTACTGTACACTTCCCCTATATTCTCTTTTCCGAGCAGTTGCGTCCTATGTTTTTTTTTGTATCTATTTTTGTTCTTAACCCACTAGTGGTTCAAGATTTTAAACCATTTTTGGTCGATTATGGACGGTGCTAGGCTGTTGGAGGTAATTTTCTGGGAGGAAAATGCGGGATACCGGTATATGATATGAGTGCGATAGACATTGAATAGATATATGGCAGGAGCGGGGGAGTGAGTGGGAGAGCGCGTGTTGATGATGCTGATAGGGTGGTTATCCGTTCGAGTATGGTTGTGGCTGTTCTGTGGGGTCGGGATCGATGTGGCCACTTGGTGAGAGAGTGTAAGACATGGTGTGCAAATTTGATGTTTTTCTTTCTTTCAAAAGCTTGGATGTTGTCTTACAGTTGGGTTGGTGCAGTGCAGTACCGGTACTCGAGTGCAGTACCCTACCAGTTTCAACTTCAAAGCTGGAACAATGATCTCGAACAATGTTGCAGTGAGGTAAATTATATACCGGTGGGCAACTGGGGCTTCTGGTTTATTCACTTTATCTTGAACATAAGATTATAGTATTGAGGTATCATAGTGGTCGCTGAAGTGGAGCTTTGTTGCAAAGTAATTTTATGGCCTTGGCATGTACTGTACTGTACAGCACTCGTATTGGTGTTCGTTTTTTTAGGGTTACACTGAAAAGTCTTCATAACCTGACTGGTCCTTCCTGAAGCTGTGGCTGGCGCAGTACGTTGGTGCCAGCCGAAGAACAGCCACAGCTACATGTGTGAACCGGTGCGTCTGCAAGGACTTTCAACGGCAGTGTCTGGGATGATTGCCCTCCCTCCCCCGACCTGTTGTTGGTTTCGTTTCAACCCTCACCTGTTGATACTGGGGCTACGGTGGTTGTGGTTTATAAGTAGTTGTGGCGACATGCCTTGGCATAGACGGTTGCTCAGTCATCGCGAAGCTTCTTCCTTCCCTCCTTCGACTCTCAACCATCTCCACCTGTTATCATCCGCCCATTTCCTCCTACAACCTGCCCCCTCCCTCCCCCTCACTCAGCCTTTCCACTCCTTCATACTCAAAAAGAAGACTGTTCAACTCTGCTCACAACCGCTTGCCACTACACCTTTTAACGTTCTTTTTGACACTCATCGCGTCGCTTAGGTTGCTTGAGTGCATCCTTTTCACCTCTTCCAACCCCCCCCCCCCTCCACCTCCTCTCTCGGCTTCACGCACTCCTATCAATTCGCGCGGCCTCCCTTCCCCTGTCCGTAACCGCGCGTCTTCACCCATACCATTCCCGTTTTTACACTTTCTTAATTTCTACCTCCTTCCGTCATGGCCGCCGCTCTTAGCACTTCGATGTCGGAAATTCTTGGTCAACGTATCCAACCAAAGTTAGTGGAAATAGGATGGAGCATCAGCGGTGAAGATAATTCTCCCCTTAGCGAATACATTTGCCTCATGATACAGAATGGCAAGAGTCGGGAACAAATTGCGGAGGAGCTTTCGGGCGATTTGCTCGGTTTGGCGCCGGGTGATTCGACGGCGTTAGAGTTTGCCAATTGGTTGTTTGAACAGGTTGATAACCTGAATGGGAAAGCGCAGGGAAATGGAAGCCAGCAGGAACCAGCCACTCAGGAACCGGCTGCTTCCTCAGAAGAGCCTCAGGGTGTGGATGGTGCTATGGATCATGACATGGGCGAAGTTGCGGATGGAGAGTCTGGGCAGAATGGAGTGTATGTATACCCTGGCTTTAACTGACCAACACCCCGGAATCTTGCGATTTGGTATTATGACTTGTGCTATGTGCTAATTCAAATTTTATTTAGACCTACCGCGCCGAAGGCAATGAGACATCCACAGGGACGCCGGTTATTCAATCAGCTAGCGAAGGCGATGGACCGAACGACGCCTTCTGATCCTTTACATCGTGTTAGACCTCAGGCTGGAGGGATCGAGAGACGTGATCCTCCCAAAGGCCCTTCGAGAGGTATGATGCGGGGAGGACAGATGGGCCGTCAGAATGGTCCTGGCCGCCAGAATGGGCGTAATGGAAATGCCCCCCCGACCTCTGGCTTCACGGCCTTGACTCCTCAGCAACAGATGCAGTTTTATCATTTGTATCAACAGCAATCCCAAGTTATGGCGCCGTTCATGGGCGGTCCACCACCTCCCCATATGGGCCCTATGGGCCATCATCCTCACCACCCCCACCATCACCAAATGCCGATCAACGGGCCAATGAATGGGCATGTGAACGGACCTGTAAATGGTCCTATAAACGGACCTATGGGGGTTCCACCGATGATGGGTAGGGGTCCGATGATGGATAATCCATACGGCAACAATTTTTCGCAGCCGAGACGTGTGGGCGGATCTCTATTTGAACGTATCCAGGCGCCGCCAGACAATAGGTTCAACCACGGTAACAAAAGCCATCATCACAAAGACAACGGTAGTAGCGAGATGGATACCGGCGAGGATGCAGGTGCCCTAGGCGGCAGAGCACCAACACCAACCGCAGGAGACGCACCGCCATCATCGTCCATGGACCAATCCTCGGATAAGCCTCTAGACGAAGTCCCCTGCAAGTTTGCGGCTAACTGCACTAAGCCGGAATGCCCGTTTGCGCACCCGACTCCCGCAGCGATTCCTGGCAAACCCGTCGCATTCGTATCTGGTGAAAAATGTTCCTTTGGCGCTGGTTGCAGAAATCGGAAATGTACCGGTTCTCATCCATCACCCGCTGCTTCCGCTGTCGCCGCTAGGCCGGCAAAAATTGACGCGGAGTGCAAGTTCTACCCAAATTGCACTAATCCTACTTGTCCTTTTAAACAGTATGTCTCATCCCCCCGACTTGAATACTTTTATCCCTTATATGTGTATGTATATACTAACGGTATGCAAAGTCCGGACATGCCTCTCTGCCGTAACGGTCCGGGATGCACTCGCCCAGGCTGCCATTTTACCCACACCGAAGTCAAGTGCAAATTCAACCCGTGCCTGAACCCCGGCTGTGCCTATAAGCACGATGAGGGTCAGCAAAAGAGCGCATTCGATCATAAAGTTTGGACTAAAGATGGTAGGCGGGAGCATGTCAGCGAGAGGAGGTTTGTCAACGATGACCTTGAGGAAGAATTGATCATCCCTGGCCAGGTGCCTGTTGGTGCAGAGAACGTCGGGGACATGGACACCGCACCTGTTGATGATCTGGAATAGTAAGAGATGGGGAAACTAGCTGGTGGTGGGGGCCGTGCATGTTTTTGCTTGCTTCGTAGTTGTGGTTTTCTCTGGAGTGGAGTGGTTGGCGAAACGGTCTTATGAGATGATGCTTGCAGTACAGTTATGCATGGATGGAGGAAACTAGAAGTATAGCGGCGGGACCCTCTTTTCTCTTTTTTTTCCTTTTCATCATTAGATATTTGCTCTTTTTTCCTCCTTTGCGCCTTTCCCCATCCATCACCCTAGGGCTATATAGTTATAGTTAATCTGTTTCGCTTCCCCACCCCACTTTTCCCTTTCTAATCACTTTTCCTATTACCTTATCTGGAGTCGTTAAAGTTTGGGCAAATCTACTTTTTTTCCTCTTTTTGTCTTCTGTTCTCACATTAGGGATGGCGGTGTTGAATTATCGTTGTTTGCTTGTATATAATTATTCGTTGGACGTACGTGCGGTATTCATATCACGGGGATTGACTGGTATTCTTTTTGTTGTGATTTCGTTGGATTAATATGAACCATGAGGTGATCATGATGATGGGGCTGGGTGGACTAAGCCTCTTGTGTGTGAGGGTAGGTGGGGCAGGCTTCATACCGTGTATCGTAGAGTGTGATACGGAATGATATGGGTGTGTTTAGCAATGGAGAGTACGCAATGTGGTTTATGTGCATGGTCGGAAGTGGATCTTTAGATATTTGTGCTATTTTTTGGGATCTGCCTGGCGCTGCTTTCCTCGTACAAACGATCACCTGCGGTCTCTGCCCCCCCTTTCCCCCGCATGAAACAATACCGCAGTGATCTCTGGTTTTCTGCATTATCTGGCTCTTCAACCCTATGCTCTCTCCATCTGCAATACCTGCTCACTCATTCTCGCCTTCGACCTCGCCTTCATTCACCACCACCCTCCTCCTTCCTAACCTTATCCCTCTCTTCCCCTCTAACCTCCAAAACCCTCCGTGTAATCCGGTCCCTCGCCCGCAATCCCGATTTCGTGACGCTCCCGTAAGCCTCCTCCGTCTGCCTCACTACCACGTCCTCCCACCCCTCCTTCAACCCTTCCCTGCCCCCCATGCCGTCCTCCCAAATCTCATCAATCGTGCCTCCAATCTTCCTCAAGAGGCCTTTTATCCCCCCATTCGCCCCTTCTCCCCCGCCATCATTGTAACTCGCAAAGGGCCCTTTAACAGCCCACCGAACTCCCAACGACTCTTCCAAAGCCGCGTCCACTTCTTTCACCCCAACCACCCCGTCAGCAACCAGTTTGCACGCCTCGCGAAATAGGGCAAAGGCAAGTCTATTTGCCACGAAGCCCTTTGTCTCCTTCTTTACCAATATCGGCGTATACCCTTCCTGACCCTTCCAGTAGTCCATCGCGAAAGCAACCTCATCAGCGGCGGTATCCGGGGACGGCACGATCTCGATGAGTGGGAGGATGTGCGGTGGATTGAACGGATGCACCACCAATAACCTCGCTTTCGCACTCGGGCTCAGGTTCTGCGCCTGCGTGCTCGCCGGGATTCCCGAAGTGCTCGTCCAGAGGTGGCATGTTTCTGGCAGCAGCGGGGCTATGCTCGACCACACCGCTTGTTTGCTGATGGGGTTTTCGGGGGATTGTTCCTGGAGGATGTGCGTTTCGGGGGTGCATGCGGACTCGAGGGATTTCGCGAGGGTTATTGTGCCGTTGGAGAGGAGGGTTTCCACCGATTGCGTTGTGGGAGAGGAAGTGGGGGAGGAGGAGAGGTACAGTGGGAGTAGTGACTTGATGTACGGTACCAGGTCCTCCCTTGGATCGTAGATTGTTATCCGATTGGTTGGGTCACGGAGGTGCACGGCGCACCAGGATAGGCCGATTGTGCCGGTTCCGATTAGGGTTATGTTACAGGAGCTCGTCGAGCTCTTGTTTTGCTGTGTGACTTTTTCTTGCGCTGGAGAGGTTACGGTGTCGTATAATCTGTTAGAAAAAGCCGGATTGGAGCCAAAGCGAAACTGAGGCGACCGAGCCAACGGGAGGGCACGGGGAAGGCGAATTCGCCACGGCTTGAACATGTTATTGGCCGTGGTATGTTGGACAGGTTCAAGAAAAATCCTCACTGGGCGTTAAATCCGACTTTCGTCAGATTGATAGCTCGAAAGACGTGGTCGCGAACAACTGGTCAAGTTTCGGGGTGTTGGGCGGTTACCCCAAGGTTCGAGTTGGCAAATGAGTGGCTGTGAAGAGAGATCGAAAGTTTCTCGAAAAAACTTTCGATGACGGGGAGGGTGAGGAAAAAAAAAAAAACTTGATTCGAAAGCCCTGGTGAAGTGAAGGAGGGGGGGGGCAACAACGATTTTATCATGAGTGGCGGGTATCGTCGGGCCTCGTGTATCATCATAACTCCGCACTTTTGCTCAGGCGGGAGGATTGAAGTGGGCAGGCGTTGCTTTAGAGCAGTGCATATTAAGTGATGGCTAGCCATATATGGTATCGACTTGCTAAACTTGGTAGAAGAGCCCCACAGTAACTAGGAGTACCGCATGCATGGTGACCTTGGCGATTTTGGCAAGTGTCTACCATAGGCAGTTGGTTCTCGATTGACATGCGCTTGTCTAAAGCAACGCCTTCTCAATTCAACCTGGGTGTGTGGGTATATAAGTTAAATGGTTTGTCCCGGACTCTTGGATTGTGGTTCTCTTTGATATATTTTTTGGAAACATCAAATATCACTCACTCATTCTCTTGCAGCTTGCAAGTTTATTTTTCTTTTTGCATTTTTCCTTTATTCATTTAATTTACAAATAAATAGACTACTGGTATAGTCTATTCTTCCTTCAACCAGACTAGCCAAAAATGTCACTCCTCCTCACCCTCCCAAACGAGCTCCTCCTCCAGGTCGGGGAAAGCATGGAAGACCCGCGGGACGTCAACTCCCTCATCCGGGTCAACCACCGACTCCACTCCCTGCTAACCCCACACCTGCACGCCTTAGCCCTGCAACCGCGCGAGTGCCCGGTCCTCCCCCTCTGCTGGGCCGCCTGGAAGGGCCACGCCCCGCTCGTGCGCCTCCTCCTGTCGAAGGGCGCGCACCCCGAAACCCCAGATCCGGAAAACGGCGACACAGCACTGCACTACGCCCTCACCCTGCGCCTGCAGAAAAACCCCACATCCCCCATCCTGCAGGACCTCCTCGAGCACACCACCGACCCGAACGTGCCGAGCCCGCAGGACGGCAGCACACTCCTGCACCGCGCCGCGGCCTCGGCGAACGCAGACGAGGAGCTAGCCCTTCTCCTCTCCACCCCGAAGATCGACGTGAACGCGTGCATCGCCGCGACGGGTGACACCCCGCTCACCCGCGCCGTCTCGATGAACCACCCGGCCGCGGTGAAACTCCTCCTGCACCACGGCGCCGACCCGAACGTCCTCACGGCCGCCGGACAGTCCCCCTTATCCCTCGCCGTGAAGCTGGAGAACGCGCAGGTGGTGACGGACCTGCTGCGCCATTCCGCTGATGCGGCGGTGTGCCTCCCGCTCGATGGCCAGACGGTGCTGCATCAGGCGGCCTGCGCGAATAGTGAGGGGATGGTGAGGTTGTTGCTGCGGAGGGGTGTGTGCGCGGATGTGGCTAATCGGCAGGGTAGGACGCCGCTGGATGTGGCTGTGCTGTTGGGGTGTGAGGGTGCGGCGGAGGTGCTGCTGCAGGGGGGCGCCAAAGTGGATGTTTGGAGTGAGGAGGGAGGGGAGACCGCGCTGTTCAGGGCTGTTAGGTATTGTCCCAGCAGGGTGCCGCTGATTAGTCTGCTGGTGAAGCATGGCGCGGATTTTAGGGGCGTGGGGAGTCGGGCGGAGGGGAAGAGTGTTTTGGAGTTTGCGAGGGAGTGTGGGTATCCTTGGGTTGTGGACATTTGTGAGGGGTTTGAGAGGGGTGGTGGTGGTGGTGGTGGGAAGGGGAGGAGTGCGAATAAACTTTAGGGGGGGGGGGTTGCTGTTTTTGTGTGGTGGAAGTGTTATAACTATGGGTGGTTTGCTTGTCCTGGGAACCTTTTTGTAACTTGGAGTGTTGTGTTTTGTTTCCCTTTTGTTTTATTTGTACTGGAGACGACTTACTATGCGACCGATAGATTTGCTTCCTTGTCTTCCATTCGTTAGAATAAACTCATTCATTACCTCTGCGAGCCCTCGTGTAATATCAATTTATCCGGCAACATGCAGTAGTTATCTCATATATGAAATCACACGCCATCACTCGCGCTCGTTCATCACGCCCCCAGAGTCTTCCACGCTCTGCCAATCGTCACGGATCACCCCCCCCCCCTAATATTTCCCTTTTCTCAATTGGCGGGGTGGGTTTGGGACTTGCGTCGCTGTTTTCTTCCCCTCTGCCTGTTTTCTCATGTATGGTTGTGCGCCGCACGACTTGTAAAAAAAAAAATGCGACCCAGTGATGTGGCAACTCACCTAATATCATAGAATAACTTTTCCCCCTTCTTGCCCTACCCACTGCAGCGCTATAATAATAATGAGGCAGTATGTTCCTGGTAGGCGAGAGGGAATGATAAAAAATCAAAAAAATATCAAGGAATTAAAGAATTAAAGAGGAGAGTGAGGTTTGAGCAAAAATAGGGTCGTGGCAGATATAGTGGAAAATATGGAAGGGGTGTTCGCAGCGAGGTCTTGGAAGGCGTGGGATGGGTTATGTCGTATAAATTGTTGTCCGTAGGCTCGAATTTTAAAATAGTTTCTAACGTCTTTATACAGTGGTGGAAAATCAGGGACTGACGATAGCGGCCAACGGAGGGTTACTCACCGATCAGACCATCGACGGTAAATACCTGATAAGGAACATGAATCAAAAGTGGCCATTGGTCTTAATAGTGGGTATTAGCTACACCGGTGTTGAACCCGCCCCTTTAAGGTCATTGTTGTAAACGCAGTCCGAACTTTGGGCTAGACGAGTGATGGCTTGTGACTGAGGTGTAGAAGAAAAGGAGAGAGTGGGGGTAAGTTAGCCGAGCTGCCTGCTTGGGGAAAGGTGTAGAGGCTAAGGGTGAAATTGTATGCGAACGGGCTTGAACAGGATTGGTTTTTTGTTTGCGCGTGGTGTGCTAGCCGTAGTGGTCCTGTTTTTTTCTGGGGGGCGGGTACGGCTAAATGGTAATTTACTACTGTGATGGTGCCTTTTATACTCTTAATTTTCATCGAATTTAGTATGATACGAGGTTGAGAGAAGATCTTCCAGACCTGTATCGAGATTATGAAGGACCGTGCTGTTACGTTTTAAGTGGGGGATATGTAAATTTAAGTTTTCGGTTAATTTGGTCGAAGTTTGATGTGCTTGCGGGTGTACTCGAGTACTGTACTTTAGGGTATCCCCTGTTCCAAAGCAGCTGCTCAAGGGTATTCCTTTGTCCAAGTGGAAGATTGGTGATATACCGTAACTTACCACACGATACCACTTGGAGAGGTTTGGGCATTTCCTTGCGCCGAAGTAATTATAGTAATGTAGGCACCGGAAGGGTGCTGGGGGAGCAGATTTGGGGGATAACTGATCGGATAGTTCCAAAGTAATCTTGAGGTTCCACAAAACCCCGCATCCCCCCAGCCCCAAGCGATTCCATCGACTGACCAGCTCAATCACCTCTCCTCAACTAGTTTCCGGATAGCGAAGATGGCTCATACCAACTCTTTCAATACTACACACTCTTATAATAACGTGTGGGAAAATTGTACTTTTGCCGATGACCAGTCTCAAATCTTGGCCTGGCTATCCCCGCTAGAGCCCAGGCTACGGCACCAGGACATCCGAGACCGCCGAGTCGAAGATATAGGGGAATGGCTCCTACAAACCGAGGAATATAGAAGCTGGTACGTCGGTAGTGGGGGGTTTGGATTCGATAATGCGGTTTTGTTTTGCTACGGTGACCCGGGGGTCGGCAAGACTTACATTAGGTAGGAAGGGTGAAGCCCGAGGAATAGAAGGGAAAGGGAAAGTGCTGACGAGCCGCGATGTTAGTTCATTGGTGATAGACAAGTTGTGTGATCAGGCCAGCCGGCGAGATGCCGCCGTTGCATGCTTTTACTTTGATTTCGCCGCGCGAAAGGAGCAGCCATCGACGAACGTGCTGGGCGCCCTGCTTAAGCAGGTTGTTGGTGGGCTAGAAGAGATCCCGATGGAAATAGCGAAAGCCTATAAAGACCAGATGAAGGTCATTGGTGGACGGGGGCCGCAACTTTCGGATATTGTGAAGATGTTGCAGACTACCTCTTCCGAAAGGCTTACGTTCATATGCATTGACGCTATGGATGAATGCGCGGAAGAGCATCGGGTCAAACTCCTCGATTCGCTGGGCCAAATCCTCCAGAATTCTTCGGGCACTCGAATATTCATGACTGGGAGACCACACATTCAAGCTGAAATCGGGAAACGACTTTCCGGAAGAGTAGGGACTATATCCATCACTCCTAGGAGAGATGATGTTGTTGGATATCTTCGTACTAGGCTGAAGGAGGACACAAACCCTGGCGCAATGGATAACAACCTGGAGGTTGACATTCTGAGGAAAATTCCTGAGGATATTTCTGAGATGTATGTGGAAGCAACAACACTCTGGAAGCTACCGCAAGTTATCATCTACTAATAGATACATATCTAGATTCTTGCTCGTCTCGCTGAATATCGATGCAATCTTGCAGGAAACCACTGTCCATCGCAGGCGACAAAAGCTCAACGCAATGGCTGACGGTTTGGGGCTGGGGGATGCTTATGGCGCAACACTGGAGCGGATAAAGGGACAGGGTGGGGAGAAAGCGAGGCTTGGCATGGCCACTTTAATGTGGGTCTCTCATGCGGAGCGGCCCTTGAAGCCCGATGAACTGCTTCACGCCCTGGCAATCGAGATAGGGTCGGCGGACATCAATAGCGACAATATTCTTCCTGTTGGGACATTACTAAACTGTTGCCAAGGACTTGTTGTCGTAGACAGGGAGGCTTCCACTCTCCGGTTAATTCATTTTACCCTTCAAGAGTACCTCCGGGCTCATTCTGAGCTTTTTGGTACCGCTCACTCGACAATTGCAGAAACCTGCTTAAGTTATCTAAATTCGCGGCAGGTCAGGGCTCTCTCGACCGCCCCCTATTCCGATCGCTGGGGTACACCCTTTCTCGAATATTCATCTCTGTATTGGGGAGTCCATGTGAAGAGGGGCCTTTCAGATTGCGCGAAACGGCTTGTGCTGAAGTTATTTGACGACTGCAGCAACCATGTATCCGCTGAAATCCTCTGGAAAGCACAGGGGTTGAATTATTATTATAATTTTGATCTTCTTATTGAACCTTCCCTGTTCCACGGCATACACTGGGCGTCAATCTTTGGGATTGACATGATTGTAGCTAGTTTGGTAGAGGTGGAAGGTTGTGATATCAACCAACAGGACTGTTTTGGCAATACACCTCTCCTGTGGGCTGCTAAGAATGGGCACGAGGAAGTTGTGCGAATACTGCTCGGACATGAAAACATCGACCCCGAAAGGCCGGGCATGTTGGACCGAACGCCGCTCTGGTGTGCTGCTGAGAGTGGGCACGAGGGAGTGGTGAAAATTCTACTCGGACGGGGCGATGTCAGCCCCGACAGACCTGATGAGGAGTGTCGGTCGCCGCTCTGGTGCGCTGCCGAGAGAGGGCATGAGGGCGTGATGAAAATACTACTCGGACGGAACGAGGTTAATCTTGAAAGGCTAAATGTGTCTACTTGTCAAACTCTACTCTTTTGGGCTGCTTCGAATGGGCTGGAGGAAGTAGTGAAAATGCTACTCGGACGGGACGACGTTAACCCTGAATGGATGGACTGCATTGGGGAAACACCACTCTGGTGTGCAGCTGAGAGCGGGCATGAGGGCGTGATGAAAATACTACTCGGACGGGACGATGTTAATCCCGAAAAGCCACCTGAATTCGGGCCAACCCCACTCTGTTTTGCTGCCGAGAATGGGCACGAGGGAGTGGTGAAAATGCTGCTCGGACGGGGCGACGTAAATCCCGACACGCCAGACTTCTTTGGGCAAACACCACTCTGTTATGCTGCTAAGAATGGGCGGGAGGGAGTAGTGGAAATACTACTCGGACGGAACGACGTCGACCCCGACAAACCTGGTGAGGGCGGCCAAACACCACTCTGTCTTGCTGCAGAGAATGGGCATGAGGGAGTAGTGAAGATTCTACTCGGACGGTGCGACGTCAATCCCGAGGGGCCAGGCGGATTTGGGAGAACACCACTCTGTCTTGCCGCCGTGCGTGGGCAGGAGGGAGTGATGAAAATACTACTCGGACGGGAGAACGTCAACCCCGATAAACCTGATGAGAACGGCCAAACACCACTCTGTCTTGCTGCAGAGAATGGGCATGAGGGAGTAGTGAAAATTCTACTTGGGCGGGGCGACGTCAACCCCGAAAAGCCAGACCAATTTGGGAGAACACCACTCTCTTTTGCTGCCGAGAATGGGCCCGAGGGAGTGGTGAAAATACTACTCGGGCGGGACAACGTTGACCCCGACAAACCTGATGGGAGCGGCCAAACACCACTCTGTTTTGCAGCTGCGAGTGGGCAGGAGGGAGTGGTGAAAGGTCTACTCGGACGAGACGAGGTCAATCCCAACAAGCCAGGCCGATTTGGGGGAACACCACTCTGTTTTGCTGCCGAGAATGGGGAGGAGGGAGTAGTGGAAATACTACTCGGACGGAACGACGTCAACCCCGATAAACCTGATGAGAACGGCCAAACACCACTCTGTTTTGCTGCTAAGAATGGGCGTGAGGGAGTAGTGAAAATTCTACTCCGGCGGGGCGACGTCAATCCCGATAAGCCAGGCCGATTGGGGAGAACACCACTCTGTTTTGCTGCCAAGAATGGGGAGGAGGGAGTGGTGAAAATACTACTCGGACGGGACAACGTCAACCCCGACAGACCTGATGAGAACGGCAAAACACCACTCTGGTGGGCTCTTGAGCACGGGCATCCGGGCGTGGTGGAAATACTACTCGGACGGGACGACGTTAATCCCGAAACGCCGAACACACAGGGCCTAACACCACTCTGTTGGGCTGCTTCGGTAGGGTGGGAGTGGGTAGTGAAAATTCTACTTGGACGAGACGACATCAATCCCGAAAAGCCGGACACATGGGGCCGAACACCACTTTGGTGGGCTGTCGTGTGGGGCCATACAGGGGTGATAGCACTGCTACAACCTCTAGCATCCACTACCCCTAACATGGCCTAAGGACCAGGCATCGCCCTCATTGCCTCCTTCGAGTGCGAGTAGTCTATATGCTATCTCTGCAAGGACCACCACAACTACTCCATAGACACGCCTTGGGCCGCCGTTGCCTCCCCCCTTTCATCCCCGCACAACCTCCCGCATTTCAAACGCCACCTTATGGTACCGGCATCTTTCGTATTCTGGAGTAAGTCTGCCACAAATATCCAACTCAAATACTCAAATATTTCCATTTGGTCGAGAGAAGTGGTGCGCAATGGGAACGCACATGTTTATTATACCCATCCAAACTTCTGTCCGGATTTCCATGTGTAGTAGAGTTAGTTTCTGTTTATAATCTAGAGTTTAGGGTTGTCAGGGGTTATTAAGATAAACTGGCGCGGCTTGAAATTTCCTCCATCAGGTTGTCTACTTTATTGTTTTCCTGTTCGGGGGGTTTTTTTTTTCAACAATATTTTTCTTTCCGATAAAGTGTGGACATGCGGATTGTTTAGATTCTAGGATAGAGACAAAAGTGGAGTACCGATATTTCCAACACTCGGAGAGAACAATGTAAAAGCCAGCCGCCAACCCAGGGATAGTGACGATTGGTTTCCGCTGTGGGGAAGATCATGCTTACATGCCACTGCCCTCAAAGCATGTGTTCAAAGGTAAAGTTGAGCAAGTGCCCAGGCTTTTAGTCTGGCTCACTAAGGAAAATGAATACCGCAAGGAGTCTTTTAGTCGTCGAATTAACTAACCTCCTATTCCAGGAGCACTATAATGTTCTAAACGCGAAAGGCCCGCTATGGAGCCAAACCTGTCGTGCATGGTCTTGCATGTATGTACAGTAGATCGTTTATATGGGGTATGGCTTTTGAGGGCACTTGGAGTGTGGAGGCGTTTTTTTGAGAATAATTGCTGGCATTGCATCCTTATTATAATATTATAGATTAATTTGGAGGGCTAATCTTCGGTGGCATGCAGTTAAGTTAGAGTTTAATTTCCTTTTTGTAAAAATGTTTTGATGGTACAAGTAGTACCTTGTGTACACCGATATATCTCCTCTAGTTGGCTCATCCTCGGCTTTGGTTCATGAATACGCTAGGAAGGTTGCATTTTCTGAATCAAGCTCAATAGCTCTTGCTAAGACCTCTGCTTCTTTTGGTCGCTAGTAGTAATAATGTCTAAAAAAGGCAACTCAGTGTGCTTTATAGATTAGGTGAAGGTACCTATGTCCCACCAAAAGTACAGGAACCTGAAAAGGATATTCAGAATGAAAGCAAGGAAGAAAGGAGAATGTATATTGAAAGCACTTGAACAAGCTAAAACACTACCGGCAGGAGTCAGCTTATCTAGAAGTAGATGCCGGAGCTTGAGGTCTCGAGTAGGCTCTTGTTGGGCTTCTATGTGCCATAAAATGAAATGAGAAATATAGCGACCTGAGAGCTCTAGTGAAGATTAGTGGTGCTCCTTTCTTGATGTTACCATCAAGTTACGCTTTCCAACAAGTAAGTCTACCAGATTTAATGGATAACTTTGATATGGTTGAAGATACGAAAGGATGTCTCCTGCGAGGTCTTGAGGAGCTATGATAGTTATATTGTATGGCATCATACGCTATCTATCATAGTCGTAAATACAGTTTAAAAAAAGGTTAGACGAGTGATAAACTGTGACCATTGCATGAAACAATTGTAGAAGAGGTGGCGATAACATAGCTATCATACTTGTGGAAAGATAACAGGACTTAGGTGCAGTAGTATGTGTGTGAACAGGCTAAATAGAGTTAAATTTCGGTTTACATAGATGATACTAATAATTATGGTGGTCTTGCTTAATTTTGCGGTAGAGCCATCTATCGGTGGATTTTAGAGTTGTTCAGCTAAGATTTATTGTGCTATGCAGTTTGTTAGTTTAGTGGTAAGTGCTGGGCCCTGAGTTATCCTAGGCTGTGATAGGACATAGCCTACGAGCATATTCAACAACTCATGGAATTACATTTCGGCTAGTCGTCGAATGGTGTTGGGTTTCGGAGAATTGGCGCCTTGAGGGCTAGGAAGATGGTATGATACTTGTTTGTCAGAGCAAATGTAACAACCTAGACCTCGGCAATGCACTGCGCTTGGCGGTCACGAGGAAATACTAAAAAACATGCTCCCCATCTTCATAGAACCTGGTATAAAAGAAGGTTGCGGCAAGGGCTTTCCGACCAGCGTCGAGATCATTGAAGGGTTATGGTGTGATGTTTTAAGTTGGGGGATATATGAGTTTTCGGTTGATTTAGTTGAAGGGTTGATGTTCTTGTGTATGTTCCGGGCCACCCGCAGCCGCTCAAGGGTGTTCCCTCGCCCTGGGGTAAAGCTGGTGCTAAACGGTATCATACCGCGGGATAACACTTAAGAGGTGCTGCAGCTGAGGTAAGCACAGGCAGGGTATTGTTGGCGAAAACTTGGGGAACGCCCTTCCAGTAATTAGGTATCTGTGAGGTTTCACAAAAGACCCCGCATTTCTTTCTCCTCTAGGGATTCTACTCGCCGACTAACTCCATCATCTATCATCTGCAATATTCTAAGTGGCAAGAACGGAGAATGTCGCAATCATTCAGTAATAATATCAACTCTTTGAACACTACCGTTACGAACAACTTTACTGTTGCCGATGAGTGGTCTCAAATCTTGACCTGGTTATCCCCGCTAGAGCCCAGGCTACGGCACCAGGACATCCGAGACCGCCGAGTCGAAGATGTAGGGGAATGGCTCCTACAAACCGAGGAATATAGGAATTGGCATGCAGGTAGTGGAGGGGATGCATCCGATAGTGCGGTTTTGTTTTGCTACGGGGATCCGGGGGTCGGCAAGACTTACATTAGGTAGGAAGGGTGAAGCTCGAGGAATAGAAGGGAAAGGGAAAGTGCTGACGAGCCGCGATGTTAGTTCATTGGTGATAGACAGGTTGTGCGATCAGGCTAGAGGGCAAAATGTCGCCGTTGCGTGCTTTTACTTTGACTTCGCCGCGCGAAAGGAGCAGCCATCGACGAGCGTGGTGGGCGCCCTGCTCAAACAGGTTGTGGGTGGGCTAGAAGAGATCCCGATGGAAATAGCGAAAGCCTATAAAGACCAGATGAAGGTCATTGGTGGACGGGGACCGCAACTTTCGGATATTGTGAAGATGTTGCAGACTACCTCTTCCGAAAGGCTTACGTTCATATGCATCGATGCTATGGATGAATGCGCGGAAGAGCATCGGGTCAAACTCCTCAATTCGCTGGGTCAAATCCTCCAGAAGTCTCCCGGCACTCGAATATTCGTAACTGGGAGACCACACATTCAAGCTGAGATTGGGAGACGGCTTTCCGGAGGAGTAGCGGCTATATCCATCACCCCCAGGAGAGATGATGTTGTGGGATATCTTCGTACTAGGCTGAAGGAGGACACAAACCCTGAGGCAATGGACAGCAGCCTGGAGGCAGACATTCTGAGGAAAATTCCTGAGGATATTTCTGAGATGTATGTGGGAGCAACAGAACTCTGGAAGCTACCTCAAGTTATAACCTACTGATAGATACATATCTAGATTCTTGCTCGTCTCGCTGAATATCGATGCGATCTTGCAAGAGACCACGGTTCATCGCAGGCGACAAAAGCTCAACGCAATGGCTGACGGTTTGGGGCTGGGGGATGCTTATGGCGCAACACTGGAGCGGATAAAGGGACAGGGTGGGGAGAAAGCGAGGCTTGGCATGGCCACTTTGATGTGGGTCTCTCATGCGGAGCGGCCCTTGACGCCTGGTGAACTGCTTCACGCCCTAGCAATTGAGATAGGGTCGGCGGACATCAATAGCGATAATATTATTCCGGTTGGGACATTACTAAGCTGTTGCCAAGGACTTGTTGTTGTAGACAGGGATGCTTCCACTCTGCGGTTAATTCATTTTACCCTTCAAGAGTACCTCCGGGCTCATCCTGAGCTCTTTGGTACCGCTCACTCGACAATGGCAGAAGCCTGCTTAAGTTATCTAAATTCGCGGCAGGTCAAGGCTCTCTCGACCGCTCCCTATTCCGATCGCCAAAGTACACCCTTTCTCGAATATTCTTCTCTGTATTGGGGAGTCCATGCGAAGAGGGACCTTTCAGATTGCACGAAACGGCTTGCGCTGAGGTTATTTGACGACTGCAGCAACCATGTGTCCGCTGAAATCCTCTGGGAAGCACAGGGGTTGAATTATTATTATGATTTTGATCTTATTGAACCTTTGTTCCACGGCATACACTGGGCGTCAATCTTTGGGATTGACATGATTGTAGCTAGTTTGGTAGAGGTGGAAGGTTGTGATATCAACCAACAGGACTGTTTTGGTAATACACCTCTCCTGTGGGCTGCTAAGAATGGGCACGAGGAAGTTGTGCGAATACTGCTCGGGTGTGACAACATCTACCCCGAAAGGCCGGGCATGTTGGACCGAACGCCGCTCTGGTGTGCTGCTGAGAGTGGGCACGAGGAAGTGGTGAAAATTCTACTCGGACGGGGCGATGTCAGCCCCGACAGACCTGATGAGGAGCGCCGGTCGCCGCTCTGGTGCGCTACTCAGAGAGGGCATGAGGGCGTGGTAAAAATACTACTCGGACGGGACGACGTTAATCCCGAAAGGCTAAATGTGTCTACCCGTCAAACTCCACTCCTTTGGGCTGCTTCGAATGGGCTGGAGGAAGTAGTGAAAATGCTACTCGGAAGGGACGACGTCAATCCCGAAAAGCCGGACGCATGGGGCCGAACACCACTCTGGTGTGCTGCTGAGAGCGGGCATGAGGGCGTGATGAAAATACTACTCGGACGGGACGACGTTAATCCAGAAAGGCTAAAATTGTTTACCCGTCAAACACCACTCTGTTGTGCTGCTACGAATGGGTGGGAGGGAGTGGTGGAAATTCTACTTGCACGGGACGACGTCAATCCCGAAAAGCCGGACGCACGGGGCCGAACACCACTCTGCTGTGCTGCCGAGAATGGGCACGAGGGAGTGGTGAAAATGCTGCTCGGACGGAACGACGTCGACCCCGACAAACCTGATGAGAACGGCCAAACACCACTCTGTTGTGCTGCTGCGAGTGGGCAGGAGGGAGTGGTGAGGATTCTACTCGGCCGGGGCGACGTCAACGCCGAAAAGCCAGGCCGATTTGGGAGAACACCACTCTCTTTTGCTGCCGAGAATGGGCGCGAGGGAGTAGTGAAAATACTACTCGGACAGAACGACGTCGACCCCAACAAACCTGATAAGAACGGCCAAACACCACTCTGCTGTGCTGCTGAGAGTGGGAAGGGGGGCGTGGTGAAAATACTACTCGGACGAGACGATGTCAATCCCGAAAAGCCAGGCATATTAGGGAGAACACCACTCTGTTTTGCTGCTGTGCGTGGGCAGGCGGGAGTGATGAAAATACTACTCAAACGGGACAACGTCAACCCCGATAAACCTGATGGGAACGGCCAAACACCACTCTGTCTTGCTGCTGAAAATGGGTGTGAGGGAGTGATGAAAATACTACTCGGACGGGACGACGTCAACCCCGATAAACCTGATAAGAACGGCCAAACACCACTCTGTTTTGCTGCTAAGAATGGGCGTGAGGGAGTAGTGAAAATTCTACTCGGACGGGGCGACGTCAACCCCGAAAAGCCAGACCGACTTGGGAGAACACCACTCTGTTTTGCTGCCGAGAATGGGCGCGAGGGAGTGGTGAAAATACTACTCGGACGGGACAGCGTCAACCCCGACAAACCTGATGAGAGCGGCCAAACGCCACTCTGTTTTGCAGCTGAGAGTGGGCAGGAGGGAGTGGTGAAAATACTACTCGGACGAGACGAGTCAATCCCGGCAAGCCAGGCTGATTTGGGAGAACACCACTTTGTTTTGCCGCCAGGAATTGGCATGAGGGAGTGGTGAAAATACTACTCGGACGGGACAACGTCAACCCCGACAGACCTGATGAGAGCGGCCAAACGCCACTCTGTTTTGCAGCTGAGAGTGGGCAGGAGGGAGTGGTGAAAATTCTACTCGGACGAGACGACGTCAATCCCGGCAAGCCAGGCCGATCTGGGAGAACACCACTCTGTTTTGCCGCCAGGAATTGGCATGAGGGAGTGGTGAAAATACTACTCGGACGGGACAACGTCAACCCCGACAAACCTGATGAGAACGGCCAAACACCACTCTGTTTTGCTGCTAAGAATGGGCAGGAGGGAGTGGTGAAAATTCTACTCGGACGAGACGATGTCAATCCCGACAAGCCGGGCCGATTTGGGAGAACACCACTCTGGTTTGCTGCCGAGAATGAGGAGTGGAGAGTGGTGGAGATACTACTCGGACGGGACAACGTCAACCCTAACAAACCTGATGAGAACGGCCAAACACCGCTCTGGTGTGCTCTTGAGCGCGGGAATATAGGCGTGGTGGGTGTACTACTCCGACATGACGACGTTAATCCCCAAACGCCGAACACAGAGGGCCTAACACCACTCTGTTGGGCTGCTGCGGTAGGGTGGGAGGCAGTAGTGGAAATTCTACTTGGACGGGACGACGTCAATCCCGGCAAGCCGGATAGACAGGGCCAAACACCACTTCAGTGGGCTGTCAATGGAGGCCATGCAGGGGTGATAGCACTGCTACAACCTCTAGCATCCACTACCCCCAACATGCCCTAAAGACCTGGCATCGCCCTCATTGCCTCCTTCGAGTGCGAGTACTCTATATGCTATCTCTGCAAGGACCACAACTACTCCATAGACACGCCTTGGGCCGCCATTGCCTCCCCCCTTTCATCCCGCACAACCTCCCGCATTTCAAACGCCACCTTATGGTACCGGCATCTTTCGTATTCCGGAGTAAGTCTGCCACAAATATCCAACTCAAATACTCAAATATTCCCATTTGGTCGAGAGAAGTGGTGCGCAATGGGAACGCACATGTTTATTATACCCATCCAAACTTCTGTACGGATTTCCATGTGTAGTAGAGTTAGTTTCTGTTTATTATCTAGAGTTTAGGGTTGACGGGGTTTATTAAGATAAACTGGCGCAGCTTGAAATTTTCTCCATAAGGTTGTCTACTTTATTGTTTTCCTGTTCGTTTATTTCTTTCCCAACAACATTTTTCTTCACCCCGATAAAATTTGGGCATGCAGATTGTTTAGATCCTAGAATTGAGAAAAAAGTGGAGTGGGTTGAACTTCGGTGGTATGTGGTGGCAGTCCTACTTTTTTTTTTTAAAAAAAAAGAAAAAAACTTTGATAGTCCGCTTAGGCTTTGCCTGGTTTCCCGAATACGCTGTGAAGGTTGCATCGCTGAAAGGGCTCAATAGCGATTGTTGGGGCTTCTGCTTTTTTTTTTTTGATCCATAGTCTGAAATAGTGTATCATACAAAAAAACACCCCGTGTATAATTTCTGGATGATGTGATAAGGTCAGCTCCCTATGCCCACACCTGGAATTTCACCTTCTTTCTTGATTGAGAAGGTTCCCACGGCCTATTGGAGGTGAAGCATTTCTAGAAGGACAGTTAGGAAAGGAAGCAAGAAGGATTTGGATTCAAATTACACAAACAGCTAAAAGTACCACTATAGGGAGTTATTGTTTACTATAGAGGTAGATGATAGGGCTCAAGGTTCCCAGCGAGGTCTTACTAGTTTCTAATCTATCATATATATCATATACCTATGTTCACTCTTTTTGTCTGTTTTCACTATCCATATCTTTGGCTATCCTCAGCCTATTTGATCGCTAAATACCTGCCCCTACTAATCTGTGTTAGATATCATGGGTTTGTCTGCCGCAGCTTAATCATAAAAAGGCGGTCCTGGCTGTCATTGGTTGAGGGGCTCGCTTGTCTTTTTGCTCCCCCCCCCTTCCTTTCCTTTTCTCTTTTCTCGCTCACCAAGTTTTTTTTTTTTCTTCAGTGAATGAGAGGCGGTAAAAACAGCTCTTTAACACGACTCTTATTTGACCTTCGAGCTCTTTTTCTCTCTTGTTCTCGCCTTTAGTAAAGCTCTTTCTGCACTTTTTCTGTGCAGAATATATCTGCCGTGTAAACTCTTGATTTTGCCCACCGCTTATAGGGGGGGTTCGGCTCGTCACGGATCATTTCCGACAACTCGGGGGGGGAAGACAAAAGTCTGGCCCCCACCTCTATTACTAAGGTGCCGCATTGGTATGTGGACTAAGCCGGATTAGGAGATTCGAGTGATGGAGGGTGAGTATTTTTTTCATGGTTTGCAAGGAGTCCCGCCTAGTAAAGCTCATGGTTTGTCACTCGCTGCCCCTCACACCATCCCTCCAATATTCCACGAATAACTTTATGTTCTGCCAACTCGGTCGTATTTACCTCTACGGCAGCCGGGCCTTCTTCCATTGCTTATAGCAGCTGCCGTCCGCCGCGCCGTCGAGTCTGGTTCTCTTGGAAGGCATCCTACCTACCGTTCCCAGAGGACCTCCGGGGGGGTTAGGGACACACTGGTTTGGCACGGAAAAGAAGAGAACTTCGGAATTGCTTTTAGTTGAGGCTACACTACCATGCTTAAATAAATGAATCTTGACTGGCCGACTTGTAAAATAGATACTTGCACATGCGTCTCGGGAAATCGAGCGATAAAAAAGAATCAATCAAGAAAGCCAAAAAAAAAGGGGGGGGGGGAAGGGGGGGGAAGGGGGGGTGGAATTTTTAATTCCCTTTGAAAAAATGAGGTTGAAGAGTGAGGGAGAAAAAATGGCTAGAAAGATGATATTCGTTGTCCTCATAAGAAATCTAAAACCTACTCTGCCCTACAAAAAGAAGAAGAAAAAAAGTCGCAACTCGGTCCTAAGGCCGAGCTCACTGGATCAATCCTCCCCAGTCTTCAGAAGACCAATAGAACGCCGGATGCTCGGCTTCCATGTGCCAGATATAGTTGTCTGGTTGATGGCGGCAGGTGGGGCGCGCGTTGCAACGCGCATACCAACAATAATACAAGACCCGCATTTGGGGAGGATGTTGCTCAGAGATATCGGTGATCCTCTCCATATGCCAGGAGAACGCAAGGTTGCGATACCTACCCCCGGCGGAATGGCGATCCTTTAACCCCTCCAGCAAATCCCTAGCGACCAAGTCATACCACACCTCACCCTTCTCATCAAAAGTCGCCTTGCTACGGATGGTCTTGAGGTAGCGGTGAAGGGTACCAGTGATGTTAGCGACCTGTGGCTCCTCATCTTCCTGTCGCAGAAACAGCCAGCCGAGAAGCTGGTCCTTCGTGACGTCCTTGGCCCAGCGATCGCGAGGGTATTTGTAGTCCTCCCCGTTCCAGATAGTCCAGACATACTCCGCGATGTTGGACTTGGCTTGGTCACGGAGTTTCCGGAGCCAGGAAGGATTTGCGGTTTTAGTGGCTTCCTTGGCCAACTTTCCCTCTTCTTTCCGTCGCTGCAGGTGTGCTAGGCTTATTCCGAACTGGGCGATGCAGAGTGATTCGATGTCGAATTTCCAATAGAAGGTCATGGTAACCTTGCGCCCGGCCCTCGCATTGTAGACTTCCTGAGTGCTGGATTTTGGTGGGTTTGTGGTGATGTCTAGGCCCAGGCCCCGGAATTTGCTTATGGCTGTTGGAACTCTTGTTAGCAGGTTTGCTTGAGCGGGAGAGGAGGCAAAGGAGGCTTACTGGTAGTGTTCTCCTTCAAACATCCCATGCAAATCTTAAATCCATAGACTCGACACAGGCGGAAGTCGTGACCTTTTCGGTTGCTGGGGGCCACCATGTGCCTTAGGCAAAACTGACACCCGTTCCCTACTGACAAGGCGCGCAGAACATAGGATTTGTAGTCCTGGGTAGGTTCATACCCCAACCTCGGATTGCCGACCGAAAACGTGTTCTGATCAGTGACCGAAAACGTGTCAGCGCCGTGACGGGGTACATATACGGTCCCCGACTGACAGCTGGAGAACATTTTGTACCAGAACATGTTGTTGTGTTGCGTGCTCAGATGCTGGTTGAAATAGCGGCAGGTCATCGACAGGTTCAGTGCATCGACAGGATGAGGAAGGTAATTCGTTATTGAGTCGAGCGTCTCCGCCGGGAGCGAGAGCAGATGAATAGACATTTTGTGGGTAATCGTAATTTGGATTTGGATTTGAATTTCTGGCGTTGACTTCCTAACTTGTGCCCCTGATTGCCGAACTTCATGTCGAAGGTATCGTCAAGGGAATATGGGAGTTCTTATAACTCTCACCCCGAATGAAACTTTGAAATACCCGCGGCTTTTCCCAGACAGAGTGTCTGGGTTTAGCTTAGCCATGAGAGTAGATTATCGGTACTGTACACGTAGGGGCGGGGTAACGCGTCGCTCACGAGACCACGCGTGGAAGGCGGTTGAATTGAGGATCGAAAGTATCCTGAGTCACACGAGCGCCGAGACATAGCACTGCCACGCAGCTGAGAAAAAAGCAAAGCTCAGGGTAAAGCTTTCTTGCACCTGAAGACTCACTCCGGAGATTTCTCGCTCGAAGAAGCTTATTTCGAGCTTCCATCCTTCTGATTTGGCGTTTGACTTTGGCACCTGCACGAGATGGATGATTCTTCAGAAAGTGCATTATGACTCATTGCTCAGTGTTTGATGCTCGACTAAGTTTTCAACATCCGACAATGCGGCAACCGTGGAGGCTGTTGCGATTCTCACTTTGGTCGATGCACGGGGCGCCGCGACTCGAGGACTCGTAAGTGAAAAACAAAATGACCGGGTATCAGTGTATCTACTCTCCAAGAGGGAAGTAACTTCTAATCACTGCTATCACCGATGGAAACCGCACACAGCAAACAAATCATCCAATTCACAATCAATTCAAGTTACCTAAGCTAGTTCACGAACCTTCACCAAAGAAAAATCCCAAGACAAAGAAAAAAATCGAAGCGAAGAGAAAAGCCCAACCTATTCCGGTTGTCCGACTATCTAAATTTATGCACAGGAGATCCTCCTCTTGTGGTTAGCTATCCCAAATCTTCCGTGGACCGTTGTGGTGGTGGTTCAAAGAAACGAGAGAGAAGTGAAAGATGGCTATGATACCTCCATAGACTTGCCCCACCCCCCGTTTGCCAAGCCTGAGCTACCAACCCCCTCCTGCAACGAACATGACTTATTCCATTTCGACTGAAGACAAGTTTCTCTCCCAAGCAAGGGCGATCATCAACCATCATTCATGTTTCCCTCAATGATTCCCAGCTAGTTAAAATATTCTAATTAAGCAAAGATCAAATTTATCCGCAACGGTACTCGAGTACCGGTATTGTAGCGTCTTCTCGAGAGCCCAAGCGATTCAACTGTGCTGGATCTCCTGAACTGGCTCCACCAATTCCGTGAACCCGTCAACCTAAACCCACCTTGGGCTGATACAGCGATTCACAGGGATACCCGTACTCGGGTATTGGTGACAGGCTGGGATAGCGAATTAGTTGTGATGAGGGCACCGGAAAAATATTATACCCTATCATCCGTGAACCGACCGCGCTACGCAGCAATGAATTTCGACAACAACGTAAGGGATGGCATGGATTTTTCCGGTACCGCACCAGTACGGTACTGTATTGGCACTTCCACGGAACAAGTGCTCGAGTACCTAGCGGGCGCGCTCGAACAACCCACCACCTTAGCGCCAAGGGTACCTAGATAAGTTATCTTTTAAACTTTATAGGTATCATACCGTGCCCAGTCCGACTTGAAAACTAATTCCGAGATGTTGCCAACAGTAGTAGTTTGCCCCTCCTAGAAAGGCTTTCCACATTTCCTTCTCATTCGTCTCGGCCAAGGTCTCAAGGGGGATCTATCCATCCTGCCTCCTCCCCTTAATCCAAGGGGGAGAACCTGGACGTCCGGGCGACATTCTCAATTGTTCCGCTTTTACGACAGTGTACAAGTAAATTTACTACCGTAGTATAGGGTTTTTTTTTTAAAAAAAAGCGCCACTTGATAATACTGTATTTTGTCCCCCGGACATCCAGTTGTGCTCTTGCAAGCAGTACTGTACCTGTGCATAGATTTTAAGTCTCCTGGGCTGATACTGTTGTTCGCACAGCGCTTGGCGGCTTATCTCACGGAGAGACATACGGTTCGCCAGACTCATGAAATATCAATCGCTGCCTAGCGGAAAGAGTCGTTGGCCAGATCACCGAGGTACCGCATACGGAAACTGGGGAGTCTGCATGGGGGATAAAGTACTCGAGTACAGGGCCTGGCAGGGGCTTATCGGACTTTTCTGTTTCGATTACCGGTATCATATCATTTCGGGCGATGGCGCTCAGACACTTCTGATTCACAATTTCATCTTGGGAAATCTCCAGAAAAATTCCATCTATTCTGCGGAGAGTCTTCCCGTAATATCGGTACCATGGATTTGTTGCGGTATCACTAATATGTTGAAAGCGAAAGATTTATCTCTGTATCGGAAAGAGAAAATAGGACATGCAAAGGAATGAATTGGTTCGGTCTTATCTTCACACTCGGAGCACTTGACGAGCTATTTTACCTTCTTCTCTTTCTTGCAGGAATATTGTTGGAAGTTGTGGTCATAGTCGTGCTCTATCTCCTCTCCTACTTCTACACCCTCTTCTTTCCTTCTTTCCTTTCCTCTTTTTCTTCTTATTCCTCAACCCTCTTTACATTGTTCTTTAAGCAATACAAGCTCCTCGCTTACATTGTGACCACTCTCTTAGTTACTTGTGATACAGCTCGATTCCACTCATTCGCTCGCGATACCATTCAACAAATATTCTTTACTTTATCGGCTACCTGGCATCATAATATGTCACTCGTGATTTGAGTGTGGTCCCTGGTAGCCTCTTGCAGTCCCCCTCATTTTTTGCTTGCTTCCCCTCGGCCGTCATCCCTAATATCTACAGTCCGTGGCCACCCCCGCAGTCCTTCACCACACCCTACGGTCCTTCCCCACACCCATCCACCGTCTTTTCATACACTATCTCCCCTGCTGTCTGCCTGAGTGGCCCCTCTCCTTTGTGTCTCAGTATTCTGATCAAGCAATAGCGTGTCGGGCCCGGTGGTCCAGGCTAAGCCCGGCAGTCCTCCAGGTAATTTGCCCTACACAGGACAGCATCGAGCGGTCCCATCCAGTCCCGTCTCCTTGGCATTATCCCGGGTGTCCCTGTGCCCCCCCCGAACGGTTCGGAACACTGGTCCAAACAACAAATGGACTATCATGATAGGATGCGGAGCAGCATGTGCTTGTTTACAACCGGTCTTACTCTTGACGTTTTGTTTCATAATCACACTTTATCGCTGGAAAGCCTACAGATATCTACCGTTCAGCCAGGATCGGTAGATAGGCCCTCAAAGGGAGACTGTGGCCTACAATCCTACCCGGCTTGCCCCCACAAAAGCTCAGGCCAGCTAGCCTACACCCCAAGCTTAGCCAGACTCGCTGTGCGTGAACACAGGGTAACCCTTACCATTTTCAAGTATCATACTCAATTATGCAGAAATGCTAACTTGTCCAGGTCATACGGAAGCTATTGATTTCCTAAACCTCCCCGGGGAATTAAGGCTGATAAGCGAAGATATGGTACCCCGAAATTTAACGAACTTTTCGACAAGTTCATCAACACTCTCAAGAGCTCCGGATTCGACACCAGCTACCTTGATGGGACTCCTACATCTCTTACCCGTGCATTGTAGTCCTTCCACCAATGTCTAAAGAACGAAGTTCATGCGGCATAGAGCTAAGGGCCACTCGCGGGAATTTTGGCTTATTGGATGGATGGACCTGGAGGTGAGAGAGAACTTATTCATTCTTAGGTGCGCGCGGCTGCTAACTAAATAGGACCGACAAACATGTGTGCGCAACCATTGATTTACCCTCAACGCCGTCCTATGCTCTCCACAGCACAACTAGGGCGGTTGACCGTACCCTACTACACTCAACATGGTTTATAGGGTTATCGGTGGGTATCAAAAAATAGATCGCGTAGGCTCTTAAGCTGGGAACAAAAAGATGGACCATAGAGATAGACAAAGCTGCGGTAGAACAAGCGGGTGGTTTAGGCTGGGGTACTCCTGTTATTTAAGAACCATAGGACTCCTTAGAGGAGGAGTGAAGATCATAGGATTTTTCTTCAGTTTGTAGAAACCGTTCTCTCCATCTTCATTCCTTATTGTTCCTTTGACAAGAGCAAATCAATCAATCACAGCCATCCGGCATTTCCCTTTTAGCTTCAGTAGCCAGTCTTACTTTCTTCTCTTTTCTCTTACTAGTTACCCCGTACAGGAATCCTCACGTGTGAGATTACCGGTATCCGTGAAAGAAAGCCGGGCCGGGAAGCCCTGCAACGGCTGGTGAAGTGGTGCCAGAAAGGCCCTTGGTTTCTTCCAAGGGATTAACAAACGCAACTACTCCTAGTGGATGATTGTCTTCTGACCATCCATCAAGAGTTTCGGAAACAGTTTGTGAGATCTTTCTATGAGAGTTTGACTGATGTCGATTCATATGAATCTCTTGACACAGCTCCATCCTCACCAACGCCTTCTTTACCAAGATCATCCACCTCGCCAGATCTTGAAAACACTGGGCTTAGATACATTGCGAGGACCTGCTCATGCCTCCAATATGCATACGGCATCCATTAGTCATAATCGAGGACGAGTCAGTCCTGATGCCTGACAGTGCCTAGGAGGAACTTAAATTAGTACACCGAGCATCGTAGGTGTGATGAAATTTCCCATAAAGTTTTACTCACAGTCCACTCGGAAGGATCCCATGCAACGTTTCTCTCCCTAAATACCGAGCGCCCGAGAGAGCCAGAACTCAGGAAGTCTACTATATAAGGGCGGGCGCAAGATCACAGTGACCTTCTCCTGGAAATTCGGCATCGAATCACTCTACATCGCCCAGTTCGGAATAAGCCTAGAACACCTGCAATGACGAAAAAGAGGAGGGAAATCTGGTTGAAGAAGCCGTTAAAATCGCACACCCTGACAGGCTTCGGAAGTCTCCGTGACCAAGCCAAGTCCAACATCGCGGAGCCCCTCTGGAGCGATCTAGACCTTGGAGGACTACAAATACCCTCGCAATCTCTGGGCCAAGGACGTTATGAAGGACCAGCTTCTCGTCTAGTTGTTTCTACCACATGAAGAAGTGGAGCCGCAGGTTGCTAACCTCACTGGGACCCTTAACCGCTATCTCAAGATCATCCTTAGCAAGAAGGGAACTTTTGCTGAGAAGGACGAGCCGTGGTATGACTTGGTCGCTCGGGATTTGCGGGAGGGGATAAAGGATCGCCATTCCGCCGGGGGTATCATAGGTATCGCAATCTTGCGTTCTGTGGCATGTGGAGAGGATTACCGATATCTTTGGCCACTTCCGCCCTAAATACGGACTTTGTATCATTCTTGGTATGATATGAGCATTCCCACAGACGCTTCATCTGCCGCCATGAGCTAGAGAATTATCTTTTGCACATGGAAGCCCAGCATCCGATGTTTTATTAGTCTTCTGAGAGTGGGGAGGGTTGCCCATGTGGGCCCGGGTTACGGATTTTTCCATTTTTTTCCATTTTTTTCCATTTTTTTCCATTTTTTTCCATTTTTTTTCCTATTCTTTTCCTGTAAGGCAAAGCAGGTTTTAGATTTCTCATGAGGGCCACGAATGCCATCTCTTTCCAACTATTTCTGTCCTCCACTCTTTCCCCACTCTTTTTTCGAAGGGAATTTTTAATCCCCCCCCCCGCCTTTTTTTGCCCCTGTTGATTTATTCCTTTTTATCACTCGATTTCTCGAGATGCACGTGCAAATATCTATTTTGTAAGTTGGCTAGTTAGAATCTGTTTATTTAAGCGTTGTAGTGTAGCATCGACTGGGCAGCTATGGCGAAACTTCCCTTCTGTACCAACCCAGTGTTCCTCACCACCGAAGCTCCTCTCGGGACGGTAAGATGCCTTCCAAGAGAAGCAGACTTGACGGAGCAGCGGACGGCAACGGCTATAAGTGATGGAAGAAGGCGCGGCTGCCCAGAGAGAGAGAGACGACTGACTCGGCAGAACATAAAACACCCGCGGCATATCAGAGGGCTGTGAGAGCGCGAGTGATCAACTATGATTGCTTGTAGGTAGCCTGTTGGTGAAACTGAAAGAATGGCAACCGCTGCTGCTTACTTAGCACTATGAGCATTCCAGGACAATAACAACCGTACCAGTCGACGAAGTATTATATCTAGAGCTTTTACCCAGCACCCTCAGGGCTCTTGCCACCGAGCCATCCGGGTGTGAGAGTATCGGTACCGGCGCTGCTGATAAATATAACAGTCAAGTGAGGCTAAGAAAAATTTGTTGCTAGTTCTGGTCCCTGCGTCTCGATAAGGCCCGTGACTGTTATACTAGTACTTATGGGTAATTTGGTAGTCACATGGCAAATTTTCTCACACTGTGGCTTGCCCTAGCTTGGCGTGCAGAATTCTCTGCTTATTAGGGGCTCTCGTGTTTCCTTCCGTAGACAAGCGCAACCACACCTCTCTATCTCAACCACACGTTTCCATCCAACCACACGTTTCCATCCAACCACACGTTTCCATCCAACCACACGTTTCCATCAAACAACACTGTGCTAAAAGTGAGTCAAATTCGGTGCAGACAAAGGGATGCCGCGCAAGCAAGAAAACCAAAGATCGAGATTGGAACAGCTCGGGGTCCGGGAGCTCCAAGAATTATGCAAGAAGCAA
>Ga0307509_10001803_pt1 | contig 35476 bp, 35 predicted proteins | sample 10_EM_MG_FD_202245 | JGI IMG/M metagenome (GOLD analysis project Ga0307509, IMG submission 202245) | Populus trichocarpa ectomycorrhiza microbial communities from riparian zone in the Pacific Northwest, United States - 10_EM | ecosystem: Host-associated > Plants > Roots > Unclassified | place...
CCTGTAGGAACGTGGTGGTGGTGGAAGAATGACTTGGTGTATTTCCTATCTATGACCGAAGGTATATATAGAGATACATGACCGCCAAGAGCCAACAACCGGTTCTACTAACCCTACTGCTCAACCCCAACACATATGAGGATAGCTACCCGTACCTACTGCTACCCTAATATCTAACATCCCCGACATGTTTTCCTACTCTCCGAAGACTGTCCACAACCTTGACTCACCAAGCCATTACCTTTCCATTCCCCTCAAATCGGCTAGTGTTTGGGCAGTATGGATAGATTGGTCACCAGGTCATTCAACTCCAACAGCTTCAATATCAACAATGTCAACAGCTTCAACACAACCATAAACGATGACAAGGCTCAAGTCCTACAGTGGTTGTCATCACCCCAACCTCAAAGAAGACATCAACATTTACGGGAGAGCCGACTCGAAGGTGTGGGGGAATGGATTTTCCGAACGAACGAGTTTCAGAGATAGAATGCAAGAGAAGATGGACCGGCTCATTCTGTGCTATTTCGCCATGGTGATCCGGGGGCGGGGAAGATAAAGAAAAACAAAAGATTATCTGCGTGGAAGGGGGAGAGATTATGGAGGAGAAAGTCTTGATCTTGATTCTATCATCGCACTCAGGAGGAAAACCAAATGTCCTTAAATACATAACTCAGAAAACTTTTACATTCTAACTTCTTCCTTTCCTAGACCGCCTTTCCCTACGATAACATTCACTGCATCCTTTCTCCCTCTCTCCAACCTCCCCTGACCGCTTCACGTCCATTCTCTCCATTTCCTCCACTTCATCTCTCTTCCATTCCTACCGCTTCTTCTTCCCTTCCCTTCTCTTCTTACACACTTCTTCAATACGCACCCAGCTCCTACTTGGTTCTCCGTTTCCAGACTATTCGTGTTTGTCCTTTATGCGAGAAGTGATGAATTCCAGAGATGTAGTCGTGGTTCTTGAGATATCCAGATTTGGCTATCAATCAAAGCGCCGGTGATTCACAATAGAGGACTCATCTTAGGTAACACAAGATATCACGGTTGAGTTCCCAGATCGCTAACTACTTGGGATTTTAGTTCTCTTGTAATCGATCACTTTTATCGAAGTGGGCAGGATACGACTATCGCTGGGCTGTATTGTGACTATATTTGGTATCATACCCAGTTCATAACACCCAAACTCCTATAATAGTTCAGACATATTTCAGTGGCCCAACCTGGGATGTGGGGTACGTACAATACTAGGATAGTACAAACTTTCTCCATTTCCAGCCAATAGAAATTATTTGAGAACCCAAAACATCCACTCCTAAGATGTGCATACATAATATCAGCTAGGGATCTGTTTCGTGGGGTGGGGTGGATTGTATCAGTCAGGCTTTACGCCTTTTTTTCGCCCCAGGTTCAAAGATCCAGAAAACTCCCCACCACCAACCCCAAATAGGTTCTCGAGTGATCAACGGTGACTGCCCTCAAAAATATGTTCCAGAGCTGATAGTCTTCTGTCCAACTAGTACCGCCCGGCCCCCGTTATTGGCTACAGCGGGTGTCGTGCTTTCCGACATTCTGGTAGGAAAGTTTGGTCATGCTCAATTAGATAAAGCCGCGTAGGCTTAGGATATGCGGAGGCTATCCGATATACACTACGGTTGCGACCCAGGCGAAAAATATCAAAAAAGATAATACCTTGGGCGTAGTTAGAATTCCCGGCTCTATCTGCGTACTACACTTGTTGTAATAGCTCATCCTTCATGGTATCATATCCCCAATGGAAAAAATATATTCGAATAGGACCCCACCTTGAGATGTCCCGATGGATCATGCCATTAAATCACGCCACTCTTACAAGATTTTAGCCATTAAGTTTAATAGTGGGACGAATGCCGCTTACTCAATTTTTACGCACGCCACAACTAGTAGCAACATTGGAGACTACCATATTACGTGTTTTAAAATTCCTGCGATACCAAGTTCACCTGATGTTTAGTCATGTCTAAGGGAAATTGGCACATACCGAACAGTGCTTCAGCTCCTAAGAAGCTCAACATGGCTCCCCCCAGCACCGATGATAGGAATGACCTCAACAGCTCACTTCGTGAGAGACAACACCCCTGTGAGCCAATCTGTACGCCCCCCCCTAAGACAAGCCGCTTGGCGAAATACAGTGTGCATCAGTGAAATAATAGTGTGCATCATACACTGTGGGACCACAAAATGGATATATCTCGAGTTCTCCCAAAATCTGCACATATCTCTCCCAAAAGCCACTCTAGCCTTTGAAAAACAAGTACAGTGATTCACAAAACACGGCGTACGTGGCACCTTCGCTGAGGGTCACGAGTCCAAGTGACCCGCTGACGGCTTCCTAGGGCGCGACACCCTACTGATAACAAAGTCCTAGTAGACCCTGAGAAGTTTACCAATGAATACCTGTATGCTGGTAGTGAGCCTACCACTTATGTCCCATCCAGCCGTAGGCAGGTTACGAATGAGTCCCGGTCACGTAACACAGCTAACGACACATATATGGGCTAATTACATGGCTGCCTAATGACCCTCTGGCTGCTGACTCCGGCATCGTAACCCCTTCCATCGGTCACCGATCAATAGCGGGGGTGGGTTTTTATCATGCATAGCAAGCTTCCCGACGAAAACCCCATATCTCAATGACCAGGAGTCTCCCCACCAGGAGTAGGTGACCGAGGTCCGCGCAGTCACCAACCCCCCCCAAACACGGTGGCTAACGCTTCGGGTAAGTGTCGCCGGGGCGTTTCCCCACCTAACTCCTAGATTAGAGCACTAATCTCACCCTGCCCAAAGTCATGATATCATCACGGGACATCACTCGCCGACCTTCTCCGACTCCCCTAGACTTTCAACCCTGGCACCGCCTCCCCTCCTCGTGGGAAGGCTCATTCCAGGATGCCTCATATTTCGCCCCGTCTTTGTTTGAAAGCAAAATAGGCACAAACCCCCCCTCAGGAGCAACCTCACAGCACGCGGTACTAGCGGAGAGTCACAGCCTCGCGAGCAAAGCTCCATTCGGGTATTCCCTCGCCTTTTCGGACATGTTTAGTTTCATCGCCGGCCGCGGCACCGAGTGTGCATAGGGTACTTTTGTCACGCAGAAATAGCATGCGCTGTTTCGCCGATCAGGTATGTATTTTCTATCTAAACAGCCCATTTGGCAAACTCGTTGGAGAGAGCAGCAGATGAGGGGAGAAAAACATTTGTAGCTCCCGCGGGCTCGTATGTTTCATGGCTGTCGTGATCTCACCACGGTACCGGTGACGCCACTTTGAGGCTTGTGAGTCGGTGGTCAGATGAGGTTGCCAGTAATACCGTAGTATGTTTGTGCCCACGTCAGCTGAGTGGGTAGTAGAGGAGTGCTCCCAGATAGGCAAAGATAGCCTCTAACTTTTCCTGTTCATTTCTCCTTTGAGGTCCTCGTGGTGCTAGTAGAGTGATTCTGAGCAAGTACCCGGGGGGGTCATCAATAATCAATGAAGCCACATCAAAAATTGGAAATCAAAGGCCTTTGGGGGACAATAGCAACCGGGGGTAACAATCCGGCATGACATCCCAAGAACATGATAATAACAAACAGAAGGCGTAAATCTGAATCAGAAATAGCCCAGTTTTATATGAGTTCCTTGTGATAACGAAAATTCCCTCTAAGCCTTCGACTCCCACTTGGTCAGTTGGGTGCAGTTTCACAGCAACTGGTCTGGGTTTTTGGTTTCTGTAACACCGTACTCCCAGACAACATGATCATCCGATCAGATAGTTCCCACATTGCCACCCCCCAGTTCCCGATTTTTAATGACCCCCCAAAATATAATTCTCAAAATTATTACCGCGGAAACCGAAATTCTCCGTGCGGGAGCCACTGCCCCTTGGTAGAAAACTCAAGAGAGGGCCAGGCTGAGTCGTAACCGCTTCAGTTCGAGGTCCGTCATCTAGAGCTACCGGTAGTTGAAACACGATCTCTAGCCCGAATATTCTGTGATGCCTGGAAAGGTGTTCTCCCGTTAGCATGTACCAGCCACTTTAGGAAACCACTCACTAGGCATCTTGTTTCCCCCACAGAAGGCTGACCCCGCCACCATCAGCCACCCGGAGCTTCTATGAACCGCGAGCATTATCCATCGGCCGAATATTGACCCAAAAAGGCCCCCATTCCCACCAGAGCCTTCGGAAGCGGCCTAAAAAGACACCAAGTTCGCCAAAAGGCTTATCATTCCCCCTCAAAAATGTTTCAATCAGTCTGACATGGCAAGAAAAATAGATTAAAAAAGGCTCCCATAATAAATCCAGACCCCTCACAAAGCCAGAAATCACACCTCTCTCCCACCCACCCCGCACTCGCCGACAAAAACAAGTGCCGCGATACCCAAGCACGTACCGGTAGTCTCATTCATTAGCGATCGGGTTCGGGAACACATCCCCCCGCCGGCAATCTCCACCGCACAAACACAAGCACAAAACCTAATGTTACTCCAAAAGCAATCCAGCTCAGAAGAGTAAAGAAACCTAAAGAAAAATATAGAAATAAACGGAAGGAGAGAAACCTCTCACTCTTGGTGGGGATACAGGCAGTCTTGTCACCTACTTAATTGTTCTATCCAGAACTCCGCCCATTCGGTCACCACCCAGGTCCCCTCATTAGTTGTGGGACCGACAGCGCCTCAGTCCCGGGCGACCGGTTAAAGCTGGGGCTGAAGAAGCGCAATCGGGGCGCGGAAAACGAGGGTCGCACGTGGGAACTTTGTGTGGCGGTTAATTTTCGGGATTTTGCGCCACCGCGTGGGGAGGCCTTTAGGATTATCGATCGGCAGAGGCGCCAAAGATTGTGTGAATGAATGCACACAACCGGTACTGCAAACTCCGCAGCACAAGTACCGGTAACTGAGTGCGGTAACCACCGTAACCAGCGAACCCCAAGTTGCCGCCTGCGCGCAGTGCAGGGTAATAAATCTTGACTCAACATTGTATAGATCTCCGTGGCTATACACTTCAACTTCAGCTCTCCTCTGCTCCCCAGTAGCACTTCCCCTCTATCGCCCACTCTGTCACCTTACAACTCCGCTCCGCAGTGAACCAAAGCACACGGACCACCTCCCGTCTCGCTACTGCAGAAGATTGCACTCCCATCGCACCATCCGGTATTACACGCACAGCGACCTTGGTAATCGGCCGCCGGACCCATCCGTTCATCCTCTCTCTCGCTCTAGCCCTACTGCCCCAAGCCCTCGCTAGCTCCACTTATCAAAAACAATTGAGCAACGAATAAGCCCATCCGCCTAGAATTGCTAATAATTCCTTCCTGACTTATCCAACGTTTTACTTATTCTTCCCCCGTTTACTTTTTCGTCTTCCGTTTTGTTTTGTTTTTTCTCGCCTTTTCCTTTGTTTTTTCCTTCCAAACACGCAAAGTTGCCCCGATATCCGGCGACAAATTTGGACACTTACGGGGGTGGGGTCCTTCCGATCCGGACTGGGCGAGGCTGTTGCCTAGAATATCTCCTGCTATTCTTCTCACTTTTGACCTGTGACCAGACATGACCTGCCCCGGTTTCCGCACTTTACCACCTAGGATTGTATGATAGGATAGGATACATCCCTGAGACATCCGATTTTTCATTTTTCCCTTCCCCCCTCCACTCTGACTCCCGGACTCTCTGGATCCAAAATCTGTTGGGGAGGGAGGGTGGGGAGTTCAGCTGCCGTCATGGAGCGTCACTCGGATGGCAGACCTCCGAGTGTCAACCTAGGGTCCAGTGGGGGCTGTTGGGCTAGGTAGAAGTCTTGGGGTGTAGTCTTGGAAACCTCCAGAAACCTCCAGACCTCACCACCACCCTCTATCAAACTATCATGGTCTATAGCACCGTATCCACGCAGGCTAGGCAGGATAGTCAGAGTTTTGTCCAGGGTTTTCGCGTTTGATTGAAGGGAGAATGCCTAAAATTGCTAGAGCGTGGCGATTGATGTTCGGCTGGTTGGTCGACCGATGCCCCCGATTGAGTCAATGGCGCGATGGGCTTCGTATATTCTCCACAAGAGCGTAATTCACTCAGTTCATGGCGGAGAGGGTATCACGGCCGAGGTTAAAATCCGGTGAGAAGTCTTCCCATTATTCAATCCAGCGTGCTGTTAAAAAGTGCTGTTTCAGTAGATTATATCATGTTAATTTGTTAAGTGTCAGTTGAGACACCTACGCACAATGGGGAGACGGAGATATCCATAATTCGGGAGGGGCCGGTTTGTTAACGGACCGCCGTTCACTCGATCACATGGTAGCAATGATATGTGCACAAACATTGTTTCCCCTCGGGCAGTTGAGCACTTGTGGATCGAAGAGGACCAATCGCCCAAGGTGTTTGCACCTCGCACCGGAGGCAGGGAGAGAGACGCATACGTAAGCTGTTGGTTTTACCTTGGCTCTGTGGTACTATGGATACCGCAAGAACTAGAATGATTGAGCCTTGCGCAGGGCGGTAGAGTTGCCCCTGGTGGTAATGTCCGGTATGATATCTCTTTGCCTTTGTCTTGAGCTAGGGCTGAGGGAGGGGTTCAGGCTTTGCAGTCTCCCCCATCTAACGGGGGGAATATTGGACATCTTAGAGTGAGGTTCACTTGTTCGGGTTCCTGCTGTACTGCTTCCCGAGGACGGGCAAAGGGAAGAGGCGGAGTAAGTAATCAACCTCCTCTTCACACCAATCATTATCCTGCAGTGAAAGATAGTGGGGTATGTAAGCAACATCTCCGAGCTCTCTGGTTGGCGACACAGACATTACATGTATGAAAATCGGCCTGTTGGAAGTTGAAAGGTTACCGTACCTTAGGTAAGTTAGGTACCCTCCTCTTGAGAGGAAAATAGGAGTACGTAATCACCCTCCCCAGCAAGTGCTTGCAGATAGTGCATTAATTCGTAAGAGCGTACCTGGCTTGGAGACAGCAGACTTATTATTATGCACCGCAAAAAGGGCACAATGATAATTATAACTTTGAGCAGTTCGAGTCTCTACCCTATCGCATCGTGAATTGATCGAATTACTCTTGGCGGACTCGTAAGTGGCGTGCTAAACCATGTGCAAGCCGAGCAACACGAAACAGTACGCCTACCGTAGTCAATCCCATTCCTTGTGCTTCAATGTGCGACTACATGACAATAATAACAGCAACAATAATAATACATCTGTTATAGCTAGCCCCATGTATTCCTGCAAATAAAATGAATGAGAAAATTCCCCCAAGGGCGCGTCCGGCCATCGTGAGTTTCCAACCCCTGACAATGGGTGAATGCAAGGTGGTGCCACAAGAAACCACAAGAATAAAGCCACAGCATTCCAGTGGCTGACAACAAAATGCCAAGAATCCCAGTTTCAACGATAGAATATAGCGCTTATTCGAAGTAAGGAGTTCCCTCACAGACATCTCCGCTTAATGGACCTGCGCTGGATGGATGCCGCAGCTTGTTATAGAATCGGAGACGGCCATAGGCTCTCGCAATAGGCGCAAACCGGCGCGCTTGGGCGGGCGAGTGAAGCCCTCCCTATCCATCGATGGATTCGTGCAAGCCCATTAGGAAGTTTTGAGTTGTCGCAATGCGCCGAAGATAGGACTAAGGGCCCTGCACCACTCGAACATTCCTGTCCCTGGGAATATCGATCAAACAGATGTTTCAGAAAACCCTCATTCCGACCTCACGACCGCAACTAACTCGACCATGTCATGGCATTCCTACTATGATACCGTATCATACATACACCGATCGGACAACCCCCCCTCTAAAAGGAAAAAATAGAGTTTTGCCGCAAATCTCTATCTTGCAACCAGCGTTAAAATAAAGGGCAACCAGGCGCGCCCTAAGTTACGGCACATTTATGGTATGATATATAACTTATCTTGCTAAAAAGCCGAGGCAGCACTTCACCATCTCCTCTCCGGAGCATTGAATCCCAAAATATCCACCTCCCATAACGAGCTGTTTGCAAACCACCACCATGTCATGTAACCCCCCTTGGCTTCCGCTCGCCGCCTCCACCCCCCCCCCCCCCTCCACCACCGCCCAGACATCTCGAGTAGGTTATCGATACCCCACCCAGTTTGAAACAGACACTGCCACCACGAGTGACCATCCGTGATACCGTTAGTGCCCGCGCTTAAAGCTGGTGGCAATTTATCGCCCACGGCTAGAATACCTACCGGCAGTCGACATCTCACAGCATGGCGCAGCACGAGGAGGAGGAGGGGGAGGAAGAACCGTCCCTTTAATCTTGAAGTGGCTGGAACGGGATGTCCCAACCGCACGTGGGGCTTGTAATAATATGATATCCAGTTGCCTTGCCCCCTCCTCCTCCTCCTCCTCCTCCTGTACTCTGGTCACAGTGCTACCATCTCATCTGGCTATCAGTAAGGTACCCGAAAAACACGGCTATTGTAACACCATCGCCCAACCAGCCGGAATGAAAAAAATAAAAATAAAAAGAGGGAAAGAGAGAAAAAAAATCCCTGTTCTCATTTTCAGCGGAGGACGCCGCCACTTGTATCGTAGCCTAAGGAAGCTGGGAAGAGTAAGTTACAGTCTCCTCCCCAGTAGAGAGCAGTGGGTGACTAATGTACCGGCATCGGTATTTCTGTTTCTCCTCTCTGGCCCGATGCATGCATTCAATAATTACCGTACTAGTAGTTTATGGAAGGATGGAGGAACTCATTTCCGGCGGATGGAATAAATTGCTCATGACTAATCCACCCTTGTATCATACCCCCCTCCCCACATGCTCTACTAGGCAAGTGCTGCCTCTAAAGGGCGCGGCTTGGGTTGTGATGTAGAGACAGCATGACTAATCCACCCAGCCCTGTCGGGTGTGATAGTAAAAATCGGAAAAGAAATAAACACCTGTTTACGCAGGAGATTTACAATATGGGAATAACAGGAAGAGTATTTTGTTTTCCTCGGTTTTTGTGAACGCACCCACCCAAATACTGCTATCATACTGCACTTTTCCAGGAAAAGAGAGAAGACTTACGAGTACAGGGTAAGTACGGTAGTCTATTTGGAGAACGGGTATCCCATCCAGAGGTCGCATGACTAATCTGGTCTCCCTCCCTCCCTTCCTCCCCAATTCACCCACCAGACGGGTACGATACCATGTCGCAGGCACAGCACTCGTATCACGATACCGGTACCAAACACAAGACCACCCTGTAACACAAACCTTCAAAAAAAAATAGGGAAACAAGGAAAAGAAATCAAAAACACCTAAGCCCCTCTTCCTCTCTCTCTCTCTCTCTCCCTTCCAGCTCGCGAGCAAAAAGCACAGCACCCACCGTACGACACAAAACTGGACAAAACCTTGGTGGAAAATTTTCATCATCATCATCCCAGCCCAATATGGATAGAGAAACGAGAAGGTAAATTTGAATCACCACACCCCCCCAAAAAGCACAAAGCCAAAGTGCGAACCCGGTATAATATCGTACCGATAACAAATCGAGTGAGACCCTGTGCTCGTGCTCACTCTTGTGCCTGTGCTTGTCTCTCTTTGTCCGTGCTCCCTCGCACATTTGGATATTCGCACATTCGCGTTCTCATGAATTCGTAACTGGTGCTGGCTAACTATTACTATTATTACTGCTAACATCATACCGCCAATATGTCGTTGAAAATTTTCACCTCTGCTTTTTTCTTTTTCTCTCTCTTTTGTCTCTTTTCTTTTCCCCTTTAGTTTGTGGGAAGTCAAGAGGTGAGGTCTAAATTTGGTTGCAGTGATGTTCTTGATCTTGGGGAAGGAGGAGGAGGGACGCGTAAAGGATGATGATGACGGGCGTTTTACGGTTCCGACCCGGGTAGCTCTTCAAGATTTTGGAATAACAAATGGAGTGAATGTCTTGTCCAGATGCTGCTCCCTTACTCGATTACCAGTAGGCTAGGTACCGTATGTTGCCGTTGGTTAGGTTACTACGCGCTGCAGTCAGCTGCCTAGAGTACTGTGCTCGAGTACTCACTACCGTAAAATATCGTGTAATCCACTATCTCCGCCAGACCTCTAATCTCCGCCACTATTTGGCTCAGTCCACGATAAGTTTTTTTTCTTGGTTGGACTAGTTTAAAAAATCGCAGACATCAGTTGGTGAGACGCAACACACTCAGCACACTCAGGCTTTGCTGCGCGCGGAAAACGCTAATCCTTCTTGGGCGGTTTTGCCCCCGAACACGGAGGTTAGAGGCCTGGCAGAGATGGTGAATTATACGGTATTTTGCGGTATTGAGAAGCGCCGCATCGTGGCTTTTGTTCTTATATTTGTTTGCTAATGCTGAAGAATATTAGAGTAGGGCAAATGCAATCATTTACTCACCCAAATCATCCCGAAGTATATTATTCAGCTTCCTCAGCGCGAAAACTCTGCATAGCACCGCCAGAGAGGAAGAAAGAAAGTAAAAGATCGACAGGACATACAGGCGCCTCCTCACGAGACCCTCTCCGCTGATCCCTTCGTGGGGGCAGAAGACAGATTCAAACCTCCTTATTGCCCTTACGATGCTGCGGTAAGGTAGGTGGGTCACGATCACAGTGTCATCGCCAAAAGAAAAAAAATGTTTCTTGAAAGCTAGTTAGGGACCGGTACCAGAGTACATACCGGGAGATAGTGGATGACTGTTTGCGAGTCATTTGTTCGGTGTGGGTGTCTGGTACGACTGAAGGTAAAGTAGGTCATGCTTTTGGTTGGACGCATCGCTGCGTTCCAAATAATAATGGCGAACCTGTTTGTCGGAGTCGGGCGAGGAAGGTAGCACTTTTGGCGAACAGCCACTTTGTTCTGGTAGCTGGGGACAAAAGTGTCGGCCTTGATAGGAACCTCACCTAACCCTGAGGCCCAAGTTCACCCCGGATGAGGACAGTTGTTGCCAGGGAGGGGAGGGGAGGCAGTGGCTATCATGAGGGGTTTGAATTAAGTTGGGTTGGGTTGTGTATGGTTCATGCCCCTTTGGCCTTCGCTTCTGCTCGAAAATGACGATATCGTATCGGATGCTTAATCTTATTGTGCCCTTTCTTATTTTTTGGGGGGCGGGAGAGGACCGGTTAGGCAAAGCATTATTATCGGCATTATGGCAAACCTGGCCAGAGGGAAACCCTCTGGCCCCTGTCCAGCTGAACCTGTATGCGGCACAGAAACATACCCCGGACTCAAACGGGCGGTGTCATGCTCCTACCCTACCCTAACCTCGTGGGGAGGACTCAGGCCAAGGTCAAGAACCAGCCTGTGGCTGCGCGCACCCATCCACCAAGCTCTCCTCTTGGCGAACCGAGTTCCTTCCTCTTTGCGCTCGTTTCACTCGTATGTCGCACGAAGGGATTGCGAAAAGTCGCACTTATGTGCTCGTGCGATAGCAGCTGTGCCCCTCCCCCAGAACTTTAGATTAGATGGGGAACCTGATGAGGATGGCTGAGGGTGGTGGTGGTGGTGGTGGTGAAAAAATTTTCTCCTTCGGCTTGGTAGGGGATTTGTTTGACTGCGACATGAAGATGTGCTTCTGATTCGCAGAGCTTTTTGAGGTTTGTCTCGAAGTAGGGAAATTACTGTGGAGGCTCATGATGGTGGTGGTGGGGTGGAAATGTTGGTGGTGGATGGTATGGGCCTGGTAAGGCCCGATCATAATCATGTCAGGTCCAGACAGTCCACGGTTGGGGATTGATGAATTTTGATTCCTTCTTTTGGAAAAGTAGGTGTGTGTGGGAAAATGGGTAAGGAGGACCGCTACCATAAAACAAAAAAATGGGAGGGAGAGAAGAAGATAGTCTAGATCTCACCGTGGTGATCATACCGCATGTTATGGCTCGATGCAGTGTCGATATAGGAAGTCAAGAATAATCAGAAGATACATCACCCCGCTATCTGGGGGATCGACCGCGCATTCCCTGACTCCTGCTGCTTGCACTCGAGGAGTGCACTGTGCAGGTGGGAGGGGTCTCCCTCCTGTCGTGAGGTACTGGACACGTTAGGCCCCTTGCCGTGGTGGACTCGCTGACTCGCGACAGGATTACTGCAAGTGGTGACTATCGTGGAATGAGGAACTCACACACACACCACTGTTCGTGGTAACACGCACGCACCTACGCAACATAACCCAAAAATTTGACACTAGCATAGGAGTGGTAGTAATTGTTGAGCAAAGGCAATCTGGGTCATACAATCCTCAAGCACCCCCGGTAATGACAAGGGAATATCCGAATTGTGGGAATGGCGTATCGCACTTGTTAAGCATACACATACAGTACAAAGTAATTGAAAATACGATATACTCGGCCTAGACACCTAACTTTGCCTATGTCAACCTCCATGTACCCCGTACTGTAAGAACATCTCGACCTCAATCCCGCCTTAGCCCAGTGCATTCCACCCAACCCCCTCCCCAGGCGGCAAGTTACCATACAAGTTTGATACCACCGTAGCATGCTGGAGCACGCTCCACCAGATCCAGTATCGCACCGTCCCGGTACCATATCAAAAACTTGACAGTTGTCCCCTCTGCTCGCCTCATCCCTCCCTGCTTCTCCCCAGCGGAACCCCTGCCTCTTTTCTCCACTCACCCATCCAACGTATACCAGAGTACTAGTCTACTGTACCGCAACCGCTGCTACTCCTACTTGAGCACATATCGAACTGTTACAGAACCTGTGCCTCGACCAAATCCAGTTATTCCATTCCTCTGGACTCTAGCCACGGTAAGCAGCCACAGCATATTGACTGATACGGGACGATCTCTACGTATCTTTTAGGTAATGTAGCCTTTCCAATTGCCCACTGTGGCAGGAGTATAGTACTGTAATCGATGGGCTGCATAGCAATTGAGGATAGAGGAATGAATAGTGTGTATTGGGTAGGGAATACTAGGAGGTAGTCTGGATGGTTATCTCGGGTGGCTTTTTTTCTTCCTTCCTTTTTTTTTTCGTGCGTCGTCGTCCTAGTTAGCGTGGTCTCGCCTGGAGGACCAGTCTCTGTCCGTCCGGCTTTGGTGTTGATACTCTGTGTGCAGTGAATTGAATATACCTCACTTGCGCTTGTATGAGGAATGCATGCTACTGTACCATAGTTGCTACCCTCCCCGTATGGTAGGGCAAATTTACTTGAATATCGAGGATCTTGCGAATCCTGAATTATACATACATGGCTGCCGTACTTTAACTCATGTGCCCAGTATCCATCTGTCCATGTATCAGCGAGCCTGGATCACTGTGGCCTTGATGCAAAAGAAAAGAGAGAGAGAGAAAAAGAAAAAGGGTTAAACTACCGGAATTCCGCATGAATGATGATGACTGTGATGGGAAAAAACCATTCTCAGCTGAAAACAATAGCCTATCGTACTAAAAAGCTTGTCCAGGGGAGATTGGTAATCACGCCTGCTTGTACGGTGTTGTGTCACTGCCCGCCGTTTCCAGAAGGATGATGTTCCAAGGGTTCTTTTGTTACTTGGAGTTGTGGAGGGAGGCAAACACGCGTTAAGCTTACGGTACTTGTAGTAGGTTAGTTACGGTAGCTAGTACGAATCACCTTACCGGGGCTGGTCGGTAGGCTACAATGGGTGGAGACGGTACGCCAGCATCTAGCACCCACACACTTGAATGTCTTTTTCTTCCCTTCCCTTTCTTTTCTTTTCTTTTTTCTCTTCTTTTCTCACGTCTTCATACCCTGGTAAGGCCCGGGAGGGTAGACTTGTTGTCATAGGCCGAGAGTTCAACATCCGAAAGAGTCGTAGGCCAGACCGAACCTGCTTTCGTGTGCATGTGGAGGAGATCCGAAAGGGTAAGCATCGTTACCCGAATGGAAATATGTCACTTTTCCATCTTACTTTCGCATCTTCGAGCCTGCTCCCTGCCTCTGACCACGTGAGTAGGGGTTGGGTCAGTTGGCTAGTGAGAAGGAGAAATGTACAAGTAGGTCGCTGTATGCACGGTATATACAGAGTATGTAGCTAATTTATTTTTTTCTCTCTTGTCGCGCCTGGGGAGAAAGAAAGAAGCATAGCAAAGCAACGCAACGCAAAGAAAGAGAGCAAAGAAAGGAAAGCAAAGAGAGAGACGGAAGGTGTTGTCCGCCAATACTTTCCGCTGGGACAAGATGTTACAAAAATAGTATTGAAGATGGTGAATGAATGAATGAATGTAATGTATGTGTGATATGTATGTATGTACCGTATGTGTGTATGGTGGATGAATGATGAGGAAAGAGTTCATTCAGTTACCGCACGAGCAATTGTCTGTGGCAACTGTGCCTGCAGGCGTAAGAACCCCCTTAGTAATTTCGACACTTTATTCTTGGGTCTGCTCGGAAGGGGGAGGCTCGAATAGAACGGTGAATTAATTTTGGTCTCATAACCTATGTTCTCCTGCTACGTTTAGATGCGTTACCCGTTACCGATAGCCGCCAAACAAAACACGCCCAAAGGGAGCGTGTCATGTATTCTAGCCCGGTAATCTAGGTTAGTCTAGGCGTTAACTGCAACTCTCCCCTCCGTTCCCGGTGTGGCTCCATCGCCAGAGCTGGACTGGCACAGGGCAGACTTTGTTCCAGCCGGTTTGCCTTGCCAAATGGTCGTGGGCGAACAAAAATAATAATAATTCTACCGTTACTAACGAGGTGTGCGTGAAAAGGGAGGAAAAGGGAAAAAAGAAAAAAGAGAATAGGAAAAATCCCTTTTCCAGAGCGTGCGTGTGATTTGTGCGTGACATCTTCGGCTTTGGGGCATTGCTGCCAGATCTGGGTTTGGGTGGTGGGATAGGCAGGAGGCCAAAGAATGATTTTATTATTATTATTATTATTATTATTATTATTTCGGGGGTGAAAGGGAAAAAAAAATGATAAAAAAGTAAAGGCCAGAATTAAATAAAACATGGTAGGCGGGTCAGTTTTAGAAAAGGTGTGGGTGGGACATGGGCCTGCATTTGCTCTTTCTTTGCGTGCGGTCTTGCGGAGGTGGACTTGAAGGGGGTGTGTGTGTGGGTGTGGTTGAGCTCTGGAAAGCAAGGGTTGGTGTGAGTGTTGTGAGTGAGTCGCGGTCAAGTTCGTGCCAAGGACCTTGGACCTAAAGCTTTGCCCATGCGTGAGTTTGGGGGTTCAAATAGTGGCCTCCCCCCCCGCTAGCTAACCTCATTCCCACAACTACCAATAACTACCATCGCGAACCACAGCTTGTTTCTTCTTTCTAAAGGAGCTCGAATATCTTGTTCCATCTTACACTTAAATACCCTCCCACCTCCCCCACTCTCAAGCTAAGAGAAAAGAGTTTTGAACATTCAACCACAACACCCCAAGCTTCAGACATCCTCTCGATATCTTTACCCATCAACACATACAACCGCAGCAATGAAGATGCCCACCGGTTCCAAGGACGTGCTGTCGGAGCGCATCCACAATTCACTGAGACTATTCAATTACCACGCTAGAGATTGCCCATCTTGCCTCGACCCATACTCAGTCCATCTCTCCAAGACCCTTCTCCTCTGCAACGACGGGCATGCACTCGCCCAGGAGGCGGCGGAGGCACTGTATGCAAAGGCTAGAACGACACCAATGGGCCAGATCGAGGTTACCTTCCCCGAAGGTTGGGAGCCCGTCGACGGCTTGATCAAATCGATCACCCACCAGCTCCAGGGTGCACCGAGCAACCGCATCGACCTCGAGGCAATGAGGAGCGCAAAGGCGGCATCCAGCAAAACCACAAGGAGGATCGAGGCCGAGAGGAATGGGAAGATTGTATATGGTTCCGCCGAGATTGGCCGCGGAAGCTCATTCGCCAGGGACCTTTCCAGGAGGGGGACCACCGAAACTCCTGTCACGGTTGTGTCTAGATCCAGGCACCACCGATACACCGACCCTAACAGGTCCTCCGGATTCGATCTCACTTCCCCTTACGAGCACCCACCACAGCAGTACGGCTACCACGGTCGGCGTACGGAGGCTCACTCTCCAAAGAGCAGCGGAAGGGCAGTCACCTTCAACCCGGAGGTCCAGATGCGCTACTTTTAAATAAATGGCAAACCTTCGAGAGAAAGAAGCAACCCATTAATTCGACGAAAAGTTGGAGGAAACTTTAATTCTTTTCCTGCCCTTTCAAGGGGGGAGGAAATCCCGACCCTGACCCACCGCATTGCTCCCACCACACTCACAAAACGCCCCTCTCCACACATATCACCCACTCCCCCCCTTCCACACACCCACCACCTCATCGATAGCATCTTCTGAATATCTCGTCTTTTCACCGACTCCCGCGGGACAACGCGAACTGAACGAACACCTGACAGAACTTGCCCAAATCGGTCGACCGGTAGGAGGGACATGGGGAGGATAATTGGCAGCGTCCGAACGGAAACATCTGAATGCTCTCCTTCATAGCAGGGCTGAGATCATTGTTTATCTGCCGACATTTTCATATTTACCTTAATACCCCGAAGAAGACTAGAAGGAAAAAGAATCAAAGAGTTAGAGGCTCCCCCCCCCCGCCTTGATTGGTTGGTGGGAACCGAAATGGATTTCTGCGTTTTTGATTTTTTGATTTCTTTCTCCTGCTACCCTTCTTCCATTGGTCCCTCGCTGGAGGGACTTGGTATAGAGAGCAGCGCGTTCTTGTTTGTATTTTTCCATCTCTTTTCTTCTCCTTTTGTCTTTCCGATCGATTGGATAGATAAAGGGGTATTCCTTTTCTTTCTCTAGGCTTTGGATGGATGGTTGCAGGCTCTATGGATGCACGGAAGGATGGAAAAGGACACTCTTTGACATTTTTTTTATTTACTTACTTTCTTTTCATTGTAAAAGATTTTTTGGTTGGCGATCGGACATTGCGATAAGTCCTGTATATGGCCTTTCTTTCTTTTGTTTGTTGCGCAGACAATAGTTATTCCTTTGTACCCAAATCAAGACATTTGCCTAAAAAAATAAGCAAACATTATGGATGACTTTTTTGCCTTGCCCTGGTGACGATAGCGATTAGGCTTGATATGATGGGATTAGGGTTTTTTTTGAGAAAAAAAGGGACTTGCACTTTTTTACAAATCACCTGTAGGCTTCCCCGCATATGTATGCCGTGTCGGTAATGTGAGGCCGTGATGGTGGTGGTGGTGGTGGTGGTGATATTGTTTATTTCGACGTTTCCTTCGTTTCGAGCCTCTTGCCTTGCACCTGCCAATCCGCAAAGTATACGGACGCCTTGGCGCCAAGATAGGTATCAACTGATGCCAAGCTGTCCACATACTTTATGAATCGGCAAGTAGCCAACCATGGAAGGTTGGGGACTCCACGTCCTGCACTGCGGGAGCCTTCTACCGCAGCTCACTGTGCTCGTACCGTACTCTCGGATAGGCACGGTGCAGTACTCGTCTACCATCCAGACTTCACTTGACTTCACTTCACTTATCTGCACCAAGCTGTTCTAACCGACCGTCCGACTCAAACTTCTCAATGTCCGTATTTTCAACTGAGTCGAAACGCGGGGGGAGGCCACCTTCCCCCCTCCTTCTCCTCTCAAGTTCGGATACCCAAAACTGACCTTTCATACCGATAGTACTGTACACATGAAGAATCCCATCTACCTGAGTAACAGCTGCGCTCCCCTCCTGCTGCGCGCGCCGTGCAGCATCCCCACCATGCACCCCACCACAATGACTCCTTCCTCGTGAAGAGCCGCACGAAACGCGTCACGAGAAAAGTGCGAATTTCCAAAAGTGCGAAGAAAAGAGTCATCCCATGCCCATGCCCCATGCCCATGCCTAACCGTCCAGTGACCGAGCCAACCGGGGCGCAGCGTTCATTCCGGTGTGTGGGTGTGGATTGGGCGGGGAAATTCAGATTGTTTTGCAATGATGGGCGAGGGTTGGACTGGGTCACAACCGCGCCTCTTGTGCTTTTGCCGGGTGGGCCTGGGGTTACGGGCAGGGGAAGAGATGGGCAGTGAAGGATTGCTTGTGTGACGAAGCGGACCCAACTTAACTTGGCAGGGCAACAGAATGGATCAAGAGGTTTTGCGCATGATGGGGAAAATTTCGGCGCCTTGTGGCATTGTCTTTCTTTCGTGCCCTTATGACGTCGGTGACGATGATTTTTATTATTATTTCGAAAACCTTCACTAAGTTTTTAGCTCGCGTGTCGTGCCGAAACGGGTGGTTTCTGAGGGGGCCGGTTTTATCTCCCTCCCTCCTTTCCCCTAGGGCTACCTGTTTTGAACTTCGTGGTGCCGTTGCCGTAATGCTTGCGCGCTGGTTGGGCGAGTTCGTGCTGTAGTCGTCCGCTCACAGGTTCCCGGTGGAGTGGGCACTTGATCATCCGTGTTGCCCTACCCTACTTTACTGGCGGTGAATAGGTATCTTCAACGTGGTTCGCGAATTTCGCATCTGATTCTTGTCGCCCTGGTGACGGTGAGGGATGGGGTTGCCAGGTGGAGGTATGGAAGAGGGGTTGATCGGGATCGGGTGGGTGGAGGTTGTTTGGAATGGAGTAACTTAGGGATTGTTGGGTATTTTCCTGTGGGAGAATAACTCTGTGAACTCTCTGTCAGTGCTTTTTAGTCCGGCCTTTGGGATGAGTATGTGAGGATGAACCGTAACGTCCCGTGGGTTTGGGATGTCACGGGGTTGTTTAGTTCGTCCGTGAGGTGCCGTGCCTAGAACACCCGGGTCATCCATCCATGTAAACTTTGTTTGGCATACGGGCGTGGGGGCATAAACAAACTCCTCCCCACAGGTCTCTAGTTAATTGCGCGACCTTGACGACTCTGGATCACGTCCGGAGTATGGTGGTGGCGTAAGTGATTGAGAGGGTAAGGTTCGGAGCGTGGTAAGTGTCCCTGGAACGGTTGGATTGTGGTATGGGTTGCGAATGCTCACGATAACTCGACGGCAGGATGTCGCATCTCTCGCTTCTGCAGGTCATGTTTTCGACATTTAAAGGCAAGCGCCAGCATCGCCGAATGAACAAAGCTTTGTCGATTCGTAAAATATAAGCTTTGTCGGTGGGTCGGCTCGTCTCTTGTCGTCTCAGCCTTGTCGCAGTTGCCTTCATTTCTCCATCAACCTGCTCACTAAGTAGGGGAATTCGGACCTCTATATAGGGGTCGACCCGCCTTCTGCTCATACTGCTCAGCCCCACTCTCCAGTACCCAGGGAGTCACTATCCCTGATTCCAGGGCCTGGTACACATTTCATTGGTCGCCTTGTTTTATATCGCACAGGCGTGTGAAGAGCTTGGTACCGGGATGAGAACTGGATGGGACGCAATTGCTATGTGCGCTCTTGCAGTGGATGGGCGGAGGAAGGGGAAAGGCGATATTATGAGGTATGTTTGGTGCTTTGAAGGCGTGAGAGAAGAGATTTGTGAGTCAATTTGAGATGCGTTGGCAGATGAGCTTCCAGAGTTTCAGCCTTCCCATTGAATCTATTTTTCTACACGGACATGATGGGAAGGCTTGGGGATGGGGAAAAAAGTTCAATTCTGAGAGCACTCTTACCATAGGGCATCGCTGTAACTTTTTCTGGGGTTGTGTTTTCGGGGGAAAACGTTGGGCACGTTTTGGGACGAAGTCTACCCCAGCACAACCGGCGATTTTCTTTGAGATCTCGAAAAATTTAAAGTTGTGAGACCAATGCCGGGGATCACTCTTGGCCCACGTCACTTGGCACGCGCTGTCAGGTGACTGAGTCATACCTCAGTTCACAATTTGGATGGAGAACCAACCTATTTTAAACCTTTCTTTTGAGCTTGCAGGCGATGATTAGCCCGGACATGAAGCTCTTGTGTTGGTGCGATACTTCATACTGTAGAATAGGAGAGGGCTTGGATCTATTTCGCCTTCTTTAGCCTTGACAGGAGGTACGACACTGCAAGGAGGTTGCTTGGCTGTTGGTTTCAGGATTGCTTTGGCACAGAGTGCAGTAGGATCGGCTCATCGGGAGGGTGCCAATTATATACGAAAGCGACTTTGTTGGGGAGTCTCATATGAAACTCGATGCCCACGATAATGCTACTGCTGGAGCAGATCTTGATCTGTGATCTCCTTTTTCTCCTTTTTCTCCTTTTTCTCCTTTTTCTCCTTTTTCTCTCTCCGCACTCTGCCTTGTTCTGTGCTGACCAATTGAAATATGGGGAATTTTGCGGGGGACGAAATAGTGCGGGGTGCATTGGTGGCTCGACTATCGTGAGTGGATGCACGATATGTGCCGGCATGGATTTGCTCACCGCTCGAGACTAAATTTACTCTAGCACCGAGTAGAACTCACGATGCCGTATCTGACTCGCTAACCAATACTTCCAAGGCTGCGCAATTTTTACCCCTCTTCTCGCAGCAGCCTCTTATAAAGCCCATCCCTACAAACGCTACAGAGTGTCAGCTTTCATGTTGTTTCTTCGGCCATTGGAATTTCCGTAATGACCCAAATTGCTTTTGTTTCTTTTATGGAGTTTTGTTTATTCGTTTTTCCTTAATGCATCCACCAAACCCGCTATCGCTGCCAACTTCCTTTCTTCGGAGGTCATTTTACGTGAAATGTAGTCTCGCAATTTACTTTAGATTTCCCCGCCACTGTGAATTACTCCGAGCTTTAGAACTGGTATTAAGGGTTGGAGGAGTCAGGAGCTGAGTACAGATATCTGATCAATGATTTGCATGACCCCAATGGAGTATCGCGTGCTAACCGCCTCGTGGGGAGATCTGATTTCTAGACTTCCACAACTTCTCTCGTGGTCGGGCTTCAGCAGAGATACGGGGTCTGGATTAATTTTGTTCTCTTGAAGCTCACCATAATCTTTCTATGCGACAAGCCCCGACGGAGAGATGCTACAGAAACCGCTAACCGATCTCGATGTACCATCCCGTATTCCGCCAGACTGTTATGGTAGCGTGAGAGTACTATCCTATCTACTTGTCTAGTTGAGTGTGTTGCTCTCTTGCCCACCACATTCCACAGCTCGATCGATCGATCCTGGGATCTAACATGTCTAGCCTTATAGTTCACGTATGCTATTTCTCATGTGTTTACTGCTAACTTAGGCTATTGATAACACAGCACTTCTGTCCTAACGGCATCATCGTCACGAACTCTCCACTGCGGGCAAGTCAGGGAAGCCGGTGAGTCAGGACAACTGTCACAGACTCCTGTATCGCGGGGTGCCGGTAGCACAAGAAATGATTCATCTATGTGGATATCGAATACCGTGCCGATACTAAATCCAACCGAGCTACCAGAACCATGTGTGCTGAGTATCAAAACTCTGGTTAGGCTATAAAGGATGCTTAGGAAACATTGCCGCTCCCTGTCCCTCGCTTGGGGTGCTGTTTAGGAAGCATTACCATCAATGGAAATATAACAGCAACACCTCCGGAAGCCCAAGATATTGGCGTGCATTGGAGCTACTGTGGAGGGGACATTTCCAAGCCATTTAAGTCTCAGCAGTGTCTCCAATATGTAGGTATCGCCGATCTTCTCCAGGTAGAAGTATCTGAGGAGCTGAGGCTTACGGCGGCATTTTTCTGAGAATTTGTGGACATGAATTTGGCCTAGTCCGGCACTAGCTTGTCCATTCTCACCACTCGTGGAGCAAGCTTCCTCAAAAGGCGACCACACCGTGGCGCACGGAAGGGAATTATCCAACTCGAACCGCCGAAACCACTCAAGAACGCTTCTAGGCCAAGCATAATGAGGCGAGCTTTATTATAGGTCATCCAAAACTGGCGCCCCACAAGAACCTGATGGGATTTAGATGAAAGGGCGAAAGAACGGCCACGTTAGAAGTACAGTTGCTCTCGGACTACTTTGGTGTCTTGGTGTTAGCTGTTCTTGGCCGCTAATAGGTGCATACCCGTAGCCCCGTCTCTCGCCGTTTGAAGGCTAGCATTACCGAAGCAAGGAACCAAGCGCTACTACAACACGGACCGGGTGGTGTTGAGTTGTCCAAAGCCCGAACAACAGAGTCGTTTTCGGAACAGTGCAAGTGCAATATTCCGTGTTTTGGTGGGTCCTGATGAAAAGGTACGCACTACTGTAGTACCCGAGCATCTCGTACCCGATACATCCGCCTTGTCTATTTATTTCTTCTGGATGATTGGATATAGGCGTAGAGTGATGATATCCAATCAGTCCATATTGTGGCTTTGGTTTGGATTACGGTACGCATTTTGCGTGATTTTTATCGACCTCTCTGGAACCAATCGCTTCAAACAATCGCAAAAGCGAGCGCCGCCAAACCTGGTGGGAGGATCCTTTTTACCTTCTTCCCTGAACATCGCCCGGGTGTTCAGACATAGATTTTTTTTCATTTTTTTCACCGCTCTCTCCTTGGGGGATGCGGTGAATATCGATGGTTTCTCAGCACTGAACTGCGTTTGTTTACTGGATACCAAGGATGGTAAGCGGACCCCATCGCTGGCCCAGGATCAAATCCCTGGAACAGCCAGAGCATCGCCAATTATTCTTGACATGTGCCTGCCATTATATTACCAGTTCCCGATCTCGGGAGGATGGAAAAAAAAATCACCCACAAAAACCCGATAGTTGTCCATTGAGCCGTTGGTTTTCTGGATGCCAGAATTAACGAAGGCTTTATTGGGAAGGACCTACCGCCTCTAAATTACAGCAGGCGAACCAGCCCACCACATTACAATAACTAGTACGGTAGGTGTGGGTCAGGGAGGGTTTTTGTTCTTTCCCTTTTCTAATTGCTCGAGTATTTCGTGAAATCGCTATGTGCGTTTTGACCTTTATGATCCTGCAGAATAATATGGTAATACAGGCACCGTACAGAATTCCTTCAACCCGCAAAGAACCCATGTTTTTGGTCTCGAACATTTGAACAACTGTCAAGTCGACCCTAGTCCATTTCCGTTTACGCCTGCCGAGGTTCCCGGCCAGTGGAGAGGTTGGAAAGAATCTGCCAAGCCAAGATCGAAATCTGCAAACCCCGGCGAATCAAACGCAATTTAGTTATCAACATCTCATCTTTTCCGAACTCTATGCCGGTAATCCCTTCGGAATATCAAGTTTGTAGCACAACAACCAGCTCATCGAATAAGCCATTCCCCGTTCTTCGAATCCGTGTCTAAGTATAGACATACATCGGGGAAGAGGAAGGGTGTGTTTTTTTTTGCAAAGAAGGAAAAAACCTGGATCTCCAGCTTAGCTTTCCATTGCAAAGGGCAAGCAAAATCTCCGATTCAAACCCCCTACCTCAAACTCGACTCTCCACGCAGGGGGTGCTGCAACCACCGCGGGCTGCATCTGCGCTAGTTTGGAAGTGGAAGAATTGAACGTCCAAACTAAGGATTCCCTTGCTTGCAAAAAAAGAAAGAAAGAAAACGCACGAACCGAGTGGGTCGGAAGTTTACCTGTGGAATTACGGGAAGCTGCTACCGAGCGAGCGAGCGGGTGATAATCACAAATTTAATTCCTATCACTGTATTACTGAAGAGGAGGGAGCTTGTTCGTGTGGTACTGTACTGTACGCTGACTGCACCATGATCGAGGAAGAAATACCAAGAGAGCAGGATGGAAGGAACGTAACGGGCTGGCTGGCTGGATGGGGGGACGCCCAGATGGATTGAATACCGGACTACGAAAATGCATCGAACCCTTTCTTTCTAACTTCTCTCACACTCTCCCCACCCTCTCACCCTCACTGACCGATCTGCCGGGCGCCCGTATGAATTACATTTTCGCAGCTCGATCTGCAAAAATAAATGAATTACAGTTTTTTGTTTTGGAATCAATAGGAAATTCATCTCCTGTCCTTTCGCAGCGGTTTCCTGCGATACGCCTCTTCTCCGGGTGCACGCAGGGAGCAGCTTGGGGCAAGAGATCTTCGGCCGATCTGAACGAGGTGGGAAATGGGAAAAAACATACGGATTGGTATTGGGACTGGAAGCAGTGGCCGGGATACGTGACAATGATATGATGGTGATCCATCCTTGCGTTTGCTGATGGTGGCGGTGGTTTGGGAATTTTGTAGTGCACGAGTACTACTGTCTAATGTGCTTCCTTGCTGGGTTGTGCTGTGGAATAAGAGGTAGGAACGAAGGGAGGGAGAGGTGCGTTGGAGCGGAGGTTTCGTCTGATTTGGCACGGGTGCTTGCAGTGTCGCGTGGTTATACTGGTGCCCGCTACGAAGGGGGAAAATAAATGGGGGGATTGTGGTGGGGGTGTGTGTTGTATCGCTTTCATCTATGTTTGGGGTTGGGGGCGCATGGGGGTGGCGATCGAGGTGGTGTGAATTGGTAGTGTTTTTTATAGTGAGTTTGTGACGGGACTAGCGAGTGGGTGAGTGAGCGTGTGTGATGGTAGTAGATATGTTGTGCTCTGCGCGTTTGGGTTTTGAATGATGATACGGACGGAGTAGGCTAATAGCATAGGGTAGGAGCAGGTCACAACTTGAAATTGCTGCTCATAAGCAGCAAAAAGGGAGGCACCGAAAATGACTTGGAGAATATTATACTTTGGGGAATAAGCTAAGTTACATGCTAACTTACGAATTAATACCACAACCATAATAAAGATCTTTCCCTAGTCTGTGCCAATATTATACCGACACCAATGTCAGACCTTAAGCCGCCGGTCTCTTCCAAAAGCCCTTCGACCGAACTTGCCTCAACACTCCAAAAGACCTACCTCCAAAATCTCTACCATGAGCTCACTTGTCCACAATCTGCCCCGCTCACTCCCAAGAACTCGTCCCAAAACACCCTTCGCCAAATATAGTAATCGGCACACCCCGGAGCGTTGGGTTCGCAGTGCACAACCTGCAAGGGCACAATACCGGCAAGCGTAACGGGAGGGAGTGCAATTCCGTAGGGCATCCAATCCTGCTTTGAGTGCGCTCTGCTCGTCATCACCATTTCTATTCACCCAGCCGTAACCTGCGGTAAGGGGAGTGTGCGCAATCATACGAAGTCAGCCAGCTTTGAGTTTTTCCAGAACAAGTTGCTGTATATTTTTTTCCTTTCCCCCCCCCCCCTTTTTTAGGGAGACGGGGGTTTGTTTGGTGGTGGGTGGGTAGATCGGGGGTGTTCGTGTAGTCGTTGCGGTAGTTGGCATGGTGGCTCTATAATGTTAGGTTAGGTATTATATAGGGTAGATGTGCACCTAAATATCACTTTTTTCACAGCTTACTGAGGCGGAGCAAAGTGGTTTCTTGAGATGCGAGACCTAACGCGTAATCCGCACCTGGTTTATTCGCACCTGGTTATCTTTGTTATAGCCCTTTCTGTTGTGAACAGTGCCCCGGGGCGTGGGTGTTAGTTATGGATATTGGGGTCTTTTTGTCACATGGCTGTGTGGGTGGCTATTTGTCTATAGATTCATTCGTATTGGTCTTTTTTTGGTTCGCTAGGTAGAGTCTGTTATGCAGAGGTTGCTCTAGGAAGTCTGGGTGGTGGTTTTGTTTCCGGGGGGCAGTGGTTGATGGCGCAGGGCTTATGGATGTTGGTTGGATCACAAGATATCACGCAATCGATACTGATGACGGGTGAGATGGTTTCGTTCCCTAGAGGTATGATGGCTAGGACAAAACCATCGTGCATACATAGGAGGCTACTCATTTCGTACTCTTTGCGTCTGACTTTGTCCTACAAACCGGTTGGGATAAGCCTCGGTACGTGTAGGTGAAGGGCAATTTATGGTAGCTTCAACGGGAACTACTTCGGTAGCTTGGGATAAACCAAGGGGAAAAGAGCCTAATGGCCGAAAGTGTGTATAGAGAGCGTTAGTGACCTCATCCTTCATAAGAAAGAGCCTGCTGCCCGCCTCTGGCCCATAACGTATCATTACTTCCACGCTGTGATACCTCTCCGGACTTGAAGGGTATCCCCAGCGGTGTCGGCAGTACTGAATTTCCCTATATCCTGCTAGAGACATATGATAAGTTAATAGCCAAGCTCAGCAACCTGTTTCAATGGTCCCACCTTCCCAAGTTGTGAAAGCCATGGAATCGGGCCCGGAATTGAGGATAAATGCCACATTTTTATGGCCTCATGGGGTACGATTTCGTACCTGTACTGCTTGGGAATAATCTTACGAAAAATCTCTCAGAATGGCATCTTGGATAGCAGTGGATCTGATATGACCTGCACAATTGCAATGCCCTCTAAAGTAAAGAAAGACTGTTTCCTATCATATTTCGATAACAGCCACCCAAGCACTCCTGCCCTAAAAACCGAAATAATTGGGCATGGAGCTAGGACGTCCAGAATTTCCCCTTTTGATTAGGGAGAGAAAACACATTGACAAGATTCTCTTTCAGCCATTACCTGAGATAACAAACCTTACTAGGAGAGGAAACTCCAACCTCCTAATGTGATGCCCATTTATTTCGGGGTTTCCGGTAGTCCTCGGCAATGCTTGGCTTGCTCTCTCTTTCTATTTTTTTAGTGGGAAACAAGTCATAATAAATCCTCACAGTGCCCTGGAGGCTGTTTTTTGTTTTATAAGGTTCAGCACAAGCTACAGGTATCGAGTTTGGCTGGTAGTGGTGTTAGTCCCCCGGAGGCTACCTCTTCTCTCAAAATTGGATCCCCGAGTAGGTTACCTGATGTGATGGTTGCTGTCCTGTGCTAAAGCACATATACAAACATACCGGAGATGGCATTCTGGGAGTTTTTCGATAATTTTTAGAAAGAGTGGTCTCAGGATGCTTGAGATTTGGACACTGTTTGGCCTGTAGAAAGGGCCTAGTTTAAGAAGCTCACCATTTATCTGGGGTCTCATGGGCTCTGGAATGCTAGTAACAACTTGGCTTGAGGTGCTTTTAATATCACTTGATTGGCATTTTTGGAAAATCGCGAAGCTATCGTAGTTTTTTAGTCCACATTTAGCGTGGTGTAGGGAAATTCGGCACTACCGACACTACTACTAGGGATAGATATATCTGACTTATACGGTACAGCCGCCCAGTAATCGGGACCCCGCCGGAACCACATCACGGCCTAAAGGGATGCAACCAGATGTAAAGGAAAGACGGAGGGAAGAGATATATGAGAAACAAAGGAAGGTGTTGCTTGTGGATAACGGACGACAATGGATCCGAAAAAAACGCTTAATTGAAAATCGAGTGATTAAACATGACTGCAATACTAACAACGAAAGAATTCAACCTGCAGGCTCGCAGCCTCTTTCTCATAGCCCTGCTTCAGGTCAATAGCACTCCTAGCTCCTGGTGTGTGTGTGAATGACTAACCTGCAAAACATTCTTAATCCCTTTAGTCTTTCTTAAGAACATAAGTTAAACGTTCATTTTAATTCCCATCTATCTTTTCTGTCTACACCTGTATGCTTTTTCAGCAATCACCTGCTAGGTGTTTACATGCTTATTGATCTCCAACTTCAAGTACGTCACGACTGGTTGTCATAGTAGTTTGAATGCTATCCGCTATAATCTTATTCTCCAGTAATTCAGTAATTAACCTCTCTCTAACTTATCTAATAGTTTTAAATGATCTCGAATCTAAGTCTTTATACTACTATAATCACTCTGTAGAAGGGCTCATGGTTGAAACAGATCTTACTTAAATAGTTCAGCTGTTGGTACCTTCGAGTTACAAAATTACATCTATGTCCTAACTGATATTAATTTTATTCTACTAAGATAATAGCCTTAATTTCTGCTAATACGATCTTCATTTGAGATCAATTGCCACCGGTAATTCTTTTACAACTTCACTTGGTTTGAATGTAACCTTTCATGACAGTCAATATATACCCAGTAGGATTAAGATCAGGCAGATTGGCAGGCTAACCAACTTTCCAAATAGATACCTTTCTTGTCTCATTCTCTTGCCTTAATATAATGAGAGGTTCTGCTGAATTATGTTCTAGTATTTCTCTTTTCCAAATCCTAATATGTGAAGTTATAGAAAATTTAAGAATTCGGAATATGAGTAGTTGAATTGAAAAATCCCAGCCCGATTAATAGACAAGCGACCTAAAATGATGGTTACTATAGTGGGTTACCTGTAGTTTCTAAACATAGCAGGTCACCGAATAGCAAGAAAGCCTATTGAGTAGCCACTGTATTGTATGAGAGCTATTCCGGTAAATAAAATGCCAAAAATGGGACAATGCTCCCGATTCAGCAAAATGGAAGACTTTCTCAAATTACTACTAGCCACATGTCTGGCACTGGGGCGGAAATAATCTTATACATTTGTCCTATCATTTCTCCACTTTATCTCTCTGCTTTTTGGGATATAGTTACCGGTATCATTTCTGCTCTAGCAATTATCTCGGGTATAGTGGTGAGTTGAACATCCTCGTCTACCAATACCAAAAAATGGGAGTCATGAAGCATTGTTGCAAGGAAATCCCAATTCCACCAGTTACAAATGGCGACCCATTTGACGAAAAGTTTCTTCAATTTTCACAGGCAATTCCCGGAGGTAATGGAAGCAACCTACCGGTATTCCTCATTTTGAATTTTAAATGCTTTAGGGGGGTTGTGATGCATATTCCGAGCAACCCCCCCCTTCCCCGTAGGGAATTTCATTGTCCCGTTATCTTCTTTACTTGTGTGGGACCGTTCACCTAAAAGCGAGGGACTTGTACCGCTAGGTATCATACCAACAGAGTTCGCTCTTTGGGGCCTCTGGTTTTAATTTCCTCGCATTTCGCAGTGACTCTCCACTACCCTCATGCTTGGCCTTGTAAGGAGGCGTTGGCATTGGAGGCGTAGGTGTCACGCTACGCTGGCACATAGTCTAGTTTGGATGAAAAGATTCTTTCTGAAAACCCTCATACCGGTGAATCCCAGCAAACAAGTAAAGGAGAAGGAACATCTTTTAAATCAACTTCCTCCGTGTGAGGTAAATTAGTCATGAAATGGGATCTAACAAGGCTCTAAGATATGATGTGTCGCTTTCGTGGCTGCGTCCCATCAACAGGACCACAATGCGTGAGCACCTGCCAAGGTGGCGATCATTTTCGGTCACTCGCAAATTCGCCTCATTGGCAGGGCGATCGTTTACCTCCCCTGTCTCACGTGTACTGTAGTCCGAATTGAACGGCCCAAGTACAGTACCGTTACTAAACTGAGACTTGAGGTCTCACAATCATTTGTAGAGCTCAGTCCACGTCCGCGGACACGGGAAGAAGAGAAAGGGTCATTGATATTATTTGTTCTAACCACACACAAAAAGGAAGTTCTCGGCTTGGAAAAAGCGTAGCAAGGTAAAAGCAGCATCCCAAAACATCGCCCTAACAAGCCTAGACCATCTCTTGCACTAGAAGGACACTAGAACTTTGTGTTTCTGTACCTGGCGGAGGTTTCGAGGTGTGGAACTTAGCATACCGATCCGGGCCAACCGTGTAAACCCTAAACTGGCCCTCGTATCTAGCGCCGGGCTCCTTTGGTGGGGCATACGCGAGTACCTTGTCCTTCGACCCGCAGCCCGGGCAGAAGACCTCTATACAAGTGAACTCTGTGTACATAACACCTGCGATCTGCTAGCTATTAGTATGAAGAGATAGTATAGGAAGGGGATGAGGAACCTTCGGAATACCGCCGAAGCGAAAATCGTATACAGTTGCATTGCTTGTTGGGAGCAGATAGCCGGGGATTTTATTGTCTGTGTAAAGCATTCCGCGGGGGTCGGGATCCAGGTACTTTCGCTTTGTTAGCTACTGCCTCCCCTGGTAGAAACGGTAGTTTAATAGGTTAGGGAAAGTTACTGTTTTCATGGCTTGAGAAGGATCCTTAGTAATCACTGCCGCACCATCCTTCAACCCAAGATACTCCGCTTGCGGTTCTGTATTTGTGTCGGTGTATAAGATGCGAAAGCGAAAGAATTGAGAAACAGGGGCTGCGAAGGTTATGACAGTGAGAAGGAGGATGGATAGTAAGTGCTTCATTTTTGCTGCTATCATATGAAAACGATGATGAGAAGGGATCCACGTTTAGCAATTAGGATTTTGTAGGCTCCGCCGCTCCCTTATATAGGGGGGTATAGGAAATTGAGGAGGAGGGCCTAGAGTACTTTTTTAGTCCAAGTGGTGTTGTCGTAAATTTGTGTCACCTCGTGTTAGGGCTCGGCTGAGAAATACCTAGAAATACGAGCATTCACTGCCGGTATCGCATGTGGGCGTTCTACAAGTCAAAGGCATAGAAATTTTGTGCCTCCCCGGCCATTCTTTCCTAGCAGTTTCGGTCTAAAGACTCGTCTTTACAGTATGATACCTTGGAGCTTAGTGACTTGGAAGGATTTTCTGGCTTGTCCCAAATTAGTTTTTTCTTTTTTCTTTTCTCTTCCGGTCGGATCTGCAGCCGGAAACGAGATCGATCCAACCAGCCCGTCTGTTCATTTGGCCCTTCGCTTCCAATAAAGCATTCTCGGGTCATTTATATTAAAAGCAAGCAAGTAGACGAGTGTAAAAGTGCAGTGCTTCCATAAACATTAGATCCTCTGGTTGCCAGTTGGATACTAAATGTTTTACCTAAGAGAAATTTTGGCCCCTGTGCAACTGTTAATGGTAGATTGGGACTGCATCCAGAAGCACATGCTTAAATTTAGCTACGAGTGACGTTAAATGATCCCTATTATGATGCGGGCCTTGCCTCCGTCTTGGCTTCTATTCTTTCTATAAATCCTCTAATCGGAGTTATACGAGATGCAATGCGCCGTGTCACACAACAGTTTTGGTGTTTTACGGCACCATACGGGGAGCTACCGCACTGGGCTAGATGGGGGGTGGTGGGGTCAATTTAAATCGGACGACACCTGTTAGCTAGCTTTGTAGAAGTCCAGTGCGGGCTGTAGCTCGCAAACACTTTTAACTTTAAGGTGAGAAGAAAGAGTCACGATTATTAGGCATCTATGGAATAAAAGGGCTAGGAGATCATATCCGGGGTTTTTAAGATTCCCTAGAGAGCACATTCAGACATGGTAGCACCCGAGAAAGTGAAGTAATCGACAACCCAATCTGCACCCATGTCAGCCTACAGCTAGTTATAACGCAGTAAGGTGAGAAGGGTGGGCCCATCACCCCTGCTCACACCGCCGCTAATATAGCTATGCTTAGTGATATCACATTTAGTGGTTTTATCTAATCTGAGGTCTTGAATCTATTTCATGACAGCTTTAAGTCTTTAATCTCAATATTCACTTCTTTGGATTACTTTCGTTTCTAGGAGATGATCCATCTCCTTTGGCTATGCCCTTTGCCCCTCTGTCTAGCTTCCATCATCATCAACTACTTTTCACACCATTTTGAATATAGTTAAGGTTCTGGTTCTCCTTCTGCTGCCCCTATTGCCAAGTTGTTGGTGGCATTTGTCAATGCAGCCAAGAAAACTTTTGTCCTTCAGCTGGAGGTCTTGTGCCTCTGACACCACGTTTCAGTGCTCTCTTATTTGCTGTATTTTGCAGGGAGGGAATAAGTCCTCTATTGGCAGTATATCCACTGCGTCTGTAATAGCTCCTTGCAGGTTGGATCCTGCAAGGAGGAGGGGGGGTTCTTTCTTCGAGTTGATATGACGCCTCTCAAGATTGAAGTAGCTAAGGTAGTTGTGAGACAACAATTGGCAATTCCAAATCTAGTATCATCGGTGGTTGTAAAGAAATAGGATGTCGCTAGAACATCATTGATGGTTAAGATTGAGAGAGGCAAAGCCTTCGGAATATCCTTATAGGCACCTGAGTCACTGGTGGCTATCATGCCATTTGTACGATCTCCAATTCCTCGGGCGGCACTCCCGAGAGGGGCTAAAGAGTTTGGATCTTGAATACCCCTCTCTTGTTGGCTAAGAAATAGGGATCTCGTGCCGCACGGTTAGTGTGCTGGGAGATCCAGGGGAACAAATGTGGAGACATTACCCAATAGCAAATAATAGACCTACACAGGGCTTCACTCTTAAATAAGCTATATTGACACGCAGGACCAGAGAGTGATGCTGACGGAGGTCTCGATTCAGAATGCGGCCCGATTAGTGGCTTTCCGTCTTCCCTGCCCTATCACTTTTGGCTAACTACTCAATAGTACCTTTCCCGAACAACAAGGGCGTTACTGGCCGTTGTCATAAGTCAGTATAAATAGCTTGTCTGAGCCTCCGGAAAGGTAGGTTGCACAGTAAGGAATTGTAGATCTTTTCTTTTCTTTTCGGGGATAGCAGTTGCCTGTATTAACGTAAGTTAATAATGTGAAAGCTTAACTTATGTCGTTACAGAACGAGTATCGTAGCTTCGCCATCCCGGTCGCCGTAAGGCCTGAACAGCCGAGCCTCTCGATCAGACGTCCAAAATTCCCCTTTTCGGGTGGAACCACCCACAAGAAAAACTAACTTTCAGCCCTCGGATAAGGCAAATAAAAAGGAAAATACTGTAGCCCTTGCTAGCAGCTAGGTGGGCGGCCCCGGAGCCCGAGCATGAAGTTTAATTATTCCAGTTCTCACTGTAGCTTAGGCGATGTCTTAACCCATAGGGGCGTGAGGAGCGCTCTGCCTATCGCAATCTCTCACGATAGGTATGCTGTGTGGGGTGCATGAACTGTCGGCGGGATAGTTAAGGAAGTCCTGGATTGAGTGGGAGGAGTCAAGTGGATAGAGATTGCTTAAGTCACTCAAAACACCCGGCCCCCAAACAAATGTGCCTCAATCATCCGCTCTCAACTGGGTGTCGCAGTGTTCTGGGTCTCTAATTTTCCCTGCAAAATTAATCCAAAACAAGAAAGGCTCAAAACCCCCCCTACTCGTAATGTCATAAAGCTTGTGAACAGAACTGCTATTGCATACCAGCAAAATCCTGAGGCTCCAGTTGATTTTTTGCCTGTTAGCAATAGTAGTTGTGTTCACAAACGTTAGGATACTACGAGTATAAGTATTTCTTCACAGGCTGCGGGTAGAATTCTTTTGAAGCCCAGGTTAACCGTAACACTGTCTGAGATTTTTCTCAATAATCCGCCTGATTAACGCTCAAGTAACAGGAACTAGCAATTGGCTCAGATGATGTCTGACTCCCCAGCCCATAGCCAGGTGGTCAGCCGAAACAGAGCTATGGCCGAGGGGTGGCATCGTTGGAGATCGGTAGGTACCAGGTATGATACGTACCACTGTGTAACCCACTGTAGTTGAGATAAAAATGGAACAAATAATTTCTCTCTTTCGGTTTCCATATATAATACCTACGGAGGCTAATCCAGTTACGAATGGGGAGCTATCTACTGTTAAATACCTTGCAATTTCCTATCAGATCACGAGGGGATACCTCCTCAGCACACCATATGTTTTGTTTGAAAGAATAGCAGAATTGGTAACACAAGCTAACAAAATTCAACACGTCCCAAGGGCTCAGGCTACACGATGTCAGGAACGCATTAACACTTCTCAGGAGATTTTTGCCCTTCGAGCTCCGAGATCAGGGGCCAGTGCGAGGTAGCAAATCGCATGGGGTTCCACGGTAGTTTCCCCACTGGCTCAATAATTGAACTAACTTTCTGAGTCAACAAACACCAGCCCCGGTATCCACGATAAACTAAAGAGCATTGGCTAATGTTATCCGTACCCTGTAAAGCTAAAAAAGGAGAGGGCTCCAGCCGTATTAAAATGCTGGCTCTCAAAAAATATCCCAGCGAGTGATTATGCGTGAATACTAAACGTCATAAACTCAGACCCGAACCCCGCGACCTTATTATTCTATCTCTTAGACTGCTGAAACGGTGGAAAAATTTCTGCCACCCCTCTGAGTATCTGAGACACAGGTTAATAAGCAACTTTTGTTAATTACTAGAAATTCGCAGGTGTGCAAGCCCCAGACCGTAGCCAATATTAGCAACATGATTGTACTTACGCACATCATCACTCGAGAATACTGAGAAAGCATCTTAGTAGTCTCTGTCTCAGACACTGAGACGGGTGGCAGAAAAATTTCCACCGTTTCAGCAGTCTAAGAGATAGTCACTAGACATAAGTCTTAGTAATTGCGGGAAACTAAGGCGGTGTGTACATCCAACGGGTATTTGGCAAAGGGCGGGTTGTGGGGGAAGGTGGGGAATCGGGCGTGAAATGTTATCTTAGCATGATAGTAAAGGAACAAGAATATATTTAGCACTCTGTATCACATGGGGGTTTTCACGGTATTATAGGGGAGGGTGTCGTATTATACTATTCTCCCTTAGCCTTTACAAGTCATGGGCATAGTACCTAAACACTAGCCAGCAGTCCCACAGAAACATTTGCCGGGAATTGACCCAAGGGCATTCATTACCAACCCTAGACCTACCACCCAGCAAAAGAGTGGTTCACCGAGCATTTTATTTAATGCTCGACTACTCCACTGCCCCCCGGATTCGAACTCGTGATGGTCCCTGTTTCAAATTAGCCGACCAGTCTCCTAAGCCATTAGACCATAGGAACTGGCCGATAATACTTTTTCTTCTTGATCTCTTAACTGCTTCTTCAGAAAATAGACAGTTCAGGCGCCTGATACTTTATCTTTGATAAAAAATGAAGTAGGTATCCAATCATAGTACTCTCTCACGGTATCTATAGAACGAGGAATGGGGGGGTTCCGGTGCATACCTGTAATCTGCCTCCGAAACACCCGCTTTCTTTGTCAGAGGACATATGTGCCCCGAATTCCATGACTGGTATCCCCGATGTAACTATTCTTTGGTACAGGAAAGGACAGGGATAAAACTTTCGTATGGTAAATTATCTGTGTATCTGACCGCCAATACAAAATTCGGACTCAAGTGTTCGGGTTCTATATGCCTGTAACTTGTACTGGGTAAGCTTTCGCTAAGACTTTTGTCTAGTGACTGTATATAAAATACTAGGCCAACTAATCAAAGAGACTATGGTGAATGAATTCTCTCACAAGTGGAACTAGAACTATAATAGGCTATATTGCAACCACGCCTCCCGTGAATTTCCGGTAAGAAACAGCAATTTATAGCCTTCCGTATATCCCTTTTACAAGCTCTCCCCGCTATCCCCCGTGATCGACAACCCCACACGAACAGGAGTCCACACCCCAATATTTAAATCACTCTTTCATATCCTCCTGATCCTAACACGGATATTCTTAAATACTCATCATTGAGGAATATCCTAGCATAACCAAGCACACCATCAACAATAGGTAAGTCTAAGGGGCCTAACAGAACCAGATCACTGCTATCACTAGCATTCACTCACTCCCACCCGATCTTCAAAAAAAAAAAGAGAACTCACCTATGTAACCTAAATACCGGTATTCCTCTCCACCACCTTCACCTGTCTATTAATTAAACATTCCCAGTTAGCCCCCTCCACACCCACGAACAAAAAAGATTCCATATCTTATACCGTAAAAACCGAAATAATTGAGACTGGCGCTAGGACGTCCAGAATTTCCTCCTTTAGATTAGGGGGAGAAAACACAGCGAGAAAGATCCTTCAGCCCTCTGCTAAGACAACAGACCTTACTAGGAGAGGCAACTCCAACGTCCTAGCGCCAGTCTCAATTATT
>Ga0307509_10001804_pt1 | contig 35462 bp, 36 predicted proteins | sample 10_EM_MG_FD_202245 | JGI IMG/M metagenome (GOLD analysis project Ga0307509, IMG submission 202245) | Populus trichocarpa ectomycorrhiza microbial communities from riparian zone in the Pacific Northwest, United States - 10_EM | ecosystem: Host-associated > Plants > Roots > Unclassified | place...
ACCCTTGGGTGGCCCCCCCCCCCCCCCCCCCCCCAACGTCGAGCCTCACTCGTGACAAACGACACGTTTCCTGCGCTCCTTCTGCCATTGCAGAAAAGCGCGGCGCTTTTGCAGGACTCCGCCGGGGACCGATCGCTCCCTTGGGGCCTATCGACCTTATACTGGCTGATTGCGGCGTTCTCTGCATGGGGACAATGGCAAAGTGAGGAGGGTGCGTATGTTTCCTCGCACCAGTCCCTTTTCCATCACCCAACGTCCCTTTGGGGCCCCTTGTGACTTCCCCACTGACACTGACTGACACATTCATTTGGCATCACTAGACCTTCTATTTGGGACAAATCGACGTCAACGGGACGTTACGTTACGCTCTGGAACCTACAATACAAGTCGCTACTTCCCATCCCCTCTGTGGGGGTCTAAATTTTGAGTGCCTGGCCAATTGGCTGAAATCTAGGAGAGAAAATACCGATTCTGCTGAGTTACCTTTTTTTTTTTTTTGTCGGGCGGCTATTTCAAATTTGAATTTGGTTTTAGCGGTTAGATGACCCCATAGAATGTGCAAAATAGACATTAGATTACAGTTTGTGAGTGTTTTTCGACATATCCTCGCGCAAACATTTTCGCTCCCAGTGCAATCCACACGGTTGTATTTTGAAGGAGAGGCCCGAGCAAACTCTCTGGTAGGTGAAAGGTCGGAAAGTGCGCTTTGCACCGTAGTCCATGCAGGTGTTTGCGCTTGAGTGTCGGAAGGCTGGTGCCGTCACTGGCGTCATCGTCGTAGGCATGACGGCGATGGCGTAATGTCTTGGAGCGCTCAGCGCTTAGCATCGTCCTTCACCGGCTTCACCCATCATCTCTAACTCTTGATCCTCTGCTCTTTATTAGCTACGGCTGTGAGGTCTGATAGGGGTTTCTGTCTTCCTTACCGATATTCGACTTTCTTTGTGGGTACCACCAAGGCCATGAATCACCGTACGTGCGAGTAGGCAGCTCCGTCGATAACATTGAAACCAGACACAAGTTGTCCAACGAGCGGGGCATCTACATTGGAGGGCGACATTGACCTGTGCAGTCCCTGAATCTCAACAGTAGTTTCAATCCAGGTTGGTATCGGTGTTCGGGATTGCTTCTACATAGGACACGACAAGAAGGTTATCTATCTGAACGCAGGAGTTGGAAACCCCGCACCGCATCCCTGACATGTTGAATCAATCTATTCATGGTTCGACGTAAGGTCACTGTGTACAGCGATGAAACATGAAACGTGAATAATGCATGAATCCTCAATGTGACGGCGTTGCTCAAGAAATCCAAGAAATGGTTTGTTGGTGTAGGGTCAACGAGACGCCCTACTCACTTGACCCACAATCAGTGGATGATCGCCGGCCACGCTCAATCTGCTGCCCAAGTAGGGAGCAGGCATACGATATGGTTGCCAGAATGATAACCCAGAGATAACCCCAGAGGATTTTACTTCTCGCTAGCGACGAAAAGAGCAAGCTACAGGAATTCGTGCGTCAGACATCAATCCTCTATATAACCACTATCTTTGGTTGTCCTCATACCTTACGAGAGCAGGGCAGAACGAACGCGTCAAGCACATCGCGAACAGGACAAGTCCGTTTGTCGCTCCAAGAGAGTCCGGGGTTGGCGCGTTCTCCTTGACCAATATTATGCTGAGCCTGGAACCACCGTAAATCAGCTTCTCTACAGACAACGTAAGTATGCATCGACGCACGCAAATGCCAGGCATGCCAGCCTCGACAGGGCCAACAGAGCCGCGATACCGCACCAAACCAGTGCCTGTGCACGGACATCCGCATCTGTCAGGTGTAGTGCCCTCTCCGTCGTTTGATCCATTATCGGAAGACCGGTTCGAGCCATGATATTAAGAAGTGGTAGCGCGAGAAAACAATACGGCCAAAGGCCCAGACATCTGTTGTACAAGCGTACATGGTCGCAGCGCGTGAGAAGGATGGGTGTGAGGAACACTTGGATGACTATAGAGATAAAGCCTGAGATAGCGAGGCAATAGCCGATCTGCGCGGCCTGTCACCAGTAAATTAGCGAATGCCCAATGAAGTAAGGCATGAACATACAGAGAGTGCGAGACCGCCCAATTCCAATGGGGAATAGCAGAAAAGGACAAAGAGTACGTCAAAGGCCGTGTATGTGAAACTAAGTCCGGCCGCAGATAAGCTAAGGGCTCGTATGATGGGTACTGAGACAAGCATTCTGAATGTATACGGCCCCGATTTTTGTTCCCGGTGTCCATCCGTTATTGGTTTGGGAAGGGGAAGTCCACGGCGTTTACTGGGCAAAGTCTACGGTGATAGGTGAGCAAGTGGGAATGGAGCTGTGAGGGAGAGCTGACCTCCTCAAGGAAGACATAGCCAAAGATGGCACCAATTACAGAAGTGACGGCTGCTATGCAACCGGGAAGGAAATAAGGATAGGCGCGGAAAAAGTCGTGATTGAATAACTTAGGGAATGTGTTGGCAGGATTTGAGAATGTTCCACCTATGAGGGGACTATCGAGCTGGATGGTCAATAAAATCGAGGCAATTAGGGACATGTATTACCCTATGACAGAACCAACTGGCCAGGCAACAGCGAAGATGGGTAACGCGATGGCCTGGTTCGTGGAGTCCGTAATTTCGCCCAATACCGAATAGATGACGGCGGTGTTGCCTGAGAAGAAACCACCTGCAGTGATGGACGTAAGCCACGGGATCGGTTGATGTCGACCCAAAGTGACTGACCGATGCAACGAACGAGCAGAATTCCAGGAAGCGTCCGCTGTAAGCCAAAAAGTAATGTCGCCAAACTGACACCGATAATACCGATGAAAATGACAGGTCGGCGACCGATTACGTCTTGAGAAAAAATCAATGACGTAAGAGATCAAGAAATTAAATAATAACAAACGATCGCACCGGAGAGCCGAGCCCACTGATAAATTGAGAAAAGGGAAGAAATAGAAAACGCGCTCTCGGCCAAGCCACTGTAGAAACCGACACGAAGAGGATCGTTCGTGAGGTGAAGGTGAGCCATCATCTCATTGATGTAGGGAAAGATTTGGGTAAAGGCAATGGGGTCGACGAGACGAATGACGCATAGACAGATCAACTGAGCCTTTGGGAGCGGGGTGGACAGGGACTGGATCTTAGCTGGGATGGAGAGTGCCTGAGACTCTAGAGTAACGGGAGCAGCGTGTGCCAGAAGAGGAGAGGATTCATCTTCAATCGTACGATGATCGTTATGGACGGCGGGGCGAGAGGAAACGTAGAGCTGACCACGCTGTGCCATATGCTCGAGTGGAAGGAGAACGACGAGCTGGGGGGAAAAAAGGGATCCCATCGAGTTATATATTGCGGTTGACAATTTTAAGGTTGACCAGTTTACGTCGCATGTGCCATCGTCTCTGGGTCGCGGTCCCTTCGAATCCCGACGACCCGACGACGTACCTCGTGTCCTCGTGCCCAGTCCTTCTTGACTCGCTCGAGAAGCATCGCGAAATAACACATCACCTGATCGTGGGACTCTATTTCCTATCTCGTGTTCTTTCCCCATCCCTCCTTTGTCCCCGCCTTGCCTTGCCCTTGCCCTCACTCTCTCACACTTGCCTGCCCCTTGCCCTCGCATATAGCTCCCCTTCACCTTTTACGTCCGCGCTACGCTCATTATCATGCCGTCAAACACAGACAATATTACTCTCGTCGCCCCACGTCCCGTTAGGTTATCCAACTTTTCTATTCATCTCCCCTCTCCCCACCGCCAACATCCCCGTCGGATCGCCTCGACTCCCGCCGATTCAGTCGACAGGTTCTTCTCCGCTGACCCTCCCTTGGACGACGATCCTCTCGTTCACTTGGACCCTGACTCAAAATCTCCGAAAGCGTCTCCCCGTGCATCGCCAAGGTAAATGCATACATATCCATCCTCCCGTCTTACACCTTCCCAACCTGGCCCCGCCGCCCTTTTGTCTCCCTCGCTAACCTATTTTCTTATCAGATCTAGTTTGCCCTCAGAAGCGCTCGAAGAATTTCTTTCCATCCTCAGGCCATCACTCTTCCCTCCACGCTCCCCCATTCTCCGCCCCCTTAGATACCCAGTTTCGTCCCTCCATGATCGCACTCTTACCTTACCGCCCAAGCCTCTAGGCGGGATCGACAACCTCACTGTACTCCCGCGGGACGATTCTCGCACTCCCGTGAAACAGTCAGGTGCTTCCCTCAGCTCACGCGCTCCCCAACTTTGCGAGAACGAAGAGAATGACGTGGGACCAGAAACACCCACACGATTTTTTAGTTCCGGTCCGTTAGGTATGCCGTTTGCGTCTTCACCTTCCGAATTCTGTCCGTCCTTAGCGCCCATAACTCGTATCGCTGACGTTCATATCCTGACCTGCCAATAGCTTCCCCCATCTCCCGCATACACACTCGCAATCCCTTTCAACGTCATGCATCTTATGAGACCTCGCTTGTCCCTGCTCCTTATCTCCCGCAGGATCGGGCCCTCTCTCCAGCCTCAGTTGCCCTGCCGTCTCCTACCCCGAGCGAGCTCGAGTCACATTCGGCGATCTGACCGAAATCAATTTGTTTTATTTTCCCCTTGTGCTCGCACTTTCGTGATGCTCTGATGCATCTTGGGACTCGTTGCATTTTATCTCCACGTTTTATTACTGTACATCTCGACTATTCCCAGACATACACCTTTGGATGTTTTATCCCCATTGTGTAGCACTACTATTGTCAGAACCTCGCCTGCCCCGCTTTATCGTCTAATCCAAGAACATATCCACCAGTACTTATTTTACATATGATATTAGGATCTCTTTTACCAGGTATATTCGTTCCTTTTTTTGTATGAAGTCCCTGTATTTATCTGTCTCGTCTGAGGTTCTAGAAAAAACGTTATCGGTTCCGGTTCCTTATCTTCCTGGTCACGTGAATTCTCTTGTTGCGGCATCGACGCACTTACGACTTGGACTCGGCTACCAATTATCGTAGTCCTTGGCTTCCAACCTATCCCCGCTCACTCCTGCGGTGGTAATACTTGGCTCATCGATAAAGCATCCGAAATCTGGTCTTGGCTTCTTTAGCTCCCTTAATGAACCCGCTTACAATTCCCTTCATTTCTGCCCTTTGCCGTACACACGGATCCCATATTCCACTGGTGGCGGCCACAGACGGTCTTCATAGAAGCGCAAATAAAGGGGCGGAGACCGTCGACTTCCAATCTGCTGCTCCGCGCACTGCGCTCACCATCTGGGTCTGGCGTACTCCTCGGTAGCGAACAGCGTGAAGTCTCGTACTCCTTTCGTTCTTGCAAAGCAGCAACTTTGAATGTCATTCTCGTCGGGTCATTTCATGGACTTTCCATGCTTTGAGAACCAGCGCAACTGGCGGAATGGGGAAACTTTGCGACGAGCACCGCCATCACCGCAGGAACAATCGTCATCACCATCGCGTCCACATATTTACGCATCGCGCCCTCACTGTATCACCGGGCCCTGTGCCGAATCTCGTCCTCTTTCAGGTCTGTTCGGCACTATAGTAATTCCCTCATGACACAAGCAACACATCATAACACATCATAGCCTATCAGCGGATGCAACTTTAGGGGATCGCAGGTGGCCCAATGGGGTAAACCGATCCGGAAGACGAGATTCTATGCAAGGGGCAGGTTGTATTTTTGGGGTTGAGAAGATGTGGCCGTTCCACGCCGTTCGTTGGTCAATGAGAGATAAACGCGTAATTAGCTCTCTTGTGTTATGGAACGACAACGGCCGCGACATCTGTTTGGGTCCCCTGTGTGGTCCTGGGACCGTCTTTGACCTGCCGACAAAATTGGCAGGCGGTTCTCTGTTGTTGGGATCATGCCGCCCTCTTCCGCCCGCTCTCGTCGGTATGAAACCGACGTCCCAATTGATGTGGATGTGGTGTGCTCTCAGGCTTATGCATTAAGCAACGCTCCAGACATTGGTCGCGATTCGTCTGCCAGACGCTTACGAGGGCTTTACATACGTCCGATCGAAGGTGATCATCTTTTTGTTTTGCCAATGGGCACGGTATCCCATGACTCTCCGCAGCACCCTTCGAGCTCGCTAACGAGAGTGCCACAAGTGAAACAAAAGATTCTTCAACAGACTGCCACGTCAATGGTCACGCCCTCAAGTCGCCTGTGATATGATACTTAAAAGGGGTACTCTTATGCGCTGGATTTATTGTATACGATTGCGGAAAATGCGGAACATGGATCTTAAAGGAGTTCCACTCTGTGTGGGACCCCGAACGTTGTGGAATGATGTTATGGTAAATGCCACCGATCATTCACAACTTTGCCAATCCTGACGATGAAGGGACAGGATCGGGGAGCTCGTAGAGTGCATCTAGCGCCGCTTTGTATTTGGTATATGCGTCCCGTCTACCAGAGTTTGGGAATGCGAGTATCAGACGTGAGAGTTGGACAAAACGAATGTCTGGCGCACCTTCGGAGTTTCAGCGTCGGCGTCAACGTGTTATCAACTACACAAAACGGGTCAAGGCTCAGGTGTATACGTCTGAGCTGTTCGAATCTTGAACAATCCAAGCGTCATTGGTCGAACCAGGTTCAAAACCCAGGAGAATGACCCACCCTTTGAGAGTCCTTCCAGCTAATTTATTCAGTTCCTGCAGAAGACCATCCACGATCCGTGGGTCCCTACAGAGCTCCTCCAACGCCCGCGTGTCTGCTGCGTCGACCCCATGCCCGAGAATGCGCGAAGCGAAAGCAGCGAACTGCACCGGATCCGGAACGATTACCCCGATAAGGTATGACTTCAAACCGTTTCCGTGGACGAAAACTTGCATGACGGTATGATTGCGGGCGTATACGTCCTCAATCTTCTCCAACGCGACATACTCACCCTGCGCAAGCTTCATGATATTCTATTTACGAGCTCAGTAATATGTGCGACTTATAGCGGTATGCACCATGCGCACCTTCACGCGATCAATAATCCTAAAGCGCCCATGATCATCGATTTCCCCGATATCGCCTGTATGTAGCCAGCCCTCAGAATCTATAGTCTCTTTGGTGTTTTTTTCGTCTACCTCGTCTCATCAGCGGCGCTCGACAGACTATACCTAGCTCCCAACTGACCTTTGTAGTACTGGATGAAAACAGACGGGCCCCGACTGCATATTTCTCCTCGAGGGAACGGTTTATCCGACGAAGTGTAATTCATAGCCGGGACATCAACTAGTTTCAGTTCCACAGCAGGTTGGGGAGGACCGACGCTTCCGCTCGCGGTCGGGTCTCCCGGAAGACCCCTTGTACTGAGGGCACTATTCTCGGTCATGCCATAGCTATCACAAATCGATTTGGGTAAATCACATGACCCGAGTGAGGTGTGTTACTCACCCTGAGGCGAAAATATTCAGATACAGGCCAAGAAAATAACGAATAGCTTACCTTCTACTATCTCACAGGCAAGAGCTATCTTGAGGAAGTCGAGCACTTCGGCGCTGATTGCAGCAGATCCGCAGACAACTAACTTCACGTTGCCTCCCAAAACGGTTTGAATCTATTCCACAACGGTCATACACGATCACACGTGTTGAACACTACCATACCTTCCTGAATACCAATCTATCCCATAAAGGATGTGTGGTTACCCCCGTTGCATGTAAATTTTCGAGCTTTGTCTGTACGGCACGCCGGAATATGGCACCTTTCAAGCCAGGGACATTCCCAGCGACCATAGCAGCCTGGTATATGCGATTCAAAACTCGTGGCACAGAGGGGAAGTAATTGGGCTTGAGGCTTTGTGCATCCTCGAGTAGTCGAAGAGGATCGCCCGTGAAAAAGCCGATAGCACCTCCAAGAGCAATGACAGCCATCTGATTGACTCGCTGCGGCCGATACTTAAGAAAGGTGAGTGCGGACGATCAATTGCCGACAAACCTCGTAGATATGTGCCAGTGGAAGATAGGACAACAATGTGACGCGGTCCTCGGGGCCAATGGCATATCCGTAGAGATTTGATTGAGCCGCCATAGCCAAATTACCATGGGTGAGCAAAGCACCTGAACAAAGTGATTAAATTGAGGGAGATGATCAACCGAATTTATCACCTTTCGGTTGACTAGTAGTTCCCTGGTCAAGCGATCAACCTCAGTTAGACTAAATACCGCACCTGTTGAACGAGACTTACCGAAGTGTAGCAAATGGTAGCAAGGTCATTGTGCGAAGGTTCGGTGATATCGCGACAGTGCTTCTTCCCGAGCTCTTCCACTAGAGCAGCATTAGTACCCAAAATCAAACCCAACAGACGCCGTATGCCCTACACTCGCTTAGTTCTTGGAGTTTGATACCCTGGGTCTGAGACCACGCCGCTGCGAACTGTTTGGTTTCGGATTCTAGTTCGTCCATGACCACAATGAGCTTTAGGTGGGGGTGACGCGGCGCTGCCTTGAGTAATGTGGCCAAGTGGTCAGAGGTTGTGAAGATAAGGGTAAGGTGAGCATGGTCGATGCTGAACACCGTCAGATCGCCCGCAATTGTCCGTAATTATAAGTCTTACATGTATTCTGAGAGGTATCAAAGTTAGTTCCAGGTGAATCCAGTCTTTGGGTCTCACGAACGCACCGACAGCTTCATCTCCAAGGGTGTCATAAAGGGTGACTCCGACCTTTCCATACGCATTTAACGCCAGTTCAACGAGCACACATTCTGGTAGAATGTTGACATTAAGTGGTAGGCTGAGGCGGGCCAGGAGTGACAAACTTACCAGGTCTGTTCGGACTCCAGATACCCACCGTGGGGTGTTCCCCACCACCCACTGATCTGTTCTCAAAGATATGATGAATGGCACTGCCAATATGGCGTCTCCTCTCATCCGCCTGTGCGTATGTCTGCCAGACGTAGTGTCGCGCATATGTTGGAGGATTCTTTGAAATGACCGGACGATGTCCCAAGAATGTGTCATCCTTGGAAAGCGAATAACCAGCATCGAAGATCTCAGTAAGGGTGGTGAGAGAACCGGGGGTATCGAAATCCACATAGCCAAAAGTTGCTAGATTGTGTACGAAATGTTAAAAATACAAAGGGCGAGCAGAAATGGGGAATCAACACACCGTTCCGATAGTGAGCTGGCAAAAATGAATTTTCGCGACGGTTACTAGCCTAGGCGAGATCTATCGAAACGGTACGCACCAGTCTGGCCAGGCCGCTTCGTTCCAGGCACTTCGTACGCTTGTCGCTTGTAGTCGACGTTGTCCGGTATGGGGACTACCCTGTGAATTGCCATTGCTAGATAGGTGGATGAGCGTCTCTAAGCAGGCCAACGAGCCTCGTGCGGCGGCATTATAAGCAAACTTCCTTCGAACACCGGCATAAATAAACCCGTAGGTCGTCTTTCGTAATCACATGTGAGGTTTTAAGTGTGTTTGGTAACTCGTGACTCGATCGGATCATTCTTAAAATTATTCCACATCCTCGACATAAATAGCAACTAGTTCCGGATTCACATAACCTTCGCAAATACACTATGGAGCATTCAGAACGATCTACCGAAAAAGACGCGTGAGACATATCATCCAGAGTTGGTGAATCCCCCAAAACTCACCTTCATGAATTCCTCGTAATTTATCGTAACCCATCCATCGCGGTCCGTGTCGGCACTTTATTTCAGATCACAGATTAGCACCCTCCGTGCAAGCAAAAGCAAAAACAAGTACCGGTGGAAGGCTTCTGTCAACGTCTTCACCGCAACGCAAGCCCTTACGAAGCGATCGAACGTGATCCCTGGTGCAGGGCCATACCCCGTGGACGGACCAGATGCTTTATCGGTAAAAGCACGACCATCGCATCAAACCGACGGATAGATTCAACGTGGGACTTACCGTATTTCTGCTCGATAAGTGTGAGGAGGCTCGGTGCGAGTCGGTATCCAAAACTCCTCAGAGCCTCGGCTAGCTCGTGCCCGTCGATTGTACCAGATCGATCTTTGTCAAAGTGCCGGAAAACGCCCTGCCAATCGCTGATGTACTTCCAGAGACCCGTGAATTCTTGTGGTATTGACTCGTTAGTAGGGGGGGCATCGACCTGGGCCTAGGAACCGCACACACCTTGAAATCCTATATTCCCATTTCGATCCGTGTCCTGGATAGTGCTACTTAGCGTGGTCATCGTCATGACAGTGACGACTTACGAATATATTCATCAGCATCTTCACGGTATCAAGGTCGAATCCTAAAGTAATGTGGCTGTGTAAGCATGGGAATGTGCCATTTTGACATAATCAGAGCGCGCGCTGCAAGGACGGAGAGCGACAGGCGCATGTTCCTCGAGTCACAATGGCGGTGGACGTAGCTCGATCTCAGACGATCAGAGTTGGGACACTCACTCGACCAGTTTCCTGCGATATACCAAGATCCGTCAGCCCGCATTCAAAGAGGACATGGGGAAACGACGTTAACCATTTACCAACGCAGCTTGAAGCTCGGCCACGGAGATCGAACCAGACCTATCTGTATCAACCGCAGTGAACCATTGCCAAAGCTGTGGGTCTGCATTGTGGGGGGGAGTTGAATAGCTATGGCCGATTTGGTTAGGATAAGGGGCTTGATATGCTCGAGAGGACGATGAAGAGCTGCGGTGGACGCCACTAGCGTAGTTGGGAGCGTACATCAAAAGAGGACAAGAGTGGAAGAAGGCTAGGGCAGAGGACGAAGAGCCAGCCAGCGAGCGCCATAAATCCTCTAAATTTAGACACACCGCCACTATTACAGTATAGTACTGCCTCCCTCAGATAAAGTGCAGTACCTCTTGCTTTGTTCCTTTCCAGGGGCCAGTGACCATGACAAATAATCCTATACGGCTTTTCCAATTCGAAACTGAAATTAACACTGTGTCATTTGGTGCTCATACGTGTACTAGCGTAGTACTTCGTCACTCCACCAGTGCCAGTGCCGCACTTCCCCTAACCAAGGCAGAGGGCACGTGTTGGTCACGCCCACATTACGCCCCATACGTACAGCGCCGCGCTCGGGCTCTGGCAAGCAATACGATCCACAATAACAAGTGTGAGGGAAACGTCTCCCCTGTTTCTACCTCCGTAACATTCATGCTCGACCGCTGACGCTCTGCATCGGAAAAGGATTCCACCGGTTTCTCCGTCCTGGCGCTTCACGGTGCACTTTACCATGTCTAGTCCCCATCTCAAGGCGGTCTTGTTTGATGTGCGTCTTTCTTCCTTTCTTCCCATCGCACCACTGTTATGTATGTTTACCCTTTCTCGCAAGATTGGCGGAGTTGTTGTACAAAGCCCACTCTTGGCAATCCGTGACTACGAAGTCGAGCATGGCCTCCCCAATAACTACATCAACTACTTGATGTGAGCTCTCTGACGGAAAGTTCGGGGCCAGAGTGCTCATGAGGGATCATATATCCATTGCGCAGCACCAGAAGGGGCTCACAAGGGGCGTGGCAGAAGTTCGAGCGGGGAGAAATTTCCCTGTTTCCCTTCTATGAACAGTTCAGCCAAGACCTGTCTGACGTGCATAACGGCAATAAATGGTACATTGAGTACTGTGAGAGGAAGGATATAGGTAAGCCATGGAGTCATTCTCCACAAACGTCAGTACAATTTTAATCGGGTGACAGCATGTGCCGAGCTTCCGCAGAAGTTGTCCATCGACGGCCGGGAAGTGAGCCTAGTCCAACATTTAATGCACAGATTCTCACGAGCATGGCAGCTTTTCGGACGCATGATGAGAACGGGTCAGAAGGTGGACAAGTATTTCTATGAAGCCATCTTGCGAATCAGAGGTTCGATGGCCTCTTGACGCTCTTCCGTTTCGATTTATCGGCGTCTCCTACGTTTTCTTAGCGGCTGAACGTTGGCGCGTCATCGCTCTCACGAATAATTATTCGAAAATTGATGCGACATTCCTCGGCATCGATGACCGACACTTGACACGATACCCTGGTGTAACTCTAGAGTCCGAACTCAGGTTTCTTGGATGGGAAAGTGGCGCAGTTCCGCCACCTATTCGCGAACTATTTGACGATTTCGTGGACTCGAGCGAAGTTGGAATGAGGTGGGGCGACTCACTAATTGACAGCTAGTCCTGATGGGACCGAGCAAGGAACGCTAATCTCCGCTCTGTCTGTGCCTTTAGGAAGCCCGAGCATCGGTTCTACCTCCTTGCCTGCGAAAGGAATCATATCCGGCCGCAGGAAGCTGTCTTTTTAGATGACCTGGGTTTGTAAGTCAGCACCTTTCCTTTGTTGTAGATATCTTGTTGCAATCGCATCTTGCCGTGGTTGACGGAGTATGACCATATGACATCTCACAGGAATCTCAAAACTGCCCAGGAGCTTGGAATGGAAACCATACGTCAGAATCTTGCTTTTTTCCGTCTGAACAATCTAATGTCTGATTCATAACATTCGTTGATAGATGTGCCGATAGGCGGCGCAGTGTCCGCCCTCAGAATATTAGGGGACAAATTGGGCATGAACCTGACGCAAGACTTGGAATCCGAAGCAGGCGTGCCATCAAAACTTTGAACCACTCCGCCATAGTGGCCTCTCCTCCGTCTACGCCGCGGAGTACATGTCGAATTTGGAAAAAGTGTTAATTAATCCATCTAATAAACGTTCCTATGTTCTATGTTCTCAAGGAAGCCGCAAATTAAAACGGCTTGTCCGAGGCAGGAATCTTGTCCTCGTAGTAGCTGCTGAGCTGTGGCAGGGAATACGATCGGAGAGAGAATTAAACGCGAGGAAAGGCGAAGGACGCACCACAGGTATGTTGAGAAGCAGGGTGTTCTTCACCTTTGGCGTCACAGAAAGGAGCTGGCGAAAAAGGGGACACCCGTTCAGAAAGAGAGAGCAGTGCATGAGAATTGGGGGGAGGGACGCACGAAAACAAGGGCGGTACCCGCCCCTACGCCCCAAACGCCGAGGCTTCCTGACCATCGTTTTGCTGTCTGTGAAATTGTGAACAGGTGGCATGGCACGGAGAAGGAGAAGGATGTACGTCGAGGGTGAAGCTTCCCAGTCTGCGGGTTGCGGGAGTCGGATAGTAGGCGAGACGGGACATGGTGCGAAGTCAAGTTGTTGCCCGGTTGCGGTCAAGTTTGTGAGCGAGAAAAGAAAGGTCGTGAGAGCCGCAGCCGGCCGAATCCGGGAGGCGGAGGATGTCCGTGAGCAATTTCGGTAGTCGGACACAACACGGACTGGACGTTCCCCTCCTCTCCCGTGTTGTGGTCTTCGGCACCTTCATTCCTCCTTATTTTTAATTACGACCCTTTGTTTTTTTCTTTTACGTTCGTTCGTTCATTAGGCTTCGCCTACTTTCATCGCCTCGTCTGACCAATTTGAACCAGGTCCATGGCGAATCCTCGGCAACGTCGCAAAGCTCGCTCCACTCACAAACCGGTACATCATTCGAGGCAAGCGAAGAAGCTCCTCAAGAAGCAGCCTCGTGCGTTAGGCTTTTTGTGGAGATGTCCGCACTACCGACGTCCTTTATGAATTCTTGATATTCATCAAGCCATTCGGGGTCCAAAGGTAATACAGGAAGCATGGGACAACCATAAAACGGTCCGACAAAAGTACGTATACACAGTCCGTGACGGGGAATGATTAATAATTGACGGGGCAACTCGCCACGGTTCTTTTTGCTAGTTACGCAGCACTCGGTTTGGCCATTTCGCTGAACCCCAACACATCTGGGGGCTCGGAACACGCCGCTTCTGTCTTGGAAGCACGAACGATAGCAAATGAGGCTCCCTCCATTGATGGGTCGGACCCAGCGGTGTCGATGAGCGGCGGGAGCGATCGTGACCTTCCACAAGGGTTAGGACGCATTGTGAAAGACGAAGCTGGGCAGGTTATCGCCGTCGAGACCAATGACGATGTCGATCCACCTCCACTTGACCATCGGCTGGATCTCGTCGAGGTGGCGGCGGCGGCGGCGATCCGTACACAAGAGTGCCAAAGGTGGACATCATTCGGTCCAACGTCTGGGGCTGGAAAGCTAAATGCTGATCTAATTCTACGTGAGTGTGGAAACACTGATGGCTTCTGGAGATAACCGTTTTGACCTGAGTTTACATTGAATCATTTTCGCCGCCGTCTCGATCGGATTGTTTTTGGAAGTGCAACATGACACCTTTCATGCGCCCGTTCCGAGGTTCTCTTCCAATGGTCAATTGGCATTCCTGCAGGGATTAATATCGAAACATGGCCGCGACGTGGCAGCTATGATGCGAGATCGTGGGTTGAATCCCGACCAGCGAACGGAGGGAGAGATACGCCGGGCCATTAGAATGGCTGGGGGGTTTGAGAAATTTGGCGCCCAACTGTCATAACAGGGTTGGGAGATGCGCATACCCATTCGCGGTTAACATCGACAGCCGTTTCGCAATGTGTAAGGATAGCCTATTTTCGGCGGACGTTAACGTTCCCAGGTCATGATTTAATGAATCTCTACTATCTGAACGACAAAAGGGCAAGGAGAAGAACAAAGCAATTTGAGGGGTACATGTGTTCGTCGAAGGGGTGCTCACGCTTGCGAACGTTCGGGGTCTATCGCGTACCGGGAACATTCAAAGCAAGGCAAGGGGGTATGCCAGGATTGGAAAAGGACAGGGGGCAGTCTCGACACGGGGACATGGAACGTGTGGTGAGGATACCTTTTTGAGGAAAGGAGATAAACTCAGAGGGAGGAGTATGTGTTGGTGTGCGTGCGGGAGGATAAAGTTAGCAAGTCGTGCCCGGGGGGCTGGACGCGCTGCGAGCCGAGGAACAGGGAAGTGACAGCTCGAACGAAATTACGACATCAAGTGGACCTGTACACAATGTAAACCGAAAACCGAACGAGGCATGTGGTCTGGTCCAGTGCCAGGATACCATGACGGGGAAAGGAGATAAAGACATGGGGCGTGGACATCGACGTAGACGTACAATTCCAAGAAACCCGTCGACGGTAAACGTTTGGCCTCTCCTCTTCCGAGCGCACGTCTTCCTTCTTCATTCATCCCAAAACCTTCAAATATCCCTCCCATTTCCACTCCTTCTCGCCATCATCTCTTCCCCAAATCCCCGCCCCCTCCCACCCTAATCTCACACAATGCCTCTCAAGTCTGCCACCGTCCCTCGAAGTCCAGGCTCTGTCACCCCTCCGTATCCTTCCACCGCTACTACCAACGCCAACAATCGCCGATCATCTTCCCAACCAAAGTCCTCTCGTCAACAGTTCTCGGCCTGTGGGGCTTGCCGCATGCGAAGGTATATCCTAGCACGAGCACTCACTTACACGCTTACTCATCCGTGGGAAAAAAAACTAAAACAGGGTTCGGTGTGACCTGAAAGACTTGCCTTTCTCGAGCACAGGCACCCAACCTCAGTGTTCGAACTGCAAAGAGCGCGGCCTCAAATGCGTGTCCGTTTGTTTCGAACCTTCCCATTTTCTTCGTCCACTCACACACGGGTTCGCTTCTTCCAGTGATGAATTTGCCGAGGTCAAAGCTGTCAAATTACTAAGGCGCGGCCGCCGCCTCCAACAGGTCGAGTGCGTACACTCAACCCATTTCCTTTGTCGCCCTTTTGTTCAACCGTACGCGCAGGGCCGTCTATGGCAAATCTATCGACGAGGACGGTGGTCTCTTTACCGCCCCCTCCCTCTCGCCAGGGTTCATTCCTAAACTCAAACCTGAATTTTTCTCGTCCGCTTTCTTCCGCCGATTCCACATCCAGCGTAAGCCATGTTCAACTTCTCACTCGCCCATCCTTCGCGCTTATCCCTCGGTCCCCTGGTACAGATCCTGTCATTGACCCATCTGAGTTTTGTGCCCGCTTCTTCGAGTTCAGCAAGGGGAACTGCAATGCCCTTGGCGTTCCGGGCCAACTTATCGCAATGCTACTTGCTGTTTGGGCGGCAAGCTTCGGCGTTAATGAATACGGCATCGAGGAGCTTCATCACGGCGAAACCGCCATCCGCACCCGTCGTGAGGCTACCAATGAAATGGTTCAAGAGATGCTTCACTTGGTTGATATTCACGGCATTATGAGGAAGCCCACCTGGGATGGTGTCCGTGCCCTGCACCTTTTGTTACCTTTAACACAAGGTACGCGATTTATGGGCGATCTCTCAATGTCTTGTACCCATCCATCCCATCCAGAGATCCAGTCCCCCATGGAGCGGCTCGTGATGTACGAAGCTTTGATTAGCCAGGTATTCACCCTGTGCAGCTTGGCATCTGTTTCTTCTGTTGGAAGCGGTCAAGGGCAGGCCGTCGATATCCTTGTCCGTGCCCGACTCTTTTGGTATTCGCACATCGTAGAAGGCGTCACTACCGGTCTTCGCGGCGGTCGTCTGCTCATGTAAGCCCGGATTCGTGAATGACTGGTGTTAGAAGCTCACTCGCTTTGGCAGTTCGGATGATGACCTTGCGTCGTTCCAGAAAACTTTGCCTCCGCTCAACAGCGACGCGATGACGCGCACCTCGACCATCGCTTACGAGTTTACGTATCGTTACGCGATGGTTCCGCTCGAACTGGCTTCGGCTTGTCGGAAAGTGCATTCAGCCTTGACAGGCCCCAAAGCTCGACAAAAGAACGAGATTGAGGAGAAGAGCCTACATGAAGTTTGGGACGCACTTGAAAAGTCGTGGAAGGACTTCGACAATCTACGCATGCTAGGCACCTCGGGCAATGTCCACGAAGAGGATGTCGATCGCTACGTCCACGGATGGCAGGTGCGTTATTCGTTTGGCAGCTGTGGGTTTTCTTTGTTTTAATCTTTCCTTTCTTAGATCTTCATTTTCGAGTGCCGTGAGTAGAGCGTATTCTATCGGTTCTTCTGACGTCCCGACACTGACACCTTGCCGGTAGTAAATGTCATACGCGAAGCACTCAAGCAACGTACTGTCGTACACCCTACCTGTGATGGAAACCTGAGCGTGACCCTTCCGAATTCGAGCCCGCGGAGCGCACAGGTCGATGCGGCGACTCGTCTGTTGAAAATCGCTGATGCCCGCTGTCACGAGGTCGTTCGACGGGTCGTCGTAATCATTCGCCAGCACCTGGGCACTCCCTTTTTCGAGTATGATGCCTCCCTGGTGCGAGACGGATGCTTTTTTGCGGGATTTTTACTCGCAGGTGAAGGAGGTTCTGACGAAGATGTTCAAACCTGCCTACAAGCGTTGCGCGAAATGAGATGGGCATACTCCAAAGGCGAAGAAAGGGAGAAAACGATCCGGATGATCTGGGAGTCACGCAAAGGGTCCAATACCAGATCATGCGCATCCATATCCCCCACCCTAATTGCACCCGTGTTTGACTTCCAGCCCGGGACCCAATTTCTACGCACCCATGCCCAGCGTCCCCACCCCCCTCCTCTTTCCATCCCAACGTCTGGGATTCCCGGTTTTGACTCATCGGCCCCAACCACAGCGTGTACTGACGAGAGCAGCTGGGCTTCCCCTCTTTCTGCAACGTCGTCGAATCCTCACTCGCCTATCGATGGACCGCTCATTTCGGGTTCGAATGGGGGCTCCCCTTCGTCCACAGTAGTCTCCTCCGACGGGTCCCCACCCTTTTTCACGCTAGCCCAGGGGCCGACTCCGTTTTCGCAGTTGTCTCCTGGGATAAAATCGGATGCGCAACAACATTCTCCCCCACTCATATTCTATCCGTGCTCCGACAGTGGCCACTACACCTTTACACCGCCATCTTCAAATGGCGCCCTATCTTCCCTGACGAACGCCCAGCCCACCCAAGTTCGGTCCATGAGTTCGTCCTTGTTGTGTTCTAGCCCAACGACGCACAGCACTATTCCAGAAGACGTAGAGGCAGCCTTTAGTCATCCCAGCCCATCTTCGTTCTTTGATACAAGTTCCGTCGTCTATCCGATTGGTGGGGTTTCGCCACCCGCACTCCACACAGGCCCCATGGATCACACCTTTTCCCTCTCGTCCCCGTTCTTCTAGTGAATTTCACACTGTGTAAAATGAAATTACCAGCACCCTCCCTCTCCCTCTCGGACACTCGATCGGACATTATTATTTGTCATATACATTCCTTCCTTCTCTCGCTTCGTCTTTTGCTATAAGGTATTATTCCATCTGAGCCCTGGGACGGGGACCGACTTCTCGTTTTACTTCATCTCACGTTTACCATTCTGTCTGTTATTCATAGATATCCTTATTTGTGTCTGTAGTGCATTGCCATCCATTTGTCATGGTGCATCGAAGTCCCCTTTACATCATAGGAGAATTGCTGCATAGAAGAAGGAGAATGAATAAAAACTCATTTTATGTTGTTGTTTGACACGAGCGACGCGAGCCGAGCGCTCGGTTTGATTTCCGTCCGCAGCATCAGTGCCAAGAGGACAGGTCTCGTGATCAAATACCCACTGCATGTCTCAGTGGCCATTTCGTCTCGTCTCTCGTCTCGTCTCGTCTCGTCTCCCATATCGTACTGTACCCGTAGCATACTCGTAGCACACCTCTTATTCGCTTATTCCGAACACTCACCAATCCCCATATGTTTCGTGAGCCCCCACGATGGCCCTTTACTCATTCGTCGCTGACATCCCTCATTTATCCTAGTCTTCATCCCCCTCCTTTGTACGTACGGATCTTCGCCCCTCTATCCCCCATCTCATTCATCGGTTTCCATAGTTGGTGTTCAGGACAAGCTCAAGGTCGTTGACGGCAACCCTCGCATCTGTCCCAAATGCCATAACGGTAAATCCCACTTTCCATAGCCCACCGATCGTTTCCCGTTAACACTTGGGATGATCCGACTGTTTGTTCGTATCCCCTCCATTAGTGACCACTGTTCGCGCCACCTCTCGCATGTGGTTCTCGTTCTTTTTCGTGCGCGTCATTCCGTTCAGGAAGAACCAGATCTGGATATGTTCAACGTGTAACTGGAAAGTTCCCGTTCAAAACGGGTACGTCATAAGCATCCAGGGAACCGACTGTCACACTCTCTAATTCGGATATGTCCTTAGATGGGAACCTGCTCTGCCAGCAGGGAATGTAGGGTGGGGTGCTTACCAGCCGGGATATCAACATGCATACCAGAGTCCGCAGGCGATCGGGTACCAGCCCTCTTACGATAGCCCACCACGCGGCTACTGAAATCTCCTACTCTTCCTTCTTCCATTTCTCCTGCCTCTTCACCCGTTCATCTTGACGCCGTGTATCACCACTATCTGTCCGTTGTCGCCTGTATGCTTCCGTGTAATTAACCAAGTTTCATTTGGGCCTTTCTAACGTTCGCTGTCACCACTAATGCGAATTTAAGTTCTCGCCCGCGTTTTACACCCTTCATACTTTGCCAGCCCGACTATCAACGTCCCTGCAAGCTGTCCGGGCCTTCGGTAAACCCTGCTGCAGATCCTCCCACCCAGACCAGCGCGATCATGAAGATCAAACCGAGCCCCAACATGACTAGCTGTACGTGCTACGCACAGGTTGCGACCTTTGGTGCTCCCACCGAGACCTTAACGGGCTCCTGACTGCATCACACTCACGCTGGAAGCCGACAAGAGTCTCCGAAGCGTTCGTTGATCATTAGGTTACGCAGACCAATGAGCACGGGTAAAATAGCAATTTCGACGTGGTGAATAACGTAAACATTCTCCTTTGTCAATGATATGCGAGGAATACTATACAGTACACAAAGTAAAGTGAAATCTAGTCGCTAGAACTTAACCTGCAATGAATGCACAACCAATCTTCCCTTCTTTGTCCGCATACACTATTGCCCTTTTGGTATGTCCCCAATCCAACCAAGCATCATCGCCCGTAGTGTTCTCTCTTAAACTCACTCCGACGGAATCGACCACGTACACACATTCTTTGTATTGGCTATTGGCACCGCCGAGAACGACGCCAGCAATTCCCGCGTGGTTGCATCTGGCCTACTATACCCTTTCCGTTTTTCTATCGCCATATATTCTTCAGAACGCTTGTACACCAATGGATGGATCCAGAATGGTCGTTGTACCACAAGATAGGAGAGGAGAGCCGGGGAGCCGTGAGGACGTGGAGCTGAGGACACCATTTTCAAGCGAAATGGCATGAAGAGTGAGCTTGCAGCAATCGGGAGTAGGTTGGGAACCATTATCGACAATGGTAAAGATAACCCTTGTCGGGAGAAAGGGAACTCGTGGGACAAAGGTAAGAGGTTATTTTTAAGGGTCCTACCAGCGGTCGGAGGAAGACCAGACGAAGTCCGAGACGATAGCCCCAAAGTCCCACTATTGTCGACACTAAAGGAGCTCGAGACCACTGAGCTCATTTAGAAGAGTTGGTCGTTACAGTATTGGGCACACAGGCCATCATGAGATGAGTGTGAGACACGCCGAAGACCGGGGTTACCTGGTTCAAATACGACCGTCTCGAAGGTAACGACACGCATAACGAACGAAACCAAGGGGTCCAGAACATAAACTGCGATGCAGGGTTGGATAAGTAGGCGTCAACACCATGACCCGACTATGTTCCTCGGATTATGGATGTGCGGAACGGCTCTGTGGGTCACTGAAGGAAAATAGACCGAATGGAGGGTGAGTGACGGGAGGAAAGTGGAAGAAGTGGGTAAAACGCGCCAAGTTACAATAACCACAGTTGTTTCGAAAGGCCCACCTCTGAGGACCTGACAAGAGACGATGCGATGAGGTAACCAGGAAGGAGAGGAGAGATTCAAGAATTTGGATGGGTCCGCTCCGATAACTGCTGAGTTAGTTCTGAGGGACTGAGGGGGTGAGTCAGTGGTGGTCAGCTCGAGTTGCACAGCTGCTGTGCAGGGCCAGTGCCAGTGCTGACAGCGCTGACAAGGAAACAAGGAAACGTGACATTTCTCGTGTCACAAGGCTGGCCGCGACACGAACGCTCTCTCTCCACTCTCGACAATCGCTCACTCCCCTACGTTTGCTTTTTTTTTTCTCCCCCTCCCTCTTTAAACATCATGCACACCAGCGAGTACGACTACCTCTTCAAGCTCCTTCTCATCGGTGACTCTGGCGTTGGAAAAGTACCATAGTTCTCTTCCTGCAAACCCTATCCACGTACTAATCCTCTCCTTCAGTCCTGCCTCCTCCTCCGTTTCGCAGACGATACCTACACAGAAAGCTACATCTCTACGATTGGCGTCGACTTCAAGATTCGTACTATTGAGCTTGAAGGCAAGACGGTCAAACTTCAAATTGTAAGTACGCAATCCTCTACCTTTCCTCAGCGCTTGGGCGTCGTGGCACCTTCACCACCCTATACTAGTTTCCTCTTTGAACCATTTCTTTTTTTCTTATCCATGTTCTCCTCTTTTCTGGGGTTCGTAAAACTAATACGCCTGTCTCTCTTTCCTACAGTGGGATACCGCAGGTACATGGCCACCTCTCCTTCCCTGATATCCTTGTTATGAATCGCCGTTGTACAGGTCAAGAACGATTCCGTACTATCACCTCGTCATACTACCGTGGAGCGCACGGTATTATTGTCGTTTACGACGTCACTGACAATGGTCGGTTCTTTCGGTCTCATGGTCGTCTGCACCAACCTCCTTTGATGCATGTTTCTAGATACGTTCACCAATGTGAAGCAATGGTTGCAGGAAATCGACCGCTATGCTTCTGAAGGTGTGAACAAGTTGCTCGTCGGCAATAAGTCCGACCTGACCAGCAAGAAGGTTGTGGAGTATGGTGTCGCGAAGGTCCGTCCGTGGTTCAAACACATTCTGTATCATCTTCAACCAGTGCATCGTTGTTGTAGGAATTTGCCGATCAACTTTCCATTCCCTTCCTTGAAACCTCGGCGAAGAACGCGACAAATGTCGAGCAGGCTTTCCTGACCATGGCGAAGCAGATCAAGGACCGGTGAGCTTAGCCGGAAGTCTGTCGTTTCCCTGACACCGACAGTCCCTCCTTAGCATGGGGTCTACCCCGTCGGCACCTGGTACGGGCAAGTCGTCAACGATTACTCCTGGTCAGAACGTACAACAAGCACAGTCTGGTGGCTGCTGTTGATTGCCGAGAACTTGGACATTTTGTTTATCCTACCGGCGCTAGGTAACATCGGGGAGGTGTTTAATGGTTGTCCTACTCTACATCTTCATCTTACCTTCACCCCGTGTCTTTCTTTACCTTTGCGCTTGCTGTTCAATATCCATGTTTTCCATATAAACCACGCGCGAGTCGTGCCATGGTCAAGGAGAGATGGTCGTGGTACGATAAAACGGAGGTATGTATTCGACAACTACCGGATATCCTGTCAAGAAGTGTCCCATATGATAACAGACAAGTAGGGCAGTTGTAACAAGACTAAGGGGGTACGATGTCGTCGAGCGGAAGCTGACTCGCGTCGCCTGCTTCGGTGGCCTCCTCATATTTGCGCACCTTCTTTGCCCATCGGAGGCCACAGGCGTTGCAAAGAGTTTTAGGGCCATGGGGACCCTACCCACAGAGGTTAGGGGCCAATCGAAGAGGTCAAGGTGACGAGCATACCTTTCTCCATTCCGGGGAATCCGTACGGCCACACGTATTGCAAATATACTGGTCGCCACCGAATGATTTTTTGGGCTAGGGAGAGTGTCAGAACTAAAAGTAACATGAGTCTAGGTGATAAGTCGATTTACCTTTTTCCTTCGAGGCTCGGCATCCCCCTCATCTTCGGGTGAGGCAATGGTAGGAAAGGCGCCACTGGCACCGGCTTCGTACCCATGCGACGCGGAGTAGTGCGGTCGGGATAAATCCCTGCCGTGCGTGGATCGCGGTGGTAAACCCAGGGTAGTTGACATCTGCGCCGACAGTTCGTCGCCGGCGTAAGATCCCGTGTGTTGAGCAGACTGTGTTGCGGATAGTTGCTGGGAATGAGCCCGAAGCACGTTTAGGTGTTGCTGCAATCGCTCGTTCTCGACTCTGAGTTCCAGCAGCGTATTTAACCTGCCAAAAGCGCGGCCCGTGACGTTGACCCTCACAATCGAATCCCACCGATGATGACGCGCAAGCTGGTACTCACATGGCCATATTTCTACTCGGGTATGGCTTAGCGACCGCAAAGAAGCACCTGCACTCGCTTTCTCCCAGGATGAAGTGCGGATAGCCCATGATTTCGAGGAGGACCTCTTTGTCGGGGGGCGGAGGAGAGGCTACCACTGATATGTGAGGGAAGGAGTCGGATTTACAAAACAGCCTCGCGTGGAAGTGAAAGTCTTCACGACGCTCGATCGAATGAGCGTATGTCTCGCAAAAGCCGAGTCTGTCGTTGACTGGGGCGCACGTACCCGAATATGAGCTGGACGACAGTAAGGTCGAGAGGGATACAGACCGTTAACGAAATCCTTGAAGTCCTTGTCTATCAGTTCGCCATCCTGCCAGCCGAGAATCTCGCGCACGGCCGGATTGCAGAAGAGGACTTTACGTCTTGGAGAAAGGACAAGCACGATGGCCTCGCTCAACTCTGTTATTAAGAGATCTGCCCAACGTTTGCGTCGCGTGAATTCCCATGGAGGAGGAACAGGCTGTTGATTTGGCTGTAGCTGGACAGGATGGTGCGAAGACGATGGAGCTGGGAGAGCATTCATAAGGGAGGAGAGCAATGGAAGATATCGATTGGAAGAGGATAGGGACAAAAGAGAGTTGTACAGGGATGTTTATATACGGTACAGTACCGGTACGAAAAAACGATGTGCGAGTTGGTTTTTGAGCTGAGCAGTGTTCGGGCGACCGACTGGGCGTGAATTTGTGGAGCCAGGAACGGCCATTGCCTTGAGCGTAAGCCGACGGCACGGCTCCCAAAACGGAAGAGGGCGATTTTCACGGACTTTCCTATCTGGCCAACGCCATGGGGTGTTCGATTTAGGTACAACAGTATCCACCGTCGATTCGCACCTCCGACCCGGTCATAAATCGTGATGCATCACTCGCAAGGAAAACGATTGCGCCCTGCGTGCAAAGGTGAACAAAAAAAAGATCAGTACTTCCTATCCGTGTCATCAACCATCAATCACCAACGTCCAGATCCTCTGGCTCTCCCATCTATCGGACAAAACAAAAGACCTTTGGTCAGTCGGGCCCTCCAACGCAAGAGGGTACTTCAATCTCCATACCCGTCCCATGGGTGTCAAACTTTCCCATGTTTTCTGACAGGCTGCGTGAGTCTGCAAAAATAGACAATGAAGAAGCAACGCCACCTTGAGTTCTGGGTTATTCGATAGTATCGTTCGCGTCAACTTGGTCATCATATATCCGGGGCTAGAGCGGGGAGGAGGAGACACTTTTTGTTTCAGTATCATGGCGGAAACACCCGGATACAAAGCAGGCTCATCATGCCTTAATGCGTTCACGCGTATTCCCTTCGTCGCCCACTCCACAGCGAGACTTGACGCCATGTGCTTCACGGCTGCACCCAGTCAGCGTCCCCTTCGCTTATCAGACCAACTGAGTGTGAAATACCCGCTTTCGACCCATTATATGGAGATTGCAGCTTCGCAACAAGGTCAACTAACTTAGGAATCGTCAGGGCGAGTGGGTTACCTGTGGTACATTGACGATCTGAAAGTCGAAAGGTTTGGTGGAGTAAATGTGAACAGTGGAAGGGTAGACACACGTTGGCGCTCATGCTGGCTATCAGGATGATGCTACCTCCCCCTTGCGGAATCATGCACTTGGCAGCTTCCCGAGCCGTGAAGAAAGCACCGTGGACATTGATGTCGTACAGGCGCTTGATGCGATCCGATGGATAGCTACCCATGCGCATGACATGAAGAAATTTCCAGAGACGGGGGACAGAAGAGGGGCGCACTCGAGGGCGGGGTAATTTTCAACGATCCCTGGTCACCTCGGTCATGGCGTTGCGGTCGAAGTGATAAATCTACTTACCAGCGGACGCAACGACAGCATCCACACGTCCGAATGCCCCGAGTGTTCTCGCGAAAGCATCCGCCACGGACTCTTCCGAAGACACATCACACTCCAAGCCGACGACCTTCAGCCCGTCGAGCTCCAAGTGTTCGCTGGCTCCGGGGACCTGAGAAACCATCCTCACAAAAGGGAGGAGCGCAATTGTGAACACGTGCCTGCGAACTCAACAAGTTCTTCGGCGGCTTTCTGTGCTTCGGATTGCTTGAGATCAAGGAGGGCGATGGAGCTACACCCCCTTTACAAAGCCTCAACGGCCTCACTATTTGCAATACCTGCGATAGAATACTCACGACCGCATGAAGGCGCGACAAAACTCGTTCCCAAGTCCCCGAGCAGCTCCGGTCACGAGGCAAACCTGTCACCTGAATGATTACATGTTTTTTTTTTCTCGAAAAGAAAGTATTGCTACTGACTTTTCCTTGTAAAGAGAAAGTTGGCAAAACCTTAGGAATCGCTTGTGGACCACTGCTCGACCAGCGAACCCATGAAGCACAGGGGCGGCCACTGGCATACATCCGCGTTATTCGGGTAACAAAGGATGGGGAACGATAAAGGGCAATCATGAGAGGGGTATCGATGTAAGATGGTAGTGAAGCAGAGAGACAAGAATACAATCCTGTACGGTTCGGTGATGGGAAGCGCCGCTGCATTTCTCGAAACTGCTCGAATTGGACAAGCGTGCGATTTTGATGTTGCCTCTCATGCTTGGACACGTTCCCCTCCGTTCAACCCAGATATTTATTTTGAATGCACATTAATATCCATATCCTCCCGACTCAGGCAAAAGAAGGCGCTGGGCCTGATCCAAGTTGCGCTAACTAGATCACGGTGCGAATCACAATAGGTAAAACATATGAAGTAACAAAGCGGCAAGGGAAACGTAGGATGGTACATAAAGGGGACACGCGCAAGCGCGGGTATAGTTTCTAACATGTAAATTACCAAAGGACCGATATTCCAAGTGTAAAGAGAAGGGAATTGGGGTGCGATGAGTCACTCTCACGGCGACAACGAAGACGGTATAGGTAGAAATGAGAGACAAGTAACATGAGTACGGGACGGCAACAAGAGATCATCTATATGCTATATGCACACAAATTTGGACTTCCGTTTTGAGAGTTCGTCCATGCGTGCGTCTAGTTGATGGCGAACCCGTTCCTTGGCTCTGCGTTCTTCGTCTAGACGTTGCTCGAGGGACTGCTTCTCTTCGACAACCGACCGTCGGACCAGCGTAACTTCGCGCCTAGCTTCTGCGAGCTCATTTCGGAGGTTCTCTACTTGGCTGCTGAGGTTGTCGCGTTCACGGGCTAGTTCTGTGGCCTGCATACGAGCTTTTCGGACTGACAGAAAACGTGAGTAAAAAGATACGGATTGGGGAGAACCAAGACTTACGGTTCTTCTCGGAATCTCCAAGATCGGTTTCCATCTTGTTAACAGTGTCCATATGAGCCTGCAGATCGGCCTCACAGTGCGTCAGCTGCTTGTTCAACGTCTTGATCATCGCTTCCTGCTCCTCCATCTGCTTGCCTTGGTCCTGGAGCTGTTGAGCGAGCTCCGTATCCGCAACCACCGTCGCTGCATGTCCGCTGATTGTAGACAGTTGCATGGAGGTTGCTGGCGAATTGATGTCCGAGTCTCGGGAGGAAGAAGGAGATAATGCAGCGGAAGACGTGGCGGATGATGTGGAAGGCTGATGGGCCAGTGACGAAGCCATCTTGGGCGCAGGCGGTGGCGGTACGGAAGGAGGCGGCGTTGGAGGAGGAAGTTTGGTAGCAAGGCCATTGACACGACTGTACGACGAAAGCACGCGCTCCTGAGGGGGGCGAATAGGGGAGGTGGGTGAAGGTGGAGCGTTGCGCGCAGTCGGGATTCGGGAGAGTTGAACCTGCAGGTCCCTCATTATGCCCTCTTGTTTGGCCTTTTCCTCTTGAATCGCATCTTTTTCGCATTGAATCGCATCCTTCTCGTCTTTGACTCGCTGGAGACTGTGCTGCAATTCTGCGAGGACTGAGCGATGTTTCTCCAGCTCGTCCACCAACGAGTCCCGGTTGGATGCCTGCTGAATCAAGTCGGCTTGTTCACTGCGAGTGGCTCCCAACTGGGCCTTGAGCGATTCGACTTCCTTGGCCAGCTCCTCCCGCTCGTTGTGGCCATCTGACAAGTCCTGGTGTAGACTCGTGACAATTTCTGACTGTTCGGATAGGGCTTCCTCGTGTGCGATGCGAGCTTGTTCGCGAGCGAGCAGGTGCTCCTCCGCGGCGGCCTTGTGAGATGCTAGCTCATCCATGAGTAACTCCCGATTCTTGTCCACTGACTCGCGTTCCTCCTGGTGCTTTCTCTCGAGCTCCTCAAGCACCCTTGTGAGGCGTTCCTTCTCTACAGTAATGAGCTGTTCCGTCTGCAGCCTCGCCGATTCCAACGCCATTTGGTTGCTTTCTCGTTCCGCCAACAGAGAAGCATTGAGGTCGCCAAAAGCTCTCTCATGCTCGGCTTGGATAGCAGTCATCTGTTCATCATGATTTTTGATGAGGGTAGCGCGTTCTTCCTGGATTTTGGACAGGGATTCCTGCAGTTCACTCTCATGCTTCTCCTGGAGGTCGCGTAGCACCGAAGAAATGGTTTTTTCGTGCTCTGCTTGATAGGCAGCCAATTCTTCATCGTGGGCCTTCGCCAACACGGAGCGCTCCTTCTCTGCATCAACGAGGGCATCCTGCATTGCCTTGTCGTGCTGAGCTGTAAGGCTGGCGGTGAGCTCACTCAACGCTCTTTCATGGGTACCACGGAGCTCTGTCAATTGCTCTGCGTGACGTTGCTGCAGCGCTCTGCGATCATGTTCTGCCTGGGAAGTGAGCGTAGCGATAGCCCCTTCGTGAGAAGCCTTCAAGGTCGCAATATCTCGCCCATGTCCAGACTCGACCTCCTTGAGGATAGCCATTTGTTGCTCCCGTAGGGCCAACAGCGAAGCTTCAGATTGTTCGCGCGATCGTGAGATGGACGTCTCGTACTCCTCCTGGGCCTTGACCAGTGCCCGTTGAAATTGCTCTAGTTCCTTCTTAGACTCCTCTTGAACCTTGGATAGAGCGGCGGCATGCTGTGATTTGACTTTCTCCAGGTCATCAGCGAACGCAGCTTCCTTCTTAGCTAGACTAGCGGAATGCTCTTTTTGGATATCCTTGATTGTGTCGGCTTGCGCAGATTGCGACTCGGAGAGTAAGCCCTCTCGGGTTAGATCAGCGACTCGGAGTTCGGCTGCGTGGTCGTCGCGTAATCTTTCCAACACGATGTTGGCCTGGGCAGCTTGCTGCTCGAACGCTGCCGCGTGCTCGGTCCTAAGCCGAACCAATCCGTTGTAATATTCCTCCTCGGTTGCCGCCATTTCATCGTCCTTCTTCTTCAAAACCTGATCGTGGCTGGCCTTGGTCTCGCTAAGAACACCTTCATGCTGTTCCAGAACCTTAGCAAGAGCGGCATCAGCTTCGTCAAGACGACGGCGTAGCTCGTCCTCATGCTCAGCCTTCAGACGTCCAAAGGCTTCGGCGTGGTCATTGTGGGCCCTCTCCAACGCAAACGCCGCTTCGCATAATTGGTCGCGTAGCGAAGCTAAGGAGGATGCATGTTCTTCGTTGAGACGGGCAACGAGTTCGTCGACTTCCTTCTCTTTGACGCCCAGTAGTTCTTCGTGGTCTAAGCGAAGTTGTTCTACGGCCCGGACATGTTCATCCTTGGCCTGTTCGAGAGCGTTCTGAAGCCCGGCTTTGCGTTGTTCGACTTCTTCAAGCTGCACAAGACAATCTTCGTGTTTGCGGCGCAGGCTACCAAGTTCATTGGACATGTTAATCGTCTAAGCGTAAGGTGAGTATCTGCATGGCATTCTACTAATTTGAAAAGTACCTGGTTACTCGATAAAGCTGTCAGCTCGTCATGTTGTCGTCGCAAGAATTTCAGCTCTTCGTTAAGTGCTTCAACAGTCTCGCGGTGATGAGACTCCTTTTGGGCCATTGCGCTGAGAACTCGGTGAGTTGCTGTTGGGTGGACTGTGATGCAGTGACATACCGCATTAATTCGTTAAGTCGATCTAACGGTTCATCGGACTCTGGGTTGCTCATTACGTCCGCACTGTCCGATCCTGGCCCTTGCTGTAAAACGGTCTTGATCTCGTCGAACTGATTGATCGTTCTTGGCGACAAAGTTACGGAAGGGCTGTCCATGTTGTCGGCAGTACGTGAGGCTGTTGCTTCCGGCAAGCTCAACGGTAAGGGCACGACAGCTTCTTTCTCCTTTAGCGAGATCTCTAGATGAGCGATCTCTTGCTCGCGTTCTTTGAGTACATCCTGTAGACGCATGATCTCCTTTTCGAGGCTTGCCGCTGACCGCTCATGGGACGAGACCGTAAGGGAAGGAAGGGAAATTGAGAGATTGGGTCGGTGCGGGGACTGCGTGGGGCTACTCGTTCCATGGCTGGAGAAGGACGTTTTGCGTGAACGCGCTGATGACAATTCCTGCGATAGCGAAACCGACTGGGAGAGCGACCTGCCGAGAATCATATTAATATGCTACACTGTGTTAGATAGAAGAAAACATACCTCGAATGCAGGGATTCTGTTGAGGCCGCCTGACGAAAAAAATGGCGCCTGCTTGCACTGTTCAGTGGAGATTCGCTGCTTTCCTTCAACCGTCCCCCTGTCATCCGGCGCCTGTGTGAACCAAGATCAATCGACCGATCTGGGGAGTCAGTCAACGCAGGATTGCTGAGCTTCGCCTCCTGTATTTGAGCAGCGAGGTCGGAAATCTCGCGGAGAGCATCACGATATTTGGCGGTAACAGAGGAAAGATCGGCGAGTGTGGCAGTGTGGGCTTGCTGGAGTGCTACTAGCTGGTTTTCGAGCGCAAATTCCGGCCCTCCTGGAGTCGATGTCCCAGAGACGGAGCTACTCCCCGAGCTGGCACCTTTGGCCAAGTCAACTTCGAGCCTCTTCCGCTCCTGCTGCACTTCACTCGCAACACCATCCAGACGCTCCCATGTATCGCCCGCTTCCTTTTTCTTCTCCTTCCATTCTTCCATCTTCGCTTCAAGTTCACGTACTTTGCACTCGCGCTCTTCGAGATCGCTCCGCCAACTCTGACCGTCCTTCTTGAGACCTTCAAGTCGTTCTTGTAAGATCCGTACCTCATCCTGTCGACGCTCGCACTCCTGCTCCAGTCTTTCGACATGCCCACGGAGGGCAAGGACTGACTCGTCTGACTTGGCCAAGCGCATCTCGAGATCATATATGTACTTTGAAGAGTGCAATTCCGCATCCTTGAAGCGAGAGAGTTCGCGTTTGAGATCGCTTATGGATTCGCTTGAACTGACACTTGATTCGTCGTATTGTTTCATCTTCTCCTCAAGGTCGTGAACGTAGGCCTAAACATGTTTGATTAGGTACTTGACAATTGCAAAGCGATGTGGCTCACCTCGGTGGAGGCTTCACGCTCGGTCAATTTTGCTAACCTAGTGCGCAACTCTTCTATATAGAGTTCAGCTGCGGTTTTTCGCTCCGTCACTTGATTAAGTTCTTCTTCCTTCTCCTCCACGAGATCGTTTGTAAGCCTGAGAGCGGCGCGGTTCAGGCTCAACTCCGCCTCCATCGCGCCAATTGTCTTCTCGTATTCCTCGATGACGGGACCGACAATCTCCTCGTATTTGCTCATGCCCGTTACAGTGCCAGAAGATGAACCACGGTGCCACTCTCCGTGCTCCCTGCGCAGTCGCGTGAGCTCCTCAGTGCGAGCAACATACTTTTCGCGGAGGTCCTCGTAGTTGTTTTTCAACTCGTTGTAATTGGCAAGCATGCCCTTCGAGGCCGAACTTTCCATTGTAGATGGGCTCCTGATTTCAGGCACGGTGGGTTCTCCGCTGAGGACGGCACCCTCCTTGATGGCTTTGAGTTCCCTGCGTAGGCGCGTGACCATGCCTTGAAGCCATTCGACATCGTCCCATCCCTCTTCCTTTTCGTTTATCGTCGCGCGATTCTTGATGTTTCGCGCGCGATTCGCATACTTGAGCGTGTTGACTGTCTCAGCAGCGTTCCACTCCACAGGACTAACGCAAGCAATCATGAGAGTGTGAGCATTCCCGCCAAGGGAGTCTTGTAAAAGGCGGGTAAGCTTCGAGTCGCGATATGGAATGTGAGACGCAGTATGCGACTTGGCGCGAGACGGATCACCAAGGGCAGAGATCACATTGCCCAAAGCTAGCAACCCACTGTTGATGGATATGCCTTCTTTGATACGATCACCCACAGCGGCAGTTCGTTTGAGCTGCCGAAGAGTCAGTATGAGAAGAGTACAACATCTGGCGATGCTTACACGTTCGGAGCCAGCAAGGTCAACAAAATGGAATTTTGAAACCACGGTCACCCATTCACCGCTGTCATCGTCGAGACTCCCTCTGGTATCGTGGTGTCCAAGGGAGCTGGCAGGCCGGAGCATACTCGTGCGTCCCATGGGTGATGACATGCTTGGCGTCCCTGGGCGGCCAAAGGTGGGTGAAGAAACGCGATTACCCGGTGAGCCCGCAAGGATGGAACCTGGACGAGCCAGGCGTGAGGGAGATCGGCCATTGGGAGGTAGAGGTGAAGAAGAGCGCGGCGGTTGGCCAGAGCCTCTATACTTTCGCTGAACGAGGGTTAAAGAAAAAATGGCATGCGAGCGTGAGGATTGTGCATTCATTTCCGTTTCATTCGTCCGTCTGATTGACGTTCCCTGACGAATTAGACTGACCCACAGTTAATGTGTGGACCGGCAGGAAAGTGGGGACTTCGTGATACTCACTTCATGACTTCTGTCGCGTTCTTGACTTGGACCTCACGAAGACCACCCCAGATGATTGAACCATCTTTTCCCTCGCGTATCTGAACTTCGCGCTTGACCCCAGTACCGTCGTCGCCAAGCAAATCGATCAAGTCCTCGTTATAGATCTCAATAAAGGAGCCTTTGACGCTGTAGCTCCACGCGCTACCACGTTCCTCTTTAATGGCGCGGGCGCGCTGAAAGATCGAGGAGACCGCACGAGGAACGATGCCAATGCCGTTTGTGGGGTCCAACGGATCAGCATCGAGATCAATACCGGTCATAGTGTATGTTTTGCCAGAACTAGTTTGACCGTATGCAAGTATCGTGCAGTTAAAACCTTCGAGGAAGCGAGAAATGAGGGGTTGTGCGGTGGCGGTGAAGAGAGTATGCTGGGTGCTATCCTGTCCATGTACCTGGTCGAACGTGAATTGTTGTTTCTTTGCGCTGGCGACTGGAGAGGGCGACGAGGGTGCCGTCGTGGTGCCTGCACCAGAGGATGCGGGGGCTGAAGTTGTTACGTCTATGAATACAGAAGTGGATGAAGAGGCATGAATGACGGTGCGTTGAAAACGAGCGGGAATGTTCGAGGCGTCCTGCGGGGTCACTGGTCTGATGCGAAGTGCTGGGGGTGTTGAAGACGGATAAGAAGGACGAAGAGATTATCATACGATACCACATACCAACTTGTACAGAGGTTGTAGATGAGCCCGAGGTCTGTGAGGGGGCCATTGTGATGTGGGGGCCAAAGCACAAGGCAGTGTTGAGAGGGGAACTTTGGAGGGATTTCGTTGCTGCGCGGGAAATTGTTGTTGAGTCGTTTACGGCAACGCCACCAAGTTAGCGGCGAAGTCCGTTATTGGATCGGTAACCCATTGGGCACACGCATTCGCACGCCCTTGGCGAATGGCCGTTTCTCTCTCAAAGACGTCCCCTGCCCAGTGGAAGTACATTTCTGAAGGTGGTGCAACAATTGTCTTCTCTTACATCGGGCCTCACCACGCCATCTTCACCGGCAAGGCGTTGCGCCTCAGAAAGACTTCTCGCGAGGAGGGACCCCACAAACTTCATCCTGTCTTCGATGATCAGCCAGACTTTAGCATAACATTCCAACAAAGAATAATCTCGCGGCTCTTGGACCCCTCCTATTTGCCAAATCTCCAGGTCGTGGCTTTGCAAGCAGAGTGGATCGAGGCATTCTCTACCTACCACGAATCGTTCCGGCCGCAGGGAAGGAGGAATATCAGCACGATTGACTGCACTAGACGCACCGGGGTTCTAGCTCCTGATCTCATAGGCGGGTCATATTGTGCCGTAGAAGTGAAGGTGAATATTCACCATAATCCAGAAGTTCCTAATGGCGAATTTCTCCAAAAGCCGAAATGGGGTTTCCTGCCGAATCCTATCCACCTGTCACCCGAGAGCAAACCGATTAAAACTCGAACATGCAGGACCTGTATGCACGCTCATTTGAAGCAGATCGAAGGAGTAACTGCGACGATTCAATACTGCCCGCTAGATCTATTTTCGGGAATTAAAGAGCGCGTCGAAACCGCCATTGAAGGGCTTTGGGACTCTTGGATTCAATCCAATGGTTCCATCAACAACCTACGCATCTTTAGTCATGGAAAGATGGTGCTACCGACAGATGTGGGTGGCCTCGTCCGCCAAATAATCTCACTGAGACAGATTTGGGCATAGGAACAAACCTTGCGAACGTGGTCGCGAGAAACTCTCACATTGCCCGCTAACGCCCCAATGACATCTATTAAATCGAATTTCATCAACTTTCTAGTCCCACAAGTCCTGCGCACTCCCCTTCTGGATCGCATTTCAAGTCTCCAGCGCTCTCTCGACCCCTTAGATTGTGAGGGACTCGCTAAGCTCCTTGGAGTTTCTCCCAGCACCGACTTAACTGAACCCACCATGGAGGACTGGGAGTCGTTCGTAGATGCATTCCTGTCCCAAAAACACCAGCAACATCCCGCCTCCAGTCCTCCCAACATACGTTATCACACCCTCGCATATCTACTCTCCGCTATTTTCAAGGACTGCTCCCTGATCATCCCGTTATGTCCCTGTCCAGCTGACACCGAAAGTAGCGACATCAAGGCCATAGACTTGGAAATCAAGAGCGTTGATAAACTTCGTTACTGGATGAAGCTAGATGAAAAGATTGTAAATGAATACGCGAAACTTGAATCGGAGATGAGAAAGAAGTGCGTTGAAGGACATTCGGAGCATTGAACGACTTAATTTGCGGGGGTTGGCTAATGTTCCTTCCAATTAGGGCCCTAAAAATGTGTAGTGCTCATGTGCATATCCATTCCGTTGCTACTACTCTAGCTTGCTAGTACCCCAGGTCGAGCATTCTCTGTCCAGGGACTGGGCTGGAATAGCCAAGTGCCATCTCCGTGGGAAATACTACTAAAACACTGGCACCGAACCAGCGTCTTCGGAGTCCCAATGTCACGGTATAGTAACATGAAATGGAGAATAGAATCCTAGCACATCCCGCCAGGAGTGTGTCCCACGACATTGTTAATCGGGCTAGACATTCGATTTATGTTCCCAGTCTCCAATGAACAGCTTAAATCTCATACCGTAGTAGGTATCACGCCTCAGTTTTCGTACATGTACAGTGCGATGGTGAGGTGAGACCCCCATTATTTTCTTTCTCTCCATCCATCAATACTTGCACCCGCACCCTTGGCGCGGGTAAATACGATGATTTGCCAACATGCACCACGCATCGTGACGCATGTGGACACCAGTTGAACGTTGAACCTGAATAATCACCATTGTACTTCGTCGTTGATACAGGGATCTTCCGGACACACAGCCGTGCCCTTGGGTCCCAATCCAATACTTTCTACAATGTTCGGGGTCCGTAGGCAACTGGCCACGGGCCCCACTTGCATCGCATTTCCTGTGTCCAATTGTGTACGGCCCGTTATATTCCGGCGTTCGGGGCACATCCGTCAGGCTCCGTCCGGCTCATCTTCGATGCATCATCATCCTTTACGGGGCTGCTGGCCCTTCGTCATAACTTGCCATGATGTTCATACGCCGCCTCAGCACCCCAAAGTATCTCAAAATTTCTCCACTCAAACCCAAATTCCGTCGAATGGCATCATTTTATAATGTTGACATTGCAGGTCTGACGGATGAACAAGCTGAGGTGCGCTAAGGTTTGCGGTGTGGGAGGTGAGATGCTAATCTAAAACGTGGATCAGTTTAGAAATGCTGTCAGCGAATTCGCCCAGCGTGAGCTTGCACCCCTAGCGGCACAGATTGATAGAACCAATAGTTCTCCTATGGTGCGTTATTCTATTTCTATACCATCATTCGTGTCGAGTAACCCACCGTGACATACAGGATATCTGGGAGAAGCTCGGCAACATGGGCCTGCTCGGTGTTACTGTGTCTACAAAGTATGGGGGGTTGGGGCTAGGGTATTTTGAACATCTTCTTGCTATGGAAGAATTGTCTCGTGCATCTGGTTCAGTGGGTCTCTCTTATGGTGCACACTCCAACTTGTGTGTGAACCAAATTCATCGACACGGAACGGAGGACCAAAAGGCAAAGTACCTGCCCGACTTGGTTTCAGGGAAAAAGATTGGTAGTTTGGCGATGAGTGAGCCTGGGTCTGGGAGCGACGTTATCAGTATGCAACTAAGAGCGGACAAGAGTAATAGAG
>Ga0307509_10001805_pt1 | contig 35435 bp, 32 predicted proteins | sample 10_EM_MG_FD_202245 | JGI IMG/M metagenome (GOLD analysis project Ga0307509, IMG submission 202245) | Populus trichocarpa ectomycorrhiza microbial communities from riparian zone in the Pacific Northwest, United States - 10_EM | ecosystem: Host-associated > Plants > Roots > Unclassified | place...
AGGGCCCGTTTACCTATAGACGTCCGTCTAAAAGCCTAAAACGATGCCCACCGTTAAGCGGGGCTTGACAGTGGGGGAGTGTGCGCCAGAGTAGATAGCGTTTAGCTAGAGTAGGCAACGGAACTTTTTGACCATCTAGCTACAAGAATCTAGGACCGTGGGAAATTTGTCAAACACTTTCGCGCTGCTTGCCAGATAACGCTGGAGACGCCACCGTCTAGTACAACCACGATTACAAATTTAATTTTTAGAAAGAGACAGACAGTTGAATGTAGGTAAAGAAAACAGAATTGTCGCACACCCAGCTAATATACTGTCTAGTATATAACTGAAAGCCCGTTTACATAACTGACTTTCTCCGACCGTCGGCACTGCCTCTGGTTGCTAGACGGCCGTCTATAGGTAAACGGGCCCTAAGTAATATTTAAGGATTCTGTAAATTTCTTCATGTCTACAGGTCTGCTAATGCGAGGACAAATTTTCGATGATTCTCATAGACATTGCACAATGCGAGAGGGTGGTCAAGATGGGCACTGTTGGTGTAAAAATGGCATCGGACAAAAAGTGTTATCCTAGTACTGTAGTAAAGATTAACCGGGGAAGTTATCTCTAAATTCTAGTTCTATTGTTTTCCAATATAAATTCTAAGCCCAACACCTATTATTACTATTCTTGTCGACTTAATACTGGGAAAGGAAATTAGACCCTGCCGAGTGAGACATTTGTGTGGGGAGCGGTGGGGGAATGGACCTTAGCTCTAGCTTGTCAGGCAAGTTGAGGAAAAGACAGAACAGGACGACAAAGTGTTGTCCGTCCTCGTCCTGGCCCAAGACGGACTGCCCCATTGCGAACACTACCCAGGAAAAAGAAAAGCATGAGAACCAACAAGAGAAAAGCACAAGAACCTACAAAACAAAAAGTAACAAAGGAAATAAATCAAATAAACGTCATCGTAGGAATGGTAGATCCCTCCAAGACCCTCCGATCTTCACTAACAACCTGTTCTTCACAAAAATTAGCGATATATCTTATCACTTGAAGAATGTATTTTGAATGAGCCTACCACAAAGTCATTAAGCTGGGTCATCGTCATACTCCAAAACACCCTTCTGGATTAAGTGACGCCTGGTGGCTTTCTTGATCAAACGCCGGAGACGGTGAAAAGGCAGGGCGATGATATGATTTTGCTCCCAGCCGCAGTTCCTCAGGTCAGCGAACTGACTTCCGAGAATATCATGAAGGGTTATCTCGAGTTTCTGAGATGCCTGTCTCCTTGGTAGGGGGAATAGGTACTAAATCTGGGGGTTAGTAAAAGTAGACCTGATAGCGGATAGTTGCAAAAAATCACCTTCCTACCACCATCCTTCTCCGCCCTGCCCTCACTCAAGTGCCACATTTCTACAAACCCTCTTTGCACCTCTGTCTCCCCCTCCCGGAGTGGTTCAATCTTGATGATAATCGCCTTGCTAATCATCCCTTCACTCCCCTCCAGCAATAGCTTAACATCATCTTTCAGCTTACCATATGGTTCCGCATACCCAATCTCAAACACTATAGTTGGCCAAAATCGTCCCTTAGGTACAATTGCACAGTCTGGGACTTTGGTTCTGGCAGAGTGTGAGCGGGATGTTTGTAAAAGTCATTATTTGAGCGCAACTTACATTCCTTCATATTGTGCTACGAAGCCCCGCAGCCGCCCCTCAGAAATTAATCCAAGATCATCAGGGTCCCATGCACCCACTGCCCCGCCTTCAGCAATCAATCGAGCTGCCCACTTTGACGCTATTCCGTGGATTTGCGTCGGCATTTCGATCTTTAATTGGCAGGTTGTGGGACGGTAAGAATATCTATATATAAGTTATTATCTTCTGCCAGTGCTGGTGTAAAATTCTTTGAATACACACGTTCTTCTTCCAATGTGCGATTCTAGCTCCGAGAGGTCTTCGCATGAAATATATAAAATATGATATTCATCCCTCAGAAGTACTAGTGAAAGTGCGTCGGGTGTCATTTTGAGACCCTACCAGTAAACCAGAAGAGAATGTGTGATTGTTGAACAGTGAGAAGGTGAGGCAAAGAGAATGCGGAAGCCCATTTTTAGATTTCCCAGGGGCAGGGGGAGGAAGAGAAACCGCAATGTGCTTGCAGACGTCTGAGTGGTCCTGACGACAAAGGATGAGGACTAGCACTGTCCGACCCGTCGACGGCAGTCCCACTGCAACCCCTGGTAGGCTCCGGCACCACCTCATCCCCATTTCTTTTTTTATCTCTTTTACTATTTTGATTCTCATTCCCAACCTTAACTTGTTTGAGTACTAGTACCGCATTACATAGTTTCTTTCCGCCTGCCACTAGTACTTGTACTAGTACGTTGAAATAAGAGTTTTCTTCGTAATCTGTCTAGAATTTGCAATAAAACACGTTCACTTAACCTTTTATGGCCAAAACTGGGCTCATTTTGGATTCTTGCTCCTTGTGTCGATGTTTTGCTTCAGCCCCTGCTTTGTTTCAACATACTAGCGGCTGGCGAAACAAACCAGGTAATCTCCCATTGACCAATTTTGCGCGTCTGAAGTTGACAGCCGTCCACCCCTTCTGGGATGGCGCTAAGAGGACGACCGGATTCGCTGACTGCTTGGTCTAACGATTAGTTAGGGTCTACGCTAAGCGCGCCAAGTTTGTGACGAAGTCACAACCCCTACTCCTGGCTTGTTCGCAAGCAAGGCACTCTTTGGAAGAGAGTGCCCACTGGCATCAGCTCAATGGAAGAAATCAGCTCAACGGAAGATTCAATTTGTATGTGAATTTAAGAATCTCAAACCACAACCAAACATTCTCGGATGCTTTAAATGTCCTTCTGGCGTTCTCACACACTATTTTAAATCATTATAAACAAGGCTTCCATTTTCTTTCCTCTCTTTTACAACTTTTATTTTCATGTGGTGGGACTCTGGGTAGGAATTTGCGGGAATCCTCCTTTGAGCCGATTTCTTCGGTTGAGCAGATGGGCACTCTCTGGAAGAGAGGGTTGTGACGGAGTCACGACCTTGGCACGGTTAGGAGAGTGAGAAAAATGTTATGATAAATCCATGCGGCTCATCCCATCTCAGCCCATTTATTCCGTTACCTCCTCCACACCTATGCATCGAGAACACAGCGATGTCGCCTTCCTTGCCTAAATTATGTTCTCCAGAGCAATAATAACCCCGCAAGCCATCGCCTTCCTGCGTGACCCCATTAAAATCTCCTCCCAGGCAAACTGCGGCCTGCCCTTCCTATTGTGAATCACCGGCGCTCACCTCGAATTCCTCACCGACAACCCCCACACTAGAAGTAAGAAGATGCTAGAAGAATCACGGTGGATCGTCCGTTGAGTCTGGAACTCGGTGAAGGAAGCGAAAAGAGGGGCAAGACACGTATCAAAGCGGGGAAGCAAAGAGAGGAATGAGGGTAACTGGATGGCGTGAGAAGAGGCAGAAATCGTATGACGCTCATGCAAGCGTGGTCACTATGTTTTGTACTTAAGAAGCTTGGTTCACGCTCGATTGTTGAAATAGAAGTCACCGAAAATTCTCTGTCTCTCATACTTTATTGTTCTTGAACTCGCATTGACGAATACGATCGGTATATATCCACAACAAAAATAAGAAGAATAACAGGAAAACATCATCACTCGTCCTTCCCGATCACCCCGACCCTTCCTCGGGCTTCTCTTTCCCTCGACTCCCATCAGCCCTCGCACCAAACTATTTTCTTTAAGAAATAAGATGCCTAGGGACCCTGCAACTGGAAAACGTCACGAGGCAACACCCGTCGAACATGTCAAAGTAAGCGAAAAACACGCCTCAGGGGGGTTTTACTGCTATCGGCGAGGAAATCGATATATCAAAGAGTGAGGCTTAGAGGATTATACAGTACTAGAAGCAGTTTGAGGAACTCAAGCCCCCCCCCCCAAGAAATGGGGGGCCGTCAAAGCACCCGCCTGGAGAGACGAGGGCAGAGAGGAGGAGGAAGCATCGGCTGAGTTCCGATTTTGTTTATCTCTTCTGTTCCTAATCGGAGGGGGGGGTTACGGAGCTGGGAGGAGGGAGGAGGCTAACAAAGTGTTAGTGCAAAGAAGCTTGTAGATATGGAGAAGGTGAATTCCGAAATAGGTGGGAAGGTGGGAAGTCCCGCTGTTGGTGGTTGGGACAGCATCCTAGTGCCGATAGTAAGTCTAGCGATTAGCGATCAGGGTTTGCGCGATGATGTACCCGGCAGTGTGGTTGGGGTCGGCGAGGGAATGCGGGAGCTCGAACGAGGGCGAAGGTAGCGGCGGCGAAGGGACCAATGAAGTGAGGACGGGGCTGCAAACACACAAACCGGAAGCGAGGAGACTACCAACAAAACTCACCGGTTCAATAGACATCCCGTCCATCTCCCTAGATACCGTTCCAGTATTTAGTCAGATAGGGAAGGACAAAGGAAATACAGCTCTACCCTAAGCTGAGGGTTAGAGACGCGAAGGGAAAATGTGAGGTGGTGGGGGTGGGGAACGGCTATGCATAACATATGGTATGTAGATGGGAAAGAAGAGCGAGGACCAACTCGCTTCGGGATGATCGGCGGTTGGTGGGTCTTGAGAGGGAAGGGAAAAACGGCCTTGGCTTTGGATTTTCCCGCAGACTGGGGGAGTGCTCAGCGAAGCAGCAACCTCGACCGGGCCTGGCGAATATTGGTGAGTGCCAGTAGTTTTTGTTGGTTCATACTGAAACGAAAAAACTTGGAATAGTGTATCTACATTTCGGAGCGTAGGAAACTACAAGCCAACTATCCCCACTATCAGGAAATCCCATCTGGCAAAAGAGACCACACAATTCGCAATCAATTCAACTCTCCTAAGCTAACCCACAAACCCTTACTCAAGACGAGCTCTGAAGGAAAAAAATAAAAATCTAAGCGAAAAGAAAGTCCAACCTTGTCCGGTTGTCCGACTGTCTAAGTACAGGAGATCCTCCTCTTGTTGTCCGCCGTCCCAAACCCTCCTTCGTCTGTTCACAGTTCAAACAGTTCTTCCGTTGTGCCCTGGTGGGGGTGGAAGGAAACGTGAGAGAAGTGAAAGATCGTAGCCTTACATAGAGTGGCCCCCACTTGTCCGCCAAGATCAGGCAACAGCCACCCTGTAGTAAACGTGACAGCTCCCAGCCTACTATCTACCGTAAAAACTGTAATAATTGAGTGGTGTGCTATGTAGTCGCGAATTCCCTACTTGAGAAAAGGGGCGAAAAGTACCGCAAAAAAAGACGGCTGAGCCCCTCTGAGAGACATAAAAAAACAAAAAAACGAGAGACCTTACCAGAGGGGGCAACTCTGATTGCATAGCACACCACTCAATTATTACAGTTTTTATGGCAATACAAGCCCAGTGTACACTTGTACCTCCCTTCCCAAGAAAAGTCATATCATGAACCACTATCTATGCTCTCTAAGTTATCAGCAGACTATCTAAGAAGCGCAAGCTAAGTGGAGCCAAATTATATCCGCAACAGCACTAAAGTTCAATGCCAAGCGGTGCCCTGCCAGAGAACCCCCCCAGCCTGCCGTATCGGGGGTGCATGAGTTAAAGCTCCCGGGCTTCAACGAAGCAACAACAGCACGAGCGGCGAAAGTAAGCATTCCCACTGGGCTTAGCGTCGTTAGCACTAAGTCGCTAGAGTATATGCTATGGCATAACCCTTGATTGTTGTGCTCGGCACGGTACTATTTAGTCCCCAGGGGATACATGTATGATACAAATAAAATGACTTTTTAATAAGAAAAAAAAAACTATTTACAAGCCCAATTCTTATTGAATATACCCAATTTCACATCCCTCCGAGTTCTCACCGTGCTGGAGAACACGAATATTTGCTTCCTCAATAACAGAAACCAGCCAACAACAATTGAATTATGCCAGGTCGCAGATGGGATTGAGTCGCGGGGGACTCAAACCAGGTCCCCGAAACGGGCCAAATCCGAACTTGGACTAGCTGACCAACAAGGAATTTCTTCAAAACAAGAGCTGAGAGGAGGCTAATTCTAAATAGAATAGCAAGAAAATTTGAACCTTATTACTTTTGGTCATCACTCATATCACTTGATTTTTAGCCAGAGTTCTCGTGAACCCCAAGACTAGCGTCACCCGAGCAAGTCTTGGGCTGAGAATTTTCAGCCTAATCTTATTAATATCTCCATTTCCACGAGCGGGCCGGCCATGATTCTACAAAGGTCTTCTTCTCTCACTGGTGAGATCTCCAAGATTTGGGCATATCATGTCAGCAACTCTTCTCGGTACAGAGATTCTCAAATTTGCAGAACCTTGAAAATAATATTCATAAAATTTCCTCTGCCTCCTCCTATAGCGGATCTCCTAGAAGCTCCCCTCCAATTCGGCACGACAACAGAGCGAGAGCGATATTTCTCATACCAACTTTGACGACGATGTCGCGAATCATATTTCATCTGGAATACTATATCTTTCAGGTATGTAGGTTGAACCTGACGGCTCCGGGATATTAGGATTCAGATCCTCTTGTCCGATGAGCCGGTTTAGAACTCCGTGGTGTCACTTCTGGGTAGCCCACAGGAGCGGTGTCCTGCCATATTGTGTCCGCAATGTTGGGATTTATATCCTTGCTTTCCAATAGCCACTTTGCGACTCCCCTCATGCCCTCCATTTGTAGTATATTCGAGTGGTGATAAGCTACGCTCGATTTCTGGAGTGTTGGGATTGATGTCCTCTCGCTCTAGAAGCAACTTTACTCTTCCCTCGTGCCCACCCATTGCAGCCGACCCAAGCGGTGTTCTTCCATATTGAGTATCTGCGATGTTGGGGTTGATTCTCTCTCTTTCCAACAGCCCCTTACCGCCACACCATGACAACCATGGCAGCACTCCGCAGTGCGTTCGGCCATATTTAGTGTCCGCAGTATTGGGATCGATATTCTCTCTCACCAATCGCAGCCTCACTATTCCCTGGTGTCATTTCTCCGCAGCCCAGAAGAGTGGTGTCCAGTGACATTCTGTTGGCTGATATGCTGGGGGTCCATCCTAGGTTCAAAGTGGGTTCAAATGTAGCCTCATATGCTATAAAGATAGCTATGATATCTACATTAACAGTTTTATAGGAGCTTGGTTGAAAAAGGTGGGGTACAGTTAAAGTTAAAATTGCTCGGTAGTCGTGTTCCGCCGAGCCAGGGCCAACAAACCAAACGATGTGCAGACTATGCCAATTGTGAATTATGCTGTAGGCGGGCCGGGTTCCAATTGCCGCCTTTGCCGTTCTTGTACTCGAGTACTAAGGGCAGTCCTGGTTGCCAGTGTATGTATATATGATAATTATCATGTTAAATTCTTGACAACATTTCATAAAGCCTTTAGGGCATGGATCGCCCCTTAACCCTAGCATGAGTTAGGGTCTTGTGCTCTATCATAGTGAGCTCATAATATTATCTAAGAATCAATATACGAGTACTAGCGTTTACTCACCGGGGAATGAGTGGGCCGTATTTCAGTCAGCCAGCTGCCTATAAAGCCTCCAGCATCACCCCAGAATAACTACATTTGACAAGCTTTGAACAAACCATGGATCACACAGCAGATCCGCCCACCGAATCTGGCCTAGAACAACTCTTGTGCGCCGCGGAGCACGGGGATGGGGGGGCTGTAAAGTTACTATTGGAACGACAAGATATCAATCCCAATGATCCAGACAACAAATCCGGTCGAACGCCACTCCTCTTGTCTGCAGAGCACGGGCATGAGGGAGTAGTAAAATTGCTATTGCAACGAGAGGATATCAGTGTTCCCAAGCGGCCAGTCCGGACCATGGGTTGGCAGTCCGGTCAGTCCGGCCATGGTTTTGAGAAGCCTGGGTCAGTCCGGCTTAAATTATCAACGGCCGCCAAAGCCTGCAGGCGCCCAGGCAACCGCCGGGTCGAGAGGATAGGCGACCGCCAGACGCCCAGGTAAAGCCGCCAGATGCCCAGGTAAAGCCGCCAGATGCCCAGGTAAAGCCGCCAGATGCCCAGGTAAAGCCGCCAGATGCCCAGGCAAAGCCTGCAGATCCCGGGTAAAGCCGCCAGATACCTTGACAACGAGTGTTGCTCGTGTAAAACTCAACACCGATTGGCTGAGCTGTTCGCTTATGACATTTAAATTGAACTACATAAATTAACCGACAGATATCCGGCCATTCATAGATATTTGCGAAGGCCGTCAGGCTGCTGGCTGCTCCCACCCCGATTAGAACAATAAATGGTGTGTGTGCTTTTAGATCATCTTAAAGTCAATCAATGTCGCCAGCTTATCCGTATATCCAATATGTAGTTCTTGTGTTCGCGTCTTTGACCGTTGCGCATTTATTCGGACACCCCACGATAGCCCTCCGAAATGTTTTGCCTCTGGAAGTAAAGTTTCTAGCCGAGTGATCACATATTTCAAATGTTGAAACACTGGAAGTCACGTGTATCAACCCTAACCTTAATCTGTAGAAATGGCTTTCTGCAGATTAAGGTTAGGGTTAAAAACCTGAGGCCTGCAGGTCACCCAGGCCGGGCCCGGCTTTTTTTTTGGAAAGCCCGTTTCCCATAGTCCGGCCCGGCCGTCGCTGAAAAAGCCTGGGTCAGTCCGGCCGTACCCAAAGCCGGACGGACTGGCCGGTTGGGAACACTGAATAGGCAAGGTGATACCTCAACACTCATGAGCTGTCCGCGCTGTCAAGTCCGGTAAATCCTCGCCGGATGCCTTCTCAACTAAAAGGCTGGCCTAAAAAGTGTAACTGACACAATAACAGTATCTCTCAAGATGTGTTCATTATATCTCACAAGTAATTTATGTTTAAAATAGCAGAGCGAAGGTAATGATCAGTGAAGAGGGTTTGCAGGCAGGAATGTGGGAATGAAGGAAAGAATTGAAAAACCGGAAGGAAGACTTAGGCGAGGAAAGGGTAAGAAGGGAAGGAAAATATAGGAAGAGGAAAAAATCAAAAGGTCTGCGCCTCACTCCAGTGCATACGTAGGATGCTATTGACAAGCATCGCCAATGAGTACAGCCATTTCTAAGAGTTTCAATGCAAGAGTTTGCACAGCTGCAGCGGTTCGCCGAGCATGTGTATCCAGTAAGAAGAGGCATGGGCGCTCTGGTGTTTTAATGGAGTTACGCTAGATTCCTAGATCCTTCAATGATCCTAGAGTTCTTGTCGCTTAAATGTAGGCTTAGGATAGGACTCCTAGCCGACCAATAAAATAACTATGATGTATTACGCTATGATATCTCCTAGCTACAAGTACAAAATATTTTAAAACGATGATACACATGATCCGCCAGAGGCCTTGTACTCGATTGCCCTGTAAGTCTTGTCCCCTGAGCTGGTTGGCTTTGCTTTAGCTCCAATGCAACTGTTTCCGGATTCTCTATTAAAGTACCGGTATTCACCGAATGCAGAGCTAATGCCGGCTAGCCCAGGCAATACCCGAGTACCTGCTAAATCCCCCTATCGGAACACTATCCGGGCCCCGTATCTAAGATTTTGAGGTGGCACGGATTCATCACGCCGATCGGCTCGTTCTATTATGATATACTCTGGTATGGATGTCGAGTTTTAAAGAGTTGCTGAATCCCATAGGCTGAGCACCAACACAAACCACTAGACGTAAGACGTGATACCTCAAGCATATACTGCCTAGCAGATGCAAATATCTCACTCCGCCTTTTGAAATCGCGATCCGCGAACCACCAGTTACAGTGCATCGTTTGTTTTCCAATTGCGTTCAAACTGTAAATTTACATCAGCTAGGATGCGACAAAATACCGTAAAATCTCGCTTTTAACCAACTGGCCTGGGCAAGGGCAGTTTGCAATCGGCCAAGTTTCGGAAATTTATGATAGGCCAAATACCTCGTCTCTTCCAAAATCCTCAAAAGCTTAGTTTTGACAGTACCAGACGTTTCGAAAATACCTAGTCCAGGCCAGTTCGCTAAAGGCGGGATATTTCGGTACGCGACAGCAAACTTACGAGCACCGTAGCCGGGAAACATACTTTAGATCTCGATTGGGGCGGAAAGCTTGTGGGCAACTCTTGTGAAATGGTTATCCTATTTGACGGAGACTATTGGCCTAAGTGAGATGTATGATGGGATATTCGAGCCTTTTAGGAGGGCTCTCGGCCCCAAGAGAAATCCCACTTGGCGGCCGCATTCTCTAAGCGGCTATTCTTTGATCGTAGTCCGCCCGAAGCTACGAAAACCTCCCCGGCGGCCCATAAAGAGGGACTAAATGCTACAGAGCACTACGAGGCACCAGCTTACAAGCCAATGGTGAGAGTTTGACCCAGGCATAATGACGCTTGAAGCTCTGGGTGAGGATGTTCTTGACACTAAATACTGCTTACGTGGGTTGCCAAGAATGCCCATGAGGAAACAGTGGATTGCCATTGGGGCTAGAAGATGTCAACCCTTGCAGATGCAGGGTGGGCCAACACTGCTCTCGCAGATGCCGAGAATGAGTGTGGAGGAGTAACAAAGCTCCGTTGCAGTAAGGGTATTCAAAGTTAAAAACAAGAATTTTGAGTGAAATTTAGCGCAGGATCTTGCATTAGGGCACTTCGCACAATTAGCCAATGGTGTTGGGGGAAACTGAGTAACATATTTGAGGGTCTCGGAAAAGAAAGAAGCCTTCAGTACTGTATTAATCTGGTGGCAAGAATAGGTCCTCTGGCCATGGGAGCAACCACCATGCCCCAACTATCGTGAGAATCATAATAGTGGTACAATTGCAACCACAACTATAGACTAGGAGGGGGACAACGAACACGGGGGCTCAATGAACATACCAAGCAAAATCACTGTTGGCCAATGCACTTTGAGTGCATTGTTCATTGAGTCCCAGTGTTCGTTAACCTCTCTCCTAATCTAATGACTATTAATTCTGAGCCCTGTATATTCTGACCCTCTCTCTCTTCAGAAGCATGAAGTCTGACCTTTGATTTTGCCTGTTGTCTTGATTTGAGTCATTGCGCCCGTAGTATTGCAATGGTTGAGTGCGGGGAATTGTTGTTGTGCCTGTTATCCTCAGGTCCCCCTTAGCTTACGCAGCCTACACCTTTTACTCTTACCTGTTACCGACCTCCAGACATCGGTAACTGGAGTATTGTATGCTAAAGTAAAGTAATGGTAAACTAGCTTTTTCTGAGTGTGCCAAGCTTACATGAAACAAGAAAGTAAGCTAAAAATTTTCAACGATTTTAACTTTGAATACCCTTAGTGGAGAGATGTCAACCCAATACTCGTAGTCGAGGTAAATCGAGCCAAGCACCACTCTTGTGAGCTACTGAGAATGGGTGTGATGGAACCGAGTAGAGGCCCAAGACTCCCGATGTATCCGGTAATTAGACCCCTCTTGATTTCCTAGAGTCTGCCACTTTGCTTCATGGGAATTGCAGGTTGTGTGGAGTAGCCTAGATGTTTATTGTTTTTTTGGCCTTGAGTTATCCCTCCAGTGTTAAGAGATTAATTTAAAGTTTCTCGATTAAGTTAACCCCTCTCTTACACATGGGGAATCTCACCCGCTTGCGCTATTAGAATAAATTTAGGATTAAGTGCTCGAGTAGAGAAACTTACTTTTAGACAAAGGGTATCGTAACCTTATACTGTATTGCACGGTATCATAGCTCTCTTTTTTCTTTTTCTTTCCCCCCACCCTCCGTAGTCAGGGGAGCGTAAGGGCTCATGAGAGGCTCTTTTTCAGATAAACTGATTGTCAGCATACCCGAGGGTACAGGGTAGAGGTGGATCCTTTGTGACATGGAGGAACAGCTGGTGGCCATAGGGGTGATGCGAGACCACAAAAGCCCGGAATAGAGTCTACAATTGCACAGAAGGAGTAACTTTTTCCCGAGCGACCATGTGTCTTAGGCTTTTGAACTAATCTTGTGATAGGCCTTCTGATTCTTGAAGTTGTAGTCTAATCCGATCAACCACCGTGACAACACACTACAAAATATTAATAGCTGCACTTTCATTGCAGCTCTAGCTCCCACATCAGGCGAATGGGATTTGTGCATACAGAGGTCCTTGCCATTACTATCCAGACAATAAAGCGGCCGGATTAACCCAGTGGCTAGTGGGAAGCCATGTCATCCAACTTGAAGTTGAGGTTGTTAAATTGTTTTTGGTGTTTCTAGTGTGGAGGAGGGGTTGAGAGGCCGTATTTAGCCGGCTGCCACGGTGGTGTTTCAAAGGGAGATCTGCTGCATCCTGGCTGGCCACTGGCTTTGCTACAGTGCACACTCCGGCGGTGCTCCCTAGATGTACTGCCAGACAGAGGGCGGTTATTTTTCGTTAGAGTGGCATACTGGTTAGGTTTGTTCGCAATGAAGAATATTAGGTCGAACATACGAGTACCCGGGAATATGTTTTCGCGTAGCCAATGTTGGCTAACCTGCCGTGTAATTCCCGCCTTCGACAAAAACATATTCCCAGGCACTTTCACAGCAGCTTGTTACGTTTAAATATACTTATTGAGCATAGTAGTCCACAATTATGTTAGTTTCATACCGTAGATAGTGTGCCATTATCGGGCGGGTTGATTGGCCCAGGTCTTCATCCCCGGCACTTCAAAATGGCGATTGCCCCCCGCTTTTCTTCACCCTCCAAGGAATTACCTAAACACACTCCACCAGACAAAATTACTCTAGAACCCATTCTCTACAACCTTCAAAACAGGGAAAAATTCAAAATGTCGCAACCTCCCATGGCCGACAATATCAACAACTCTTTTAATAATTCCAATTCTTTTAATAATGTGTGGAATAACTGCACTGTTGCAGACGAGAAATCCGAAATTTTGGCCTGGCTATCTCCACTCGAACCCCAGATACGACACCACGACATCCAAAGCCGGAGGATCGACAGGGTGGGAGACTGGCTCATACAAACCGAGGAATATCGGAATTGGTTTGATGGCATCGGTGGGGGCAGTTCTGCTGGTTCAGCCTTGTTTTGCTACGGAGCTCCAGGAGTCGGCAAAACATTCATTAAGTAAGAGAAAAGATAATCGAGGAGAGAAAGGTATTGCTAATAAGCTGCGATTTCAGCTCTGTTGTGATAGATACGTTATGCGAGGAGTCGGTGGAAGGAAAAGCCGCCGTCGCGTGCTTCTATTTCGACTACGCTGCTCAGGAGCAATCACTGGCTGCGGTTCTGGGTTCGGTGCTGAAACAGGTTGTCTGTGGACTCGATGAAATCCCGGAAAGAATAGTCAAAGCGTTCCGAGATAGAGGGAAGGCCATCGGTGGCCAGATGCTAGCAGTTTCAAAAATTGTGGAGCTCCTGCAGGATATCTCGTCCTCACGACCCACATTTATATGCATTGACGCCCTGGACGAGTGTCCACCAGGACATCGAATAAAGCTTCTCGATTCACTCAATCAAATTCTCCAGAAGTCCCGCTGCGCTCGGATATTTATGACCGGGAGACCGCATATCCGGGATGAGGTTGAGAAGCATCTTGGGGGAAGAGCAGCGACTAGATCCATAAAACCCACCAATAATGATATCATCACATTCCTCCGAGCGAAACTGAAAGAGGATACCATGCCGGATGCGATGAACGAGAGTTTAGAGCAGGAAATCATTCAGAATATTCCAAAAACAGTTTCAGAAATGTAAGAAAGAACGGAGACTACTAAAAATACTTGATGCCATATGCTGAACGATTCTGAATCTAGATTCCTGCTTGTCTTCTTAAGCATCCAAACGATCCTACAAGAGACCACCATATATTCAAGGAGGCAAAGGCTTGGAGCAATGAAGAATGGTTTAGACTTGGGGGGCGCGTACGGGACAACGCTGCGAAGGATAAAGGCTCAGGGTGGGGAGAAAGCAAGACTCGGGATGGCAGTTCTCATGTGGATATCCCATTCAAGGCGGCCACTGCAGGTGGACGAACTATGTCACGCCATCGCGATCCGGATAGGGTCAATTGATCTCAATAGCGACGGTATTCCTGCGATATCTACCGTGCTAAGCTGCTGTCAAGGACTTGTCACTATGGGAAAGGGTGGCTCGACTGTTAGGTTTATTCATTTTACCCTGCAAGAGTATCTTTGCGCAGGTCCCGACCTCTTTGATCGAGCTCACGCGACGATGGCCGAAACCTGCTTGACATATCTCAACTTTCAGCGCACCAAGGATCTTTCGGCTAGCCCACCCCCAGACCTACGAGGCACACCCTTCCTTGAATATTCTTCATTGTATTGGGGAACCCACATGCGAATTGAGCTATCGGATCGTGCGAAAACATTTGCGCTCCAGCTTCTTGATCAGTTCGATAGTCACATATCCACCAAATTCCTTTGGGATTCAATGCATGGGGAATTGTCCATCCAAGGGTTTCATTGGAGACCCATTCCTGATCGCAAAGGCTTTTCTGCACTGCACTGTATCTCGTACTTCGGCATCGCTGAAGTTGCGGCTATCTTGATAAAGATGAACCGATGGGATGTGAGCCAGAAAGATGGAGCGGGTATGACGCCACTCATACGGGCTGCGAGGTATGGACATGAGGAGGTGGTAAGGTTGCTCTTGCGAAATAGACATATCCAACCTGATCAACAGGACTCGAGTTCTGGCCGAACGGCGCTTTCATGGGCTGCTGGAAGTGGGCATGAGGGAACAGTGAGGTTATTTCTGGGACCGCGATTTGTCAATCCAGGGAGCATAGGTCGCGAGTGGGGGAAGGCCGCGCGAGTAGTGAATACCCTATTTGGAGGGAGATATGTCAACCCCAATAGCACATGTAACTACGGCAGAACACCACTGTTGTGGGCGACCCAGAATGGCTATGAGGGAATAGTAAAGTTGCTGTTAGGGCGGAAAGATATCAACCCCAACAGCTCATGTCAATTCGGCCGAACGCCACTCTTGTGGGCTGTCCAGAATGGCAATGAGGGAATAGCGAAGCTACTGTTAGGCCGGGAAGATATCAACCCCGACATCCCAGACAAGACGTATGGCCGAACACTGCTCTGGTGTGCTGTTGAGAATGGCTGTGAGGGAATAGTGAAGCTACTATTGGAGCGGAAAGATGTCAACCCCGACATCCCAGACAAGACGTATGGCCAAACACTGCTCTGGTGGGCTGTTGAGAATGGCCGTGAGGGAACAGTGAAGCTACTATTGGAGCGGAAAGACGTCAACCCGAACAGCTCATATCAATCCGCCCAAGTACCGCCCTCGTTGGCTGCCGGGGGGGGCCATGAGGAAATGGCGGGGCTACTGTTAGGCCGGTGGGATGTCAACCCCAACACCCCAGACAAAAAGTATTGCCAAACACCGCTCTTGTGGGCCGCCATGAATAGCCATGAGGGAATAGTGAAGTTACTGTTAGAGCGGAAAGATGTCAACCCCGACATCCCAGACAAGGCGTTTGGCCTAACACCACTCTCGTGGGCCACCCAGAATGGCCACGAGGGAGTAGTTAAGCTACTGTTGGAGCGGAAAGATGTCAACCCCAACATCCCAGACACAAGATATGGCTGGACACCGCTCTCGTCGGCCGCCATGAATAGCCATGAGGGAATAGTGAAGCTACTGTTAGAGCGGAAAGATGTCAACCCCAACATCCCAGACAAGCATGGCTGGACACCGCTCTCGTCGGCCGCCATGAATGGCCATGAGGGAATAGTGAAGCTACTGTTGGAGCGGAAAGATGTCAACCCCAACATCCCAGACAAGTATGGCCAAACAGCGCTCACGCTCGCCACCCGCAGCAGGCGCGATGCTGTCGTAGAGCTGCTACAGGCCCCACGCTCCCAACCTATCCCGTAATTACGCCCCCGCCTTCTTTCCATAGAGTTTATCATCTTATATCATGGAAATCGTCGCTTGTTTACAGCTCTTATCACATCAATTAGCTTTCCGGGGTGTCGGCTTAGACTGTTATTTCGTTTTTTATTTTCAGTTTTTCTCTCGGAGTTTTAGAGTTAAGTTAGAAGTTCCTTTGTTCAGTTAACTTTCCCCCACTCCCAGGCAATCCCACATTTCTTCTCAATTTCAGAATGGATTCACGTTTTAGTAGAGTATCTGTCTCGTGATTTATTTTTAGGTAGAGGGTGTCCTATTCTTGTAAAGTATTGTGCGATAGCTCTTTTTTCATATCTTTCTTCCATCTTCTTTTATTAGAATGTAGTCGAGTGTAATAGATTTAGGGCCGGACTTGTTGGAGTTTTTCGTTCTTCCGATAGTCTATTTATCTGCATACTCGGCCGTGCATAGAATAGATTAAATAGGTTGTCGCATGAGGTCTAGGGGGTGGCTGTCGCGGTGCGAAACTGTGGAAGGAGGTTTCTAATAGGACGGTGGGATTGCAGAGAAAAACTTGTTTCCAGAGCGACCTCGTGTCCTATATTTCCAAACTACGGTACCGGCATACGTATTATAATAGGAAAAGCCTAGTAATTTCTGAATCTAAGATTTTCACATGCTACAACTAGGAGACCTTAGAAACACGGCCAACAGAAATAGCAGATGAGAAAATGCCACATATTGGGCCGAGGGCAGGGATTACAGAGGTTTTCGTCCGATAGGATCCACCTTGTACAAAAGCCTGCTTATGTCATTAGTGTCCACAGCCAGATGGCGGGAGCGAAGATCACAAAATACCGGTATCTGTTCAAAGGTTATGGACAGCTTTTCTACAGGAGAGATGAGTTGACTAGAAAATAGATCTGAGGGTTGGCTCCGGAGTCGACAATCAAGAACCAGAAGAGGAAGATAATGATGAATTTTAGACGAAGAAGGCCTAGATTGACTCACCTTTATCTGTCTTCCTAGCATCCGGTTCGATAATCTAAGATCTTGTGGCATCTTGGAACTTCTAAAGCCTGTCTAAGAAAGACTTCGTAAAATAAGACCCCCGTCTACCCCCGAAATGGAGCTCCCTGCTCCAACCGAGGCCAGAATCTCACAATCCCTTCCCTTCAGACCACTATAATCTTTGTCAACAGGAATCGCCATTTCGCGGAGACTTTTCCCAACCACCCTTTAACAGACCCCGGTGCAGGTCCCCGATCATGTGCTAGTAGTAATTATGATGGTCCGGAATCTCCGATTATCCAAACTCAACACTGAAACAATGATTTCGGGCCAGGAGAGTAGTCGGTTGTGGGTCGGAAATATTCACCATTCTGAGGTGAACGGAAGAGGGAAGAGAAAGAAAACACCAGCTGTAGAGCAAACTCAGAACCCATAAGTGGGCAAATCGCCGCTCCCATCCCCGGTAGTGTGAAGGTGCCGTCAATAAAGAGAGAAGAAAACACACTGTAGAAGTCACCAGTAATCGATGAAAAGGTTTAACTCGAGTTTTCTATGCACATGTTTCTCGTCCGCCCCCGTTGCCCCCCTTGGCCTCTTATAAATTCACGACCTTCTTGCACCATTAGTACTCCTGAGCTAGCTACCGCAACAACACCTTATCCCCCCATTATCCATCTAGCTAAGCCCATAACCATCTCTCCTCTATAGAATATATATATAAAAAACATTTAAGTAAACCGCCTAGCCCATTTTCTTCCCTCACAGCACCTGGAGATTTTGGCATAAATTCATCACCTGAATTGCATTTATGCTATCATAGTACGATATATTCGGGGATGGGTGCAGAGATTTAAAGCCTGGCCGGCTACTATCCCCCGGACATATGACACTGTTACAAAAAGCCTCTCATGTATTTGTATCTAGGGCTAAGCTTAGTATGGCTAGCAGGCATCATAGTCAATTGCCTCATGTAGTAGAAGCCAGAGTCTTCAAAAGTTGACATTGTAATAATGTTCAGTCACGGGTCTACTAGCTACTTAGGTTTGGTCCTGGGCACCACCTAAAGTGCATAAGACTTTTTTTCAGCTCTCTCATGCGTTCAAGAGATAAGTTGCCTAAAATCTATTTAAAGAACCCATTGTAAAAAAGGAGATTTCTCATGACCTCCCTCCCCAATACGGGACTCACCGAGCTGAGCGAGTGACCCATCGCTTTCAGTATGTAGATCATTGATTCCAGAATTATTGATCGAGTGATGCTCTATGATGCCGCCACTGTGCTGGGTGTTCCTTGATCGTGCTCTCTGACTGGTCAGGTATTCGGCTACTAGATAATAACGCTATCTTGGCGCTAACTCGTTTTTTCTCTCGGCACTTTACAAATTTATGAGTCGTCCACTGTCCTTCCATGTTCCGCCGCGCTTAGAGCCCACCACGATCGCACTTTTGTTCTTTCCTCCCTTTGTGCTTTCTTTAGGCCCAAGAAACCCTGCCAAACATTGCTCTTGTGGACTGCCGAAGACGAACATGGTAAAATCGCTCAGGAACTAAGGGCCCGACATTCTTAGTGTATCCAGTACTTGGCACCCCCCAATCTTCCGTGGTCTGCCATCTTGTCCCACCGGAATCATAGTTTATTGCTACAGCTGTATTCGCAAAATTCCCACATCTTTCTGAGTGCCACTAACCATTGGAAACGCTTCGCTAACCCTCTCCTTCTATTATTTAGTAGAACGAATTGTGATGAGAACTTACAATGTCCCTAGAGGCATATCAAAAAGAGTTATCGAAAAGACTCTAGCTGGTCTACTGTTGTGAATAGGTATTCCTCTTCAAGTACAAGGAAGAGTATGAGAACTTCACGAACGGGGGCGCACTGGCACAGTACTAGATGAACGAGTTTTGTGCAGGGTGGTCTAGGATCTTTAATTGTTTTTAGCCTTCAGTTTTCTCGCGTGTTAGGGATCAAGTTAAAATTTTCTCGAATAAGTTAACACCTCGCTTACTCCGAGGAAATTTCATCCTTTTGCACAATAGTAAATAGATTTAGGTTTAGGTATGATACTCGAGTACCGTATTAACTCGAATAAGAGAGAGGTGTGCTATGTAGTCAGGAATTCCCTTCCTTGGGAAAGAGGCGAAAATCACAGCAAAACGGGAGAGGTTGAAAAAGCAGAAAAATGCCAGACCTTACCAGAGGGGGCAACTCCAACGACGTAGCACACCGCTCTCTTATTCGAGTTAATACGGTAGAGCATACACCTTGAGACCTACTTTTGGGCAGCGGGTGTCATAGTCTTGTATGATATGATATGATACTCGAGTACAGTACAGTGGGGCTCTTTTTTTTTCCCCTCCCCTCCTCCATGAACAGAGCGGAATATCAGGGCTCATTAGAACATGGTCAACATGCATACTCGTAAGCTAGAAGAGATTGATATTTCGTAATGTGGAGGCCCATAGAACGACCACGTCTCCGATCTTTTTGAATTATTCCTGTGATATGCCACCCACCGGTAGATCTTGAAGCTTTCAAGGAGGATTTGTTTGACACTGCGGAAGCCAGCACCGTACGTGATCTTGATGTTCATACGGGTACTCTCTTCACAGCCACACTCCTCTGTGAGCCGCTTGAGGCTTGCACATACATCATTCAACAATAATGTCGGTTACACAGATAATGTGCCACCACCGGGTGAATCGATTGGACCAGGCTCTCATCCACGACGCCTCAAAATGGCGATTTCTCCTCGACAAAATTACTCAAGAACCCATCCTCTTTAACCCTCGAAACACCCAGGAATACAAAATGTCTCAACATCAACGGCAATATCAACTGTTTTAATACTAATTCTGTTAGCAATATGTGGAATAACTGCGCGATGGTTGGCGAGAAGTCCGAAATTTTGGCATGGATATCTCCACTCGAACCCCAGATACGACACCACGACATCCAAACCCGCAGGATCGACAAGGTGGGGGACTGGCCCATACAGACTGAGGAATATCGGAATTGGTTTGATGGCATCGGTGGGGACAGTTCTGCTGGTTCAGCCTTGTTTTGCTACGGAGGTCCAGGGGTCGGCAAAACATACATTAGGTAAGAGAAAGGATACCCGAGGGGAGATAAATTGCTAATGATGTATTGTTAGCTCGCTGGTGACAGATACGTTATGCAAGGAGGCCGTAGCAGGAAACGCTGCTGCCGCCTGCTTCTACTTCGACTTCGCCGCTCAGGAGCAATCCCCAGCTGCGATTCTGGGTTCCGTGCTAAAACAGGTTGTTCATGGACTCGACGAAGTTCCGGAAAGAATAGTCAAAGCCTTCCGAGACCGAGAGAAGACTATCGGTGGCCAGATGCTAGCTCTTTCTGAATTGTGGAGTTCTTACAGGATCTCTCGTCCTCACGATCCACATTTATATGCATTGACACCCTGGACGAGTGTCCGCCAGGATATCGAATAAAGCTTCTCGATTCACTCAGCCAAATTCTCCAGAAATCCCCCGGCGCTCGGCTATTGATGACCGGGAGGCCACATATCCTGAGTGAGGTCGAGAAGCATCTTGGGGGAAGGGCAGCGACTAGATCTATAACTCCCACCAAGAATGATATCATCACATTCCTCCGAGCGAAACTGAAAGAAGACACGATTCCGGGCGCGATGGATGAGAGTTTAGAGAAGGAAATCATTCAGAATATTCCCGAAGCAGTTTCGGAAATGTAAGCGAGAACGGAAACTACTAAAAATACCTAAAGCTCAGTGCTGAACGATTCTGAATTTAGATTCCTGCTTGTATTCTTAAGCATCGAGACGATCCTACGAGAGACAACCGTATATTCAAGGAGGAAAAGGCTTAGAGAAAGGAACAATGGCTTAGACTTGGGGGGCGCGTACGGGGCAACGCTGCGAAGGATAAAGGCCCAGGGTGAGGAGAAAGCAAGACTCGGGATGGCGGTTCTCATGTGGATCTCCCATTCAAGGCGGCCTTTGCAGGTGCATGAATTATGCCACGCAATAGCAATCCGAATAGGGTCAAATGATCTCAATAGCGACGGCATTCCTGCGATATCTACAATGCTGAGCTGTTGTCAAGGACTTGCCACGATGGAAAAGGGCACCTCGAATATTAGGTTGTTTCATTATACCCTCCAAGAGTATCTTTGCACACATCCCACCCTCTTTGTTGGAGCTCACGACGATGGCCGAAACCTGCTTGACGTATCTCAACTTCCAGCACATCAAGGGTCATTCAGCCGGCCCACCCCTTGACCTACGAGGCACACCCTTCCTTGAATACTCTTCACTATATTGGGGAACCCACATGCGAAATGGATCTATCAGATCGCGCAAAAACATTTGCGCTCCAGCTTCTTGATCAGTTCGATGGTCACATATCTGCCAAATACCTTTGGCAGTCGATCAATGGGGGGCTACCCTGGTGCCGTCACCCCGGCGATGAGCCGTTTTCTGCGCTGCACTGTATCTCGTACCTCGGCATCGCTGAAGTTGCGGGCATCTTAATAATGATGAACCGATGGGATGTGAGCCAGAAAGATGGAGCGGGTATGACGCCACTCATATGGGCAGCAAGGCATGGGCATGGAGAGGTAGTAAAGTTGCTCTTGCGAAATAGACATATCCAACCTGATCAACAGGACTCGAATTCCGGCCGAACGGCGCTTTCATGGGCCGCTGGAACTGGGTACGAGGGAGTAGCGAGGTTATTTCTGGGACTGCGATTTGTCAATCCAGGAAGCATAGGTCGCGAGTGGGGGAAGGCCGCGCGAGTAGTGAATGATCTATTTGGCGGGAGATATGTCAACCCCAATAGCACATGTAACTACGGCAGAACACCACTGTTGTGTGCGACCCCGAATGGCTATGAGGGAATAGTGAAGCTACTATTGGGACGGAAAGATGTCAACCCAAATAGTACATGTCACTCCGGCCAAACACCGCTCTCGTTGGCTGCCGAGAAAGGCCATAAGGGAATAGCGAAGCTACTGTTATGCCGGAAAGATGTCAACCCCAACATCCCAGACAAAAAGTATTGCCAAACACCGCTCTCGTGGGCCACCGGGAATGGCCAAGAGGGAATAGTGAAGCTATTGTTGGGACAGGAAGATGTCAACCCCGACACCCCAGACCCAACGTATGGCCGAACACCGCTCTCGTGGGCTGCCGGGAATGGCCAAGAAGGAATAGTGAAGCTACTATTGGAGCGGAAAGATGTCAACCCCGACACTCCAGACAGGGTGTGTGGTCAAACACCGCTCGCGTGGGCTGCCAGGAATTGCCATGAAGGATCAGTGAAGCTACTGTTGGAGCGGAAAGATGTCAACCCCGACATCCCAGACACGAGGTATGGTCAAACACCGCTCTCATGGGCTGCTGAGAATGGCGGCGAGGAAATAGTGAAGTTACTGCTCGGCCGGAAAGATGTCAACCCCAACAGTTCAAGTAAATATGGCCAAATACCACTCACTCTCGCCGCCAGGAACAGGCACCATAGAGTCGTAGAGCTACTGCAGACTCAGCGCTCCCAGCAGATCCAGTAACTGCACCCCCACCTGGTTCCATGAACTTTGTCATCTTGTGTCATGGAAACCGTTGCTTGTTTTTCGTCACATCAATGAGCTTTTGGGCTGTGGGCTTCGATGGGTATTTTTATTTTTTATTTTCAGTTTTTCCTCCGGCGTTTTAAGGGTTAAGTTAGAAGTTGCTTTGTTAAGTTAACTTCCCTCCCACTCCCAGGCAATCTAACCTTTTTTCTCAATTTTCCAATGGATTCCCGTTTTGGTAGAGTATCTGTCTCGTGATTTATTTTGGGGTAGAGGGTTGTCTGAGTCTTGTAAAGTATTGTACGATAGCTCTTTTTTCTTTTTTCTTTTTTCTTTTTTTCGCCTTTTTCTATCGAATGGAGTTGAGTGCAATAGATTTAGGGGCGCATTTTTTGGAGTTTTTCTTTCTTCCGATGGTCTCTATTTATCCGCATACTCAGCCGTGGATAGAATAGACCAAATAGTTTGTCGCGTGAGGTTCGGGCGGTGGCGGTGGCGGTGCGAGACTGTGGAAGTTTCCAATCGGACGACGCGATTGCAGAGAAGAACTTCTTTCCAGAGCGACCTCGTGTCCTATATTTCTAAGCTATACTTAATAATATTACGAGATGCCTCTTAATTCTTGAATTTACGATTTTCACATGCCACAAATTGGACACCTTAGAAATATGGCCAACAGAAATAGTAGATGAGAAAATGCGACACCTTGAGCCGAGGGCAGGTATCGAAGAGGTTTTCGCCCGAGAAGGTTGTACAAAAACCTCCTTATGTCATTAGTGTTCACTGCCAGCCGCCAGAGGCCAAGACCACAAAATCCCGGTATCTGTTCAAGGGTTAGGGACATATTTTCTACTACAGGAGAGAGGAGTTGATTAGAGAGATAGAGTTGAGGGTTGGCTCCGGAGTCGACAATCAAGAGCCACAAGAAGAAGATAATGATGAATCTCAGACGAGGAACGCTCCTTGTAGCCTGACTCACCTTTATTGGCCTTCCTAGCACCCGGTCCGATAATCTGAGATCCTGGGCATCCTAGAACTCCTATAGATACAGCCAGTCTAAGAAGCCCTTGCGAAATAAGGTCCCCGCCCCGCGAAATAGGGCCCCCTCCCCCAAACGAAGCCAGAATCCGGCAATCCCCCCTTTTAGCCACCGTAATCTTTGTCAAGAAGAATCGCCATCTCGCGAAGACCTTTCCCAACCAACCTTCTACGAACCGTGGTGGTGGTCCTTGATCACTTATTAGTGGTATTTATGACAGCCCAAGCCTCGGGCTCTCTAAACTCAATACCAAAAGAAGTTTTCTCTTCCTTTTTTTTCAAACTTGTGGGGGATATTGCGGATATGCCAGACAGCTTAAATTTTTTAAAAAATGCTCTTTTCCTTAGCTAAGCCCTCAACGCGCTATCAAGGAAATGGTACTTTTCCTCTGTGCCGAGGGGTGCCAAACAAGCCCCTAACCAACTACAGTAGGTGCACTCTACGTAATTCAAAATTCATATCTGTCCTAGTGGAAAATGGAAAACTGGTAACACTTCCGATCCACGATCTCGCCCAGTGCATTGTGCCAAAGCTTTCAGGCGCCGCAGGTTGAATAACTCGAATTGGCACATAGGAGCCAGTCATGAGTGCCCCTTTGCCTAGCACTCAAAGTTTGCCGTCATGAGATGTCACTCGCCTTCTGGGGCAGCCACAGAAGGTCGCCCGAAGTGGTAAGTATTTTCCGGAGGTATCATAGGCTTTCGCACGAATAGGCGACTGGAAATACCGCCAAAACGGCCGTATCCACTATTTTCCGTGACCTCTTGTACTCTACCTAAGGGAATAAAATTAACCAAATAAACCCTTGTTCAGCATAACAGCGGCGAAAACTAGAAATATGGGCTTCCGGCAGAAACACCGAAAGCGCAAAGTGAAAGGAGGGCACGATTGTCAAGACCCATGTGCAAGGTTGGCCGCGGCCGGGTCAATCCTCTACCACAACATACGGTAAGTGGGATAAGGCATGCTCTTTCTAGGGACTTGCACGTTCTCACCGAACATCCACTAATAAGTCGGGGGTTTTTTCCCTATAACTGCATCCCCCTGTAAGTCCCAAAGAAAAAGAGTACATAGATGAGGAAACGCCGGGTGGCGTACCGGGAAAGGAGGATATGGGGGGCTCCGTGTCTTTGGGTCGGAGTGGGGTTCGGGTGGCGTACATCATAGGAGGAGAGTTTTTGTAGTATTTGGGATTTTGTTTTTGAAGGAGGCCGGTAAGGTGTGTTTCTCTGGTGTTGGTTGGAAAGAGTTTGTGCAGTTGTTGCCTTAGATCACCCAAGGGTAGTGATGCGGCTTGGAGTTGGATGGCGACTTATAGGTATAATAGAAATGGTAATATATAACATTTATGCAATGCATCTGCTCTTGCCGAGCTGACACTAGATAGTTCGATCCCGGACTGGTGCTACAGACTACTACAGACATTAGCCCATCCGTTTTGTACGGAATTCTGAGAATCTGACACTGTGGTATCATTGAAAATAAAATCCTGGCTACTTCCGCTAGAAAGATCGAATCGTGAATAGGGAGCGAATTGGTTGCACAAAGCACTGGCAGGGGGAAGCCAGCCGACACGGAAAAAAAGTCAACCCATACCGGCAGTACTCGAGTACTCGAGTAGAGTACAAGTATCATCCATGCACATACTCGAGTATTTAGGAGAGTTTACAAGCGTTGTTTGATTTTAGTTTTTTATTTTGTTAAGATTGTTTGGAATTAAGGTTTTTATATGCCATAGCGCGAGCTTCATGCATGTATTTTACTCGTAGCTAGAAATAAAATACACATGATATAAAAAAACAAAAAAACAAAAAAACATAATATCATACTCGAGTATTTTCTTGGCATGGATAACCATCGTTTCTTGTGAAACGACAGAGCCTCATCACTCCACAGGCCTTCAGCTCATGAGACCCCTATCGAACTTTACGATCACCAGTGCATTACCCACCGAAAGCGTTCCAGACACAGGCGATATAATGGCATGTAATCCATTACGGAGCGTCGAGATCACTAATTTCATCAACTCTTCAGACTCTCTCAACACCAATATCGTCAACATCACCTCGGGAATAGATGACGAGAAGCAGCAGATTCTCGAGTGGCTATCGCCACTCGAACCTCATCAGCGACATCACAGTGTGCGAGCGGACCGAATCGATAGCGTAGGGAACTGGTTTCTGGAAACCGACGAGTTTCGAAATTGGAGCGGTGCCAGCGGGGGTGATGGCTACGTTCCGCCGGTATTGTTCTGCTACGGGGATCCAGGGGTTGGGAAGACATATTTGAGGTAACCACCTCCTTCCTCTGAAATGAGCAACCAAATGCCACTAACAGGCAAACATTAGCTCCCTAGTGATTGATCACCTCCATGATCGAGCTGGCGAAAATGACACCACTGTGGTGGAACTGTATTGCGATTTCCCCGCCCGACACGAACAGACCACTCCAAACATGTTGGGAGCCATTCTCAAGCAACTTGTTAACAGAGGAGAAATTCCGGAACACGTGTGGCGGGCGCTTAAAACGGCGAGAGAGGGGTTTGGTGGTCGGCGTCTACGGCTTCCAAATCTATTAGAACTATTAAAGACGACTATTGCATCATTGTCGCGAGTGTTTATCTGTATCGACGCTTTGGACGAAGCGCTTCCAAAACTCAGATTAGACCTCCTTCGCTTTCTGAGAGACATCGCTCAAGGCTCGCCAAATACCAGGTTATTCCTTAGTGGAAGGGACCACATTATGAGCGAAATAAGGAAGGGTGTTTCTTCCGGAATTGTTGTGGTGCCTATTATCCCCACCAAGGGGGGTATCGAGGCATTTCTGGAAATGAGGTTAGACAGCGACACTGAACCGAATGCGATGGACGACGATTTGCGTGCTGATATTATGAGGGTGACCGTAGAGGAAACCTCGAAAACGTGAGCAATAGAATCAGGTTCCTTCCTAATTAAATCTGGTCCACTCACTAACGACGTTGTATAGACTCATCATAGTGTCCCTTAATATGAACGCTATTATGGGAGAGACCACAATCAACCAGAGGAGGGATATGCTTCATGTGACGACGAAAAAGCAGTGTCTGTGGGATACCTACGCGGCAACACTAGCACGAGTGAAGGCACAGACGGGGACCAAATCAAGACTCGCCATGCAGGCCCTGATGTGGGTGTTTTATTCGGAGAGGCCGTTACACGTCCTCGAGCTACGCCACGCGCTCGGAGTAGTAAAAGGATCCCCGGACTCGGGCACCGGGAACATTCCGGAGATAAGAACAGTCCTACAATGCTCGCTAGGGCTTCTCACGGTAGAAGAGTCCTCTTCAACAATTCGCCTCGTCCACCATACGTTGCAGGAGCATCTCTCGGATAACCCCACCCTATTCCACAGCCCTCACTCTACGATCGCCGAGGTTTGCCTAACCTACCTCAACTTCCCGTGCGTCAGGGATCTTTCGCCTACCCTGTCTTCGGCCCCACCCACAACTCCCTTTCTCGATTATGCTTCTTGTCACTGGGGAACGCACGCTGGAAGGGAGACCACCGAAAATATGATACCACCTGCGCTGAAACTACTAGATGGATTCGACAAGCATCTATCATCCAATCTACTCTTGTTGCACACAAGGTACTGGCGAAAGCATCCCTGGTATAACAAATATAGCCCTGAAGGATTTACGGGGCTTCATGGTGCAGCATTCCTCGGGCTCGTAGATATAACAGTTGCTTTATTGAAGATCAAGGAATGGGACATCAATGCAACGAACCCCGAAGGTGATACGCCACTTATATTGGCTGCTACTAATGGGCATGAAGGAGTTGTGGGGACTCTATTAGAATATATTGGTACCAATCCCGATCTAGCAGATTCCTGGGGCCGAGGACCTCTCTCGCTTGCTGCCGAGAACGGACATGTGAGAGTAGTTAAGATGCTATTGAAACAGACCAGTGTCAATCCCGAAAAGGCAGATTATTGGGGGCGGGATCCACTTTCACTGGCTGCGGAGAACGGGCATGAGGGGGTTGTGAAGTTGCTCTTGGATCAGGAAGGTGTTGATCCGAATAGAGTAGACACCAAATACGGTCAAACACCCCTCTCGTGGGCTGCTGAGAACGGGCATGAAAGAGTTGTGGAGGTACTATTAGAACGGAGCGACGTCAATCCCCAACTTGCAGATAAGAATGGTAGAACGTCACTTGCATTGGCCTCCCAGAATGGACACGAGGGAGTAGTAAAGTTGCTGCTCGAGCAGAAGGGCTTGTTTCCAAATCTACAGGTTGATGGATCCACCGACCTAACCCCAAATAAGTCTTCCGAGCTACCCGAGCCTCCCTTAAAAAGGATCCGCCAGTCTTGATATTCACGACCAAAACTTGATATTTCTCCCTCCTGCCCATGGTGAGCCCCCTAGTCGCTCGCGCCTTTCCTCACTTTCTTTCCCCTACCCCTTACTTTCATTTGCCGTCCCACTTCCTTTGTCTTCGCTATCCTGGTCCGCCAACGAGTTCTCCATGATCGCGCAGATTGCCACTCCAATAGCAAGCCATCCAACCTGCCGCCCCGGATATAAGCACTTGCATAAGTAAGTTTTAGCAATCATGAACAAATGCAGTTGCCCTTTATAACTATTTTTTCTTAAGCATAGTCTATAACCTTTGTCTATATTTCCGGCACTTATAATTCGCTCCACTCTTATTCTCCTATCAAGTTCATGTTTAATCTTTATCTTAATCTTATGCACTAGTACCTCCCTTCTTAACCCAAACACTTCCTTATTTCAAATTACGTCCCGATGTACCATAATTTAGGCACTCTTGTCGCCAATATACCCTCATCCTTTCCATCCCCAGCCACTTATTTTATATCTCTATTACGATATGCCTATGTCATTGTACTCCGCCTTGAAATAGATTCCCCAGGGCTGCAGACTCTTCAACATAACCCAACTAAAGCCCAACTAAAACCGGTGTTGCCCAAAACTCAATGTTTTGATGTCTTGCCAAAGTTGCCAGTCGTGAGGCCTCCCGGGGGTTCGAGAGGGCCCGCCCCACCTTCCGAAGTCAGCGCCCGTGTCCTTGGGTTTGCTGGACTGCCTGGGTTGATCTTCAGTCGAATCATACCCACCAAGTTCAAGGTTTCTGACCCAGCCTACCAGGGCCTGAACCCAACTCGTACTAACTTAAAAAGAAAGGGGGCGGGGGGGGGGGGATTTCTAGCTCTCTATTGCGGCCACTCCCCGATACAGGAAGGTTCAACGATTTAGAAAGGCTAAGGGGCTGTTTGGCGTGGCAATTTTGCGAAGTTTGGCTAGCTACAAACCATGGAGCCATGGTCGGAAGAACCTCATACCCTATGTCAGAAACAGTCAAAAATTGGTGCTGGTTGCTGCAAACCATGGTTTGTAATTCACGTCTACCAAACAGTCCCGTAGTTACAAACTATGGTTTGGATCAAAACCGTGGTTTGCCATCCCACACCAAACAGCCCCTGGGTGATCCGCGTTCATGCAGGGAAATAAAGAAAGTAGATGTAAGTCAAGATCTCGTCTCCACAAATTATAGCACTGCCTCACCAACCCCTTCTAAGGGTGGATATATTGGAAAGCCGAAAATTCAATTCCGGTTATACACAGACCGTCTTCCACAACCAGGAGGTGTCCTGCAATCGGGTACGATTGATCCATAGAGCATTGGAAAATCAAGAGGTGAAGAATAGCATTGTATGTTAACTATGCGCGGTTCCTAGGCTCTAGTCGCACTACGCCCGCTTTTGCGCAAATTAATAATGCCCCATGTCATTGTATCTCGAAAATAAGAATACACTGCAGGAGCAAGACAGTTATTCCGGAACTCTATTTTTTCCCTGATCGGGATAGATGCGGGCCTTTCTGAGACGAGCAGCTTGAATTAATCTCAGATTTTAAATCGGCCCTAAAGCTCACTATTATTGTGCCATAGTTCCCTATTCAAGCCTTGTTGACCGACTAGCGAAAAGTCTAATGCTACACAAGACCAAGATCTGTGCCATAACCACCTCAAGGACACAACCGCATAGACACCAACATTCCTTGTGGATCTCCACAATCTTCCCTTCCTATCAGACATCAAAGCAGTGGGTCAAGCCTAAGACATGTTTTGCCTAAAAAAGCGGAAATATGAGTGGGCGGAGGTTCCCGGGAAAAACAATCTCATCCTAAATAATCAAAACTATTGCCTGAAGAGAAGGCATTTCATTGCCGAGAACAAGGAAAAACATAAACACAGGTACTGCAATCGAGCGTGGTCGTAGAAGTAGTTAAGGTTACTTTTCTGTGCACCTATACCCCCATAGATTAAGTCCCGTCGGTGCTCCCATCCTGTTGTGAAAATTGGTAACATGGAACGTCACTCGACCAGCTGAGTCTTAGAAGGTGGAAGCACCAAACTAGGGGCGATAAAGGAGTCTGTATATCGGCGTCCCGCCCGATAAAACCAGCAGTAAATCCCCAGAAACATTACACTATCTTCATCACCCTCGGTCACCCCTTGTGCCCTACAAAATATAAGCAGCAAAACCCAAGCCAAAGCGCAGCCCAGGTTAAACAGGAAACAAGTAGTCTCGAGAGCGACTCTTAATAAAAAAATTGTACAACCAACATCACGTACTCGCATGAAATATGAGACGTGGTTTACCGCAGGGTCGACCTGCTGCTATAGTGTGAGTTCGATGCCGGTATCCTCATTCTGGCGACCGATAAGCTCGCAGTCAAGGTATTGTAACGAAGTCAAGGCTCCCGACACGAATTCCTATAAAATGTCTATGCAATGCCTTTGCTCTTGCGAGATTAGCAAATACCAGATAGCTTTCATCTCTTACTCTTTCTGTATGGATTTCTGTGAATATCACCCAATTCACCTCCGTATACAGTAGAGTTCTCCGAGAGTTTTGCATCGGGGGGTATGAAATATTCGCTACTTAAGCTAGGAAGATAGCAGTAATGCCGTATACATGACAGCCGATTAGTTGCAATAAAGAAACCGGTTTGGTAGTTGTAAGCCTGGATGAATGGTCTATCAGGTTTGAATAAATTTGTATTAGAGTGACAGCGCCCGACCCAGAAGTGAATGTTGGATTTTCCTGCAAGTGGGAACTCCCGGCAAATATTTTAGAGAGAAGAAAACTCCTTTCCGGTAAGAAGTTTGATAGCTAGAATCCCATAGTCATTAGGGTATGATAGTTAGTTTGGGGTACGACCGGTTTAGGGTCGTGACTGCCACTTGTGGGGTTTTTCCCATCGTGTGGGTTTTGCCTGTTTAGTGCGTTTGTGCGCTCTCTTCTGTATTTAAGTCTGAGCTACCAGTAGAGAGCTTCCTGTATTGTACATCGAACATCACACATAACACAACCACCACTTACGTGCTTTTCTCCTGGACTTCGCGCCGTTACCTACGCTACCCCAGTCATCATTGGGTCGTGAGCGAGCTGCCATTAGAGTGTCGCCAACAAAGTTTGTGTCATTGCCTATTCCATGCTCTTCTCTGGGGTCGTTTGGGTTGCCGACTTCTGACCTCTATCTTTGGTTCATGCACGGGGCGCTGTCACTTTATTGCAACTAGTACAGTACCGGATGTTGGACGCTGGCCTATTTGAGCATCGTGATAGGAAAACCCTCGTGCTTGAGAATGGGTGCAATGCTCAGAATAGAGCAAAACCAGTACTGCTTAGCATGGCCATGGTGAAAACTAGGCTGTCCGCCTAGACTTATTATATCTTCGACTGCTTGAATGGTGAATATTGTTCACAATTTTAAACACTGCCTACCGTAATGTCTCAGCAGTTTTGAGATATCACACACATATTTTCTTGGCATGGAGATCATTGGGTCTTGTGAAACGCTAGAACCTCATAGTCCCGCCGCGCTTCACCTACCGTATACCGCGCTTCTGCTCATGAGGAACCCTATCGAACTCTACGATACACCCACTATTCACCGAAAGCACCCTAGATATGTCATATAATTCAGCACGGGCGTCGAGATCACCGATAATACCAACCCCTCCAATTCTCTCACGAAGGACGAGAAACCGCTGATACTGAAGTGGTTATCACACTCGAACCCAATTAGTGGCACCTGGTGTGTGAATCAACCGGGTCGACGGCGTGGGGAGTTGGTTTCTCGAAACCGACGAGCTTCGAAATTGGAGTGGTGTAAGCGGGGGTGATGGCTATGCTCCACCGGTATTGTGTTGTTTCCGGACGCGGGGGTGGGGAAGGCATATCTGAGGCGAGAACCTCCCTGTTCGGAAATGGGCAAAGTAAATGTCACTAAAAGCAGGCAAATGTTAGCTCCCTAGTAGTTGATCGCCTCCGCGATCAAGCTGGCAAAGAGACATCGCCGTAGTGGAACTCTATTGCGATTTCCTCGCCCAACACGAACAGACCACTCCAAACACGTGAGGAACCACCCTCAAGCAACCTGTCAGCAGAGGGGAAATTCCGGAACACGTGGAGCAGGCTTTTAAACGTCAAGAAGGGAGTTTGGCTGTGCACGTCCACGGCTTCCAGGTCTGTTGGAATGATCAAGACGACCGCTGCATCGTTGCCGCAAGTCGCTCGAGAGAAGTCTTGGTGAAAGCTTACTCAGCAAAGACTAAGCGAGAATTGTGCGACACCCCCCCACCAACGAAACCCCATATGATACAGAATACTCCATATATTCTGGTTCCTTCACTACTAAAATAATATCTCATGCTTAATTCTTCACTTTTTTCCACCATTGCAATACCATTATCTGTCTTGTGCTAAAGTTATGAGGGCAATCCCAGGAAAAAAATCGGAAATACGGGCAGGAAAATCAACTGCTCCCCCTCGGGTCTGGGATATTTACTAACAATGTTTTGTTCAGATTCATCCCAGTTTCCCTCAGTATTAATGCCATTATGGGGGAGATTACAATGTGTTATATCAGGGGAGGAAGATGCTCCATGCGATGGCAAAATGTGAGAGCCTGGGGAATGCGTACACAGTAGCCCCTGCACGAATGAAGGCCAGACGGGGCTAAATTAAGACTCGCCATGCAAATTCTAATGCAGGTGTTTTATTCGGGGGACAGTTACGGAGCAGAAAAAGGGTCCCCGGACTCGAACACCGAGAACATTCCGGATATAGGAACAGTCCTATGATGCTCGCTAGGGCTTCTCACGGTCGACATGCTCTTCAATGGTCCGCCTTGTCCATCATACCTTGCAGGAGTACCTCTCGGGTAGCCCCAGCCTATTCCACAGCCCTCACTCTACGATCGCCGAGGTTTGCCTAACCTACCTCAACTTCCCGTGCATCAGGGATCTTTCGCTTACCCTGTCTTCGGCCTTACCCACAACTCTCTTTCTCGACCACGCTTCTTACTGGGGAGTGCACGCCAGAAGGGAGACCACCGAAAATACGATCCACTTGCGCTAAGGCTATTGGATGGATCCGGTAGGCACCTATCGTCTAATCTACTCTTACTGCACTAGCGAAGGCATGACGCGCAAGAGAAATATAACCCTGGGGGGCCCACGGGGCTTCACTATGCATCATTCCTCGGCCTTGTGGATATAACAGTTGCTTTATCGAAGATCAAGAAATGGGATTCTCATATAATGAACTCTGAAACTGATGCAGCGCTTATGTTGGCTGCCACGAGTAGGCATGAGGGAGTCGTGAAGATTCTATCCGGAAGGATTGACGTTAATCCTGACATGGCAGATCCTTGGGGTCGGAGACCTCACTCGGCAGCTGCCGGGAATGGGCATGCAGGGGTTGCTAAGATGCCATTGGAACGGACTGGTGTCAATCCCGAAATGGCAGATGATTCGGCCGAACCGCACTCTTGCTGGTTGCGAAGAAGGGGTACGAGGAAGTTGTGAAAACAATGTCAATTCCGAAATCGAAGACGAGGACAGTTTGACACCCCTTTCCTAGGCCATCCAGAATGGGCACGAGGGGATTTCAAAGTTGCCGCGTGAACGAGTCCATTCACTCCTTAATCTACATATAGCTGGATCACCCGACCTAGCCTCAAATGTGCCTTCCGAGCCACCCGGGCCTCCTTCCAAAAGGGTCCACCACTCTTGCTATTCACGATCCAAGCTCGGCATTTCCCCCCTCCTACTCACGGTGGACCTCCCCAGCTCATTAGCGCCTTTCCCTACTTTCCCTCCTGTATCTTCTACTTCTATTTGTCATCTCGCCACCCTTATCTCCGTTGTCCCTTGCCTGCCAACGGGTGCTCCACTATTGTGCAGATGGCCATTCCAATAGACGCTAACCACTCGATTTACAACCCCGGACATAAGTACATACATGAGCCAGTGTTAGCGATCACGAACCAACGTGGTTGGCTCCTATCATGTAGCGATTATTTCTAAACATTGCCTATCTTAAGTCCACACCTCCGGCATTTATAATTCCCTTCACTCTTATTCTTCCATCGGGTTCCCGTATAATGTCATCTTTATCCTAATCTTCTATTATAGATCAGCGTCTCTGCTCTTGATTTGTCAACCTTTTTCTTTAAAATTATCGCTTACAATGTATCATAAACTACACACCCTTGTCGCAAATACACCCTCGCCCTCTTTCGCTTCCGGCGATGCGCTTTATATCTACTACTGGCATGATGCGTGCCACCTATAACGTGAACCAACGACCGTCTCAAAATGTAATACCTTAGACAAGTAGGATATAGGGCATTTAATAGCGGAGTGCAGATGATCGAGTTATGCTAGCATTAATTTTCGTTTTTTTCTCTTTTTAATGCCATGTGGATTACTTTAAATCATTGAAGCGACCTGCACCTTAGCCCCGGCAGGCGTGCCTAACAAGTTTTCAGTTAGGCGATACTACCGTGGACATAGCTAGAGACAATTATACCGTGGGAACATATCAAGCAAATACGGTTTGGCTCAGCTGAGTACAGTACCGTATGAACTCTCGCGAGTCGGAAGTACCGCATCACAGGTGCATGCAAGCAAATTCAATTAGAATAGATATACTTATCATAGCGCAATAAGATCGAATCCATTCATTGCACTTGATTCGTACAGTGCAGTTCCAATATTAATACCTATTTACTGGGCAAAAATTTGAACATAAAAGTAATCTAGAAAGATGTATTGTATCACTAGCACCATGCGACTTTAACCTCCCCACTCCAAAATCAATTATTAAATAGCTTATACCCTACTAACATGATGCATTAGATCTTGAAATACCCATCGGTCCACATTATAGATGGCGCGAAAGCATTATACGATTTAGTAATAGCTTCTAGTGTATCCGTCACTTTTTATCTCACAACTTAGCACAATACGAGATGATTACATGTCCTTGTTGAATATGGGCACCCGCGAGGCATTAGAATTAAGCGCTCCGCCAGAATCCAGAGTCAGATGACAACCGAATTGATCCTTTGAAGGACTCACTTCTTTCCTTGCTCACATACAATCACTCGGGAGCAGCGATATTATCAACTATTGAAATCTTGGTTGCGGAGGTAATGATCTACGCAGTGGTCTGAAACCGCTTAAGTGGAGATGAGAATCATGATTGATTGATGATAACTTGGTGGAAGGAAATACTTGAGGAAAGTTGTGTACAGGAAGGAAGGTGTGAAGCGAGGAGAAGGTGTGAGGGAAAGAAAAACAAGTGGGGTGAAAACTTTTTTGAGCTTGCGCGTCCTTTGACTAGAGCGTACGTATGCCTCTGCGGCCAGAGTGCGGGCATATCCCGCATCAAGTGCGGCCATCAAACTACCATTTCCAACATCAACGGTCATATATGCGAGCAGGTGAAGTCCGCGTGCGATCCTGCAGGTACAGAGCCACTGGCCGGGTCCCCTAGCCTGGAGAGAAGACAGGAAAACTGAGATTAAGGGAAACGAAGCATGTAACTAGCTGCGTTAGCATTCTGAAAATTAATGTAAAATGCTAACGCAGCTAGTTACATGCTTCGTTTCCCTTAATCTCAGTTTTCCTGTCTTC
>Ga0307509_10001806_pt1 | contig 35430 bp, 35 predicted proteins | sample 10_EM_MG_FD_202245 | JGI IMG/M metagenome (GOLD analysis project Ga0307509, IMG submission 202245) | Populus trichocarpa ectomycorrhiza microbial communities from riparian zone in the Pacific Northwest, United States - 10_EM | ecosystem: Host-associated > Plants > Roots > Unclassified | place...
CTCGCGGTGAAGCTTCTCCAGGACGCCTTGCTCGGTGAGGCCGTGTTCGTCGACCGTGTCGCGAAGGAGGGGTGTGCGGCAGCGCGCGTCGCCCACGCGAACGTCGTTCGCATCGTCGATCACGGCATGACCGGGGCCGGCGTCCCGTTCGTCGCGATGGCGCGGATCAGCGGGCTGCCGCTCGGCTCGCTCATCCACGACGGCGGGCCGATGTCCCTGGCGCGGATCCGGCGCATCGCGACGCAGCTGCTCGCCGGGCTCGCCGCGATCCACGCGGCCGGCCTCGTCCACGCCGATCTCAAGAGCGACAATCTCCTCCTCGACGCTCACGATCGCCTCACGATCATCGACTTCGGGCTCGCGCGCGAAGCGACCAGTACCGACGACCACCACCTGATCTCCGGAACGCCGGAGTACATGGCGCCGGAGCTGATCCGTGGCAAGGGCATCTCGCCCAAGTCGGATCTCTACGCGGTCGGCGTCATCCTCTACGAGCTGCTCACCGGCACCACGCCGTTCGCGGGCGGCACCGCCTCGCAGATCTTCGAGCGCCACCTCCACGACGAGGTCGTGCCGCCGTCGCTGCGTTGCCCCGATCGTACGGTGCCGCGCGGGCTCGACGAGCTGATCCTGCGCGCGCTCGCGAAGGATCCGCGCGACCGTCACTGCGACGCGGCGGAGCTCGCGGCGGCCGTGATCGCGGCGATCCCCGAGACGTGTCTCGAAGAGACGATCCACGTCCACCCCGTGTTCTCGACGGCCGGCGTCACCCGCGACTGGACCCGCCCGCGAATCTCGCCGGCCGACCTGTTGGGGCGTTCTGGTGGAGTCACGTTCGAGCCGGCGTAGCTACACTCCTGCCATGGCCCACGCACGCAGAGAGTTCTTGATCGGTGCCGCTGCCCTCGTCGCGTGCGGAGGCGCGATGAAGCCCGGTGGCGAGCACGAGGAAGACGAGGTCACGCCGGCCGAGGATCTCATGCGCGAGCACGGCGTGCTCCGCCGCGTGATGTATCTCTACGACGAGGCAGCGCGCCGATTCGAAGCGCGCGAGGACGTGCCGCTCGACGCGCTCGCAGGAGGCGCGCAGATCGTGCGCCACGTGATCGAGGAGTATCACGAGAAGCTCGAGGAGGATTTCCTGTTCCCGCGCTACGAGAAGGCCGGCAAGCTCGTCGAGCTCACCGCGGTGCTGCGCAAGCAACACGTCGCCGGCCGTACCATCACCGCGCAGATCCTCGCGCTCGCGAAGGCACCGCTCGCCGACGCCGATCGCGCGACGCTCGCCGCCGCGCTGCGTAGCTTCAACCACATGTATCGGCCCCATGCCGCGCGCGAGGACACGGTGCTATTCCCGGCGTTTCGCGCGCTGGTCGGCAAGCACGAGTACCAGGAGCTCGGCGAGCAGTTCGAGGCGAAGGAGACCGAGATGCTCGGCGACCACGGCTTCGAGCACGCCGTCGACGCTGTGGCGAAGCTCGAGGCGAGCTTCGGCGTCGACGATCTGGCGCGGCTCACACCATGACACCCGAGCCCTACCCGGGCGCGCCCTCGGTGAAGCTCCCCACCGGCCGAACCACAGTCGCGTCGAAGTTGTCGACGAGAAGAGGTGGGATATGGCGGCGAAGGAAAAGCAGGGTGCGATGGGTCAGCTAGCCAAGGGGACCCAGCGGTTCAACGGCGTGAAGGTGTTCAGCGCGACCATGTTCGCGCAGCGCAGCGAGCTCGGCGAGACGGTCACCCAGTGGATGGAGGCGCACCCCTCGGTCGAGATCGCGGACATCGTGGTCGCGCAGTCGAGCGATCAGGCGTTCCACTGCGTGTCGATCACGGTGTTCTACTTCGAGCAGGCGAAGCGCTGACGAGCGCACCGAAGGTCGCCCACAGCTGGGTGTCCGTCGAGCCGGGCGAGGTGATCACGAGCTTCACGGAGCGCGAGGGGTGGACATACCAGGCGGCGCACACGACCGGTTCGCCCGCGACATGGAGTCCGAGCATGTGCCCTTCGTCGGTGAGGCCACCGATCCCCGCGCGAAGTCGGCGGATGAACGCGCGCATGCGCGAGACGTCGGCCGGGCGGGCCCCCCAAAGCGGTGGCGGCAGGTTCGCGAACGCGAGGCCACGCAGGACGATCGCGTCGTCGTGGGCGAGGAGCGCGTCGCGGACGTGTGCGAGCAGGACCTCTGGCTCGAGCCGCGACGCGAGCTCGGGGAACAGGATGATCTCGCAGCGAAACCCGAGGCGCTGCGCGATCGTCGCGACGTCGATCGGTTCGACGACGGAGATCGAGCTCCCGGGGGCGATCGGGATATCGAGATCGCCGATCGCGGGTTCGGCCTGCGCCAGGACGTGGCGGCGGGCGGTGAGGTAACTCTCGTGGGTCCGGGCCTGTCGGTCGCGGATGCGTCGCTTCAGATCGCGATTTCGGGTCATCGTTCGCCTCTCTCGGCACCGCGCGGGATCCCATGCATCCTCGCGGCGCGAGGGACGATCAGCTCGTCTGCTCGAAGAGAGGCCTCTCCTTTGCCCTCACGTGTGACCGGGGCATGGGCCGGTCATCGAGGGTCGTGCGCGAACAGGACGCGCCCCGACGATATCACGCGCAGACGACCGTGATCGGGTGACTGTGCCCGGTCACGGTCGACGTGGTCATGACGCCGCCGGCGGTGTTCGCGGCGAGCGTCGCAAACATCGCGGCGGTGATCGTCACGCTGTGGGTGTGCAGCGCCGCGCCCATGATGTCGTAGGTCTTGTCGGCACCGGCCATCACGTCGGCCTTGGACACGACCAGGACGTGGCCGTGATTGCCGGTGATCGTGACGGTCGTTCCGTTCGCGTTGCAGTTGCCGCTCGCAGAGCCGGAGCCGGAACCCGAACCGGAACCGGAGCCGGAGCCCGAACCCGAGCCGGAGCCGGAGCCCGAGCCCGAGCCCGAGCCCGAGCCCGAGCCGGAACCCGAGCCGTTGCCGCCATCGGGCGGCCGGTTGTTGTCGTCGGACGAACAAGCCGCGGCCACGGTCACGGCCACCGCACCGAAGCCGAGGGAACGCAGGAACTCGTTGCGGGTCATCATTGCGGCCCAGAGGGTAGCTCGCCCCGGAAGTCGCATTGAACTGTGAAAAAACCGTGCAGTGACGGCGGCTCAGCGCCTGGCGAGGCGCCAAAGCGTGACGAGATGCGCACTTGCGACGATCGGCACGACGAACCCGGGCAGCCACACGAACGGCCACTCGAGTACGACGTGGCTGTGGGAGGCGACCGCGGCGCCGACGATGTGGGCGAGCAGGCCGAGGGAGATCAGGTTCCACACGAGCAACGGTCCGCGCGCCGGACGGCCGCCGCCGAACGCCAGTGCACCGATCACCGGCGCGGTGAAGCCGACGGCGATGTCGAAGTTGCGGCCCGCGAACGTCAGCTCGGTCGGCAGCAGGTGATCGATCGCGAGGCCGAACAGGACGAACTCGACGCCGGCGCGCACGACGTGGAGGTAGGTCAGGGTCTGGAGCGAGAGCTCGGCGAGGACGCGGCGACTCGCGGGCACGATCAGGGCGATCACCGTCGCGGCGAGCACGGGCCCACCCGCGGCGAGTGGCCCCGGCACCGGCGCGCGATCGTACGCACCGCGCGCGGCCATGATCGCGGTGACCGCGAGCCACGCGGACAGCGCCGCGACGACCGGGACGACGGCGCGACGATTCGCCGCGCGCACCGCGACGATCACGAACGCGAGCGTCGCGAGGACGATCAGCACGAAGCCGATCACGAGTCCGAGGCTGGCGTCGCTCACGCCGTGATCTAACCCGGCTCGATGGTCGCGCGCGAGTGGCGAGTTGCCGCAGCGCGCGATCCATTCCAGGGCTACAGTGGCGCGTGCGCCGGATCTTGCTCGCGCGACACGGTCAGACCGCCTGGAACGCGCTCGGCCGGCTGCAGGGCCACACCGATATCGAGCTCGACGCGACGGGGCGGACCCAGGCGCGCGAGCTGGCCCGCAGCCTCGGTGACGCGGGCATCACGCGGGTCTGGTCGAGCGACCTCGCGCGCGCGAAGGAGACCGCGGCGATCGTCGCCGGCGAGCTCGGCCTGCCGCCGCCCGAGGTCGACGCGGAGCTGCGCGAACGCAAGTTCGGCGTGTTCGAGGGGCTGACCCGCGACGAGTGTGCCGCCCAGCATCCGGATGCGTGGCGCGCGTGGGTGGCGCAGACGTCGCATCCGCCGGGCGGCGAACCGCGCGCCGACGCGACCGCGCGGATGCAGCGCGCCTTGCTTCGTCTCGTCGGAGACGGCACCACGCTCGTCGTGTCGCACGGCGGCGTGATGCGGCTGTGGTTGATGGACGTCCTCGGCACCACGATCCCGCTCGTCGGCAACGCGGCGACGTACGAGGTCGACCACGACGGCCAGGCGTTCCGTGCGAAGCTCCGCGCATGAAGGACGTCGCGGTCGTTTCATACTGTCGTACCGGCATCGCGAAGGCCCAGCGCGGCGCGCTCAACCAGACGCACGGCATCCCGATGACCGCGCACGTGATGAAGGGCGCGGTCGAACGCGCGCGGATCGAGCCGGGCGAGATCGAGGATGTCGTGATCGGCTGCGGGCTCCCCGAGGGCGCGACCGGTCACAACATCGCGCGCAACGCCGCGCTCGACGCGGGGTTCGGTGACGGCTGTCCCGGCATCACGGTCAATCGCTACTGCGGATCGGGGCTGTCGGCCGCGTCGATCGCGGCGAACCGGATCGCGACCGGCGAGGCGACGTGCGTGATCGCCGGCGGCGTCGAGAGCATCAGCCTCGTCCAGTTCTCGCTCCACCTCGACGGGTTCTTCTACGCGCCGCTACAACAGCGCATGCCCGCGGTGTGGTGGACGATGAACCAGACCGCCGACTTCGTCGCGAAGAAGTACAACATCACGCGCGAGCAGCAGGACGCCTACGTCGTGCAGAGCCAGCAGCGGGTCGAGGCGGCGCGCAAGGCCGGCAAGTTCGCCGAGGAGATCCTGCCGTTCAAGACGAAGATGAAGGTCACCGACAAGGTGACCAAGGCGTCGCACGAGGAAGAGGTCACGCTCGATCGCGACGAGGGCCCGCGCCCCGACACCACGGCCGAGGGCCTCGCCGCGCTGAAGCCGGTCTATCCCGGTGGCACGACGACCGCGGGCAACGCGTCGCAGCTCTCCGACGGCGCCGGTGCGGTCGTGATGATGGAGGCGGGCGAGGCCGCACGGCGCGGCCTGCCGATCCTCGGCCTGTTCCGCGGCATGCAGCTCGCCGCGGTTCCACCCGAGGAGATGAGCATCGCGATCGCGCCCGCGATCCGGAAGCTGATGAAGCACCACGCGCTCGGCATCGCCGACATCGATCTGTGGGAGCTCCACGAGGCGTACGCGGTGACGACGCTCTACAACCAGCAGCAGCTGGACACGCCGTGGGACCTGACGAACGTCAACGGAGGTGCCGTGCCGCTCGGTCACCCGTACGGGATGTCGGGCATCCGCTACCTCGGCTCGACGCTGCTCGAGCTCGGCCGCCGCCAGAAGCGGCGCGCGATCGTCGGCGTGTGCACCGCCGGCGGCATGGCGACCGCGGCGTTTCTCGAGCGGGTCTAGAACAGCGCGGGTCGCCGCGACTCGAGCTCGACGTTCATCTCGACCGGATGCGCGACGAGCTCGCTGTAGAGCGCGAACATCTCCGAGCCGAGCACGTGGAGCTGGACGATCGCGAGCCGGCGCTCGACCAGCGGCAGGAGCTTCGCCTCTTCCTCGTCGTACGCGTGCGCTTCGAACGCCTCCATCACGGCGCCGACGTGCCGGTGGAACTGCGGCGAGTCGAGCCCCGCGTGATCGAGCGCGACGAGCAGCTTGCGGACCTGGCGATGATCCTCGGCGTACTGGACGAGGGCGTCGTGACTGCTCGCGGTGTGGAACACCGGGTAGAACAGCAGCTCCTCCATCTCGGAGTGCGCCTCGATCACGCGCTCGAGCTGGCGGGCGAGCAGCCCGCGCCGCGGCCGCTCCGCGGTCATCAGCTCGCGCCCCAGCTCCAGGATCCGGAGATGCTGCGCCTCGATCAGATCGAGCGCGTTCACGACCGCACCGCCTTCATCTGCTCCGCGGAGTGGACCGAGTGGCGGAGCGGCTCGCCCAGCTCGATCCGGTTCTCGATGCCGGGGACCGGCGAGACCGCGAGGTGATACGCGCCGACCAGCCGCCAGCCGAGGGCGCCCACGAGCGCGAGTACGGAAAACCCCGTGATCGCGAGCCCGAGCGGAAGCCCGTACTCGAGGCCATCCGCCGTGCGGCCCAGCCACGACGTGCGGAGTACCAGGCCGGCGCTGCCGAACAGCAGCGTCGCGAGCACCGCTGCCCCGGCGTGCAGCATGCCGAGCCGGTGCGCCGCAGTTTCGCGCGGCACGTGCGCCAGGTCGAACACGCCGACCGCCGCCGCGACGAGCCCGAACGCGACACCCGAGAGGAGGCTCACGTAAGCCTCGCGGTACCAGAACAGGTCGCCGGTGACGACGAACGCGAGGATCCCCGCGAGTCCACTCGTGAACAGCACGATCGGGAACTTCACGAGGAGCAGATGGAGAGGCTGCCCACCGATGCTGATCTTCGCGCGCATGCCGCGAGAGGGTGCAGGCGGGGTGCCAGCTCAGTCGATCGCGGTCACGACGAAGCTGCGGAGCTTGCCGGGTAGCCGGAGCTCGACCTCGTCGTCGAGGCGCTTGCCGAGGAGCGCCTGGCCGAGCGGCGAATTCGGGGTCACGACCTGGATGTTGTCGGCGAGGACGCTGCCGCCGCCCGCGGGCGCGAGCCAGAACCGGTGCTCGCCGTCGTCCTCGTCGACGGTGACCAGCGCGGACAGCGCGACCGGGCTCTTCGCGGTGAACGTGCGCAACGCGAGCGCGGTGACATCGCCGATCGCGGCCTCGAGCTCGGCGACGCGCTGGGCCTGACCGCGCGCGAGGTACGACTGCTCGAGCCCGCGCGTATCCTTGTCGTTCTCGGCGCGCGCTTCCTCGTGGGTCGAGCCCTCGATCGCCGCGGCGTGGGCCGCGCGCGCGGTCGCGAGCGACGCTTCGAGCACCGCGATCAGCTCGGCCTTGAGCCGGTCCTTCACGGCGGCAGCGTATCATCGCCGCGGATGAAGCCCTGGAAGACGCTCGCCACGGTCACGACCGCCGAGGGCCCGCTCGAGCTCCGCCAGCGCGGCGACAAGGAGTTCCTGCTCGTGATCGCGGGCCGCGTGCTGATGACGAGCCAGGAGCGCCGATCCGAGGAGCGCCTCGCGACGCTCGCCCTCGCGGCCGTGAAGGGCCCGACCCCGCGGATCCTGATCGGCGGGCTCGGTATGGCGTACACGCTGCGCGCCGCACTCGACGCGCTTCCGGCCGCCGCGCGGGTCGACGTCGCCGAGCTCGTCCCCGCGGTCGCCGAGTGGTGCCGCGGCCCGCTCGCGGGCTTGACCGACGGCGCGGTCGCCGATCCGCGCGTCACCGTGATCCTCGGCGACGTCTCGCGCGTGATCAAGGACGCCGCGCCCGGCACCTACGACGCGATCCTCCTCGATCTCTACGAGGGTCCGCACGCGGCGAGCCAGCGCGGCGATGATCCGTTCTACGGCCCGGGTGCACTCGCGCGCAGTCGCGCCGCGCTCGCCCCCGGCGGCGTGCTCGCGGTGTGGTCCGAAGATCCGGACGACGCTTTTCTCCGGCGGTTCCGTGCGGCCGGATACACGGTGAACGTCGATCGATCCGGAACGAGCAGAGTGCATCTCGTCTATCTCGGCACGAGGTAGTATCCGGCGCGATGCTGACCACGGGAATCGCGAGCATCCTCCACCGCGACACGATCGCGGTGATCGTCGGCGCGAAGACGTTCGAGCGCGGCGAGCAATGTTTCACCGGCAAGCGCGTGCTCGAGGTCGAAGCCGCGCGCGGCGAGTTGCGGGGCAAGGTCAAACCGAGCGAAGCGGGTCGCGCGCACTACATGTGCCGGATCTGGCTGCGCGAAGAGGGCGTCGCCTACGAGTGCACGTGCCCGATCGGCGTGCAGCGCCAGTTCTGCAAGCACGCGGTCGCGATCGCGCTGCACCACCTCGCGACCGAGCGCGCCGACGCCGAGCGCGGCCTGGGCGTGTTGAAGGAGGCGATGCTGACGCTCACCCAGCCCGCGCTCGTCGACGGCCTGCTCCAGCTCGCGCGCCGCGATCAAGAGCTCGCCGACTCGCTCAAGCGGATGTGTCTCGACGCGCTGTCTCGAGGCACCTGATGCGGATCGCGGTGATCGGTCACGTCGAGCACGTGACGATCGGCGCGGTCCCATCGTTACCCGCCGCCGGCGAGATCTGTCACCTCGAGCAGCCGCGCGCGTTCCCCGGCGGGGGAGGCGGAGTCGCGTTCTACCAGCTACTGCGCGGCCCGGCCGAGGTGCTGCTGTTCACCGCGCTCGGCGACGACGACGCCGGCCGGTTCGTCGAGGCGAACCTCGCGACCACCCGCGGCAAGGTGTTCGCGTCGCGCCGCAGTCGCGCCCACACCCGCGACGTCGTGATGGTGACGCCCGGCGGCCAACGCACGATCGTCGTGATCGGCGAGCCGCTGCATCCGAAGCGCAGCGATCCGCTGCCGTGGGACGAGCTCGCGACGTGCGACGCGGCGTACTTCACCGCGCAGGATCCCGAGATCCTCCGTGCCGCGCGCGCCGCGAAGTTGTTGATCGTGACGGCGCGCCGGCGCGAGGCGCTGATCCGATCCGGCGTCGAGGCCGACGTCGTGGTCGGCAGCTCGAGCGATCCGCGCGAGGTCGGCACGCTCGGCGATTATCCGGTCGCGCCACGAGCGTTGGTCCTCACCGACGGTGCACGCGGCGGCCGCGTCGAGACGCGCGAAGGCACGGCGCACTTCGCGCCGACACCCCCGCCATCCCCCATCGTCGGTTCGTACGGCGCCGGCGACAGTTTCGCCGGTGCCCTCGTCTATTTCCTCGCTACAGGTCTCTCGCCCGTGGCCGCGTCGTCACGTGCGGCCGCGTACGGCGCTGCGGTGCTCGCGGGGATGATCCCGCTCGACGCGCAGCTCTCGCTCGGTTAGGGCGCGAACGCGCCGGTCGGGACGTTCGGGAACGAAGTCAGGATCGGACGCAGCGACGATGCCGCGTTCATCATCGCCGTCATCGTCGCCCACGGAAAGCCGTGCGGCGGGCCGATGTGGATGCCACCGCCGGGTGCACCGGAGTCCGTCCCCGTGACGACGCCGTCGTTGACGCTGCTACCCGAAACGCTCGCCTCGTGCAGGTCGAAGCTCGCGCGCATCTGACCCATGAATGCCGGCAGGTCGTCATTATTGACCTCCCAGATCCGGGACACGCGGGTGTCGCTGACCAGGTACACCATCTTCGTTCCCGGAACGAGCACGCCGGAGCCGCCGTAGATCGGGGTCTCGCCGGCGGTGACAACCGCGATCATCAGGCGAGACGGAAGCGCGCCGCCGCCGGTCGACGTGTTCGCCGTGAGATCCCAGTAGTAACCCGTCGCCGTGTACTTCGGCTCCCAGCCGATCGGCTTGAGGCAGCTGTACGTGCTCGTCGGGATGCACGCGATGATGAGGTTCTGCTCCAGCGATTCCGTGTCGTCGGGAGCCGACGACTCGACACAGCCAGACAGTGCGAGGATGGACGACGCGATCAGGAAGAGACGGTTCATGGACACTCCTACAGGGGTTTTATTCGAAAACGACGACATCACGAACCCAAAAATTCGTATTGGGGGCTACGAGCCACTTCTTGCGTAAATCGCGAAGCACGACGGCGAGGGGTTGGCCGCCGAGCGCACGCGAGCGGAGCTCTCCGAAGAAAGCCGCGGCGTCCGAATCCGGAATTGCCGAGGTCGGGGCCACGACGGCGCGCGCCCCCGCGGTGATGAACGACGCGGGCAGGCTCCATAGCTCGTGGAACACGGGAGCGGCCTTGGCCGCCTCGCAAGCTGCCAGGATCACGAGAGGATTGCTCGCGAACTTCGCGCGCTCGACCTGCGCGGCCGTCAGTGCATAGCGGCCATCGGCTTCGGGTGAGAGTGCGAGATACGAAGCCTCGCCGCTGTCGGCGAGACCGTGCGCGTTGATGAGGACATCCTTTGCACTCCCGATCGCGGCGAGGACCCGGCTCGGCGTGGCGGTCGGACCGCTCATCACGGTCGCGTCGGTGGTGGTCCACGAGCTCAGGCGCGGAAGGCCGAGCGACTTCGGCGGCTCGACATCCGCGATCACGAGGGACGAGCCCGTCGACTCGCCAACCGGCCGCGCGCGCGGCGTGAGGTAGCGCCACGCGATGTCATCGGGGAGGATTCGCGCGAGCCCGTGAAACGGCGGGCGCGCGATCACGTCGACGTCGGGACACGCCTTCAGCGCATCGATGACGCGTCCTGGAACGATCTTCTCGCCGACGAGCTCCGATGGTGCGCGCTCGTACGTGTCGACGATCGACTTGCCGGCCCCATCGCGGGCGACGACGACGACATCGCGATCGTCGAGCACCAGGCCGAGGACACAGCTCGCGCGGGCACTGACCTTGAGCTCCTCGCCGAGCAGGGCGAACATCGCGGCGGCGTCTCCGCGCTTGCCCGCGGCGACGGCGAGCGTGGCGTAGCTCGCGCCCGCAGCGTGGCTCGCGTTGCTGTCGTTCGGCGCGGCCTTGGCGTCGGCGATGGCCTGGCGCAGGAGCTTCTCGCCCGTGACCGGATCGCTGCCGATCAGCGCCCGTCCCTCGGCATGATCGATCAGCGCGCGACCACCGGCTGTCAGCTCGGGGCGTCCACGGGCGTCGGTGACGTCGGCGCGAAACTCGGCAAGCTGCGCGGGTGTGCCGGCGAGGTGGAGGATCTCGCCGCGAACGAATAGCTCGGCCGCAGCCTGGTCCGCCACCTCGAGCCGACACTTGGGGGCGGAGGCAAGCTCCTTGGCCGCGTCGCTCGGACGCAGCTGGAGGATCAACTCGGTCGCGATCCGCTCGCGCATCCAGCGCTCGGGGTCGCACGCGAAGCCGCTGTTGTTCTCATTGATCTCGAGGATGTTGCGAGCGGCGACCTCGGAGGCGTACGCGCGGACCAGCGAGAGTCCCCCACCATGCGCGTCATCCGAGAGCAATGCGACCTGTGTCAGACGCGTCAGGGTCTCGCTCTCGTCCCAGCGAGACGCGATCGTACGAGCGCGCGCGTTGGCGTCGAGCAACATGGCGCGCGCTTCGGGAAGTCGTTGCCAGGCGAGATACGTGCGGCCAAGGCGAAGCGCGATCTTCATGCAGCGGAACTTCGGTCCGCCGGCCGCGCACAGTGGCTTCGCCTCGAGGAGCGCGGCTTCGGAAGCTGCGAGATCGTTGCGCTTGAACGCGTTCGCGCCGCGTTGCTCGATCCCGATCAGCTGGATCCATGGGTCCGAGGACGCTGCGGCGAGCCGACTCAGCTCGGGAAGATCCTTGTCGAGGACGACGCCGTCGGCCGGCAGCTTGAGGAACGCGACGACCAGCGCGTCGTTCGCCTTGCGTGCGCGCAGCGTCGCGAGGTGCTTCTCGACATCGGGGTTCGGGCCGACGTTCGAGACGGACGTCGTCAGATCGAGATAGGCCTTGGCAGCGATCGGATCCGGTTTCTGACGGTTCAGCGCCTCGGTCGTGCTCGTGCTCTGTTCACCCGCGTCGATCGCCTCGGCGAGCGGCTTCAGCTTTGCCAAGGCCTCGGCGCTCGGCGCCGCGCGCATCGCATCGTACAGCTCGATCCTCGCGACGCCCGGCATCCGGCCGGCGTCGTCGGGTGTGAGCCCGGACTGCGTCGTCAGGAGCGGTTTCGCGGCCAGCCAGATCCGGACCTCGCGGCGGATCTCCTCGACGAACGACTTTTCGAGCACGTCGGCGCGCTGCGTCGCCTCGGCGGCCCAGCCGGCCTCGGCGTGCTTCGCGACCGCACGGAACGCCTCGGCGGCGCCGTGATTCAAGCCGAGGTCGCGCAGCGCGAGCGCACGGTTCCACGTCGCGATCGGATCATCGGGCGCTTTCGCGAGGGCGTTGTCGGCGAGCACGAGCGCGGCTTCGGGGTGACCGAGCTGCAGCTCGAGCGCCGCGTGGTCCGCCATCACCGCCGGGGTCTCGCCGGCGAGCGCGAGGTACTTCTTCGCCTGCTCGAGGTCGCCGCCGAGGAGGGCCAACGCGCCGACGCCGTGGAGGTCGCCGGCCTTCTCGAGATCGGCCATCGCGGCGAGCGAGATCGGTTCCTTCGCGAGGCTCTGGCCGCGCGGCACGGAGTAGACGCGATAGTCCGAGGCGCCGGACCACGACATGCGAGCTTCGATCGCGCGCTTCTCGGCGAGCGCGACCTTCGGTGTGTCGTGATGCTCGACGATCGCGGCGGGGTGCTTGCCGACGTAGAGGACCGCGACCGCGGCCGCGGCGAACAGGGCCATGCCCGTGGCCTGGACGGCGCGGCGGCGGTACCACGCGAGCGACACGACGTTCGAGGGCCGTGGCATCGGCATCGCCTCGAGCTGCATGACCTCGGCGAGCTCGGCCTGGCACCGCGCGCAGGTCGCGAGGTGCTCTTGCGCTTGCGCGAGCTCTTCGCCGCGCAGCTCGCCGTCGGCGAGAGCGTGGGTCTGAACGAGCTCGGGATGATCTTCGTCGGTCGTCATGGGTTGTCGAGCTCGCGCTGGAGTTGGTCGCGCAGCTTCTGGCGCGCCCGGAGGAGTCGCGTGCCGACGGTCGCTTTCGCGATGTTCAGCTCTGCGGCGATCTCGTCGTAGGACTTGCCCTGCGCGTGGAGCTCGTAGACGCGGCGAAACTCCGCGGCGAGCGAGGCGAGCGCGCGAGCGACCTGACTCTCGTCGAGTCGGGTCCACTTCGCAGGCGGCGTGGGTTCGGGTTGCGCGAGCTCGACGGAATCGAGCTCCTGGCTCTGCGGCCGGCGGCGCTTGCGGCGGCACGCGTCGATGAAGAGGTTGTGCATGATCGCGACGAGCCACGCGCGTGCGTTGCCCTGCTCGCCGTAGCGCTCCCAGTTGCGGAGCGCGCGCTCGTACGTGTCGTGGACGAGATCCTGCGCGTCGTCGCGGTTGCCGCACATCCGGCGCGCGATCGCGAGGAGCGCCTCTTCATGCTCCCGCACCGTCGCGGAAAAAACCCGCACTGAGTCGGCCACCGCCGTCGGACGATGCCATGTCATCAGCGGGATCGCGATAGCCATGACCCTCGGTTAACGGCGCATCACCTCGATCTTCCCGAAATAAATTCGGCTGCGATGTCGGTGGCTTACCAGCCGGTGACGGCGCGGATGGCGGGCACGATCGTCGCCGCCATCCTTGTATGAGAAACCGCGCTCGGATGGTAGTCGCAGCCATAGCCGTCGGCGGCGAGCTGGACCGCGAGCTCGACCACGGTGACATCGGTCTGGGCGGCGACGTCGTGGAGGTAACCGAGCAGCTTCGGGTCGCCGTTCATCGGGCTGGTCGCGACGAGGATCTTCACCGCCGGGAACTTCGCTTCGAGCATCTGCACGAACCCGACGTACGCGGTGACGAACGCGCCGCCCGGATCGCCGCCGGCGAAGTCGTTCGTCCCGAGCGCGATCACGATGACGTCCGGCGTGTAGCTGAAGTCCCACGTCGACGAGGCGTCGTCGGCGAACGTGCGCAGGTACTTCACCGGCATCACGTTCATGGTCGTGCCGGCGACATCGCGGACCATGCCGATGCCCGAGTACGCGATCGACACGTGCGGGACGCCGAGCGCCTGCTCCGCGAGCGCACCCCACGCGGCGGGCTCGCTCTCGGTCTCGGGCGAGAACTCGCACGACGGTCCGACGCCGAGGTCGCCGTAGCCGCACGTGATCGAATCGCCGATGAATTCGACGAGGCGGGTCGGCCGCGGCGTCGGCACGAGCGTCGCACCGGGAAAGCCCGCGAACGTGACGGTGCCCTGGAACGATTCGGTCCGTTTCGCGAGCACGAGATCGTGATCGCCGGCGGCGAGCCCGGTCGCGATCGGATACGCGCGATCGCCCGAGTGGGTGACGAGCGGCGCGAGTGCGACGCCATCGACCGTGATTTCGAACCAGTTCGTGCCGGTGTCGGCGAGCTCGACCATCAGGTCGGTGCCGGTGAACCGCGTGTGCACCGCCGAGCCGGGCCACGCGGCGCGATGCTGCGCGTCGAACCGGCCGACGTAGTGAATGGCCTCGAGCGGCGCTGCGTCGGTGGTCGCCCCGTCCGCAACGGCGTCACCCGGGTGAGCCGGATCGTGGCCGCACGCGGTGAGGGCGGCGAGCCACAACCAGCTCCTCATCCTTCGACGCTATCACGCGGTGATCGTCGACAGCCGGGCAACTTCGGCGGGCGCGAGCCGCACCGTCGCGCTCTCGAACAACGCGTCGAGCTGCTCGAGCGTGCGCGCACTCGCGATCGGTGCCGCGACGACCGCATGGGCGCGCAACCAGGCGAGCGCGATCGCGGCGAGCGAGACGCGGTGGGTCTCGGCGAGCTCGTCGAGCGCGGCGAGCAGCTTCACGTTGCGCGGATCGTCGAGGTACTTCGCGGCGCGGCCCGCGCGCGCGGATTCGGTCGCGTGGCCCTGGCGGTACTTGCCGGTCAGAAACCCCGACGCGAGCGCGAAGTACGGCAGCTCCTTCAGACCCTCGCGCTCGATCACCGGCAACAGCGTCTTCTCGAAGCCGCGCTCGACGAGGTTCCAGTGATCCTGCGAGACCGCAAACGCATGCAAGCCGTGTGCGCGCGCGAGCTCGAGCGCGGACGTCAGGCGCGGCGCCGAGAAGTTGGACGCGCCGAGCGTGCGGACCTTGCCGTCGCGGACGAGCGCGTCGAACGCGGTGATGTACGCGAGCTGGTCGACCTCCAGATCGTCCTCGTGCGCGTAATAGAGGTCGACGTGATCGGTGCGCAACCGGCGCAGCGACGTCTCGATCGCGGCCTCGATGTTCGCGGCCGCCAGGCCCCGATGCTGCGACCACTTCCCGACCTTCGTCGCGATCAGCACGCCATCGCGACCGCCGCGCGACGCCAGCCACTCGCCGAGGATCGTCTCGGACTCGCCGCCGGCGTAGCCATCCGCGGTGTCGATCATCCGGCCGCCGCGCTCGACGAATGCGTCGAGGATCTGGAACCCCGCGTCGCGATCGACCGTCCAGCCGAACACGTTACCGCCGAGCACGAACGAGCCGAGGTCTTGCTTGGTGATCATCCGTACTGCGTCTCGGATTTTACACGCCGAGGAGGTCCCAGCGGTTGCCGTACAGGTCGAGGAACACCGCGACTCGTCCGTAGGGCTCGTCGCGTGGCTCGCTGATGAACCGCACTCCCGCCGTGCGCATGCGCTCGAAATGCCGTGCGAAGTCATCGACGCGCAGAAAGAACCCGACCCGGCCCGCCATTTGCCTGCCGACCGCGCGCTCTTGCAGTTCTCCATCGGCACGCGCGAGCAACAGGCCGGTCTGCGCGTGCGGCGGCCGGACCACGACCCAGCGCTTCGGCTGGCCGTCATTCGTGAGCGATGGCGAGTCCTCGACGAGCTCGAAGCCGAGCACGCCGACGAAGAACGCGATCGCCGGATCGTAATCCGCGACGATCAGGGCGACGAGCTCGAGGTGGCTCACCTCGTGGTTATAATCCGACCATGACGCCGGACGTAGCCACCGGCACGTGGATCGAGTCGGACGTCCCGCCGCGACTCGATGCCCTCAACTGGTCGCGCTGGCACCAGCGCGTGATCGTCGCGCTCGGGATCACGTGGATCCTCGACGGCCTCGAGGCGAGCTTGATCGCGAACCTCGCGCCGACGCTCGAGCGCGCGCTCCAGCTGTCGGCGACCGAGGTCGGTTACGCGAACACGACGTACCTCGTCGGCGAGGTCGCGGGCGCGCTCCTGTTCGGCCACCTCACGGATCGCCTCGGGCGCAAGAAGCTGTTCCTCGTCACGCTCGCGCTCTACCTCGTCGCGACCGCGCTGTCCGGCCTGGCGTGGAACCTCGCGGTGTTCCTGCCGCTGCGCTTCCTCGCCGGTGCGGGCATCGGCGGCGAGTACTCCGCGATCAACTCCGCGATCGACGAGCTCGTCCCCGCGCGGATCCGCGGCCAGATCGACCTCGCGATCAACGGGAGCTACTGGATCGGCGTCGCGCTCGGCGGTGGCGCCACGGTCGCGCTGCTCCACGCGAGCTTCTTGCCGCCCGATGCAGCGTGGCGCGTCGCGTTCGGGCTCGGCGCGATCCTCGGCATCGCGATCCTCCTCGTGCGCCGTCACGTGCCGGAGAGTCCGCGCTGGCTCCTGATGCACGGTCACGTCGTGGAGGCGGCGCGGACGTGCGCGGCGATCGAGCACGAGATCCGCGCGAGCGGCGTCGCGGTCGCCGAACAAGTCGCAGCGGTGCGGATCAAGGTCTCGGGCACGGTGTCGCTCCGCTACCTCCTGCACGTCCTCGTCCGGGTCTACCCCCGCCGGACCGTGCTCGGCATCGTGCTCTTGCTCTCGCAGGCGTTTCTCTACAACTCGATCTTCTTCAGCTACGGGATGATCCTGACCAAGTTCCACGGGATCTCGCCCGACGACGTCGGCCTGTTCGTGCTCCCGTTCGCGGTCGGCAACTTCCTCGGTCCGCTCTGGCTCGGCAAGTACTTCGATCGCTGGGGCCGGCGCGTGATGATCCCCGCGACGTACTTCCTCTCGGGCGTGCTCCTCCTCGTCACCGGCGGCCTGTTCTGGGCCGGGATGCTCGACGCGGTGACCCAGACGCTCGCGTGGTCGGTCGTGTTCTTCGTCGCGTCCGCCGCGGCGAGCTCGGCCTACCTGACCGTGAGCGAGCTGTTCCCCGTCGAGATCCGCGGCATGGCGATCGCGGTGTTCTTCGCGTTCTCGACGCTGGTCGGCTCGGCCGCACCGTCGCTGTTCGGCGCGATCGTCGATGCCGGGAAACCCGTCCAGCTGTTCGGCGGCTACGCACTCGCGGCGAGCCTGATGATCGGCGCGGCGATCATCGCGCGCTGGCTCGGCGTCGCGGCCGAGGGCAAGTCGCTAGAGGCGCTGACGCTTGCGCATCACGACGAGCAGGCCCGCGCCGAATAGCACGAACAGCGAGCCGGGCGGCGCGGTCGAGCAGCCGCCGAGCACGTTGTTGTCGTCGGCCGCACCGTTCCCGGAGCCACCGCCACCACCGCAGTCGTTGTCGGTCGCCGTGGTGCAGCCGAGCGGGCAGCAGCCATCGTCGTTCACGCAACCCGTGATCAACTGTTGCTGGCACTGCGCGGTGCAGGTCGCGGAGCTGCCGACGAGCACGTTCGGCGAGCACACGTCGCCGCTCGCCGCGCAGCTGGTCGGACACGACCCGGGCGGATCGCAGGTCTCGCCCGGATCGACCACGCTGTTGCCGCACGCCGCGGCGGCGGCGTACGAGATGTTGACGTTGATGAACCCGCCGTTCGACAGCGCGGTCTGGACCTGCGGGTTCGGGCTCTTCACGAACGTGAACGTGCCCTCGTTCGTGTTGCCGCCGTCCGAGTCGGCGAGCTCCATGCGGATCGTGTAGGTGCCGTCGGGAACGACGACGCCCTGCTTGTTCTGGAGGTTCCAGATCGCCTGGATCGTGTTGAGGTGATCGCCGCGGGTCGCGCTCGTGATCGCGTCGGCATCGTTCGCACCGGCCTTCGCGGTCCAGCTCGTCAGGTACTGCTTGCGCTGCCCGGCCCAGCGGCCGATCGTCTTCACGAAGTTGCCGCCGCCGTCCTCGATCCAGACGGCGACCACATTGCGCGGCGCATAGGGCCCGCCGGCGGGCGTGGTCATGAACCGCGCGGTCACGCCCTGCGCACCTGCAGGGGCGGCGAGGGCGCACGCGATCAAGAGGCCGAGGGCGAATCGCATGCACTCATCCTAGAGCGGGCGCTTGATGAAGAAACTCTAATAAATCAATTAGTTGGGTGGGGGTTTCGTTGGCGACTCGACCCCCGTGCACACGGACGTACACACTCGTGTGGCGGCTTCTGGTGCGCTGCGAAAGGCAGTGGCTAGTTCAAGGTAGTTGCGTGCGCGCCGGTTTGTGCATTGCACAAGAAACGATTTCGACGCATGCTGCGCGGGCCCCGCATGCTGTACCCCCTCCACGAGCTGAGCCGGCTGTCCTTCGACGCAATGTCGAGCCTGATCTCGACACTCCGGCACGCGCCGGTGCCTCTCGTGCGAGCTCAGGCCGCGTTGCTGCATCGCATCACGAAACCCTATCCGAAGCCGGGCTTCAATATCCCCGGCGCCACCGAGGAGGTCGTGGTAGAGCGACCGTTCTGCCGGCTGGTCCGGTTTGCGGCGCCGCAACACGAACGACGTGTGCTGGTCGTTGCACCGCTTTCCGGCCATCACGCGACGCTGGTTCGCGACACCGTCGCGACGCTCCTCACCGATCACGAGGTCTACGTCACCGACTGGATCGATGCACGCGAGGTCCCGGTCGAGCGCGGCACGTTCTCGCTCGACGACTACGTGACCGAGTTGCGCGGCTTCATCCGTCACCTCGGCGCGCCGCTCCACGTCGTCGCCGTGTGCCAGCCGACCGTGCCGACCCTCGCCGCGGTGTCGCTGATGGCCGCGGCCGGCGAGACCACGCCGCGCTCGCTCGTGCTGATGGGCGGTCCGGTCGACGCGCGGCGCAACCCGACCGTCGTCGACAAGCTCGCGACCGATCATCCGATCGAGTGGTTCGAGCGCCAGATGATCCATCGCGTCCCTGCGCGGTATCCCGGCGCCGGCCGGCTCGTCTATCCCGGCTTTCTCCAGCTCGCGGCGTTCGTGATGATGAACCCCGACAAGCACGCGCGCGCGTACTGGCAGTACTGGCTCGATCGGCTCCGCGGCGACGACGCGGCGGCGCAGCAGCACGAGCGGTTCTACGACGAGTACAACGCCGTGCTCGACATGGACGCGCGCTACTACCTCGACACCGTGCGCACGGTGTTCCAGGAGTTCGCGCTCGCGCGCGGGACCTGGCGCGTCGGCGCCGAGCTCGTCGAGCCCGCGACGATCACCGCGACCCCGGTGTTCACGATCGAGGGCGAGCTCGACGACATCTCCGGCCTCGGCCAGACCGCGGCCGCGCTCGAGCTGTGCCGCAACGCGCCCGGCAAGCGCAACCTGGTCGCGACCGGCTGCGGCCACTATGGCCTGTTCTCCGGCTCGCGCTGGCGCGAGTCGATCTATCCCGAGGTTCGCGAGTTCATCCGGAGTCACGCATGACCCTGCAAGGCAAGACCGCGCTCGTCACCGGCTCGACGAGCGGCATCGGGCTCGGCATCGCGCTCGCGCTCGCAGAGCAAGGCGCGAACATCATCCTGAACGGCTTCGGCGACGTCGAGCCCGCGCGCTCCGTCCTGTCACGCACCGGCGTGCGCGTCGGCTATCACGGCGCGGATCTGGCGCACGCGGACGAGATCACCGCGATGATGAAGTACGCGCTCGAAGAGTTCGGCGGCGTCGACATCCTCGTCAACAACGCCGGGATCCAGCATGTCGCCACGCTCGACGAATTCCCGACCGATCGCTGGGACGCGGTGCTCGCGATCAACCTCACCGCCGCGTTCCACACGACCCGCCTCGCGCTCGCCCACATGAAGGAAGCGAACTGGGGCCGGATCCTCAACATCGCATCGGTGCACGGTCAGGTCGCGTCGGTCGGCAAGGCCGCGTACGTCGCGGCGAAGCACGGTCTCCTCGGCCTGACGAAGGTCACCGCGCTCGAGACCGCGCGCACGAACATCACGTGCAACGCGCTGTGCCCGGGCTGGGTCCACACGCCGCTCGTCCAGCGTCAGGTCGACGCGCGCGCCGATCGCGATGGGGTCAGCGAGCCAGAGGCGCGCGAGGCGCTGCTCCTCGAGAAGCAGCCGTCGGGCGCGTTCGTCACGACCGAGCAGCTCGGTGCAGCCGCGGTGTTTCTATGCAGCGACGCCGCGAATCAGGTCCGCGGCGCCGCGTGGAACATCGATGGCGGCTGGGCCGCGCAGTAACTACGCGCGGGTCTTCTGCCACGCCGGGCGCTCGCTGACGCGGCCCCACCACGATGTGAAGTTCGGGTACTTCGTGAAGATCTCCTTCGCGCCGGTGTTCATGCCGTACTCGATGTACGGCGCGTACGCGATGTCGGCGATCGTGAACTGATCACCGACGAGCCACGGCTGCTTCGACTCGCCGAGGTGCTTGTCGAGCACGCCGGCCGCCATGTCGAGCCGGGTCGCGGCCTTCTCCATATCCGCGGCCGACTGGTCGCGCTTGAAGATGTCGCGATAGATGAACGACATCGCGAACGGATAGAAGTCCGAGGTCTCGACGCTGATCCACTGCTCCATCTTCGCGCGGTCGTGCGCCTCGGTCGGCGTCACCTTGTAGCCGGCCTTCTGATCGACGTAGCGCGCCATCGCGCGCGACTCGTACATCTGGAAACCGTCGTCCTCGAGCGCGGGGAGTTGACCGAACGGCTGGCGCGCGAGGTGCGCGGGCGCCTTGTGCTCGCCCTTCGCGAAGTCGACGACGGTGAGCTCGTACGGGGTGTTGGTCTCGTGCAGCGTGAACAGCACCTTGCGCGTGCAGGTGCTCATCGGATGTCCGAACAGTTTGATCATGCGCGCAGGCTATCACCACGTATCGATGAACCGGCGTTCCGCCGGCAGCGGCAACACACTATCCATCCCGCGGACCAGCCAGGTCCGGGAGTCCGCGGGATCGATCACCCCGTCGAGCTCGAGGTACGACGCCATGCTGATCGCCTTGCCGCGCTCGTACGCGACCGCGACGGCCTCGCCGACCATCGCGTCGCGCGCGGCGTCGTCCGGGAGTGCCTCGAGCTGCTTCTTCAACGACAGCCGGACCGCACCCTCGAGACCCATCGCACCGAACTCGCCGGTCGGCCAGCTGATGGTGAACACGCCGGCGTGGAAGTGCCCGCCGGCCATCGCTTGAGCACCGAGGCCGTAACCGCGGCGCAGCACGATCGTGAAGAACGGCACGCGCAGCCGCGCGGCGACGGCGAACAGGCGCGACGCGTGACGCACGAGCCCGGTCGCCTCGGCTTTCGGTCCGACCATGAAGCCCGGCGTGTCGCACAGCGAGACCACCGGGAGCCCGAACGCGTCGCACAGCTGGAGGAATCGCGCGAGCTTGTCGGACGCGTCGGCGTCGAGCGCACCACCGAGGTGCTGCGAGCTGTTCGCGATCACACCGACGGCGCGGCCCTCGATCCGCGCGAGCGCGGTGACCGCGGCGAGCCCGAAATCGCGGCGGAGCTCGAGCACCGAGCCGGTGTCCGCGACCGCCTCGACGATCGGCCGGATCTTGAACGCCCGGCGCCGCTCCGGCGGGATCAGCGTGCGCAGGACCGTCTGGTCGGCGCACGTCCAGGCCGTGCGTGCGCCGAAGTATGCGAGGTACTGCTTCGCGACGGCGACGGCCGCGGCTTCGTCCGCGACCCGGACGTCGACGACACCCGACTTCGTCTGCATGTCGATCGGGCCGACCTCCTCGGGCGAGAACGTGCCGAGGCCGCCGCCCTCGATCATCGCGGGACCCCCCATGCCGATCGAGCTGTTCTCCGTCGCGATCACGACGTCGCACAGCCCGAGCAGCACCGCGTTTCCCGCGAAGCATCGGCCCGACACGATCCCGATCCGCGGCGCGAGCCCGTTCAGCGCGGCGAACGCGCGAAAGCTCGGCGTGTCGAGTCCGGCGACGAGCGGCATGTCGGTGTCGTTCGGCCGGCCGCCGCCGCCCTCCGCGAACAGCACGACCGGGAGCGCCTGCTCCGCGGCAAGCGCGAGCATCCGGTCGAGCTTCTTGTGGCTCATCCCGCCCTGCGTGCCCGCGAAGACCGTGTAGTCGTAAACCAGCACCATCGCGCGCTGGCCACCGATCGTCGCGGTGCCGGCGATCAGGCCATCGGCCGGGCTCGCCACGATCAGCTCGGCCTGGGACAGGCGGGCGCGCTGCGCGGCGAGCGCGAGGCCGCCATACTCCTGGAAGCTCTCGGGATCGACGAGATCCGCGAGGTTCTCCCGCGCGGTTCGCTGCTTCGTCTTGCGCCGGCGGGCGACCGCGTCGGGCCGGGAGTCGTCGAGGGTGGCGGCGACCCGGGCGCGCAGCTCGGCGAGCTCGGGCCGGGGGTTGTCATCATTCACGGCGTGAGTTTGTCACGCCGAAGTGCGACAACGCGCGCCGGTCGGCATCAAGGGGTGGTCATGAAGCGCGTGTCTTTGATCTTGTTGTTGGGTGTGCTGTTCTGCGCGGGCCGCGTGTGGGCCGAGGGCGACGATCCACCGCCCGCGGAGCATCACGAGGAAGCGCCGGCCGCGGAGCATCACGAGGAAGCGCCCGCCGCGGAGCACCACGAGGAAGCGCCGGCCGCGGAGCATCACGAGGCCGCCGTCGACGGTGAGCATCACGAGGCCGCCGCCGACGGTGAGCATCACGCCGAGGGCGAGCACGCGGACGGCGAACACCACGCCGAGGGCGAGCACGCCAACGGCGAGCATCATGACGCTGACCACGCCGGTGCGACCGCGACGACCGACGACGCCGACGAGGACGACGCGCACTACTCGAAGTTCGACCTCGACGGCGACGGCAAGGACGACCCTGCGCTCGAGAAGGAGTACGAGGATGCGATGGGCGGCATCAAGCCCGAGATCGACGAGGCCGCGGTCGACAAGGAGCTCGCCGCACGCCCCGAGGACAAGGAGCTGGTGCCGTCGATCAGCGCCGAGCAGTTCCGCAAGATCGTCGCGGTCGTCCGCAAGGTCGTGCTCGCGCGGATGGAGAAGAAGATGGCGAAGTCTTCCGCCAAGAAGATGGGCCAGTTCTCGATGGGCATCGCGATGTTCTCGCTCGCGGGACTCCTGCTGCTCCTGATCCCGTTCGTCTACAACAAGAAGTACCCGGGCCAGTTCAAGACGCTGATGAAGTACTCCGCGCTCGCGGCGGCGACGTTCTTCATCACGGTCAACTTGTTCGGCGGCGTGCTGTTCGGGATGAAGACCGCGCAGGGCGTGCTCGGTGCGACGACGAATCCCTCGCTCGCGATCGCCCGGGGCACGTTCGATACCCTCGACAAGAACGCCGAGGACTACATCGTGATGGGCAAGGAGCTGTTCGTGCCCACGCTCGAGCAGCTCCAGGGGAACAGCGAGGAGCAGCCGTCGGTGCTGATCCTCGAGAATGGCAAGAAGATCGTCAAGTCGGCGGACGTGTTCGTCGCGATCGCGAAGATGTTCAAGAAGGTCGACTTCATCTTCAAGATCCTGCCGATCGTGCTGTTCGGCGTGACGATGATCCTGTTCGGGCTCGCGATCAAACCGACCCTGATCGAGATCATCAGGCTGCCGATGCGTGCGGCATCGGGCGAGGCGAGCGCGGGACGCGACGTCACGCGCGGCGCGCTGATGCGTGTGTGGGGCGAGCTCCGCGCGTCGCTGTGCACGATCGCGGTGCTCGCGGCGCTGACGTTGATCTCGGGCTTCGTCCTCGGTCAGATCGTCGGCCCCGCGATCGAGGCGCTGCTCGCGTACTTCAGCTTCGCGGTCAGCTACCTGCAGTTCGTCGCGGGTGCGAAGGCGGGCCTGGTGTTCCTCGCGCTGTTCGGCGCCGTGCTGTTCCTGGTCCTCAACCTCGCGACCCTGATCCTGTCGATGTCGTTCTTCCTCGGGAAGTTCCAGAAGATCTGCCAGGCGAAGTTCAACCGCCAGGTCCCGATCGCGACGCACGCGCGGTTCTTCAAGTGGGGCATCCCGTCGGTCTTGCTCGTCCAGGTCTTCCCGTGGGTGTTCGTCGTCCTCGCCGCGAAGTGCCTGAACCTGATCAACGACAAGATCCTCACCGGCGTGACCGACGCGGATCAGGTGTCGTGGGGCAAGCTGATGCTCGCAGGCCCGGCGTTCCTCGTCGTCGGCTTCATCGCGCTGTTCTGGGCGGCGCGCGGGCTCAAGGCGATCCAGTTCCTGTTCGGCTACAAGGTGCCGTGAAGCTTGTGGCGGGGATGACCGTCGGTGGCGAGCCACTCCTCGAGGTCCTCGCGCTCGGCGGCCCACTGCGGCGAGGACTTCGCGAACTTGACGCGCGCGGCTTCGAGCAGGGTCCTCGCCTTGGGTCGGGCCGTCGTCCACAACGCGCGCGCGAGCTCGAACCGAGCCGCGGCGCGATGGCCTTCATCGATCTGGGCCTGATCGAACAGGTCGACGGCGCGCGCGAGATCGGCGATGCCCTCGGCCCGCTGATCGGCGTGGACGCGGATCGTGCCGCGCGTCTCGATCGCGTTCGCGAGCTCGGGATGGCCGGCGCCGAACGACGACTCGATCACCGGCACGGCCTTCGCGACGATCGCGAGCGCTTCACGGCCGCGACCGACCAGCGCGAGCGCTTGCGCCTGTGCGATCTGGCATTGCGCGTGGACCCCTTCCTCGACGTGCTCTGACGCGAGCAGATCGCACGCGCGCTCGAGCTTCGGTAGCGCCTCCTTGGCGCGATCGTCCTGGCTGAGGAGTTGGCCCTGCAGCATGAGCACCTCGGCGTAGCGCTCGCTGCGCTCTCCGGAGATCCGCATGACGACCTCGCCCGCACCTGCCAGCTCCGCGAGCGCGGCATCGTGCTGGCCGTCGTCGTCGAGGGCTTGCGCGAGGTTGGAGTGGGCGATCGCGCGATCGAGGTTGTCGCGGCCGAGCTTCTGATCGGCGAGCTCCGAACCCTCGCGCGCGACCTTCACCGCTTCCGTGGTCTCGCCGATCAGCGAGAGGTTGCTCGCGAGCCGACCCTTGATCATCACCAGCGCGCTGATCACGCCGGAGCCGGTCGGCGGCAGCTCCGCGAGCGCCTGGCGATACGCCTTGACCGCGTCGCCGAACTTGCCCTGCGACTCGTAGAGATAGCCGAGACCCTGGATCGCCTGCGGCAAGTAGTCGGGAGCGCCCTTCGCGGACAGCTCGATCGCGCGGCGCAGAGCGATCTCCGCCTCGGCGGGCCGATGGGCATCGACGAGCGTCGCACCATACGCGTAGTGGTACAGCGCGTCCGCGTTGAGGGGTCGCGCCATCCGGTCGAGCGCGGCGTTGGCGTACGCGGCGTACTCGAGGCCGCGCTGCGGGTCTCCCTCGTCGCCGGTCGCGCTGAACACGAGCTGGGTCCACGTCGCGGCCGCGATGTAGTCGTGGTGCGAGGCTTCGGCGAGCGCGGCGGCCTTGCGCAGCGTCGCGATCGCGGTCTTCGGATCGCTGCCCTGACTCTGGGTCGCGCCGAGGAGGTACAGCGTCTCGGCCGCGACCAGCGGCCACAGCTTCTCGGCCTCGGGCACCAGCTGCTCGGTCAGCGCGATCGCCTTCTCGAAATCGCCGGCGTTGCGGACCGCCTCGGCATCGAACGCGCGGTACCTCAGATCCGTGACCTTGCGGCGGAGCGCGCGGTCCTCGGGCACGTGCGAGTACAGCGCCGACGGCGGTGGGCGCGTGCACGCATCGGCGAGGTTGACGAGCGGAGCCATCGCAAGCGCGTGGCCCGGGCCGTCGAGCACGATGTCGTCGGCGACGCCGTCGAGCTCGATCCGGCGTGCCTCGAGGCACTGCGCCGTCGCGGGTGCCTGGGCGGGCGCGAACGCGGCGCGACACGTCTCGGCGTGGGTGACGCGATAGACCAGTGCCGCCTGATCGAGGTGCGCGAGCACGGCCGCCGCGGCCTTCGGATCCGATGCGAGGGCCCGCGCGACCGCCTCGTGGTTGTAGGTCAGCGCGGCGAACCCAGCCGCACATGGATGCTCGACATGTGGCGAAGCGAGCGCCAGCGATCCCGCGATCCCGGCGCCGACGAGCCCGGTCCCGGCCGCCGCGAGCTGGACCCGCCGACGGCGCGCGCGCACCGCCGCGAGCTCGCGGGTGAAGCTCGGCAGGTCCTGCCAGCGCGCCGCCGGATCGATCGCGAGGCCACGCTCGACCGCGCGGACGAGCCGGCGCGGGACCGAGCGGGTCGGCTTCGGTGCGCGCTGCATCGCCGTGCGGATCTGATCGATCGTCGTGCCGGGGAACGGCCGTGCGCCGAACAGCGCCTCCCACAGCGACACCGCGAACGCGAACACGTCGCTGCGCGCGTCGACCGGATCGCCGGCGAGCTGCTCGGGCGCCATGTACGCGGGCGTGCCGATCGCGGCGCCGGTCGCGGTGAGCCGCAGATCGTGCGTCGCCTCGCCGCCGCTCGCGAGCTCCTCGAGATCGGTCGCGCGCGCGATGCCGAAGTCGGTGACGATCACGCGGCGCTCGCCGGCGGTCTCGACGAGCACGTTCTCCGGCTTGAAGTCGCGGTGGACGATGCCGGCCGCATGTGCCGCCGCGAGGCCCTGCGCCGCGCGCTCGAACAGGATCGTGATCGCGCGCCAGCCCGGCTCCGTCCGGGCGACGTACGCGCCGAGCGTCTCGCCGCGGATCAGCTCCATCGCGATGAACACGACGTCACCATCGCGACCGACGTCGTGCACGGTCATCACCGCGGGATGCGCGACCTTCGCGGTCAGCCGCGACTCGCGCACGAGCCGCTCCGCGAGCACCGCCGGCGAGCCCGCGAGCTCGGGCCGCAGGACTTTCAATGCGACCTCGCGATCGAGCTCGCCGTCGTACGCCACGTAGACGTGGCCCATGCCGCCGACGCCGAGCAGGCGCTTCAGCTCGTAGCGGCCGATGCGGGCGCCGAGTCTGAGTGGCAACGCCGTTTCGTCGTACGGTCCGAGCGTCGGCGGCGGTGATCCGATCGCTCCCGCACGCACGGCGACGCGACAGCTCTCGCAGCTGTCGAGGTGCGAGGCGACGCCGTCGCGCTCGTCGGGAGTCAGCGCGCGCTGCGCGAACGCCACGAGCGTCTCGTCGGTCGGACACGCCACCACCGGCTCTGACGTCGCCACGGCCGGACTCTATTCACTGAGGGGAAATACTCAACTCGAATGCGACAACGCGAGGTCACCGGCATCAGGGCGGCGTATGAAACGGATGCTCTGGACCGCCGCCCTCGCGCTCGTCGCGAGTTGCGGCTTTGGTGACAACAACTTGGCGCGAGGGACAGCCCACCACGCGTGCGGCGACGGCGTCGTGGACCCCGGCGAGGGGTGCGACGACGGCAACACGGTGTCGGGAGATGGCTGCAACACGTCGTGTGCAGTCGAGACCGCCGCTCCCGTCTGCGGCAACGGCACGCGTGAAAATGGTGAGGCGTGTGACGACGGCAACACCACCGCGGGCGACGGCTGTTCTCCGACCTGCACGCTCGAGTCGGTCTGCGGCAACGGCACCGTCGAAGCCGGCGAGGACTGCGACGATCACAACACGACGAGCGGCGACGGTTGCTCGCCGACCTGCCAGCACGAACAAGCGACCGCGTGCGGGCTCGTGCCCCAGACCGGCTGCAGCGGCGCGACACCCGCCTGTGATCTCACCGACGCGGACGACGGCTCGACCGAGTGTCGCGCGGTCGTCACCCAGGGCAACAGCAACAGCCACTGCACCGACGGCACCGGTTGCCGCGCGGGCTACACCTGCACCGTCGACTCCGCGGCGAATCCGGGCTGGTGCAGTCGGTTCTGCGCCGCCGACGGCGATTGCACAGGCACCGGGTCGCGCTGCGTGAACGAGCTCGACGACGGCAACGGCAATCCGCTCAACGTCGAGGTGTGCTCGAACGCGTGCGACGTCTACGGCCAGACCGGCTGTCCGTCGGGCATGGGTTGCTTCGGCTTCAACTCGGCCGGCGGCGACTACACGGACTGCGTGTACATGGGCACGACGCCGGACGGCGGGACGTGCACCAGCTCGCGCGACTGCCGCAACGGCTCGGCGTGCGTGACGTTCGACGGCACGAATCACGAATGCGCGGCGTTCTGCGTGTTCGGCAACGACAACACGTGCGGCGCCGGCGAGACCTGCGTCGGCTTCACCGACCCACTCTCGATCGGCGGCGTCGAATACGGCGTCTGCGAGGACTGATCATGAAGAAGATCCTGTTTGCACTGTCGATCCCCGTGGCAGCGAGCGCGGAGCCGCGCGTCGAGTTGGGGATCACGGCGGGCGCGCACTCGTTCTCGCACTCGACCGAGCTCGGCGCGGCCGACGATCTGATGGAGCCTGGTCCTGCGTCGTCGGAGCTGCTCGGCGCGCGCGTCGCGTACGCGATCGTGCCGCGGCTGGCGATCGAAGGCGAGCTCACGCTGATCCCGTCGAAGGACGACGTGCTCGGCGATCGCGTGATGGTCTACGGGCTCGGCGCCCACCTGCGGTTCGATCTGCTCACCGGCAAGCTACGGCCGTTCGTGCTCGCCGGCGTCGGCGCGAACATCCTGCGCTCGAGCTCGCCGCAGGTCACGAACGATGTCGATCAGGCCTATCACTGGGGGCTCGGCGTGCGGTTCGCGGTGAACGAGCGGGTCGACGTGCGGATCGATGGTCGCCAGGAGCTCGTGCCCGATCGCACGCACGACGGTGCGACCAGCGACTTCGAGGTCCTGCTCGGCGCGACGTATCGGTTCGGCGCGATCGCGAAGCCCCTGCCGCCGCCCCTGCCACCTCCGCCGGTCGTCGTCGAGCCACCGCCACCGCCGCCCCCGCCACCGCCACCGCCGGTGATCCAGCCCGAGCCGATCGCGGAGCTCGCGGGCATCGGCTTCCAGCTCGACTCTGCGGTGATCGCGATCGAATCGGCGCCGATCCTCGAGAAGGCGTACCAGCTCCTAGCGACGCATCCGAAGCTGTCCGTCGAGATCTCCGGTCACACGTCGGCCGACGGCGATCGCGAGCGCAACCTCCGTCTGTCGCTCGCGCGCGCCGAGGCGGTCAAGGCGTACCTCGTCGGCCGCGGCATCGACGGGCTACGGATCCAGACCGTGGGTCATGGCTCCGATCTGCCGATCGGTGACAACAAGACCGACGAGGGCCGCCGGCTCAACCGGCGGATCGAGTTCCACGTCCTAGAGCCGGGCGGGGAGTAACTGCGACACGCTGACGTCGAGCTGGCTGCGCACGAGCGAGGTCATCCGCGCGAGCTCGGTCGGCGACAGCGCGAGCCGGTCGGCGAGCAGGCGCTGGGTCTCCTCGAACAGGACCTCGCACGCGCGCGTGATCCAGCGCGCGGCCGTCGCGCGATGCACGGCATAGGTCGCGCCGATGTCGTCGATCGAGAGATCCTCGAGGAAGCTCATCCGCAGCACGGTGCGGAGGCGGGGCTCGAGCGTGCCGACCGCGTCGTGGAACGCAGTGGCGAACGCCTCGGAGTACTGGCGCTTGAGCAGCTCGAGCTCGGGATCGTTCGTCGAGATCGAGACCAGCGCGCGACTCCAGTCGTCGCTCTCGGGGACCTCGCGCTGGCGTTGCCGGCTGCGCCGCATCATCAACGCGGTGCGCGCCGCCGCGACGCCGATCCACGCGCGCAACGGCCCGCGGCCGGCATACGCGACGAGGCGCGGCGTGCCGGTGTCGCCGACGATCAGCGCGGTGCGGAGCTTCTGGAGGCCCTCGTCGACGAACGCGCCGTTCGCATCGATCGACGCGATCGCACCGCGCCCGGCGGTGGTCAATTCGCGATCGAGGTGCGCGAGCGCCTTCGCATCGCCGGTCAGGCACGCCGCGGCGAGGTAGAGATCACCGCCGTGGCGATCGGAAGGCTCGGCCAGCCCGGCGAGGTGGGTGGCGAGCTGCTCGCGCGACAGCTCGACGCCGGGCCAGGCGGCTCGGCCCGCTTCCCACGCTGCCTCGACCTGCGCGTCATCCACCGCCGATCATCGTAGCAAATGTCCTCACCGCGGCGGCGAAGTCCGGCGTGTCGACGAAGCGGACGTCGGGGAGCCGGCGATAGACCTCGGCAACCTCCAGCGGATGCGTCAGATCGATCCCCGGAATCACGAGCGCGGGCGCGGCGATCGCGACGAGGTCCTCGGCACGCGCGAACGGCTGCGCGCCGGAATTCATGAACGCGGTCGTCGCCGCGACGCTCGCGGGATCGTAGGTCGCGACGACCGCACGCGCGCGGGCACGCAGCTCCTCGGGCAGGCGGTCCATCAGCGGGAACAGCGCCTCCATCCCGTGCTCGAGCGTGCGCTGGCCGAACCCAGCCATCGCGGCCATCGCCTCCTGCTGCGCCGGCAACAGCCCGAGCTCCGCGCCGCCGAATGCGGGGTGGATCACGACGAGCCCGGCGACCAGCGCGGGATGGCGCAGTGCGGTCGCCACCGCGACCCCGCTGCCGAACGAGATCCCACCGACGACGATCCGCGCGAGCCCGAGGTGACGCGCGAGGCTCGCGATGTCGTCGGCGAGCAGCTCCCAGCCGAGCGGCCCGGCGAAGTGGGAGCGCCCGCTGCCGCGCAGATCGGGCGTGATCAGGCGGAACTGCTCCGCCAGCGGTGCCGCCCACAGGCCGACCGATTGATGGTTCGCGAGTCCGCCGTGGGCGATCACGATCGCCGTGCCGCTGCCGCGCTCGCTCGCGAACAAGCCATCGCCATACGTGACGTCCGTCATGACGCAGTCCTTCCAGGCACAGCTTGGCAGCTGCGCCGAAAATGGAAACGCCAGCCGGATGGCTGGCGTCGTGACGAGTTTGTACTACGGCCCGAGCACGGCCTGCAAGCCGACCGCGCCGAGCCCGGCGAGAAAGCCGATCACGGCCTCCACCCGCGCCCGGCCGTGGACCGCGCTGCGCAGGACCTCCGGCAAGAGGTCCGCGGTCGCGATGAACAGGAACGTGCCGGCGCTGATCGACAGCGCGATGCCGGCGAGCGCCGCCGTCTGGGTCGCCGCGACGAGCGTGCCGAATGCACCGATCGCGGCGGTGAGCTGGACCGCGCCGAGCGCGAGCAGTGCCCGCTTCTTCGGCATCCCGCTCGCGCGCAGGAGCGCGTAGTCACCGAGCTCCTCGGGCACCTCGTGCACGATCACCGCGAGCGACGTCACGACGCCGAGCGGGATCGAGACCAGAAACGCCGCCGCGATCGCGATCCCGTCGCCGATATTGTGGAGCGCATCCGACGCGAGCAGCGTCACCGGCGACGCCGGCCCGGGCGTGCCGCCGCGGCGATGGACGTGTGCCGACAGCGACCACTCGAGCAACGCACCGACGACGAATGCGCCGAGCGCCCACCACAACGCCTCTCTGCCGCGCAGCTCGATCGCCTCCGGGAGCACGTCGAGGAGCGCCGCCGCGAGCAACGCGCCCGCCGCGAAGCCGATCAACCCCGTCTTGCGCCGCTGGAGCCACCTGTCGGGGATGAGACCGCCGATCAACCCGGCCGCGCCGTCGATCACGATGGCGGCGGTGATCCAGATCCAGCGTTCGAGCATCTGCCCGAAGACCCTGCCTTAGAATCGGGACATGCGCGAGCGTCACGTTTGCCCGAAGTGCCAGCACAACCGGATCCTGTTCATCAACAAAGTACCGGATCGCGATGACGTGGGGTTTCAAGCGGCCGCGATCGCGATCGTCACGCAGCGCGGCGTCGGCTTGTTCGGCGGCGATCGAGTCGGCATCGCGGGCGCGTTGTCCGCGTGCGTCTGCCGGCGGTGCGGCTTCACCGAGCTCTATACCCAGGCTCCCGAGTCGATCCCGATCGACGGCGAGGACGTCCAGGAGTTGATCGGTGCCGAGCCTCGGGAGCCGTATCGATGAGAGGATGATCGTGAAAGGGGTGGGGACATGACGACGCTCAAGCATTGCCCCGGCTATCCGTCGCCGTTTGCGGCGCTCGTGGACAAGTCGGTGGTCACCGCGTATCCGAACGACAAGTTTCGAGTCGAGTGGGGGCCGATCTTTCATCGCGGCCGGCTCGACGGCACCGCGCAGGTGCTGTGCATCGGCCAGGACCCGGCGGCGCACGAGACGTTCGTGCGCCGGATCCTCGTCGGCGAGGCCGGCCAGCGCGTCCAGGGCTTTCTGAAGAAGATCGGGATCACGCGCCACTACGTGATGATCAACGCGTCGCTGTACTCCGAGTACGGCAGCGGCGCGGCGATCACGAATCACGTCGAGAGCAGTCCGGACGTCGCGGCCGAGCGCGCGCCCTGGATCGCGGCGATCCTCGCGCCGAAGAAGGTCAAGCTCGTGCTCTTGTTCGGCGGCCAGGCGAAGGCCTGCTGGACCAACTACACGGCGGCGCATGGCGGCGCACCCGCGGGGGGCGCGGTCGTCGAGCTCGCGCATCCGACCTCCGATAGCTATGGCGCGGACGGGCCGCAGAAGCTCGTCGACAGCTGGAACAACGCGCTGAAGCTGATCGAACCGGCGCCGTTCCACGACGTCACACCGGACTTCACGCAATACGCCGTCGCGACGTACACCGCACAGGTCACCGAGATTCCCGACTTCGACCTCCCGGCCGGCCTCCCGACCTGGATGCGCGCGCTCGACACCTGGGCGGTGCGTCCGGACCCGGCGAAGGTTCCCGATCCGTCGCCACCCACGCCCTACAAACGAGCGCACCTGCTCGTCACGGTACCGGCGACCGAGATCCCGTAGACTCCGGCGGTCTTGTCGAAGAATCTGTCGCGACCCGCGGCGCACGCGTTGCTCCACGGGATCGTGCTGTTGTGGGGGTGCACGGCGATCCTCGGCCGCCAGATCTCGATCCAGGCGATCCCGCTGGTCTGGTATCGGCTCGTGATCGTCGTCGCGGTGCTCGGCGTGCTCGTGCCGCTGCGCGGTCACGCGTTCCGGGTCCCGCGCGCGGCGGCGCTGCGCTACGCGGCGGTCGGCGTGGTGATCGGCATCCACTGGCTGTGCTTCTACGGCACGATCAAGGTCGCGGGCGTCGCGACGGCGGTGCTGACGCTGTCGACGATGGCGTTCTTCACCGCGATCGTCGAGCCGCTCGTGTTTCGCCGCCGCGTCGACGGGCGCGAGCTCGTGATCGGCGCGATCGTCGTCGCCGGCGTCGCGCTCCTGATCCAGGTCGAGCTCGCGCCATCGCCGCTCGGCCTCGCGCTCGGTCTCATCTCGGCGCTGTTCGCGTCGGTGTTCGGCGTGTGGAACGGCAAGCTCGCGCATCACGAGCCGCCCGAGCGCCTGATGCTCTACGAGCTGCTCGCCGCCGGCATCGTCGTCACGCTGTGCTTCGCGGTCGTGCCGTCGCAGTTCGTGGTGCCGACCCGCGCCGACCTCGGCTGGCTCGTCGTGCTCGGCGTGATGTGCACGGTCGTGCCGCAGGTCCTGATCATCCACGTCCTGCGCACGCTCTCGCCGTTCACCGTCGCGGTCAGCGTGAACCTCGAGCCGGTCTACGCGCTGATCATCGCGGCGCTGGTGTTCCCCGACGACAAGCCGTTGACCGCGCGGTTCTACGCCGGCGCCGCGGTGTTGCTCGGGCTCGTGATCGTGAACGGGATCCGCAGGACTACCGCAGCATCCGGCGGACCCGCTGCAGCAACATCTCTGGAGTGAGCGGCTTCTGGATCAGCTCGACGTCGGGATCGAGCACGCCGTGGTGGCCGAGCTTGTCGTCGGTGTAGCCCGACATGTACAGCACGCGCGTCTCCGGCCGCAGCTCGAGGACCTTCGCCGCGAGCTGGCGGCCCGAGAGCCGCGGCATGATCACGTCGGTGAGCATCAGGTGGATATCGCCGGCCACCGCGGCCGCGACCTCGAGCGCGTGCTCGCCATCGCGCGCGTCGATCACCTCGTAACCGGCGCCGCGCAGCACGTTGCAGATCAGCACGCGAACCTCGACCTCGTCCTCGACGACGAGGATCCGCTGGCGGTCGCCGGTCTGGGTCACGGTGCGCGGCAGCGCGAGCGTCGGCGGCGGGACTTCCTCGATCGCGCGCAGGAACACCCGGAACGTCGTGCCGTGGCCGACCACGCTGTCGACCGTGATGTGACCACCGCTCTGCTGGACGATGCCCATCACCGTCGACAACCCGAGGCCCGTGCCCTTGCCGAGCGCCTTCGTCGTGAAGAACGGCTCGAACAGATGGGTCTTGGTCTGGTCGTCGATGCCGGTGCCGGTGTCGGTGATCGCGAGCGTGTTGTAGCGGCCCGCCGGGAGTCCGATCGTGTGGCTGCGCTCGGCGAGCACGACGTGCGAGGTCTCGAGCGTGAGCACACCGCCGCCGCGCATGGCGTCGCGCGCGTTGACCACGAGGTTCATCACGACCTGCTCGACCTGGCCGGCGTCGACCATGACGGCCTCGCGATCGTCGGGCGCGATGATCCGGAGCTCGATGTCCTCGCCGACGAGGCGGCGGATCATGCCCTCCATCGCGCGCACGGTCGCACCGAGGTGTAGGGGCTTCGGCTCGAGGACCTGGCGCCGGCTGAATGCGAGCAGCTGCTTCGTCAGCTCGGCGGCGCGCTGCGCGGCGCGATCGATCTGCTCGACATCGCGCGCGTCGCGGCCCTCCTTCACGAGGCCCTTCTTGATGATCGCGCAGTAGCTGAGGATCACGGTGAGGAGGTTGTTGAAGTCGTGCGCGACGCCGCCCGCGAGCCGGCCGAGCGCCTCCATCTTCTGCGCCTGGCGCAGCTCGCTCTCGAGCCGCTTGTTCTCGCGCAGGTCGTGCTGCACGGTCGCGAACCCGAACGGCTCGCCGTCGACGTCGCGCAACAGGAACGAGCTGACCTGGGTCGCGATCAGCTCGCCGGTCTGCTGGTGGCGCAGCACGCCCTCGCCCTGCCAGCTGCCGTTGGCGCGGATGATCTCCGCGCGCTTCATGCCGTCGCTGGTGTGGAACTCGCCGAGCGTCATCTCGCGGACGTCGCGCTCCGGTGGAATCCCGACGAGCGCGCGGCCGGCCGCGTTGACGAACAGCACGCGGCCCTCGAAGTCCGCCATCGCGATCATGTCGGTGCTGTTCTCGATCAGCGACACGAACGTCTTCGCTTGCTCCTCCGCCGCGGCGCGCTGCTGGAGCTCGCGCTGCAGGCGCTCGAACAGCTTCGCGTTCGCGATCGCCATCGCGGCGTGATCGGCGATCGTCGAGGCGAACGCCTGGTCGTACTCGGTGAACCCCGGACTGTCGGGCAGGTGGCGAAACAACGACAGCGCCCCGAGCCGTTTACCCCGGACCTCGAGCGGCACCGCGAGGTAGCTATGGATCCCGAGCGTACGAACCGCACCGGCGAACGCGGGCTCGGCGTGTGCCGCGAGCGCTTCCGGGTCGACCGCCGGCAGCAGCACGGGTTTGCCCGTCGCGACCACGCGCGCGGCGTGACCGCGACCATCGCGCTCGCTGTGACGCGCGAGCGCCATGTTCAGGAGCTCGGTCACCTCGGGAGTGCGGCCGAATGCGGCACCGACTGTCAGCCAGGCACCGTCTTCTCCGGCGAGAGAAACCACGCACGCGTCGCCGATCAACTCGGTCAACTTGCGCGCGACCGTGGCGAGCAGCTCGGCGTAATCGGTCGTGACCTC
>Ga0307509_10001807_pt1 | contig 35425 bp, 46 predicted proteins | sample 10_EM_MG_FD_202245 | JGI IMG/M metagenome (GOLD analysis project Ga0307509, IMG submission 202245) | Populus trichocarpa ectomycorrhiza microbial communities from riparian zone in the Pacific Northwest, United States - 10_EM | ecosystem: Host-associated > Plants > Roots > Unclassified | place...
TCATTCGTGTGCTACAATCTTTTACTGTTTGGGGCAGAAGAGACCAAACCCTCAAACGGGGGCTGTGGTTTCAGTGTCGATCACGATCATGATGTGTTTGGGGCATATGAGCCACGTCTGGGGAAAAAAGCAATGGACAGAATTTTAAAAAAAAACCATCAAATGGGATTGTCAAACCTTTTTATCCCATCTGAGGTCTAAAGCCTCATTTGCGGCATCAAGCTGCATTCGGGGGTCATCAAGCTGCGTTCGGGTCATCAAGCTGCGTTCGGGTCATCAAGCTGCATTTGGGGTTGGAAAAAATATTGCTGCAGTTCCATCCGAGGGTCAACCACAAGTCCTATCTGAGGGTTGACACTCACTTGGGGGCATCAAGCCATATTCGGGTCATCAAGCTGCGTTCGGGGTTGAAAAAACCACAAAGGCTGCAGTCCCATCCGAGGGTCAACACAAGTCAAGCCACGTTTGGGACTCAAAAATCGACTCGCGTTCGGAATATCGAGCTGTGTGTTCGGGACAAAAAAATCAGGACTACCGTGAATAAGGGACATATCTTATCTGCCTTCCCTGGTTTGTCTGAAGTCTCGTTCGTCGTCCTATCCCAGGTCCATATCGGCTTTCCAGGTCCATCCCACAGACACAGCGAGCAAATCCTAGCAATTTATGAGGGGTACAGATGACAGACGAGGTACAGACGAGCGAGTAAACGACGGGAGGGGCGAGGTGCCCAGGCGTGACGCCGCGTGTGACTTAAGTGTGACCGCCCACCCAGGAGGCAGGTGCCCCGGGCGTCACAGAGGTCACCACGGGCACCGAGACACCTGTGATACATATATATATCATGTATTTTTATGTAAGTGATTATCATCAGGAGCATAATACTTCCCAGTCATCAAGTTATACACAAAACATGGCGAGATGTGGCAATCAATTCTTGTGATTCTTAACTCACTGTGCATGGGGATGTAGGGTTCTTATCTCAACGGCAGTCGGTTGGCGGCAGAGAAAGTATATTGTGGATTGCGCCAAAATAATAATAAAAAGGCTATGTTGTTTTCCACATGAAAGATCAATTCGACCTCTTGAAATAAGCGCTGTTCACTGCTGTTGCTTGCACCATGTCGAAGATGGTTTCGCCCACTCCCAAGAATTTCTCGGCGACGGAACGGATGGTAGGATCTGATATTGCTGACGCGTCTGGGCTGTAGAGATACGAGGTCAAGGACAGCGGGTGAAATTGGACAAGATGACTGACGAGAAACCACTTGAGCGCCTCACACCTGCGAGTACTGTTGATAATAGGACAGCGTCGGCGGTGTAGTGAACGAGCCTTCCAAGGACCATGGTGGTTGTGATTAACAAGCACTTTCCTAAATAGGACTACCAACTAGCTACTCCCCATCCATTGAACGCAACTCCTCTCAGATTCCAAACACCTTCCTCTGGCTGCTTATTTCCATCAGAATCTATAGCTCGACTCTGCACCTTGCCATTTTCTGCCACAGATTCGATTTCCGCCTCCCATAGTGTCCAGCTCCATTTCCCTTCTTGATATGTTATCTTGGCATCCCGCCAAGTTTCGCCCCCGTCCGTGGTAATCTCTATTCCCCTCACATTTCCAGATGGACCAGGGGTTGCGTATCCTTTCACGAAAAGGCTGCCATCGCAAGACCGGCTTGCAGAAGCGACCACCGAATTCAGATGCAAGGCTGTCATCGATGGGTATTTCGACCACATTGGTTTCGCCTTCTCCTTTGTGTCGATCTTTTGCCATGTCTAGTTCAGTTACGAATAAAAGGTAGAGGGAGAAAAACAAACCTGAGGCGGTAAAATTTTGTAGTCGCGTTGCTGGTAAAAGTTCTCGGACTCGTTGGGGGAAACGATGATTGTGTCCACCCATTTGACCCAGCGCGCGCCTAAAAACCCTGGCACAACCGCACGGAGTGGCCCTCCATGATCAGCACTCAAAGGTTCACCATTCATCTGCAACGTCGATTGTCAAATTGCACCTTCGGTCTCGGTTATTGGCGGCGTACCTCATACGCAAGCAAAGCATGTCCGATATCTGGTGACAAGGGGATTGACGCCCCGTAATAGGTATCGTCCTGACAAAATGTGGCGTGTGATTCAAAGCAAATATGGCGATTTACATCTCCCTGCAACGATATTCCTGTGTATTTGAGGAGATCTGAAACCAATACTCCTCCCCATCTGCAATTCGCGATTACGCCGTCAGCCCATGGGACGCCGTGAACTGGCTTGATTAAGCCCATCTCTTTTCTTCTGATTCCAGCGCACTGTGTTCCGGGTCATTAGACGCGCCTCGTGTCTCGTGCATGCTCACATACATACCTGAAGAACGGCGACCACATGAGTCAATGGCAAGTTGGCCTTGATCTCGGATAGCCGTAATCTGACATCGTTCTCACTGTTTCTTTTGACGACAAGAGTGTAGCTCTCCGCGTCGAACTCACGGACTGGACCATGGTTCCTACAATAGACAAGCTCTTCGGGGGTCAAGGCAAACTCGACGAGGGAAGCAGCAGAAGGTTCTGCATTGAATGGCTGAGGCTCTTGTATGTGAAGGAGGGAAGAATGTACTGGTTCGGAACTAAAGTCCATGTTGGTAGTGCTGAAGAAAACTCGATGATCCGTTCTACTTAATCACTTTTATGATCTATTTTCTCACGGGGTACAATATAGTATTATTCAAGGCTCCAACGACGCGGGGAAAGTACCATTCTCGCGCTGGTCGTCGAATTTGGAGATCTAGACAAATGTGAGGCACAGAGAAGAGAGCCTCGGCAAATAGGCTTACCCATTCATCTGGGCAAGGAGTCAGCAAACGTGGGATACGACGTAAAAGTAAAACGCACTAGGGCAAAGCGAGTGATACGCCTTCTTAAATTGTTTGCATGGGGCATAATCCTCGCCCTTGGCAGAGATGCACTTGAAGTAGTCGGTATAGTTTTGGAAGCTGGGATAGTAAATGAGTATGGCGATAGATAGTAAATGAGTATGGCGATAGATAGTAAATGAGGGTGATATATACCAGTTCCTGGTCTGGTTCGTGTTGGGGAAACGAGCTAGAAAATGGATAAGAATTGGAGACGGGCGGGGATGAACCGACGTGACGCACCGTCGAAACCAACAGTTTGAAGGACGTATTTGCTGGAAAACATGGTGAGAGGGAAAATATGGGGGGATTGGTTTGGGAATACCTGGAAACTTCGGACATGGTGGTCGTGGTTCGGGATGTGGCGGGAACAACCAAAATCCAGAATTTAATCGCTTATGTCAGCAGACCTAGTCCAACATCAACCACCATGGATGCTCTCAAAGCAGAAATTGCCTCGAAACGAAAGGTTCTCCAAGACGAACCGTTGCGGGCTGACCGTCCAACAAAATATATGAGGCGGGGCGATATCGACCGTTTGCGTCAAGAACAAGAACAGGAGAAAAGGAACCGCGAGGAAGCCGAACAAAAACAGGCAGCTGACGCTACCAACAACCCCAAGGATTCCAGAGTGAGTTTATTCTATCACGGCTCATCGGTCTCCTAGGCTAATACATGGATTGAGTTCAGTCATCATCTGTGCCTTCGTCTTCAAAATCACCAGATGCTATTGCCGAGGTAGAATCACCTGCTCCTCTGGAGTCCTCGTATAACATTTCAAACGAAGAAACTGTTCGGCGGCTTCGCGCCAAAGGCCAACCTGTTCGATTGTTTGGTGAACTTGACAAGGATCGGCGCCTAAGGCTTCGAGCTCTGGAGCTTATTGAAGAAAAAGGTCATGACCGGCAAGGCGGCCAGAACGATTTCAAGAAAGCTTTGGAAGACGTCGAGAACAGTGAAAGGGAACTTCGGAATAAAACCAGTAAGGGGAAGAAGAAAGAGGAAACCGATCCTAATGCCAATAGTGTATTGGACCTCAACCTCGTCAAGACCGACCCCGATAAACTCTATCCCTTGATTTATTACGCGCTGAAGAGAACCCTGAAAGACTGGGAAGAAGCTATGGATGAACGGCCAGGTTTGTTTTGTTGCATCTTACTCCCCATTACCACTTAAACCCCAATTCCCGTGTAGAACATATCAAGCGAACGACTCAGGGCAAATTAGCTGCAGCTACCCAAGTGCAATCCGCTGAATATCTGAAGCCCCTGTTCAAAACACTTCGCTCTAGGGTGAGATTTCCCTCAAACATATTCCTGACGCCTCGTATTAATGGATCATCAAGTCCCTCCCGCCTGACATGTTAGTACGCATTGCAGAGATTGTTCACTACATGCAAAAACGGCAATACCAACGTGCAAATGATTCCTACCTTCGTCTCTCGATTGGAAATGCACCATGGCCAATCGGAGTCACCATGGTCGGGTACGCCATCTTGCGGTTTCTTAGTTTCGATTTCTTTTTAATTTCCTGTAATCAGTATCCATGAGCGATCCGCGCGGGAAAAGATCTCCGCAGATCAGGTGGCGCATGTACTTAACGACGAGGTTAGTCGAAAGTATATCCAAAGCCTGAAGAGGTGAGTGCCCATCCATGATGTATGCCCTATATCTTATGCTTCACGTGAGGCTCCTTACATTTTCGCAAACGAAATATCCGCCCGCAGATATTTCGCAGTTAATGGGATAATCTGGATAACATAAATGTTAATTTAATTACAGGGTCTTGCAAAAAAACGTACAGTTCAACATTTCGCTGGGATTTGTTTGTACAGCTTTGCCTCTGCCTCAAAAAGGACACTTTTTCAACTTTTCCTTTCCGGAACATTTTTTTTGCCACGAAAATGGCCTACGACGCTTTTATTGTTCTCCGGTTCATAATTTGAGGGCTTTCCTTGAGGTTTGTGGTGGTCTCGAGTTAGGCTGACATCAGGCTATTGCCGCTTTCGGTGTTGTGCAACCTTGGACAAACAAATGCATGCAAATGATGAACTGTATGTTTTTTTTGCAAGACCCTGTAGGATTGACCTCCACCACTCCTCAGTGCGCTTGACTTTCAACTATAGTTCATTATCTGCAACGTTTTGAAACATGCCAATCTTCAATGTCGTTTTTTCTTCCCACTATCTTTCGGTTCGCTACGGTTTCCCTCAGCAACACCCATGGCGTGTCCAGTACCTTGTATGTGGTTAAAAAGCTTCGTTTTACTGGGAAAGCCTTGACTGCATACATTGCACCTCTGCGAGTAAATAAATTACATATCCTAGTAACAATTCACAAAAGAGAAAAAATAGCTCACCAGATGTTCATTCTTGTTGGTTTCTGCTTTCTTTTTTGCCTGCTGACGAGCTCTTCGCTTATCCCGTTTCGATATTTCAACAGTCTCTGATGACTCGGCAGTGATTGCAGTTGATTCAAGCACGTTGTCACTGGAAACATCTGGGGTCTTGCTTAATAAATCTTTGCTTTCAGTCCCATCCGTATTTTGACATTTGGCAGTCTTCCTGCTGCGGTTGGGGGAAATGTCATCATCAGAAACGGGGCTGATAGAAGAGGGGTCCTCCATCCCTGAACATGATGATTGAAAGTCATAAATATCCTGTTGACTGGGCAGTGTTGATAAATTGGAGAGTGTCGGAGATGGCGGGAGTGTAGGAGTTATGGCTACCTCGTCAGGAGTAGTGAGGGAGCGATTGTCCAGGTGCAAATCCAGTTCTTCATCGTCTTCTTGCATTTCTTTCCTCAAACGTTCCACCTCTTTCATGTGCTTTTTGCTCCGCTCATGGCTGTTCCAGGCCGCCTCACTGCGGAAGGTTTTCCGACAGGCGACGCATTCCCACTCCTCAAGGTCCTCCCCTTCTGCAACCGCCCAGTCGAGATCCTTATGTAGAGGATTAGTTTCAACCTTCTGCCATTCTTGTTCAACATAGGCTTCCGCGGCCTGCTGTTTGAGAATGCGCGAGTTCAACTTGTCTTGGTTTGGGGGTTGAGACACAGAGTTCTGGGCTTGAGATGCGAGATGATCCTTGTATCTTGGATCCCTTTTACGGATGAACCTCACAAGAGACTGAATCTGAGCATTGGGTTGATGAAATGAATTAACCCTGGGACTCACGCGAATTGTGTCATTATATTCTTTCCGGGCATCATCACGTAGCTTCTTGTTGTCCTTTTCCATCAATCTGCACCATGATTCAGGCAAAAGAACCTTAGCGACGAAAAGGCTCTCATTTACCTTCGAACGCGTCTCTCTGGTGCTTCGGCCAGATTCCATTGTTCCATCCAAGAGAAATCTTTTTCCGTGGTGAAATTCATCCACACGTTATAGAAATCCCGGGCACAAATTACACCGCTCTGCTTTGAAACAGACCAAGGCCATGTAGATAGCCCGAAGGAGGGATAATCACAATCTGAAATGAATACGGCCTCTTCTGCGGAAAGCCTCGAGAAAAGATTGCGATAGACAGAGAAAAAGCTCTGCAAAATAGATTATCGAATTATCTGACATGATACTTGAGGAGACCTCACATTTTCCCCATCACCAAAGGAATCCCATATCGTTGTATCAAAGAAGCGGGCCAAATGCCTGACCGTAAGCCCTCTATCTCGAATTCTGCCTGACAAATTTACGCCTTTCCGAATATCGTCGAAAACAGTTTCGGCATCTGGCTCTGGGACAAGAGAAGCACGATGTGAATCATACCAAGCCCGCTCCTACTTGTAAATTTATGAATTGCAGGCCCAGATAACTACGGAGGTCGTTGTCCTTACTTGTTCGTCATTGAGGACCTATTGCTCTTGGTCAACGTTCAGTTAGCGTGCAGAAAGAGATGGACGTACCTCATAGGCTTGCTGCAACGCAGCAAATTTGCGTGTTGCTCCTTCGACATCCGTGTGGTTTTTATCTGGGTGATGGATCAAGGCTAAACGTCGAAAAGAACGCTTTTGAAGATTGATTAGATTGGAGAGATATCAGTGAATTTGGCATATACCCTGATTTCATCGGCGGTGGCATCCTCGGTGACTTCCAAGAGTTGGTAATAGTCTATAACAGTTCCCTCGCCATCCGCATTTTGTGAGTCAGAGCGGCCAGTTGATTCCTGGGCACCCATGGCTTGGTCAATGAACAGTTAATAGCTTACATAAGAATTGCTCATTTGGTTTTTGCCTTCCTCCTACAATGTCGGACTTTTTCTCTAAATCTGCTGGTTCGTGTTCGAATCCTTTAACCGATTCTTTCACTTATGTAGGCTCAAGACAATGACATGGCTACTCGCAAGGACGCCGTCATGCAAAATATTCGGCAGGAATTAGCCCTAGCAAACGCCCAAGAACTTATGAATGTATGCCAGACATCAGGGTGCTTTGGCGGAGTAGTTTACTGACCCCAAACATTAGAAAGCTACGGAAAGGTGTTTTGCGAAATGCGTAACGAAACCTGGGAGTTCATTGGGCAGTGCAGAACAGGTGAGGACGCCATTTTGCGAACAGTCACTGTTATTAACGTGCTTTCGCTTTCAAGACGTGCCTTTCGAGATGCCTCGAACGTTATCTGGAAACATGTGTGTGTTACCTCCATATTGCACTGGCCCAGCTCTCATCAGTAGGTGTACACAGTTAATGTCGTGAGTAGAGCATACCATACCCGGGTAGGGAAGGAGCGACTCCAGGAAGGGCGACAAGGAGGGGTGGATGGCTTACTTTAAGGATTTTCTCAGGGCAGGACCTTCTAACTGTCATAGTAAAGCTACTCTTGGTCGTTGCGAGTGGTCTAACATGTCACGAAAAGTATGGACAAGTATAATTACTTGATCTCTAAGTAGACTTAAGATGGTATTATGCTAGAAGGGAATAGGCAAATAGGGAATTTGTTCTTACTGAACACAACCAACGAAATTAATATAACACATTACAGGGTTATGGCGCCTAAATTAATTGCCCTACGATAATAGTTGAATGCTTGAATATGGAGAAGGTTGGTGAACAAAATATAATTCAATGTGTTGGAGTCAACTCCGTTTCGACATCGTACACGATGGCAGACACCCCAGAGGATGTTCGGAGAGGTGGATTGATCGTTGATTCCGGTCGGTATGGTGTACTCGAAGTTGGTGGAGATCGTATAGGGAAACCCGTCGGCTGTGATCCTTCAGGTTGATTATCTGATTGGAAAGACTGCAAAGCGCGCGGGCTGTTATTGTAATACGACTGTGGTTGTTGAGAAATATGTGAGCGGGGTGGGATGCTCTTGGAAGGAAGGGAACAGTGTACAGAATTTCCTGAACTTTGCTGGAGACCTGCTTGGTACTGGCTATAACCCGTAGGGTCGAAATCGGGTTGCACAGGCTGATTAGCAGGAGAGATATAGGTTTGCGGTGGGAATGTCGCGTTTGGTGCGCTGTGGGGCGGAGGTCGAATACCGCTGCTATCAATGAGATGGCGTGTGTCGAGAGAACCGTAGGACAGTCGCTTTCGCGTGTGCTCGAGCCGATCCTGGTGCATAGCCTTCATTTCCAAACCACCATAGGTGAATGGGGCACTAAGACTTGCCAAAGGCGGCGGGGGCAATTCCGTTGGGGACGAAATTGGGTCTAAACGGTACGTCGCACTTCCACGCGATACATCGGAGACAGGCGGAAGTGAATGTAGACTCCGCAAAACGTGGGCCAATTGAACCGACGAGCCGATGAGAGTGTGGCGTAGAACATGGGTTGCTTGGTGACCCTCCGTCCAATCGGAGCATCTTTTCCATGAGCGCAGGGTTGATCCATCTGGCCGAGGGGGGGACGAGTTTTCAAGATAGAAAATTGGGGGTTGCGATAGGACGAAGACAGCCTGGCCGGATCCAGGACCCATAGTCTTGAACTCGGTATCGATGATTGTGGTGAAGGGTATTTCCATCTTAAAACCATAACCCTCAGAATGGATGAACCAGATTAAGCATCGTTTTACGTCGGAGACATAAGCCACCAAATCCTGTTTCCCCCCTGTTGTCGCAATTCGACGCCATGTCCCGATGGTCAAATCAGTGCAGGGAATAATGGTCACTGCTGAAGTGAAAAGGACTCTTTAAAACTCATATAGAGGGTTCGGAAACGAATGAAACTCACGCTCTTCTTCATGAATCAAGCTGTGAAGCTCACCCTCATGTGCAGTTGAAAGTTCAGGTGGCGTGTCTGGGGAGAATTCCGCGCTGTCTCCTCGGCCACCATGTTTTCCATCCCATAATTTCGCTTTTGCGCGCCTAACAACGAGAGGTGAATGCGATGAACACGAGAGTATTTATATATCCATCGACCGACCTATTTTGAAACCAAATCTGGGTCTGGCGTTCTTGCATTCCGAGGAGCTCACTTATTTCGCGCCGTCGTGCTGCAGTGGGGCTTCGGTCCGTTGCAAAATATCGCTCCAGATGGATTAGCTGCTCCGGGGTCACCCTGGATCGTTTTCGCTTCTCTTTCTCAGCCTTGCTCCCAGAATTAGAGGCTGACCTCTGGGGGCCGAATAGCGGCCTTTTATCCTCTTCAAGGCCGTCATCTTCATGAGTGTGTGAAAGCGCCGTCGAGGGAGAGGTGGTGGTAAAACTTGGAGAAACAGTGCCGGTTTCTTCATCTGCCTGAATGCTTAATGGGCCGAGAAAAAGCGAGCCCCTGCGATAACGGGATGAGACTTCATGCTGTGCCATGTCTTTTGCTGAAAAGAAAAAAGGGAAAATAAGAGTTGCTTCAGGAAAAATATTTCAGAGAGAAAGACTTGCACCCTGTATGGAAATCCCAGACTGGCCAGTCTCGCAGTACGGCAGTCGCCAGGATGAACCGTGTACTCCCGTGACAATAGAGTGGCGAAGCAATCCCAGCCTCCACCAAGAAAGAAGAAAGCTATTAGGTAGGTATTGGCTCTTGATACGAGGAGGCTGATGGAAAAAAGGGGAATTTGTTAAATGGGTCCGCATTTGGGCTAAAAAGCAGAGAGTTTCAACTGAGGGCGAGCAGCCTACGAGTCAACCTCGATCAGATCTAGGAACCACAACCTTGGTGGCAAGGTAACAACAAGTTACCGAAGCAATCGCATTCTGGGGATGAGCACCTGCATAGACTCTGGGATGAGGGTTGGACGGCACAAATGTGGGAACGCAACCATCATCCCGCGAAGAAAACTGCGATTTGGTTTTTTGCAGGGAAACCCTAGGTCTGCGAGATGCCATGCGTCGAGTGAAGAGGCGTCACTCTCCAAGACTGCATCCTGGTCACGGGTGTTGCTACGAACATATTCCTTATCAAAACAGGACGTTTCCAGGGTAGCCTTGCACCCTCCGTCGGGGAAAATCTGAGCTGAAATGATTGACCCTGTGTCGCGTGGTAGTTGTTCACAGGGTCCGGGACCGAGCAGTAACGGGTACATACAGATGATGCCTATGTATATGGTCCGAACAATGCACCATCCAGATCGACATTTCAGCATCCTAGGCGGAAATTCATGTCGCGAATAGTCCAAAAAATTCTCGGACAAACCAAAAACCTCTAGCCGCACATGTTAGCATAAATTCCGTTTATCCTGCTTCGGGTGCTACAAAATAAAAGGTTGAGATCTAAACAGACAGTACAATGAAACGCCTTGCCGTCCCAAAAAACAGTGGTTGATCAGGAATAAACATAATTTACTTACGAAAACAGGAGTGGGTTTAAAGAAAACCTGGGGAATACTTAAACCTAACGAGTTGGCCATCAAACCTGCGTTGGCTTGATGTAGAGAACGAGAAAGCAAGTCAGGCAAAGTATACCTTCGACCCCAAGCAAGAACGTTGGCCACCATGAACGTCCTAGTACCGAGGCCGTTTTGCATCACGATCATCGTACCCACTGGGACCCTCGCGTTTGAGGTCTCCACGATAGCCTCCACTACCTCCGAGGCCTCCACCACCAGGAGGACCACCATAGCCACCCATAGCTGGTTGAGGAGGTCCGTAGCCATTTGATTGGCTGTCAGCAAAACCACCACTACCATGAAATCCAATGCCGCCTCCACGGCCTCTGAAATAAGATAAAACGTGAATTAGGGGAAGAAAAATCGTGAAAGATTTCGTCATTACCTGAATCCACCCCCAGATTGTTCGTCTCTGCCACCACGGAAGCCGCCTCTGAAGCCACCGCCCTCGTAGCCACCGCGGAACCCACCTCCGCCACCCCTATCACCCCCATAACCACCTCGATCACCACCGTACCCACCCCTGTCTCCACCAAACCCAGGGCGGTCCCCACCGAACCCGCCACGACCTCCACCAAACCCTCCTCGCCCTCGAAAACCTCCGCCTCGATCACTAAATCCTCGGCCTCCTCCAAATCCACCTCTCATACCTCCTCTCGGTGGAGCAATCGGTGTTGGTTCAACTCGTTTGGGACGACCGCCCAGTCCACCGCCCAGACGTCGAGGTTTCCAGCCTCGCACAGTCCGGCCTCGTTCGACGTCAACGAGAATTCTCTTACCCATAATTTGCAAACCGTCGGACTCTTTATAAGCAGCTGAAAGATAAGAAGGGGAGCTCCAGTCATGCCGTTAAAAAGGTGAAGAAAGTAAAAAATCACACCTTTCATATCTCGCTCCCTCTCGTAAACGATGAAGGCGTAGCCACGGCTGCGACCCTTCTTGTCGCGGACAATCCTGACTCGTTCGATCGTACCATACCCTTCGAATTCGCGCCTCAAGTCGGTTTCCGTTGCCGTTTTATGCTAGAATGAGGTCAGGTGAGTTCTCGTCGAGATAACTGACATCCACATGGGCTGGGTATTACCAAACGGGAGATGAATAATGTCTTGTATGGATCACCAATAGCCTCGGGGTCATCGGCGGGCTTATCTGGAAGAAGAGGATTAGCAAGTGAGAAGGTCAAATGGTCGTTGACTCACATGTATCCTTTGCAACCTTGAACTCCTCTGTTTTCTTGGCTTTCCGTTCTTCACGCCGAATTTGCCGCTTAGTTTCTTCTGCATGGGTGAATACAACTTCTTCCCCTTCCTCCATAGCATCGGATGTGCCAGCATTGATCAAAGAATCGGTGTTTGCCTCCCTGAGTTGTGCGAGGATGCTGGCGACCCCGGAAACGTCCTTTTTGCGAATACGGGCAATGTCCCTATCAATGGGACGTGCATAAGGCAAAGGTGGGCGAGGGGCAAAGAGCTTGAGGAGATTTGGCGGGAGGAGATGAGTACCCGGCATCGTTATGGACGGCGAAGAAAAGGTGAAGACACGTCTAACGCTGGTGCTTTCAAACTCCGCTTTAAATAAATACAGTAATTATACTGTAGTAGACCTAGCTGCCTCCCTTTTCTTTCGAAGACCCTCTAATTTTGTCTTGAGGAGCTGAACACGCATATCAGCATCCTCTTGTGCCCTCTCCTCTTCCAATAACCTGTCCATAATAAGTTCTCTGTCCTCTTGCTCCCGTTTGCTCCTTATTTGTTCCTCTGTCAGATCGACAGGCAGGATAGTTTCGCCCGCATTAGTTGGAAAGCCGGGGATGTCAGTCGAGGCCAGAACGGGCTCAGCTACTACTGTCGCACGATCATACGTTTCAGAAGGGTCGGCATTTTTGACAAGTTCGAGTTGAAATCGCTGATACTCGAGATCAACTTCATTAGAGGGAGGGAGTTGTTGCGTCGGGGCACTATCTTCCAGCTCTTCATCTGACTCGTCCTCGGAGAGGGGAATTGGCGCTCGAGAGGGATCCGAGAAGAAATCCTGGGGAAACGATTGATTCCGAGAAGGGATTTCTTCTACCTTGCGTTTCTTCTCTCTTGGTGAGCATGCTTCGGCAGCCGGGGCCTTGCGCTTTCCCGTGGTTTCAGAATCGTATTCGTCCGCTTGTACTTCCGTCATTCGCTGTCGTTTCTCTTCCTCTCGCAAACGCGCAATGTTGGTGCGATGTGATTTGCTCCCCAGATGTCCTTCCCAAGCAGACGCATGTTTGATGGCTAACCCACATACTGAACATTTGAGTTGACCAGAGGGGTTGTAGGTAGCATAAGGATGTGAGATTCGGGCCTCTTGGCGCTTCGCCTTGAGAAGGGCACGAACATCAGCCATGAGGAAAGAGTCAGGAATGTGAGAGTCACGTGGCATTCGAATCAGTTTACAATACTTGATACATATACTACACCAAAGAAACTTCCTCCCTCAGTGTCTTCACTACCTACAGATCGTAGAGGCGCTTGATATGTTCAATTGTTTCTTTGTCTCCGGTGGTCTGAAATTTGCTTTAGCATGATTCTGTATGGCGAAATTCTCCTTGCCTTGGATAAATCGTCGCTGAGTTTGACACATGGCTTATTATTGACCGAAGAAAGCTTGATGACAATATTGAGTGCCTTGCTCTTCTCGCCTGTGGAAGCAATTCGAAAATCGTTGGTAAGGAATGTACCGATGCCAAAGGACACTGCCAAGGATGGTGAGTAGAATGATATGGGAGAGTGCCTTTCGCCCCACGTACCCTTATCAAAGTTCAGTTCATCACATTGCCTTTTTATAGCGATGCATTTGTCGACCGTCAGCGAATCAGAAAAAATGAGTGATTTCGTATCATTTGGAATGCCTAGAGACTGGTACATCTTTTTGACGCGAGGGCCGAAAGCAAAGGGGTCCCCAGAATCCTGCCGGAGGCCGGTCCATCGGTGTGCAAGGTCTGGGTCTGACATCATGTCCTATGGAAGAATGAAGCACATTTGGGTGTGATTCTGCGGGGAAATGTACCTTGATAAAGGCTTCCGTGGTAAATGTGTCGGTCAAAGAGATAAGTGGGGCCTTCCGTGCGCTGTAGACTTCTTCCCAGAGTTTCAAAGCTGTTGCATTTGCGCACTCGTAGCCTCGCAGAGCAGCGACCTATTATCCATTTACTGAAGGGTTTATGCAGACGGGGGTAAGACATACACCCATAAACCATTCACTAATAAATGGATAATCATCATACCATCCCGCCACGATCGATGGCTAAGGGGCTCACTGTGCGATTGTCCCGATGGGTACAAGATTGTACTTTTGTGCAAGGTGAACCTTAAAGGTTGTGATTAGGCAAGTGCGTGAAAAATAGAAGGCCACCTTACGTTGCTAGTACCCATAAGACCACCGGTGGATGGTATTTCTTTCGAGGCCCGAACAAGTGCCTGTACCACAATATCTTGCGCTTGGAAGGACCTCCTTCTGCGGGTTCCGAATTCGCTCAAATTACAATTCGCTTCAAGCAAAGCCTTGGCTTTCGAGTAAGCGAGCTCTGGTACCCGGCTGGAGTGAGTAGTGTATTCATGGAGTTCATGGCTCACATACCGTCTTGGTGGTCATAATTCCAGTCCACGACAACCGATTGGAAGTAAGATTCACTGAGACACGCCATAATTGGCACTTCCCAGAGGATGGTTTCGACCCATGGACCAATGATCTCGATTTCGACCTGCCCTTTCAAATTGTCACTGGTCACTGGGATATATTTGATCTTGACTTGTTCAGGTTTATATCGATAGGACGACAGGTAAGTGAGATACTCGGGCGTCAGGTAGGGGCAAGCCTCCTTGAGCCACTGCAACTCCGAGTCAGTTAATGAGATCGTGGCAAAATCTGCGACCCATCCCAACTGTTAACCGCATTCAATGTGAAAGTGGGATGTGGGGACAGACGAGATACAGCAGTTCGGAAACGTTCGATACACTGACGAGAGAATAGGGTGTCGATGTTTCGATTTGTGAATCGATAGGTGGCTTGGACCTCGGGAAAGAGATGCAACACCGATTGCTGCATTGTTAACTTAGAATGGCAGAGCGTGTTAGCCATAGGATGAAGACTAAACATGGGCGGTTTTCATTACTTTGTAGAGATCTGTGTCCAACACGGACTGGGGAAGAGGGATCTCGGAAAGCGCAGCAGACATGGTGGTGGAATCAGTAGAGGAAGAGTTGCGCGCTTATCGAAGTCGAGCCAACACGTGATCATAACTAGCAGTGCAATACGTGGACTAGCTAGCAAGTAAGATACTGGAGGTGTGTAGATAGCAAGTAGAATTAAATATAAACAGCGTAAGTGCCGATCACCGGACGGTGGTCACTTCGGCCTTCTAACCGCCACATTCCACGATCATCGAGTGTGTTGTAGGTGAGGCAGGTAACATGACCTTTGAGTGGCAACGGCGGGGCGTGCTTAATCTCTGGACCTATGCAGCCCTGGTGATGTGTTGGTGATAGGAAGGCAGGGAGGAAGCGCCATAGCATGGGTGTGGCGGATTGAGGGCGATCAATAGATAGCGGACTTTCGGAATGGTCGGACGCCGTGGTCCGTCGAGCTGGGAGTTCAGATGGCAAGGGGGCTGTGGGAGGAGGGGAAAAGGCAGTGTTCCCTCGACGCAACTGTCTTTCGGTGTGCTTTATAGGCATGTCTTTGGAAGGCGTTCAGGGTTTCTTATATGAAAAGTACTATGATAATGTCAAACTTACGGGATGGGTTATAATCCATTGTGGTTGGCAGAGTGGATCGACCGAGCGGGGTAGGAGGCGGTGATGTTTTGTCTCTAAAGTCGGACGACCATGGGGAATTGTTGTCTTGGGCAGCACGAGCAGAAGGCGGACGGAATGCATTGACGAAGAACTGGCCGACTCTACTTCGCGGCCGAGGTTGAAATTCAGGACTCTCCATATCCTCAGCCACAGGATCCGGCGGTATAATTGTAGTCTTCCACAGGATACGATCACACCTTTAAATCAATGATCAGTTGAGCTGACGCCCATTGATATTTTTTTTGGGTACCCGTACCAACTGGGGACACGTTTCTTATGAGAAGAATCATAAACGCCTTTCTCCTCCAACACGGCGTCGCTTTGTTGAGGCCCTGCCAAAGAATTGACCAGGACCATGGGAGGTGGGCGGAGGAACCGCCTTTTCCCCGTTTCAGACGATGTATTGGAGGTATTGGGAGTCAATGGCGATGGAGGAACGAGATGGCCTGGGGTGGTCGGGGATGGGTCCGAGTGCTTCAATTTCAAGGACTTGATGTTGGGAGGATTGCCGAAAGAGGGGGATAACAACGACAGCCATTTAGCCCGAGCCTTGTTGGCGGCACCTGACACTACAGAAACCTTACTTGCAGAGGTGGCTCCTGTGGGAGTGGACGGTAAAGTATAAAAGTAAGCATCATCCTCCATTCCTGGCTCGGTGTTTGGATGTGAAATGACAGATGTCATCGCTGAGGATACGAGTGATGCCCCCTCTCCGTCATCATCGACATCGTCTGGGTCGTCTGGTTCTTCGATTTCGAGGAGGGGTGTCGATCGACCTCCGAGCTGCAGAGGTTTGGGTCCTGTTCGCTTGGAGCGCTTAAGGCCCCGCAAAACATCGTACTTGAATGTCGGAGGGAAATTAATAGGCGCTTCGTTGAATCCATTGAAAATTTTCCCTTGTTTCATGAGAGCGTTGAGTTGATCGAATTCAAATGCTTGCGCATATTCTAGAACGTGATTCATTAGCTTTATTGGTGAAATTGAAAGGAAGAGCAGCCGTTCGAACCTTGACGAGAAATAAGCCAGTCTGCATGCAGGCGCGATATATCTAGTCGAAAATTAAGGTCACCACACAGAAACGAAAAGTCAAATCTATCAGTCAAATCTATGGCACGATTAATGCACAGTGCAAGGAAAGGAAAAAGGTGGATGATAACCTTCAGCCATGGTGCGTGGGTCATCAGCGGCGAGAAAATCATCCACAGATAATTCAGCCTGTGGAAGAAAGTCAATTTCTGTCATTGACTTGACTTCAAGCAGATTCATGTACTTTTATTTTGGACAAATTTGCGAGGCGATGGTTGATTTTGCCTTCATGTGCTAGACAACCGGGTCAAAAGGCAGCACGACGGGAAAAGATAGAGCTCGAACAAACCTGCAAGATGGGCATTCAAAAATAAAAAGGTGGTTCCGTTGATATTGAGGCTGATTCCAACACCGCCCTTATTGCCAACGCGGCCACCAATAAGTCCTGCGGTCACAGCAGACTTGGACATGCCTGTGAGGCGACAAAATGAGCGTAACGATCAGACATTAATAATTGATCCCATACCTCGCACTAAAGGCTTCAAATCTCTGTGAATGAACACAGCCATATAGATTCCCATTAAGCGATCCTTGATAAGGAGCTGGTATGGTCCCTTGCGAGATTCCTTGACAGACTTTTGCCGTATTAACGGCCTTGGAGGGCCGATTTCGGCTGTGGAAGGGGATCCGCTACGAGTGGAGGCGCCGTTGTTACATAGAAAATCTTCAAGCATCGAGGTCCAGCCAGTTGGCGGGCCTTCATGATCAGAATCGTCTTCGAGCTTGTGGGGTCTGAGATCATCCGCTCTCTCTTTTTCTTTCAACTTTTGGTTTGGTTTATCGTGGTCCTTATCGAATTCCCTCGACTTGTCGCGGTCCTTGTCCAAAATCTTAAATCCAGCTGTCAAGCCCATTGGTATACCTACGAAGGGAGAAACAGCTCAGGAAAATGGATACAGCTAAGCGTCCTGGCTCACCTGATGGCGTTGGACATTCCTGGCCAGCGCTTAACAATTTCAAATTATGGTCTGATCGGCCCAAGAAGGTCTAAACTCACACAACAACTAGATGATAAGGGTGATTTCCATCATGTGGGAGGTGGGGAAAGGCGCCATGCTGCGCCGTTGGTCCACAGTACGTCGGTACTTTCCCCAACAATTCTTCTATCTCGCCCTGTCAGTGGAGACCGTCAAATCAAGGACCCACCCCCCTCTCCAAAACCACAAATACCTTTGGCAGAGAGTCGTGCATATTCCAAGTTAGTATTCTGACTTTGAGAAATTGGGAATCTGTCGTGGGTACCCTCCTCGCAGGCGGCGGCAGTGTTGATGTCGAGTCCCCAAGAGGAGGCATAGTTGTATCATTAGTAGAATTTGGGAACAACCCTTGCAAGCGTGTCAAAACTGACGGCTGGTGAGCTGTAAAGTTGATGAGTAGCCAATCTGCACAAAGTGGTTGTCGTCCAAACCTTGTTGACGCTTTGGCAGGTCTAAGGTGTGTACATGGTCGGTGGGAGACATAATGAGGGATTGTCTAGAGCTCGTTGAGCATCCAATTATGGCAGCATGAGTTGGACATGAGTGCCTGTGGCAGGGAATTTAATGGTTTATGTAATACGCAAGCAAGAAATATCGATAGCAGTAAAACAACACTACGAAATACACAGAGAGCAGCTGTTAATAGCCGGAAAAGGTCGGAGATAATAGTAACAACACAGCACTAGACGAAAAGGAGGAGAATCGCGATTTCGCCCCCTCCCCCGGTGAAAATAAGATACAGCGCATAACGAAAAATTAGGAAGTGTTCGTTCGTAAGGGTGTTGAAGAAAGTGTTAGAAAAAGCACGGCAGATAAATAAGTCAAATCCAAACACTATGAATTAAATATCGCCCACGCCGGTTCGAATGATGCCATCGGACTGTCCCATTTCCATTCGTTCTGCTGATAATAAGCCGCCTCTCCCCCATCAATGTCCTTCCACATTGCTAATCTTGGGGGATGTGATAATTCTTCCGTTTTTGGGTCGATAGTCGAGGATGAGGAGGAAGAAAGGGTATGGTGGGGTGCCTCCAACTCGTGATTAGACTCCGGGCTCGGGTTCGTGGATGAAGACGAGACCAGGTCTGGCGTTGGGGCTTTTGAGTTGTCCTCATCCTCGACTGTCCCAAAAGAAAAATCGAAGAATTCATCAAGTTCGGCCATCGATCCACCAGGTGGAGGTGTCGATTCTCTTGCAGAGCTACTCGATTCGCCCAACGAGACATTTCCAGCACCATCCGTCAAATTTGGTACGGTCCCGTACCCTTTCAAAATCATCTCTAATGTTTCCGAGATGTCGGAAGTCAACGAGTCCTGACCCTCGCCGCCTTCCGATGCACGCTTGATGAACTCGGTCACTTGTTCCAGAAAGGCGGTCGCATCTTCTTCCGACTTGATATTCTCCAAGGCCTCGCTCTTCTTCTTCAGCGCCTCGCTTGGCTCCGATTCCCACTCCAACTTGGCACGTTTCGGTGGTGACCCTTCATTCAACGCACTGGAGGAGACCATAAACTCCTCTTCACGAGGACGTTTGACGGAACCACCACCACTCGTCGATGCCGTTGGCTGCGTTTGCTCAGGCGTAGGCAGAGAAGCTGGCGGAACGGCAGGGGTAACAGCCTTGGACACACGGCGAGCCCGTTGAGGTACCTTTGGTTTCGGCGTTGCCTTCGTTTTCGGAGATTTCGCCGTCGCCACTGCCGATGGAGGAGACGAAGCCATGGCTGTGGGTGTTGGTGTGTTGGCAACTGGGGTTGACACAGAGTGTATCGGCGCAGGAGACGGAGTCGACGCCGCTCCCTGCGAAGGCTTGGCACCCCGTTTGGTAGGCGGTGGTTGGAGAGAGACAGAAACGGGCGGTCGGAGGGGTGATATGAGGTTCTGCTGCTGCTGTTGCTGAGGGGGACCCACGTTTGGAGGTTGGTGGATAGGCGGGCGGACTTGTGGTGGCATGTCGGGAGTTCCCATCACAGTGTTCGGAGGGGACATCATTAACTGCTGCTGCTGCATCTGTTGTTGCTGCTGGGATGCCTGCATGCTGAGCATTCCCAATCGATGGCTATTGTTCATCCGCATGTTATTAAAGGAGTGACTAAACGACTCCATTATCCGCTGCAGTTCTCCGGTCATACTTCGCAGGCTATCGAGAGTGATAACATAGCGAGGCGACGTTGTCGCCAACAACGATCGCTGGTGTTGAACGGTACAGATCTTTTAACAAAGGAAAGGTTGATTATGAAGGATACTTATTAACAACCGAAAACTCACGAGCAGAATCAACTTTTTTATAATATCCTCCTTTTGCAAAACGGCAATGACCATCTGAAGCTTTTGCTCTGCCTCGTTAGCCATCCGGAGCGTGTTCTCCAATAGATGAGTATATTCGTTTCGCTGCTCCACCGGAACATCTACAGCATGCAGACTCGGAATGTCTAGAGTTGTGCCAGATATCAGCCACGTGATCACTTTAGAGAACAAAACAAAAACATACGGTTAGTAGCATACTCATGTTTATATCTCTGGATAAAAGAATCGGCCATCGGAAGGGTGACTTTTTGTGGTTGTTGCATCATTCTAGCAGCTTGCATATTCTGGCCACCCGGAACCTGCTGCTGCTGCTGGTTCGTCTGGGGTCCTTGCTGCACAAACTGCGGAACACCAACAGGAAACTGGTTCCTCGTAGCCGTCGCATTTTGTTGCTGTTGCTGTTGTTGGCCCACTGGCGAATTCGCAAATGGCAGCGAAATGCCAGGGCCTCCCATACCAGGAGGAACAGCCCTTGGTTGTCCCTGTGGCTGGCCACCACCACCATTCTGCTGCTGCATCGCAATCGCGGCAGCTTGAGCGTGCGGTCCACCCCCCGCCTGACTGGAATTCGCATTCCGCATTCGGTTTTGGAACGACCTCTGTTCTTGGAATGATCGTTGCAGAGTAGCCCTATTTTGCTCAACGAAATGGATCATCTTCTCATCCACCCTCTGCGCACGCAAGTCGGCCACCGACATATGCGACATCGCCATCAATTGTTGCATCTGTTGGGGATTTCGTGCTGCGTTCGCTTGAGCTTGGTGGTTACCGGCCAACGCGTTCTTCCGGTTTTCGAATATCTGCGAAATATACCAGTTATCGAAATCCTGTAGCATGGCTTGATAAATCTGAGCTAGCTGATGGGCGGTCCCAGGTCCGGATCGAGCGGGCTCGCCATCGGTTGCATGGAATTGAACAAAGTCTAGGCGGGCGCCAATGACCGACCACAAGTCCTTTTGCGAAACCTACAGGAAAGAGTTGAGCAAACAATTCAAATTAACAAATCGACAACTCACATTGGTTTGACCACCTTCCTTCATAACTTCAACGTGCAACCGATACAGATCAACCGGGCGGTTATCGATGGTAGCAGCTCGCGGGTCCATTTTCACTGGCTTCTTCATACAAAAGCTTTTGTACCTCAGTTCAAAGTGAGCCTTGTCGAGTGGAGTAGGGTGCGGCATATTTCCTCCATTATTTCCAGCACCGGTGCCTTGTGGTGTTGATGGGCCGGGCTGGTTCTGCGACGGTCCTGTAGTGCCAGGCTGCGGGGTGTTGGCAGAAAATGGAAAAGGAGCGCTGGGATCACCTTGCAGATTGCTGAATGGACTCCCAACGGCTGTATGCTGAGGGCCGGGCTGCTGCCCAGGGTGCAGCTGAGGCGTCGGACCCGAGCGAGGTGGAACCAGCCCTTGACTTACAAGGTGATTGGCTTGAGCCTGAGCTTGTTGGAGGGAAGGGCTCGACTGGATCGTGTTGCCATGAACCTGTTGCTGGTTTTGCATTGCCATTTGGGGACGTGGAGCAGAAGCACTACTAGGATCAAAAGGCTGGCCTTGCTGAGGGATCCAGGACGGTTGGCCAGAACCAGGAGGGGCATTAGCATTTGCCTGCGGTTGTTGATTTCTTTATAGAGTCAGCAAAAAGAAACAATCGGATGATCTACAACGGTACACACCGAAAAGTCTCCATTCCTTGAGTGTACCTTTGTATATATTCCTTCCGTTTGTTAAATTCCATCGTTAGTTCCTTGATTCTTTGCATGAGCTGGGGTTCCTGAGGAGTACCTCTGGCAGGGTTAAGTTGTAGATGCAGTTGTTTGATTTGTTGTTCCTGGGCCACCATCTGATTTCTGAGCATGGCCAAACGCTGCGCTATCTCTGGTTGAGCGGCGCGAACGAGGTTGGGCCCGACCATCACGGGAAGCTGCTGGGGCTGTGAGCCCTGGCCGGGGGGGACCTGCTGAGGGTTTCCAGGATGAGGAGAAGGGCGACGAAGTAGTTCATTTGACATTGCAGGGGAAGAGAATAACATGTCGGCGGGGGAAGAATGATTGTTCATGCCTCCGGACTGAAACTGCTGCTGTTGCCGTTGTTGCTGCTCGCGGATATTGAGCTGGTGTTGGAGTTGCTGCTGCTGAGTGAATTTGTTGGGACCCTGCTGGTTGTTCTGGGCCATGTTCATCGACTCGAGCTGTCGCTGGACGTGGATGTTTTGAGCACTGGGACGAGATTGGAGGGTAGTGGGTTGGTTGGGGTTTCCGTTGGGTATTCCGGTCATGTTTGGGAATCCAGAGGGGATGTGGGCCGGCTGAGGATCATACTGCTGCTGGTTTGGTGACATCTGGGAAATTCCGGTGGGCATTCCAAAGGGTTGGAGCTGATGCTGAGCGCGAGCGGCGTGGTTTTGCGACAGGGCCTGAGAGCGTTTCATCAATTCGGAGAACTGGGAGAGAGAAGTGAGCACGGTGGAGACAAGAGGGGGGAGAAGAGTGCGGAGACAACGGGGCTCCCACGAAGGAGGAGGCGATCGGGGACGATGACAATGAAAGAGAGAGAACGCACTTGGGCAGGATTGGCAGGATTCATCTCGTTGGACTGTGGTGGTCTGAATTGTTGCTGCATTTGCTGCATCTGCCAAACCCTCGCCTGGTCGATGGCAGACTGGGCCATGTTTGGATGGGGCTCCTGGAGTTGCTGGCCCTGGCCCTGACCCTGCTGTTGTTGCTGTTGCTGTTGCTGCTGTTGGTGCTGCTGCTGTTGTTGTTGTTGCTGTTGCTGTTGTTGTTGCTGCTGCTGGTGTTGCTGCTGCTGCTGCTGAAGCAGGGTATTATTGAACATTGGGTACTGGGAGGACATGCGATCTGCCATGAGCGGCGATGCGGAGAAAGGAAGGGAGGAGCGTTTGACGCTCGGAGGAAGCGGAGGAGGAGGAAGGGGGCAAGTGGTGGTGGGAGTGAAGCAAGACTCGCAGGCTGTGGCTGACAAGCCGGCGTGTTTGCAAGAGTTGACACTTTTTTTTTTTCTTACTCTCAAGTCAATACTTGCTCGAGGGAGGTTTCACTCTGTATTGAATCCGTACTAATACCACAAGCGCTCGGACCAATGGCACCCTCATAGTTGTATCTACATACAAGCAAAATAAATACATACATCTGTCCTGATAGTTGATACAAAAAGTTTTTTGGTTGGGGTTTATCGGTTGCTGCTGCTAGAGCTTGCTGTCGGTCCATGCTTGTCAATGTCAAATATGGTGGGGCCAGCCTCCAAAATAACATCGCCATCGTCGTCGTCTTCGGAACTATGAAGGGACTCGATATCGTCGCGGAATCGTTCCTGCAACGACCTCGACTTCTTTCCCATGTTGACGGGTCCCACGGCAAGAATTCTATCCCCGCCCTCCCCCACTTGATCCTGCGAAAAGTCATCTTCTATCTCGTCTTGCACCACGCTGTCCACTTCCCTTCGGAACCAATATCTCAAACCGACAGGAATCATGACACCCACAACGACAGCTGCGAGGCCGAAGAAATTCCGCCAGCTGATCAGGTGAAAGTCGTCCGCGCTGGTCATCTCATCGAGGCCACCACCAATGGTTGTATGGATGACACTGACGCCAAGGATTCCAAGGGCGGTGCTGATCCAAAAGGGGGCGATACCGATGCCGACGTGGGGGCAGACGACATTAACGACCCAGTGTGGAGGGAGAGGGGCGATGCGGAGGACGATGAGAAAAGAAATCATGTTTTCCTTGTTGGCACGGATCTTGGTTGCCCACTTATCGAGGACAGCTTTCCATTTCGGGAGAGTGAGGAGGGCAGGGCCCAAGGCAGCAGAGATCAAGTAACAGAGGGTTGCTCCTGATGCAACGCAAAAGCAGACCAAGGGCAGTGCTCGGGCAACACCCCAGACGGCCCCGCCGAGGATGGAGAGGTACATTGAGCCTGGAAGAGAAAAGGCCTGAAGGCTATATTTGTTTTTATAAAATGAGGAGAAACAAGAATGCAAGGCACTGACAAGAAGTATGTGACAACATAGCAGATGATTATTCGGTAGGGATATATATCTCTGTATTTCTTGAGGAGGCCGTTGAGTTCCTGGAGCTGAATGAAAGATTTGGGGATGCGTAAAAGTGGGCGGTCAATCCTGCGGGTAAGAAAATCAGAGATAGGAGAGGGATAAATGGGATGGGTTACTTACTCCTCAAGAGTGGGTAAAGCGAGCCAGAGAGTGCCGCCGAGGAAAATGGAGCTGATGATGAATATACAGGCCATTTTGAGGGTGGCATTGAAGATGATCTTGGCAGAGGAAGGTACGGTGGGAGAACGAGGAAAAGTCGCACCATAAGTGGGAGTTGCGGGAGAAAGGAGAGGAGAAGTGTCGCTGTGTCTGTCGTCGTCGTCGTCGTAGTCGACGGTGTCCAGAGTGTACATTGAGGCATTGCACGGCGTCGCATTCATCTTGTTCAGAGACAAGAGACAAAAAAAAACAATTTATTTTTTCATGCAAAGTCTAAATCGGGACATGTAAATACAGACAAAGCGACGAGTAGGTCGATAGAGACGACGACAGCGATGCAGGCACCACCATCGTCTCTTCAATCAGCTCTGCAGATGGATCCCAACCAGCACCTCCAGCTGCAACAGCAACAACAACAACAGCAGCAGCAGCAGCAACAACAGCAACAGCAACAGGAAGTGCCAGCAGCTGCGACAACTTCGTCTGGAAAGAGACGGAAGCGAGCTGAAGGCAACGACGAGGAAGCACCAGCGCCATCCGAGCCACGCCGACTGCGGCGGTCGCACGAAGCTTGTGCGAGGTGCAGGAGCAAGAAAATAAAGGCAAGTCCCGTCGGGCGACACCGACGGCAATTTCCACCAACTGACCCGCTCCCCTAGTGCGATTCCAAACACCCAAAGTGCACTGCGTGCGCAACAGCGGGTACGCCCTGCAATCAGGAGGACAGGCATCGTCGCACCCTGACTCCAAGAGGCTACACTGAGCGCCTCGAACTCCAGGTCGCACAGTGTGAGGCCCTTCTCAAGCGCCATTACCCAGGTTTCACCATCGATGGCCTCGATGACCTCCTCACCCGTGAGGGCATCGACGTTGGCGGAATCGCCAACTTTTCCCCCATGGAAGGCATCCGCCCCTTCCGTCCTTCCTCTCCTTCCCAGCAGCCCAAGCCCGGATATCCGCCCATGTATCCCCCTGGCCCCCACATGATGCACCCTCCTCCCTATGGTCCTCACCCTATGATGCCCTATGGTGCCCCGCCATATCATCCTCAGATGATCCAAGGTCCCCCTGGCTCATACAATCCCCATATCCACCCTGCCTTCCAGCCTGGCGCACCTTACCCGCCTCCTCCAGTCATGCACCAGCACCCTCCTCCCCCCGACCAGCAGCAGCAGCAGCAGCCTGGGCCCCCACCCCCAGTCCCCCAGTCCCAACCCATTACATCCCCCGTCATGCGCTCCGTCCCACCCACCAAGGGCACTGACCCAATGGGCCATGACATGTCCAGCGCCCAAGCCCTCGCAAAAAACTTTGGTGTTTCCGAGGATATCACCTCAGGTCTCAAATTGGATGTCACTATCGAAGAGCTGCCCGTCGACCCCAATGCCCTCCCCAAACTCCAAATTCACGGCCCCCGAGACAAAGCTCTCTGGTCCTCCGTCTCCATTCGTTGCAACCCTACTTCTGGCGGCACACCCAACACTCTCTCCCTCTACGGCCCAGTCTCAAAGTCCCCCCAAATCGAAATTTGGTTGCCCAAAGACCGCGCATTCGCAGAACGCATCGTCGAGGTCTATTTCTCCCGTCTCAACTTTCATCGCCCCGTTTATTTCAGAAAGGACTTTGACAAAATTCTCAATGATCTCTACGAGGCCAAAACTCCCGTCTACGATCCTGGTCATCTATCCAGTGTCTACTTGATATTTGCTCTCGGAACCCTTAGCGAACTCAATGAGCTTGCTCATGCCCAGCCCCAGACCGACGGCCACCTTGGCTCCACCTTGGTAAAAAAACTCATGCCTGATTGGCCTTCCCATGACGAGTTCTTCGAGAGAGCTTTGGCCATCAAACCCGACCTTCGCGTCTCCATCACCAGCCTGCAGGCTCTTATCTTGTTGCATTGGTATCTATATATCGAGGTATGCCCTCTCATTTTCCAAGCCATATCACACCCTGATACTTTTATCCCCCACAGCGTCAAGGCCGAACTCTCTGGCGCCTCGTCGGTACCCTCGTTCGACTTTCCATCGAACTTGGCCTGCACCATGATCCGACAACTCAGGTCACTCCCGACACTGGTTTGCCAATCTTCACAGAGGAAGAGAGTCAGCTCCGCATTCGCCTTTGGGCCATAGTACAGGTTCACGATCGTGGAACCTCCATCCTCCTTGGGCGACCTTTGGCAATCGCACCATCGGATTCAAACACCCCCCACCCTTCCCGCAAGGGGCCCTCCAAACCCGATTTCTCGGAACATTTCGAGCTATCTCAACCTGTTGCCGATTTCCAAGCCGATATTATCAACTCTCTCTATGCCCCTACCCGTCAGGGCGGAGACACCATCATGCGGAACGCTACAAGGATCATTCGTAGCATGGTTGCCTTCCGAGAAAAACTGCCGGAAAGGTATCACCACTATTTCACTGGAACAAATAATTGGCCCACCGAGCAGAGGCACAAGCTCGTCGAAAATATTACCGAGGATGAGGGCTTGACCCTGTTGAAGATTGGCATTGCCCGCATCCTCATGCTGCGAGCTCTGTTCAGTTCCAGAGGCCTCTCCTACAACCAAAAGCATAAGGCACTCATCGACGGTATGTGGATCTTTACTATATGATCCCAGCTTTTTATCAAACCTTTTTTTTTCAGCCATCATCACGTCGCACAACGTCATTGCTATCCACAGCCAACTGATCCGCTTCCCCAACATCGCGTTTTTCACATCGCCTATCCCACTCCACATTGCCGCCATGGTCATCCTCTACGGGCACATCTCCAAGGTTGAATGCCTGCCCTTCCGTACCGCCCTTGAAGACGTATGGCTCGCCCTCGACATGATCCCGCGGATCCGTTGGCGCTGGGAACGCAAGGACGTCAACGGGGGTCACCCTCTCATCGCAAAGCTCGTCGAGCGCGTCATGGGCGTCAACCTCCACACTGTCATCCCAGCAAAACCATCCGTCCTCATCAGCGAACCGGATTGGGACGAGGTCAATTCTCCCATCGGCAAGTCCTCGCAACACAACACCCCCATCCTACCTGCGACTCCGGGGAGCTACACCACCACCGGCGCGAATAGCGGTGGGCCGGTTGTGTACGGTCCACACCTACAACGTTCTATGAACGGCCTGACTGGGTCCGTGAATAGATCGAACAGCGGCGGTTCGACGCCGCCTGATAAGCTCGTCGAGATGCCCGATGGCCTATTCTACCCCTTCTTCCCAGAAGCGCATGTTGCCGCCATCGCCTCCGTGCCCACGTCCAATTCCAATCCAGGCGACCCATCGTCTTCTAGTGGGCAGGATTATACCCGCATTCTCAAGGCAGCAGCAGCTGCCCAGGGCGGGTATGGGGGTGCGTATGCCCCAGAGGATCGGGGTGGTGGTATGGCAGCTGAGCAGCAGCAGCAACAAGGGGCGGTCGGCTGGACTGGAGTGGTACGTGCTTGACGACCTTTGGTGTTTAAATAGTATTATGGATTGACCATGAATTGATTTGGAATGCAGGGTCCGTCGCGAAATTTGCCTAGTTACACACCCTAAGTGTGAGAAATTTTTCTGTGGCTTCATCTCTCCCTACTTTTTACGCTTGTTGAATCCTTTTATGTAAAAGGACTTTTATTGTTGCTTTCACCTTTATCTCTATCTGATCCAACTCCTAATCCTTCACCGAAATTTGTATGCAGGTCCTCTCGCCTTGATTATAAAATATATAACTCTGTTGTCTGTCTGTATTCACCCTCCAAACTTGCTGTTTTTTTACTAGATTTCACAGCCTAGCAGCTTACTCAATCGATATTGTTCTCACTACAGCAGATTGGTTGGAGTAAGCGAATAAGGAAGAATGATCTAGTGACAGGTTGTTACAGATGCAAAGTTTATATGAACGAATGAAGAGGCAGACCTGAACAGCCAGCAGTGAGGCCGAGCATTGTCTATGATGAATAGATGCCGAAAAGGAATGTGGAATATCTATGGGCAATAAGATAAGGAAGATGGATGTATTTTAGCTAGCATGTGGGGTATGTGGAATGGAAAGCGAAACACAAAGATAGGAGAGGTGAAATGTCAGTATAATGTAACATGTGAAATCGTTTTATGTGCGCAGGTGGGAAACAACATTGAATGATGGGCGGATGGTGGGAAATGCGGATGGAAGAACAAAGTGGATAAATAAGCCAAAAGACAAAGGGCTGTGGGTAAGAAGGAAAGAGAGGACGATTGAAGACTATTTCAATATCTTCTCCATCCTCTCCAGCGCAACATCGACTCCCCTGATTAACAGGGTCACTTGTCGAGGGAGCAGCCGCTCTTTTCGCTTTTCGTCGCCATACTCGAATGCATGTTGTTCCTGTATCGCCCTCTCCAAAGCCACTGGTAGACTCAGGGTTATTCTCGTCAGCTGGATGGTCAGCCGCGAACGACCCATGACGTCGAAGTAGGACAGTTCCCGGAAAGCGTGCTGGACCTCGATCAGCCGAGTGATTTCCGCATGCAAGGTGTATATACATGTCCGACACGCTAAATAAACGGGTCAGCTAAATTGAAGACACAAATAGAGGAGTAGACAAACTTAGTGCGCGCTCTCGAATTGATTGCAGAGTTCCGAGCACAGAGTTAATGCCTTCTTCCCCTAGTTTAATGGAGGGATTGATATCATTGATCGCTTCTGTCGGGTTGCGTTAGGAAAATACACGCTCAGGGGGGAAAAGCTGATATGCACGAACTCAATAACGTCCTGATAACTTCAAGGTCACCGTCAAGGAAATCGTTGAAGACGCCCAAAAGAACGCCCCGAAATGTCTCTTCGGCATGTTCCATGGGTCTTGTAGCAAATACATCAAAGTTTGAGGACGGAGAACGATTGTCATAGAGTCTTCTCGTAGATGGTTTGCTAAGGACATCATAGGCAACGGCCACCTTTTGGAATGCACGGGTGGCATCTGGGTTATCAGGAAATTTACTGTTGAAAAAATGTCACACAAATGCCCGTGCGGGTATAAAAGAATGGAAAGACGTACTCTGGATGACAAGCTTTACTCCGGGAGAGATATGCGCGCCTGAGTGCTATCTTATCGAGAGTGGAGTGTTTTGTGACGCCAAGAATATGATAGAGATCGTCGTTTGCCAAAACAGTATTTACGACGTCGTGGCCTTTATCTTCTGTGTCATGGTTGGCGTTCGAGTTTGTTGGTAAAGGCATTGTTGAAGAGCCTGAAGGTTCTGCGACCCAAGTAAGGTATTTGCGCTCATAGTTTTCAATGTCCTCATCCTCCTCCTCGTCTATTGGGAGGTGGAAATAGGTGCTCGCTGGGAAGGTAGTTAGTTTGAAGCAAAGCGCGAATGGGGGAATAGATACCTGTAGAAAAAGCGTAGGAAAACATGGCAGAAAAGAAAAGGGGGGACTGATAACATCAAAAGTCTTAAAAATATATACTCTACATGTGATTCTCGCGACATAGCACAGCCACAAATTTGGCGCACCCTCGCCGCACCTCCCCTTGCGCGCCCATCACCGTCAACAACATGCTCCCAGCCGTCGGCGCGTCGCCCTCGTATTCCTTGAGCTCGTGTCGACCAAATGCCCAATTTACAATGTACCATTTATCGTCGTTGAGCCTGACAAATCCCTTGGCCCGCCATATCGAATCCCGCGATAACACCCCTAATGCTTCTATCAGTCTATCCTTTTCTATTGTGTTGTTCTCGACTTCCGAGGGATAGTGGTGGTGGTCAATTATTCCTTTCCCTCCCACAGTGACAGTCTCAACTTCGTCATGAATCGTTTCCCACTCCTTGTTCTTGGACAAGAAGAGCTTCGACTGCAATCCAAAGATCAGGTCCGGATCGATGCCGTTCCTCCCTTGACATTTGATTTTCGGTGTCTCGTCGTTTAATGTATTCAAATGGTCCATGACAATATCCAGATCCCGTTCCGAAACGTGCTCCCATTTATTCTGAGGAAAGGTCAGTTCAGTTCACATGGAAGCAGGGTTTCTTACGATCACAATGATATCCGAGTAGCTGGCCTGCATTCTGGCGGTAGGCGAGGTATCTTCATAACCGGTAAAGTTTTCTGCATCAACGACAGTGACAATGGCGTCGAGAGTGAAATTGCCACCAGTGTCCTGTTCGAGCTGGCGTATCTGAAAGGCCAAAGTTGCTGGAAATGCCGAACCGCTGAAGTGGTGTCAGTAAGAAGTCTATGTCTCGGATGGGGGTGCACTTACGAACATTCGATGATGATGCGATCCGGGCGATAGTTATCTGAAGGTAGTTGAATATAATCATTTCATTGGGGAAAGGTACCAACCACGGATTTCCAAGAGAGCTGTCTGCATCTGGCCTACCAGCACACAACACCTGGATAGAGGTGAGGATGTACCGCAAAGAAGAAATAGAATAGACGGACATGCAACCGTTGAGGATCTCACTGACGGCGGCGAGGGAGGACTGGTGAGCGAGCTTGCTGTCTACCTGGACATCGCCAAACTCGTTCTTGAGGAGGACGACGACGTAGTCCTTTGGAAACTTTGGGAGGAGGGAGAGAATGACAGAGGTCTTGCCAGCCCCGAGGAAGCCTGTAAAGACGGTGATCGGGATGGTCATGAAATCGAATTGCCAAATATGGCCTTGCACTCTAACCATACTATGGCCATTTCCGCTGCCACCATCGCTCGCCTCCACACCGTCTTTGCCGCCTCTGCTTTTCTCTTCGCTCTTGCCATCGGATCTGCCCTTCACTTTCATAAAATCGTCAAAAACGATGTCGCACAGTTCCCAGATGAATGGTTTCCTTCTGTCTCTGCAACGTATGTCCACCTACTTCCCGTCCCTGCTTTCCCTCCTCACATCCCCGCAGAATTGGCGACTGGTATCCAGAGCGAAACATCTTTCAGGTCCTCATAGCTCTCACTGCAGGTACATATTTTCCTTTCAACGCCGCTCCCAGCTTATTCGGATACACAGGCCCACGTTTCGCCATTGTATTCCTCCAATACTTCTTGCACCATTCTGAATCCTCCTCGCTTCCCACTGTCGTCTTTCTGTCTGGCATTGTGCGCACTCTCTCCTGTGGAGGCTGGGTGTACATCACCTCCAGCGATGACCACGACATCCACGACTTCATGATGATTCTCTACATGGTCTGCAATATCCCTTGGATGCTTGTCGGCATCGCCACAACACCCCGTTCTCGCCCTTCTGTCCGTAGGAAGAGGCAAGCTTCTATTCTCCCTCGAGCCTTCAAGCTCCACTCATTATTCCACTAGAAAGTTGATTGCCGGCGCGTATGTCCTCGGCAAGATCTTGGCCAATTATAACGCGTTCATTGATTCCTTCACGCGTAGATTCTTTGCTACCATCATCCCTCTCGTGTACTTTTTTGTTCAGCACAAGATCCATCGCATACCAGGAGGTATGTCATTTTCAATAATCTATTCATCAAATTACTGTTCCTGACATGACGTCATAGCTTATACCCATTACGCTCTCTTCGAATGGGGTCTCATATTCTTCGATGTCCTTTATGACTCTGTCTCAGAACAAGAATTTAGACAAGTAGGCCTGCATGTACGTACTCTTGTCCCAATCTTCCGCGTTTTCCGCTCATTCTGCTTCCGTAGATATCCGTGTCAGATATTAAATCCACGAAAACCTCACCTGAAACCACGTACTTTCAGACCATTCGCCCCCGGCTCCGATGCACTATACTGATATTTCCATATTCAGACTGAATGAACAACTGCCCTCAAATACTCAGGTTGCCGAATACCAGAGAAATGGAAATCCTAACTGTGAAAAACCTGCCTCTTCTGTAGCAGAATGCATCATTCCAGACAAAGCTCCTGATGGTCTTGCCTCAGCACCGGGGTATACAGAGACACCAGCAACAACTCCGTCGCTGGTTATTCCTATCTGGAGATATTCTCTTAGTTTCCTGTCTGATGTTTACCTTTGTAAGTCGTTCAATTTGCATAGGTCAAGGCATCAACCAACTACTTCCAGCCTTCATGTTTTGGTCTCTGTTCACCTCCTTGATACCAACTCTCTTCTATTTCTCTGTCTGGAAACTCGGCATCGCAGGACATGAGCTTGCCCTTCTTTCTGTCCTCTCACCTATGCTGTTGTCTTTGTCATCCCCCCACAATTATTTATTCGGTCCTTCAGCTTCAAATGCGGAATCTCTCTCGGTGATTGGTTTCACGAGCACTCGACGAGGTCAGAGTATCCTGCAGCTGGCCTCATTGATTGGAATAGTAGCATACCTTGTACCCAGCCCCGGTGGAAGGCTAGCCCTTGTCGCTATTGCAAATATTATTTCTGTCATGAGGCAAGCTGTAGCCTGGTCGGGCTTGATCCACGGTGACAGCGACGTCGGACTGCAGGCGATGGGTTGGTATCTTCCTTCTGCACTGTGTAGATGATTGACTCGGCAATGTTTGGATAAACAGTTACCGGCTTGGGTGTCCTTGTTTCATCGCTCTCGAAACAAGCCAATAGGTCCAACAACCCTGGTATGTTTTAGAATTCTTCATGCGAGATTTTTGTTGATCGAAACTCTGTAATCAGTCTGGTCATTCATTAATCACAAAGCTGGGGGCCTCAACAAGACTGGCATACTTCTTGCGACACTCGCCATTTATGAATACACCACACGAAAAGTGGAGCCGCCGGTCAATCTCTCAACATCCAAGCAAAAAACCAACTCCGCGACCGTGCGTCGAAGGAGCCCATGGCTCGGTGCACTTCCCCTTGGATCTCTTCTCTTCTGCCTTCACAACCTCCTTTCAGACTCAAGCACCCTCCTCGCTTGGTCTTGGACTGGATACGAGAGTCGACTGCCTCGAGGGCCAGTCCCCCATCTACATGGATCCTTGACCATCACAGCCATGGCATTGGGAATGTTGCTAGGCCATTTATCTACAACCAGCGAAAAGAGCAAACGATTCCTCTCCCATCCGTTATGGTTCCTTTTTGGGGCAGCGAGCTCGTATGTCCTTTACACATATCGCAATTGGACAGGCTATTCTGGTGGCCTGGGTATAGCGATCTTCCTCATGTCCATTTTGCCTCTTGGATTCCAGGCCGCTTCCGACGCCTCTGCGGGCGTGAATGAAACCACGCGTGGACACAAGAATCTCGCCGTCGCGAAAACGTACACAATTGCACTTGCAGTATATTGTGCACTCAATCTAGCCAGTATATTTACTGTCGCTTACGCATTTGTTCCTGGGGGTGTATACCTGCGTGAACGCACGGATTTGTGGGTTCAGGTCAAGTTTACTTTCCCCGTATCGAGGCTGATCTGATTTAAGGGTGACTTTCCTTCAACTGGCGTGCCTACTACCTGCATTCCGCTGGCCTGGATTACCATCGATTCTTGGCAACCCGTCGCAATCTTCTCTTGCAATAAACTATAAATCACATATCCGAAGCGCCCTCGCACTTCTACCTCTCCTTTCCCTTCTTACTACGCTTTATCGCCTCCCTCGAGCCCCTCCTCAGCCATTTAAGCCGGGACCAAGGATCATCAACGCTGGAATATGGACAGTCCATTTTGGGATGGACAATGAAGGTCATGACAGCCAGAAAGGAATGATGAATTTGATTCGGTAAGTTAACGGCTTTGTTTTTGGCCCACTCCACAATATATATCTGATTCTCTTTCGCGACAGGGACATGGAATTGGATATCGTAGGCCTCCTGGAAACAGACTTACATGTCAGCTCAAAATCTGTGCCCCCTGCTCTTAATATAGCTAAACAGTTTCTAGCGAACTGCCTTTGGACATCGCGATTTGTGGGCACCCAGTGATTCGACCTCATCTTTATACTAAAGGCTTATTTTCTGATTAGGTCTCGCCTTATCGTGGAAGAAATGAACTATGTCAGCACAACCTTTTTACTCATCCTCCACCCTCGACTAATCAGGCTCTCCGCACATAGAATGTGGATATCGGACCTGGTCCCAACTCGCACACTTGGGGTGCCGTTCTCCTTTCCAAGGTATCTAAAATTTCTTATTTTGCCATTTGCTTTCGCCTTTTTATTTCGCTCTGGTTTTTAGTTCCCGATCATTAACACGACGCATCATCTCTTGCCGTCTCCGCATGGGGAACTTGCTCCGGCAATTGAGGCAATTCTCGATGTTTATGGTACTGAGGTGTTGGTGCTTGTTTCTCATAACGGGCAAGGTGTGTGGTAATGTTCGTTGTTTACACCGCTGATGCAAGTGCCTTTGAATAGAGGAGGATGCTCTAGACAGAGAGCTGCAGAGCACAGAACTAGCAAAGATCATGGCTGCATCAACCGGGCCTGTGATCTTCCTTGGATACGTTGTGACTAAACCCTGGATGCCTCGACGTAAGTGTTGCCAGACTGTTGTTGGTCATCCGTTACCTTTTTTTCTGGCAATGGATTCAACAGCCGATCCCTATGGTATATTGATGCAAGAAGGCAATGTTCACGATGTAGATATGGACGATAACGACCGATGGTAATGTCCGATTCGTTTTAAACATTGTTTATGTCGCTGATGGTCTTGAAGGTGTGAATATATCTTTTATCGAGGGTTGTACCGGACATCCTACGCGCGTATTTCACGAGGTATCATTACGGATACAGAGACCCAAATTGCCCAATTCGTCCTTCCACGTCACGGACACCAAGTCACCGATGATTCTTTCGCGGCTCGCTACCGCAGGTCCAGGAAGGAGGAGCTTCCAGTGGATCATGTGGGTCATAATCCTTTATATTCGTCTTGGAGTCATCTGATGCTTGAGAAAGTGGTTCCCAATGGAGTACTATGGAGATGAAAAGCAAGGGGGTGTCAATGGCCACTACTATCATGTATTCAACACGGTGCGTATTCTCGTTTTCAAGTTTACATTTTCAAGTTGTGAAAGTTCCTCTCTAGCCGCTGTACTATAAACTCCCAGACAGCGCCGTTGTTTAATAACTGCCTGGTCTTGTACCTGTACCTGTATATTAAGTACTTAGCGTTTTGGGCCATACTTAATACCTATCTGTTCTGGCATTGCGTTACCACCAAGTATCCCGACAGTGGTCTATTTCAAGTTCTCTGTTAATCAAACTGTTTAACTTGCGCTCCAAGGTGCACTGTGTGCATCCCCACTATAACCAGTGTTGGTATCTAAGGGGTTATTTCCCTAGCATTAGGCTTTTTTCCCTTTCTATAGCCCCTAGCATCAGGAAAAACCCCACTTGCTGATCTGCAGTCATAAGCTAGAATCTGTCAGAGTATGCAAAAAATCTGTTGATATAAGTTGCAAGTAAGTTGCATAAGGTAAATCAGCCCAATCAGGTAAGTGT